>Ga0308163_10002427_pt1 | contig 17109 bp, 10 predicted proteins | sample PhyTR1_FD_201037 | JGI IMG/M metagenome (GOLD analysis project Ga0308163, IMG submission 201037) | Phyllosphere microbial communities from UC Gill Tract Community Farm, Albany, California, United States - DLSLT.R1 | ecosystem: Host-associated > Plants > Phyllosphere > Unclassified | place: USA...
AGGCCTCTCGGCCAACCGTATCAACTGGGTCGCGGGCATCATCAACGGCACCGGTAACTTCATCCTGACCGAGATGCGCGAGAAGGGTCGCACCTTCCCGGATGTCCTGGCCGAAGCCCAGGCGCTGGGTTACGCCGAAGCCGATCCGACCTTTGACGTCGAAGGCATCGATGCCGCGCACAAGCTGACCATTCTGGCGTCGATCGCCTTCGGTATTCCGTTGCAGTTCGACAAGGCGTACACCGAAGGCATCACCAGGCTGACCACCGCTGACGTCAACTATGCCGAAGCGCTGGGCTATCGCATCAAGCACCTGGGCGTTGCCCGCAGCACCGCCGCCGGCATCGAACTGCGCGTGCACCCGACCCTGATCCCGGCTGATCGTCTGATCGCCAACGTCAACGGCGTGATGAACGCTGTGATGGTCAATGGCGACGCGGCCGGCTCGACCTTGTTCTACGGCGCTGGCGCCGGCATGGAGCCAACCGCATCGTCCGTAGTCGCTGATCTGGTCGACGTCGTTCGTGCTCTGACCACTGACCCGGAAAACCGGGTTCCCCACTTGGCGTTTCAGCCTGACTCGCTGTCGGCTCATCCGATTTTGCCGATTGAAGCCTGCGAGAGTGCGTACTACCTGCGCATTCAGGCCAAGGACCATCCAGGCGTTTTGGCCCAAGTGGCAAGCATCCTGTCCGAGCGTGGCATCAACATCGAATCCATCATGCAGAAGGAAGTCGAAGAGCATGACGGCCTGGTGCCGATGATTCTGTTGACCCACCGTGTGGTCGAGCAGCGTATGAACGATGCGATCCAGGCGCTGGAAGCCTTGCAGGACGTGGCTGGCCCGGTTGTTCGTATCCGCGTCGAGCATCTGAACTAAAGCGGCAAGCTTCAAGCTTTAAGCGGTAAGAAAAAGCAAAACAACCTCGCGGTGAGCTTCAGCCCGCAAGTGACAAGTCGACGCCGAATGGCTCTGACCTGCAGCTTGCAGCTTGCAGCTTGCCGCCCAAACCGAAGGTTTGACTATGCGCTACATCAGTACCCGTGGCCAGGCACCGGCCCTGAATTTCGAAGACGTGCTGCTCGCAGGCCTCGCCAGCGATGGCGGTCTGTATGTTCCGGAAAACCTCCCACATTTCACACAGGAAGAAATCGCCTCCTGGGCAGGTCTGCCTTACCACGAGCTCGCATTCCGTGTGATGCGTCCGTTCGTCACCGGCAGCATTCCGGATGCGGACTTCAAGAAAATCCTCGAAGAAACCTATGGTGTGTTTGCGCACAGCGCGGTCGCGCCGCTGCGTCAGTTGAACGGCAATGAATGGGTGATGGAGCTGTTCCACGGCCCTACGCTGGCGTTCAAGGACTTCGCCCTGCAACTGCTGGGTCGTCTGCTGGACTATGTGCTGGAAAAACGAGGTGAACGCGTCGTGATCATCGGCGCGACCTCTGGCGACACCGGGTCTGCCGCCATCGAAGGTTGCCGTCGCTGCGACAACGTCGACATCTTTATTCTGCACCCGAACAATCGCGTGTCGGACGTTCAGCGCCGTCAGATGACCACGATCTTCGGCGACAACATCCACAACATCGCCATCGAAGGCAACTTCGACGACTGCCAGGAAATGGTCAAGAACAGCTTCGCCGACCAAAGCTTCCTCAAAGGCACGCGACTGGTGGCAGTGAACTCGATCAACTGGGCGCGGATCATGGCCCAGATCGTCTATTACTTCCACGCCTCCCTGCAGTTGGGCGGCCCGGCGCGTTCGGTGGCGTTCTCGGTACCTACCGGCAACTTCGGCGATATCTTTGCGGGTTATCTGGCACGCAACATGGGCCTGCCCATCAGCCAGTTGATCGTCGCCACAAACCGCAATGACATCCTGCACCGCTTCATGAGCGGCAATCAGTACGTGAAGGAAACCCTGCACGCCACGCTGTCGCCATCGATGGACATCATGGTGTCGTCAAACTTCGAGCGTCTGCTGTTCGACATGCACGGCCGTAACGGTTCGGCGATTGCCGCGCTGATGGACAGCTTCAAGCAAGGTGGTGGTTTCAGCGTCGAAGAAGATCGCTGGACCGAAACCCGCAAGCTGTTCGATTCGCTGGCCGTCAGTGACGAACAAACCTGCGAAACCATCGCCGAGGTGTTTGCCAGCACCGGCGAGTTGCTGGATCCGCACACGGCCATCGGTGTGAAAGCCGCGCGCGATTGCCGTCGCAGCCTGGACACGCCGATGGTCATTCTGGGAACCGCTCACCCGGTCAAGTTCCCGGAAGCCGTGCAGAAAGCGGGCGTAGGAAAAGCGCTAGAGCTGCCTGCACATTTGTCTGATTTGTTCGAGCGCGACGAGCGTTGCACAGTGCTGCCGAATGACCTCAAAGCCATGCAGGCGTTCGTCAGCCAGCACGGCAACCGGGGTAAACCGCTCTGACGGTTTCTCCGTGTAACAACTCAGGCCCGCTCTCCAGCGGGCCTTCTCATTTCTGCGTGCCACACTTGCAAGGTATTTCTGAATTTCACGGACAATCCAGTGGCGGTAGAACCCATAAACATGAGCGCTTCAGAGGGGCTCATCAAAACCAGATTCCTTCGACATGCACTGTGCATCTTGTTGTCGCTGGCGTGTGTCTGGACGGTGAAGGGGCAGGCTGCACAAAACCTGCCGTTTGCGCTCGGAACCCCTTTTTTGAGCCCCCCTGCGCTGGCACTCGATCCTGCTGACCGGCAATGGCTGGACGAGCACAAGGTATTGAGGGTCGGCATTGCGATCGCCGATTACGAGCCCATCGACATCACGAGTGATCGCAATCGCTATCAAGGGCTGAGCGCGGATTATCTGAGCTTGATCAGCGCCAAGCTCGGAATACCGGTCCGGGTTTCAGGATTCGCCAAGCGCGAACAGGCGGTTGCTGCATTGCTGGCCGGTGACATTGACCTGCTGACCAGCGGCAACGGGTACGAGCGCGGGGTCAAGGGGCTGGCATTCACCCGCGACTATCTGCCGGACCGGGCCGTGGTGGTAGGGCGGGGCAACGACGCCAGCCTGACGGTTTCGCTGAAGGGAAAACGGCTGGCCTTGCTGGATGGATACGCCGATGCGCAGGTGCTGCACCGCGTGTATCCGCACAGCGACATCGTCCTGGCCCCAACGCTTTACAGCGCGATGGAGGCGTTGTCACATGGCGACGTCGACGCGTTCATTGGCAACGAAGTGATCGTTCGAGCGTACAACGCGCAACGGCCTTACCAAGGGCTGCAGATCAGGTTCGAGAGCTTGCTGCCGCCCACCGGTTTCGCGTTTGCCATGCGACAGGATGAGTCGAGATTGCTCACTCTGTTCAATCGCTCGCTCGCCGAGTTAGGAGAGTCGGTTGAACGGGAGATTCAAGGTCGATGGACCACAGGACTGGGTGCCGACGTTGCCCAGCAACGGATTCACCTCAGTACCGCCGAGCAATTGTGGGTGCGAAATCACCCGCAGGTAACCATTGCCTCGACGCAACACCCGCCCTACATCTACACCGACAGCCGTGGCAACTGGGTCGGCTTGAACATCGACGTGCTCAACCGCATTGCCCGCATGACCGGACTCAAGTTCGTCCATCAGGCGATGCCGTCGACCCACGCTGCACTGGAGGCGTTGAGTGCAGGCAAGGCGGACATGAACACCACGCTCGCCGAAAGCTCCAGCCGCAGAGACTTCCTCGATTTCACTTACGCGTATGGCGGCAACAACTGGGTCTACGTGGTTCGCTCGGATCGCTCGTCAGAGATGAACCTCTCGCAGATGGCTGGCAAAGTCCTGGCGATGCCGGCGCGTCACGTGTTGCTGGAGTTCATTCAATCCCACTACCCCGATATTCAACTGCGTCTGGTGCCGACGTACGAGGATGCCCGCAGGCTGGTGGAAAATGGTCAGGCTGACGCGACCATTCAGAATGAAGCAGGAGCCTGGTTGTACCCGCCGGGGCGTTTGAAGGTCGGACGCAGTGTCGAAGGCAAGTGGTCTCCTGATCGCTTCTCGGTCATCAAGACCCAACCGGAGTTGCTGAGCATTCTGAACAAGGCGCTGGACGAGTTTCCGGTCGCGGAAATGCGCGCCATCCGGTTGAAATGGCTGGGTGCGGTGATGTCTCAACCCTCGTTGTGGCAACGTATTCCGGGATGGGTGTACTGGACGCTTGCCGTTGCATTGTTGCTGGGGCTGGTGTCGCTGACCTGGAGCAGCCGTCTCAAGTTTCAGATTCGCCAGCGTCAGCGCGCGGAAGAGCAACTCAGCGACCAGCTGGCATTCAAGCGAGCGTTGCTCGATGGCATTCCCAACCCCATTTACGTACGTGACCTCACGGGGCGGCTGATCTCCTGCAACCGCAGCTATGAGGAAAGCTTCGGGATCAGCTACGAACAGATGAATGGCCGTCGGTTGATCGACGTTGACTTGATTCCCCGCGACAGCGCCGAACGTATGCATGCTGACTACATGATGCTGCTGCAAACCCAGACCCCGGTGTTCGCTGATCGCAGCATGCTGCTGGCTGGCAAGCACATTGAGGCATGGCAGTGGACGGTGCCGTTTTACAGCGCCGATGGTCAGCTTCAGGGACTGCTCGGCGGCTGGATCGACATCACCGAACGCAAGCGACTGGAGCGCGAGTTGACCCTGGCGCAGCAACAGGCCGAGCAGGCAAACCGCGCGAAAAGTGAGTTTCTGGCGACGATGAGCCATGACATTCGCACGCCCATGGGCGCCATCATCGGCCTGCTGGAGCTTGAACGTGAGCACCGCAAGCTGCGCGGCGAACCACCTTCCGAGGGACTGGACGTCGCGCACCGTGCAGCCGGTGAGCTGGTTGAGTTGATCGGCGAAAGTCTTGATCTGGCAAAGATTGAATCAGGTCGGCTGCAGCTGTCGACGGTAGCGACATTACTGAGACCATTTTTGGAGGACGTCTACCAACTGTTCAGGGTGCGTGCGCAGGAAAATAACCTGTCGCTTACCCTCAAGGTTGCGCCTGATGTTGAACACGCTTACTTCATCGACCCGTTGCGGGTACGACAGATCCTGCACAACCTGATTGGCAACGCACTGAAGTTCACCGCCGAAGGGTCGGTCTCGATCACGGTGACGCGCGGTTCCGAGACTGATCACGCAGGGTTGCACATCGAAATTGCCGACACTGGTTCAGGAATGAGCCGGGAGCAGCAAGCGCAGTTGTTCCAGCCATTCAGTCAGGGCGATGAACAGGCCGCTGGCTTGTTGGGGGGCAGTGGGCTGGGGCTGAGTATTTGCAAACAATTGGTCGACTTGATGGGCGGCCGGATCTCGGTCAGCAGCGCGGCGGGCGAGGGGACGCGGGTCGACCTTGATCTCCCGGTCAAGCCGACGGATGTGCTGGCCGTGCCTGAGGACGCGGCCATTCACCCGGCGCTCTCTGAAACGAGTCTGAACATTCTGGTTGCCGATGATCTTTCTGCTAATCGTCTGGTCCTGACAGGCCAACTGGAGCTGCTCGGGCACCGGGTGACGGCCGTCGACAGCGGCGAAGCGGCTTTTGCGGCGTGGCGCGACGGAAGCTTCGATGCGCTGATCACTGATTGCAACATGCCAGGCATGGACGGTTATGAGCTGACCCGCGCCATTCGAAGCCTTGAGCAACGGGGTCGTCAACGCGAGCGCCCGATCATTGGCTGCACTGCCAACGCGATGCACGAGGAGCGCGACCGATGTGAAACGGCAGGCATGGATGCGCTGCTGGTCAAGCCGGTCTCGATGGCGCAATTGGCGCAAAAACTCGAAGACGTCGTGATGCCCGCAGAGGAAGCAGAGCGAGCATTCGACATTCAGGTGTTGCATCACATGACGCAGGCCAACGAGGTGCAGATCCAGCGCATGCTGGCCGAGCTCTGGAAAAATCTGCGACAGGAACACGCTCTGCTGGTGCCTGCGGTGGCCGTGCATGACTGGAAGGCCCTCAGCGCGAGCGTGCATCGCCTCAAGGGTGTGGCCTGTCTGATCGATGCGGTGCCGCTTGCCAAGGCGTGTGCGCAGATGGACAGCGACGTGCGTGAGCAGCGCGGACCAGGGATCGAAGTTGCCTGGCAGGCCTTGGATGTCTGCATGGACGCATTGCTCGAAGAACTTCAGGACCATCTGGTCGAGGTGCCAGCACTTTAGGACCTGTCTTATGGGGCCCAGATGGCGGGCTCTATAGAGTGCAGATACCGGGGCCGAGAAGGGCCTCGACTGCAAGAGGGTCCAGCGTGTGCATTCGCTCAAGGTTCTGATACTCGAAGACAATCCTTTCCAGATGATGGCGTTGCACCAGATGATGAACGCCAATCAGGTGTTCGACGTGCTTACGGCGGACTGCGTCGAAGCCGCGCAGCGTTCGCTCGAGCTTCGCGGGCCGGTGGACATCGCCATCTGTGACTTGCAAATGGAGGGGCAGGACGGCCTGTCGCTGATCGGGCACCTTGCAGCGTCCGGTATGGCGCGCGCGGTCATCATTCTCAGCAGTGCTGAAGACACGGTGCTCGACAGCGCGGCACAGCTTGCACGGCAGCAAGGCATCAACGTGCTTGGGATCATGCGCAAGCCGGCATCGGTGGCCGCCATTGGCGGGTTGCTCAGCAAATGGCTGCTGGTTCAGTCGGGTGCGGCACAGGCGGTGACACCCTTGGCTCCGTCTGAGGCGCCCACCTTGGGGCCGCTTGATCCCGCCCATGATTATGCCTCGCAATGGATCGCCCATTTTCAGCCCAAAGTGGGTCTTGACGGGGAATTGGCGGGGGTTGAACTGCTGGCCCGCTGGGATCATCCAGAGCATGGGTTGTTGATGCCGGGCCGTTTTCTCCCGATGGTTGAAAGCGCCGGGCTGATGGGTGCGCTGACGTGGCACATGCTTGAGCTGGCGCTCAGCCTGTCTCATCAGCGATTGCTTTCCCATGGGCGGGCGCTGCCGGTGGCGGTGAACATTTCGCCAGCGTTGCTGGATCAGCCGGATTTCGTTCCGCGCTTGCTGGTATTGCTGGAGCGGTTTCCCGTCAGGCCCCAGATGTTGACGCTGGAGGTGATCGAGCAATCGGCGCGGCAATTGGCGGTGGTTCAGTTCGAAAACCTGCTCAGACTGCGCATGGCGGGCTGTCGTCTTTCTATCGACGATTTCGGTACGGGCGCGTCGAACATCCAGCGTTTGCTCGAATTGCCGTTCAGCGAGTTGAAGATTCCGGCGGAATTCGTGCGCGGTCTTGCCGACGACCGCCGTAAATCGGCGATCGTCGGCGGGGCGTTGTTCATGGCGCAGAAGATGGCGCTGGAGGTGGTGGTCGAGGGCGTAGAAACCGCCGACGACTATGAGGCGCTGTTGATGCTCGGCCATCCGGTCATCCAGGGCTATTTCATCGCCAGGCCGATGCCGGAGGCCGACTTTCTAAACTGGCTCCAGGCGCTTGAGCGCAATCCTCAGCGGGTCCTGCCGTTCGACACGGTCAGACCAGACCGTGCTCCTGCAAGTAAATGAACAAGGCCGCATCGTTGGCCAACCCTAACTTGCGCATGGCGCTGACTTTCTGGGCGCTGACCGTCTGTTTGCTGCGGTGGAGGTGCGCGGCGATGGCCCCGACCGATTTACCGGCCGCGAGCAACCGGATGACTTCCAGCTCTCGAGGCGAGAGGTCCTGCAGGGCGACCAGCGTGTTGGAGCCGTAATCCGCTGCTTCCAGCAGGATGCGCTGGACGGAGTCGGCAACAAAGGATTTGCCATGGCTGACACTGTTGATCGCCGCAGGCAGCTCGTCGGCCATGCTTGCCTTGCTGAGCAGTCCCTGGATCTTCAGCGCGAGCATCGAGCGAAACAGCCCTGCATTGTTGAGCATCGTCACTACAATAATCGGCAGCGCCGGGTACTCGCGTCGAATCCGCTCGAGCAACCGCAATCCGTCATTTTGATCCTGTACCGGCATCATGAAGTCCGTGACCAGCAGGTCGCAGGGATACTCGCGGAGTTTTTCCAGGAGTTCGTCCGGCGCGCTGGCTTGCGCGATCACCCTGGCGCGCTCGTTCTGCTCGATCACCACCTTCAGACCAATCAGAAATATCGGATGATCGTCCGCCAGGATGATGCGCAACGGTCGATTGTCGGTGGCCATCGTGGCGGTCCCTCTGAGTCCGGGCTGATTGATTTTCGGACGCGTCCTAGATGCCTGTAGTCGGTTCTGGCCGAGACTCAAGGTCAGTCGTCTTGTTGCAGGAGTTGTCGATGCGCATGTGTAAGGAACACCCGATATGTCGGGAAGAGCAAGTCTCTTCTACAGCGCTGATTACCGATTGTGTGGCGCGTATCACGCCTTTCCCTTATTCGGTTCGTCAGGCCATTGGTCGTTATCGCCGAATTCAACGCGACGAGGTCAATCAGCCAGCCTCGGTCTTCGTCACGGTCCTGGGATGAGCTGAAGGCTCTGCCCCGGGCGTTACAGTACTGAATTGTTTCTGTCACATTCGGCAGGCATGCTCCATTACCAGGCTGCAGCAATCACCCAGCTCACGGCAAAAAGAACTTTCCGGTTCGGCCGATGGTCATTGATAAGCACCTTTGCATTCAAACTGTTGAGTGGTGATCCGGATGGAAAATATCAGCTTACTGCTAAGCGAAGCACTGGCACCGTATCAGGCAAGCCTGGGCGCGGCGGGTGTAAATGGCGAGCGTCTGGTGACGCTGAGAAATGCAGCCGGTGCGATTGTGATCGAACGCATGTATTCCGCTGCGCAGTTGTGTGACAAGCGCCAACTGACGGATGTGGTCGACGGGCTTCACCGTGATCTGATGGTCGCCGAAGGGCGAATTGAACCGTGTGTGATCGCGGCCATGCGAAATGCGACACAGGTCAACAATTTCACCGCGGGTCGGGCTTTTGTCTGAGCAGCGGGGAACCTTATCGATTCAGTAGGCTCCTATCAGTTACGGCAGGCGCAGGCATTGTGCTCCGGTGTTTATGTTGCCTGCCGTACGGGTCCAAGAAGGACCACGGTTGACCCCGAGCAGTCTCCCCGCTGCTCGGGGTTTCTTTTTGCCCGAACGTCAGACAGCCACTGGCTCGCGGCCTGACGTTTCACTTCTCCGGCTCTTCGAAAAACGTCTGGGCATCGCGCAGGTACTCTTCCTTCTTGACCATCCACTCCGCGTAGAAACCAATCAGTTTGGTGCTGCGCAGCACGCGCATTTCCCGGTTAATGATCTCCATGGCCGCGCGACCCTTATCAGTCTTTGAGCAGCCAATGTGTGCGAATTGATATTTCGGCGCGCCCTTGACCGGGAAAAACTCAAGTTCTGTCAGCGGAATGCCTTGCTGCTGCGCGTGGTAGCGCGCTTCGGGCCAGTAACTGATGATGGCCTGGAAGCGGTCCATGCGTTCCATTTGCAGCATGCTGCCCACGGCGGCGTTGCCATAGTGAAGGATCAGGATGTCAGGCTGCGGGGTGGCGCGAAGGATCTTGTCCACCACCGGCCCATAGCTGCGTTCGGCGACGATACCGACCTTGACCGTGTTGCTCGCCAACAAGGCAGCGAGATCGAGATGGCTGTCTTCGTCCAGGAACGGCGTGAACAGCGCTTCATTGCTGCGCTCTATGGTGACGCCGTTGCCGGGCGTGGCATAGGTGGGAATCGAAAACAGCATGGTTTTCTCGCGCTCCGGCGTCCACAGCAGGGTCGGGTCACAGGCGAAGACGTCGGGGTCCTGAAGCATCTGCGTCCCGCGCGCCCGGTTGACGTGCATGATCTGGTGATTGTATTCGGGCATTCGTGCAATCAGTTCGGGCATCAGCTTGTCGATCGCGCCCTGACCGGTTTGCGGCCCGGTGAAAATCGTCAGTGGCGGGAAATCACGTAACAGCCAGGTCAGTGTCTCCTTGGCGTGCGCGGTTCCCGGTGCCGCGCCCAATACCGAGGTGGCCAGCAGGAGCACAAGCCCGGCTTTATGGACAAGCGGGTAACGATTGACCATCCGTCGATGTAATTCCCGAAAAAACTGACTGAGTCCGAGGGCAACGCACCCTCGATCGCCTTGGGCGGATCGACAGCAGACGTCGGCAACGGGCCGCTCTGAATACTTCATGCTAGAGGGTCTCGCAGTAAGGTATCGGCGTTGTGGTTCATTTGTTTAACACTCGTCACCTTCGGATCAGTAAAGCACCGCACGCAGTCTCCGGCAGAGTGAATTTGTGGACATGGGCGAGGCGACCGTCGAGTTCGTTCGTTCAACGGTCCCGCATCGGGTAGACTTGGCGCCTTTCCTGTCTTTAGAAGCCCGTTCATGGCCCAGCCGTCCACGACCTACAAATTCGAACTGAACCTTACCGACCTCGACCGTGGGGTCTACGAAAACGTCAAACAGACCATCGCGCGCCACCCTTCGGAAACCGAAGAGCGCATGACCGTGCGCCTGCTGGCCTACGCGTTCTGGTACAACGAGCATCTGTCGTTCGGACGTGGCCTGTCGGACGTGGACGAGCCTGCGTTGTGGGAAAAAAGCCTGGACGATCGCGTGTTGCACTGGATCGAAGTCGGCCAGCCCGACGCTGACCGCCTGACCTGGTGCTCGCGTCGTACCGAGCGCACCAGCCTGTTGGCTTACGGCAGTCTGCGCGTATGGGAAGGCAAGGTCGTACCGGCTGTGAAGAATCTGAAGAACGTCAACATCGCCGCCGTTCCCCAGGAAGTGCTGGAAACGCTGGCCAAGGACATGCCACGGGTGATCAAGTGGGATGTGATGATCAGCGAAGGCACGATCTTCGTGACCGACGATCGCGGTCAGCATGAAGTGCAATTGCAGTGGTTGGCGGGCGAGCGCGGCTGATCGCCGACGCTTCCCGACGCAACGCCCCATCAGCTCCAACGAAAGAACATCAGCGGAACCCGCATGCGCATCGAACCACGCCAGTTGCCCGACACCTTGCCTTTTCTGGGCGACCTGCCGCCCTTGTTGACCCGTCTTTACGCAGCTCGCGGCGTGCAGTCGCAGGATGAGCTGGATAAGGGGCTGGCGCGGCTGATTCCGTATCAGCAGCTCAAGGGGATTGATGCGGCTGTGGACCTGCTAGTGACGGCCTTGCAGCAACGCCAGCGCATTCTCATTGTCGGCGACTTCGATGCGGACGGCGCCACCGCCAGCACGGTCGGTGTGCTGGGTCTGCGCCTGCTGGGCGCGGCCCATGTGGATTATCTGGTGCCGAACCGCTTCGAGTACGGCTACGGCCTGACGCCCGAGATCGTTCAGGTGGCGCTGGAACGCCAGCCTGAGCTGTTGATGACCGTGGACAATGGCATCTCCAGCGTCGAAGGCGTCGCTGCCGCCAAGGCCGCGGGTTTGCAGGTGCTGGTCACCGATCACCACTTGCCAGGCAACGAGTTGCCGGCTGCCGACGCCATCGTCAATCCCAACCAGCCCGGTTGTACCTTCCCAAGTAAAGCGTTGGCCGGCGTGGGCGTGATGTTCTACGTATTGATGGCCCTGCGCGCGCGTTTGCGTGACATGGGCTGGTTCGAGGCCAATGGCCGTGCCCAGCCCAACCTCGGAGAGTTGCTGGACCTGGTCGCCCTGGGCAGTGTGGCCGACGTGGTCCCGCTGGACGCCAACAATCGAATCCTCGTCCATCAGGGCCTGATGCGTATCCGCGCCGGTCGTGCGCGTCCCGGTTTGCGGGCGATTCTAGAAGTCGCTCGCCGCGAGCCGTCTCGCATCACGTCGACCGATCTGGGTTTCATCCTTGGGCCCAGGCTGAACGCCGCCGGCCGTCTGGACGACATGAGCCTGGGCATCGAATGCCTGCTCTGCGACGACGAGACGCGGGCGCGGGAGATGGCGGTGCAACTGGATGAGCTCAATCAGGACCGCAAATCCATCGAGCAAGGCATGCAGCGTGAGGCGTTGGCCCAGCTCAAGGACTTGCCTGTGGAATCGATGCCGTTTGGACTGTGCCTGTTCGAGGCTGAATGGCACCAGGGCGTGATCGGCATCCTCGCTTCGCGGCTGAAAGAGCGTTATCACCGGCCGACCATCGCGTTTGCGAGCGCGGGAGAGGGCGTATTGAAAGGTTCGGCGCGTTCGGTGCCAGGTTTTCACATTCGTGACGCTCTGGATGCCGTGGCTGCGAAGCATCCCGAATTGATCAGCAAGTTTGGTGGCCACGCGATGGCCGCCGGCCTTTCCTTGCCTGAAGCAAATTTTCCGGCATTTGCCGAGGCGTTCGATGCCGAAGTGCGCCGTCAGTTGAACGAAGAGGACCTGACCGGGCGTTTATTGTCGGACGGCTCGCTGGCGGTGGAAGAGTTTCACCTGGAGCTGGCGCGTGCCTTGCGCAATGCCGGGCCGTGGGGTCAGCACTTTCCTGAGCCGCTGTTCCACGGCGTGTTCCAGTTGGTGGAACAGCGCGTGGTGGGCGAGCGGCACCTGAAGATGGTCCTCAAGACCGAATGTGGCACGGTGAAGCTCGACGGTATCGCGTTCAGTGTCGATCGCGACGTGTGGCCCAACCCGACGGTTCGCTGGGTCGAGCTGGCCTACAAGCTGGACTTGAACGAATTCCGTGGCAACGAAACCGTGCAACTGATGGTGGCGCACATTTCGCCGCGCTGACGCTCCCGATGCATGGCAGCAGGAACCTGAACTTCTCTCGGGTTGTCGACTAGGCTCTAGGTTCATAACAAAGGAACCTTTACGTCGACTTGAGAGGTGCCCATGAGCCTGCTGCTTGAACCTTACACCCTTCGCCAATTGACCTTTCTGAATCGCATCGCGGTATCACCAATGTGCCAATACTGCTGCGTCGACGGTCTGGCCAATGACTGGCATCTGGTCCACCTCGGCAGCCGTGCCGTCGGCGGTGCAGGTCTGATCTTCACCGAGGCAGCGGCGGTGACCCGCGACGGTCGCATCACCCCCGAAGACCTCGGCATCTGGAACGATGATCAGATTGAACCGCTGCAACGCATTACCCGATTCATCACCGCGCAGGGCGCCGTTGCCGGTATTCAACTCGCACATGCCGGGCGCAAGGCCAGCACCTGGCGTCCGTGGCTGGGCAAGCACGGCAGCATCAAGCCCGAGGATGGCGGGTGGATCCCATGGGGACCGTCGAAAATTGCATTCGACCCGCAACACACGCCCCCGACGCCACTGGAAGAGGACCAGATCCAGACCGTGATCCAGGCCTTCGTCGACGCCGCCAAGCGCGCCCTGACTGCCGGGTTCAAGGTGGTGGAAATCCACGCCGCACATGGCTATCTGCTGCATCAGTTCCTGTCGCCTTTGAGCAACCAGCGCCGTGATCAATACGGCGGATCGTTTGAAAATCGCATCCGGCTGACGCTGGAGGTGACCAAGGCCGTGCGCGAGGTGTGGCCACAAGAGTTGCCGCTGTTCGTGCGCGTCTCGGCAACGGACTGGGTGGAAGATGGCTGGAATCCGGACGAGACGGTCGAACTGGCCAAGCGCTTGAAGACGCTGGGCGTCGACTTGATCGACGTGTCGTCTGGCGGCACGGCGGCCAATGCCGAGATCCCGGTCGGGCCGGGGTATCAGACGGAATTTGCGGGCCGTGTGCGCCGCGAGTCAGGGATTGCGACGGGGACGGTGGGGATGATCACCGAACCGTTCCAGGCGGACACGATTCTGCGCACGGGACAGGCGGACCTGATTCTGCTGGCGCGCGAACTGTTGCGCGATCCCTATTGGCCGCTGCATGCCGATGACGATCTGGGTGGGCGCAAAGCGGTATGGCCGGCGCAATACCAGCGCGCAACGCACCGTGATCAGCCCATCCACGAGTCGGATTTGCGCGACTGACAGTCGCTGAAACCCTGCTACTGCCCGAAACGTGGGAGCCGTCACACCGGCTCCCATTGGCCGGGTCCGCCAACAACGGCGGGGTCTCACTCTTCCAGCAGGCCCTTTACCCGCTCACTCAGAGAGGGACTCGTTGCACGCCGGCACATAAATGCACGCGCGCGTGCCTCGCCCTGGTGTGGAGTCGATATGGACGCCACCACCGGACTGTCGCGCGAAACCGTAAATCATCGACAGGCCAAGACCGGTGCCCATCCCAATGGGCTTGGTTGTGAAGAAAGGGTCGAACGCACGCTTGAGCACTTCCTCGGTCATGCCGCTGCCGTTGTCGCTGACGCACAGTGCCACGTAGTCTCCGGCAGGCAGCTCAAGGGCTCGTGCTTCGGCCGCATCAAGATGCTTGTTGCTGGTTTCGATCGACAATTGCCCGCCATCGGGCATCGCATCGCGGGCGTTGAGGCACAGGTTGAGCAGCGCATTCTCCAGCTGGTGAGGATCCACCAAGGTCGACCACAATCCCTGGGTTGCGATGACATCCATGGCAATGCGAGGGCCAACCGTACGGCGAATCAGCTCGGCCATGCCGTCAACGAGGTGCTCGACGTCGGTGTGTTTCGGATCAAGGGTCTGCCGACGCGAAAAGGCCAGCAAGCGGTGGGTCAACGCGGCCGCCCGACGCGATCCCTCAAGCGCCGCGTTGATATAACGCCCCAGGTCCTCGGTGCGGCCTTTGGCAACACGGTTCTTCAACAGCTCGATGTTCCCGCTGACCCCCATCAGCAAGTTGTTGAAGTCGTGGGCCAAGCCGCCGGTGAGTTGCCCTACCGCGTCCATTTTCTGCGACTGGCGCAGGGCGTCTTCGGCGGTACGCAGTGCTTCGGCCTGTTGTTTTTCGGTGGTGATGTCCCTGGCGCTGCAATAGAGCTTGCCGCTTTCTGGCACCGCGACCCAGGACAGCCAGCGGTAGCGGCCATCTTTATGGCGGTAGCGGGTTTCCAGATTGAGCACCGGGTGGTTGCTCGACAGTGCGCTGAGTGCTGCCTGGCTTCGCGCAACGTCGTCGGGATGGAGGAGATCCGTGAAGGTGAGAACAGACAGTTCATCGTCAGACCAGCCGAGGGTCTGGCGCCAGGCAGGGTTTGTGGTTTCGAAATGCCCATCCGATGTCATCACTGACAACAGGTCCGGGCTGACTTGCCAGGTGAGGCCGCGTTGGTGGGCGCGTTCGATCACCTTGCGCTCCAGATCGGCAATGAGGTCCAGACGGCTTTGCTCGCTGGCCTTCAGCGCTCGCTGATCAAGCACGCGACGAGTGGTTTCGTTGGTGACGCACAACAGCCCGACCACCTCGTTGTTTTCGTCGATCAACGGCGAGAACGTAAATGACCACCACGTATGCTCAGTCTCACCGTAGCGGGCCATCGTCAATGGCAGATCTTCACATGCGTAGGGAATGCCGCGCAGGGCGTTCTCCGCATAAGGCTTGACCTGACTCCACACATCCGACCACAGCTCTTCGACCCGTGCGCCCGTCGCCTGGCTGAGGCGTGGCCCGAGAATCGGGGCGTACGCGTCATTGTGGAAAAACAGCAGATCGGGGCCCCAGAGCAGGTACATCGACTCCGGTGAATTGAGGATCAGGTTCAAATGGATCTTCAACGCGACAGGCCAGGTTTCCATCGGGCCCAGCGTCGTCGTGCTCCAGTCGACTTCCGTCAGGGCGTGACCGGCCTCACTGTCACCTGCGGGGAAGCTCGGGTATCTGGTCAACGAGGCAAGCTCCAATCGGGGGGGGAATCATTGTACGGAGCCGGACAGGGAAAATCCTCACCTTTCATATCCATTTGAAGGGTGTCAGGATCGTGCGGATGACTTTTTGTCACTCATACGAATAGAAAAAAGGCCCCGACCGATCCAGAGCAGCGTCTGATCTGTTGACCATAGGGAAACGCAGGGGTTGCGTAGTGATATCAAATTCTAATGGGCTCGTGCCACGTGGCAGGTCGGATTGCTGACGTGCTGGTTAATGCTTTTGTAAGCAAGATCTGCTTTGCAGGTAATCGAGGAGTGTCGGGCAGGCTTTACGTGCAGACTATATTTCCCGTGAACGGTCTCATGACCGGTATGAGCGCAGGCCGGGAACTAGGGATTGACAGCCGCCTCGAACGCTTCCCACTTCTATGACTGATTACCGTGAAGGCCGATGACTTCGAGTATTTCTGCGACGTGCCTAACGAAAAGACTACCTTCGTCTTGGTAACTACTACGGGCTAGCTTCGTCGGCAATCAAGCTCCCCTAGGATTCGTACAACTACATGCATCTATGAAATCGACCCGCCAGATCTGATCGCTGATTTGGGAGCGACACGAAAAAATACAGGTCTAGATAGAACTCTGAAAACGAGTGTGCAATGTTGCGTGGCATTCGGGTAAGGTGGTTTTCACTGCTGTTGATCTTGAGTGATAGGGTAGTCCTACCCCACTGAATTGCAGGGGTAGGGATGATTTTATGTCGTGGAGATCAGTCGTTGACTAATAAGTTGTTGGCGTAGGGGGCGCATAGCTTTATAAATGTTTTTTTCCAAGCGTCGGGAAGCGCGTTAAAGTCATCCGCCCAGTTTTCTTGAATGTGAGAGTGCGCCCTAAAGGGTTTTTCACGAGTAGGCGACCCGTATCCGAGTAAATCTTCTATACATTCTTCAACCATTATACGTCTCTCCTCCCCTGTCTCGGCGAGAATAGGCTCGTTCATAATAACTGCGCCTGGGGTGTCTGCGTCCCTGTCGTGCATGATGATGTAGTTCATGTCGAGTGCATTCATGTATTTTGCGATTGAGATAAGCACTGATTTTCCTCGCGCTCGAAGAAATTCGCAATTTCCCACGATTCTAGATTTGTCTACGTTAGATAATCTTTTAATGGTTTCACGGATGACTACTTCCTCCGTATCCCCTTCGATGAAAATACTCTTTTTTGCGAAAAACATTCTGGATATGTAATCGTCTGTTTTAAGTAGCATTTTTAGGTTTTGCTTCTCATCTTCTTGGAGGCTAATAAAAGCCTCTTCAAGGTTAAAAGATTTGCAATATGTAAAATTGTCTGGGAGAAAAGTGAATTTAGTTAGGCTTAGGCTTTTATCTGCTCCTAAGTTGATCATGTAAGGCGAATGCGTGGTAGCGACTATTTGACAGTGTTGACCAGACAGCTCATAAAGCACATCTCTCATCTGATTAGCGGCAGCAGGATGTAGATAGATTTCCGGT
>Ga0308163_10002428_pt1 | contig 17103 bp, 13 predicted proteins | sample PhyTR1_FD_201037 | JGI IMG/M metagenome (GOLD analysis project Ga0308163, IMG submission 201037) | Phyllosphere microbial communities from UC Gill Tract Community Farm, Albany, California, United States - DLSLT.R1 | ecosystem: Host-associated > Plants > Phyllosphere > Unclassified | place: USA...
AGTTCGTGATGCTGAATCCGTCCGACTCGCTGGTCGACTGGGTGCTCAAGACCGTGCCGCTGATGGGCGCCGGCTGGTGCCCGCCGGGCATGCTCGGCATCGGCATCGGCGGCAGCGCCGAAAAAGCGATGCTGATGGCGAAAGAGTCGCTGATGGAAGACATCGACATGTACGAGCTCAAGCAGCGCGGCCCGCAGAACAAGCTGGAAGAGCTGCGCATCGAGCTGTGCGACAAGATCAACGCGCTGGGCATCGGCGCCCAGGGCCTGGGCGGCCTGACCACCGTGCTGGACGTGAAGATCAGCATGTACCCGACCCACGCGGCAAGCAAGCCGGTGGCGATGATCCCGAACTGCGCCGCCACCCGCCACGCTCACTTCGTGCTGGACGGCTCCGGTCCGTCGTACATCGAACCGCCGGCGCTGTCGACCTGGCCGGACGTGCAGTGGACCCCGGACACGCAGAAGAGCAAGAGCGTCAACCTCGACACGCTGACGAAGGAAGAAGTGGCGTCGTGGCAGCCGGGCCAGACCCTGCTCCTGAACGGCAAGATGCTGACCGGCCGCGACGCCGCGCACAAGCGCATCCAGGACATGCTGGCCAAGGGCGAAAAGCTGCCGGTGGACTTCACCAACCGCGTGATCTATTACGTCGGCCCGGTCGATCCGGTCGGCGACGAAGTGGTCGGCCCGGCTGGCCCCACCACCGCGACGCGCATGGACAAGTTCACCGACATGATGCTCGAACAGACCGGCCTGATCTCGATGATCGGCAAGGCCGAGCGCGGCCCGGCCGCCATCGAGTCGATCAAGAAGCACAAGTCGGCCTACCTGATGGCGGTGGGCGGTTCGGCCTACCTGGTCTCGAAGGCGATCAAGTCGGCCAAGGTGCTGGGCTTTGCCGACCTGGGCATGGAAGCGATCTACGAGTTCGAGGTCAAGGACATGCCGGTCACCGTGGCCGTCGATTCGACCGGCACCTCGGTGCACACCACCGGTCCGAAGGAATGGGCGGCGAAGATCGAGTCGCTCAAGGGCATCCCGGTCAACGCGACCTGATTTGGCTGCTTGCAGAAACTTGGGTCCCTGCCTGCGCAGGGACGACGTTCAAGCGTAGCCGCATCATTTGCACGTCGCCCCTGCGAACTGGCTGCATGACGACATTGGATGCCTGCCTGCGCAGGGACGACGTCCAAGCGTAGCGCATCATTTGCACGTCGCCCTGCGAACTGGCTGCATGACGACATTGGATGCCTGCCTGCGCAGGGATGACGTCCAAGCGTAGCCGCATCATTTGCACGTCGCCCCTGCGCAGGCAGGGGCCCAATTTCCCGGAATCGCCACGATGTATCCACCCCGCGATAACATCAGCCCATGACTACCCCTCCCTTCCCCACCGGCGCCCCCATCGGCATCTTCGATTCCGGCGTCGGCGGACTCTCGATCCTGCGCCACATCCGCGCCCAGCTCCCGCACGAACACCTGCTCTACGTGGCCGACACCGGCTTCGCCCCCTACGGCGACAAGCCCGAACACGTGGTGGGCGAACGCTCGCTGGCCGTCGCCCGCTTCCTGGTCGCGCGCGGCGTGAAGGCACTGGTGGTGGCCTGCAACACGGCGACGATATCCGCCGTCAAGCTGCTGCGCGAAAGCTTCCCGGACATGCCCATCGTCGGCGTCGAACCCGGCCTGAAGCCCGCCGCGGCCAGCACGCGCAGCGGCACGGTCGGCGTGCTGGCGACCGAACGCACCCTGTCCGGCGCCAAGTTCCTGCAATTGCGCGACCAGATCACCGAAGCCACGCACGCCCGGTTCCTGCTGCAGCCCTGCCGCGGCCTGGTCGAACGGATCGAGGCCGGCGATGCGGCCGGCGTCACCGAGCTGCTGCAGCTGTACGTGCCCCCGCTGCTGGACGCGGGCGCCGACACCCTGGTGCTGGGCTGCACCCACTATCCGCTGGTGCAGGCATCGATCGAGCAGGTAGCAAAGCAGGCCGGCCATGGCGACGTCACCCTGGTCGACACCGGCGACGCGGTCGCGCGCCAGCTGGTGCGCCTGCTGCAGGCCGGTAACGTGCTGCGCGCCGAGGATGCGCTCCAGCCCGCGCAACTGGAAGCCTTCACCAGCGCCAGCGCCACCGCGCTGGCGGCGGCGTTCGAGGTGCTGCTGGGCATGACGCCGCCGGTACAGGAAGCCGGCTTCGGCGCCGCCTGAAGCATGCCCCGGCCGGCTCGGCACTATTGGGCGAAATAGATTTGCCAGATCCAGCATCAGCCTATATAATCTCGTTCTGTCTCGGCAACAACGAGACACAAAAGCAAGACAGTGGTGGCTGTAGCTCAGTTGGTAGAGTCCAGGATTGTGATTCCTGTTGTCGTGGGTTCGAGTCCCATCAGCCACCCCAAGAATTCAAGCGAAAGCCCGGTTGCGAAACCGGGCTTTTTGCATTTCCGGACCTGCTCCGGACGACAAAAAGCCCGGTCCTGGAACCGGGCTTTTCACTGACTTCAGACTACCTGCAAATCACGAACGATGCGGATTGTTCGGACGGTCGTCGTAACGGTTCGGCACGCCGTCGCCGTCACGGTCGCCACGGCGCCAGCCGCCGCGATCCAGGGTCCAGCCGCCACGGCCGTCTTCACGCCATTCCGGACGACGGTAGGCGTAGCCGCGACGTTCGCGTTCCCAATGGCCTTTCACCCAGGTATGGCGATGGCCATTCCAGTTCCAGTAGCCCGGCGCCCAGGCGTAGCCGCGGCGGGCGGCAGGCACGACTTCATGGCGCGGCGGCGGCGGAGCGGTACGGATGACGACGACCTGGTCACGGGCGATTGCCTGCGCCGGGACGAAGGCGGCGGTACTGATCAGGGCGGCGGCGGCGGCACAGAGAATGCGTTTCATGGTACTTCTCCTTGTTGTTCGATATGGCTTCACTATAGCCAAGCGATACCGCGCACAGTGGTTTTGATGCAAGTTCTTACAATCGAAACAAAAGGCCGTGGCAGCGTTACAGTTTCAAAGTTTCTGTTCCTCCAGCCAAGTTTCCTTCTGTAGTCGGGGGCGCGATCGCCATGAATCCATGCCTGCCGGCATGGCGTCTGCTGCTCATCAATACCCCTTCCGGTTCCGGTTGTTGCGCGACGCGGACTTATCTATCGTGCATGACAGAGCCCGCCTTTGCGCGTGCCTGCGCAGCGCGAGCACTCACCCCCGCCCAGCCCGGAGACCTCCATGACCACCCGCCGTCAGCTCTTGCTCAGCACCCTGCTCTGCCCCGCGCTTCCAGCCTTTGCCGGCGCTTTTGCGCCGCCAGGCGCGGCCCCCTATCCGTCCCAGCCCGGGACCACCGGGCTGGCGCTGCGCTACGGGCCGCCACCGGGTCCCGATGCGCGCGCGCGCCTGGCCTACTGGACCGACCTCGCCTTGAGCACGATCGCCATCGACCACACACCGCCGCCCGCCGGTCCCTCTCCCTATGCCGAGCAGCGCGGACGCACGCGCACCAGCCGCGTCATGGCGATCTTCCACATCGCCATCCACGACGCCCTGAACGCCATCGTCCAGCGCTACCCCGGCTACAGCGCTTCGCTGCCGGCCCTGGCGGACAGCTCCTTCGACGCCGCCATCGCACAGGCCGGGCACGACGCGCTGGTGGAGCTGTACCAGCGCCAGCGTTCGCGCCTCGACGCGCTGCTGCAACAGGACCTGGCCAGGCTGCCGGACGACCGGGCCAAGCTCAACGGAATCGACATCGGCCGCCGCGCTGCGCGGGCGATCCTGGGGCTGCGCACCAATGATGGCTCGGAAATTCCCGATCCTGTCGTCGGCCACAACTACCCCGAGAGCACCGCGCCGGGCATCTGGCGCCCCGATCCCATCAGCGGCAACCGGGTGGCGCTGGGCGCTTACTGGAAACTGGTCAAGCCCTTCGTCCTGCCTTCGGTCCATGCCTTCCGTGCGCCCCCGCCTCCCGCCCTGGGCAGCGCCGCCTACGCCAGCGCCTTCAACGAGGTCAAGCGCCTGGGCGGCAATGGCACCGGCACCCCCACGCAGCGCACCGCGGAGCAGACCGTCATCGGCACCTACTGGGGCTACGACGACGCCGCCTGGCTCGGCACGCCGCTGCGCATGTACAACCAGATGGTCCTGCAGATCCATTTGTTGCGCATCAGCGATCCACTCGAGCTGGCGCGCGCCCTGGCCCTGGTCAACGCAGCCCAGGCCGACGCCACCATCACGCTCTGGGAATCGAAGTATTACTACCTGTTCTGGCGCCCCGTGCATGGCGTGCGCGAAGCCAGCCCGGGCAGCGGCCCGACCGGGGCCGGCGACGGCAATCCGGCCACCGCCGGGGATCCCGCCTGGACGCCGCTGGGCGCGCAGGCGAGCAACCTGGTCGGCCCCGACTTCACGCCGGCCTTCCCCTCCTACCCCTCCGGCCACGCGGGCGTGGGCAGCGCCCTGTTCCAGACCCTGCGCCGGATGTATGGCGACAAGGTGCCCTTCACTTTCGTCTCGGACGAATACAACGGCATTACGCGCGACAACGACGGCACCGTCAGGCCCTACCTGCCGCGCAGCTACGCCTCGCTGTCGCAGGCCGAGGAAGAAGCGGGGCAAAGCAGGATCTACCTGGGCGTGCACTGGCAGTTCGACAAGACGGCCGGCATCAGCTGCGGCCGGCGCGTGGCCGACTACATCTACCAGCGCGGGCTGGTGCGTCCAGCATGAGGCGCTCCAAAAGAAAAAACCGGCCACACGGGCCGGTTCTTGCAAAGCGGGATGAATGAAATCAGTCCAGCTTCCAGGCGTAGTCGACCTTGGTCCAGGTCTGGGCCGGTGCGCCGTCCTTGGTGCCCGGCTTGAACTTGCAGGCCGACAGGCCTTTGATGGCTGCCTTGTCCAGGCCCTTGAAGCCGCTCGACTTTTCCAGCTTGGAATCTGCGACCGAACCGTCCGGGTTGACCTGGAAGGACATCGAGGTGACACCCTGCTCTTCGTTCATCAGCGACGCCTTCGGATAATCGACCTTGCACTTCGACGGGTCGAAGGAAGCGGGCACTTCGGCGGCGAAGGCCGGTGCGGCAACGGCGGCGATGCTCAGTACAGCGAACAGACTAGCGGCAGATTTCTTGTTGAACATTTTTATTTCCCCTGAAAAATAAAGTTTTTTTTAAATGCCGGCGCGGACGCCGGCCGATCTAGCGAACCGTCCTGGTTCAGAATTCTTCCCAATCGTCGCTGGCGGCAGCCGCGGCGACTTTCTTCGAAGTCTGCGACGATGCAGCCGGCGCAGTCGCGGTCTTCGGCTCGGCCTTGGCGCGGGCAGCGGCAGGCTTCTTCAGCTGAGGACGGGCAGGACGGGCGACCACGGCGCGGGTAGCAAGCGCGGTCGATACCGGCACGGCCGGCGTTTCGGCCGCGGGCTCTTCGCCCGAAGCCAGTTTGAAGATGCTGACCACGCGCTGCAGCTCGGCAGCCTGGTCCTGCAGGCTCTGGAAGGCGGCGGCAGCCTGCTCGACCAGTGCGGCGTTCTGCTGGGTCATGCCGTCCATCTCGATGATCGACAGGTTCACCTGCTCGATGCCGGCGCTCTGCTCGGCGCTGGCGGCGGCGATGTCGCTCATGATGTCGGTCACGCGCTTGACGCTGTCGACCACTTCGTCCATGGTCACGCCGGCCTGGCCGACCAGCTTCGAGCCGCGGCTGATCTTGTCGACCGAGTCGCCGATCAGGGTCTTGATTTCCTTGGCGGCGGCAGCCGAGCGCTGGGCCAGGTTGCGCACTTCCGAGGCCACCACGGCGAAGCCGCGGCCCTGCTCGCCGGCACGCGCCGCTTCCACGGCGGCGTTCAGCGCCAGGATATTGGTCTGGAAGGCGATGCCGTCGATCACGCCGATGATGTCGGCGATCTTGCTGGCCGAGCTGTTAATCTCGCCCATGGTGCCAACCACTTGCGACACCACTTCGCCGCCCTTGCGCGCCACGTCCGAGGCGGTCGCGGCGAGCTGGTTGGCTTCGCGGGCATTGTCGGCGTTCTGCTTCACGGTCGAGGTCAGTTCTTCCATCGCCGAGGCGGTCTTTTCCAGCGAGCTGGCCTGCAGTTCGGTACGCGAGGACAGGTCGGTGTTGCCGGCGGCGATTTCACGCGATGCCGTGGTGATGGTGTGGGTGCCGCGACGCACCTGGCTGACGATGTCCACCAGGCTGTTGCGCATCTGTTTCATTTCGGTCAGCAGGCTGCCGCGGTCGGTCGACTTGGTGTCGATCGCGATCGACAGGTCGCCATGGGCGATGCTGCCGGCGATCTTGGCGGTGTAGCCCGGCTCGCCGCCCAGCTGCTTGAGCAGGCCGCGGGTGATCACGGTGGCGGCGGCGATGCCGATGGCGACGGCGATGGCCAGCAGCACCAGCATGAAGTTACGGGCATTCGAGAACGCGGCTTCGGCGTCGGCCTGGGTCTGGGCGTTGGTCTTGTCTTCCATGGCGCCGAGCTGGTCGAGCGCTTCCAGCCATTTCTTCTGCGCCGGACGGATTTCCTTGACCATCACGCGGGTCGCGTCGACCGCGTTATTGGCCAGGTAGAGCTCGGACGCCTTGGCGATCGCCGGCATGGCGACGGCTTCGGCTTCGGTGATCTGTTTCAGCAGCGCCTTTTCTTGCGCCGAAGCTTGTTCAGAAAACTTGGCGGCCAGTTTCGCCTGCAGGGCGTCGTACTTGGCGGTCTGTTCCTTGAAGCGGTTCAGTTCCGGTTCCATGTCGGCCGCATCGGTCATCAGGGTCAGGGTGCGCAGTGACGTCACGCGTTCGCTGACATTGTTGCGCATGTCGACGACCAGGCGGGTGACCACGTTGCTGACGCTCACGACATGGTCGAGACGGTTTTGAATCTGCGCCATGCGCATGATGCCGATGACCGTGACCATGACCAGCAGCACCAGCACGAGGGCAAAGCCCAGGCCCAGACGCACGCCGACCTTCATGTTTGCTAGATTCATTCCCATCTTCCCTGTTTCAATTGTTCGGATTCGCCTGAATGGCTGCCGTTGTTACGAAAAGTCCAACTTCCCAGTGGAATTTTTTGTATTTCCGTGAGGATAAATCAAATTCGCGTCTTTGCAGACAGAAAATATGGGTGCTCTCAGGAATGTTTCGTCAGTACAACAAGATGATGTCCATAGCACAACGCAACAAGGAGTCAGGCCAGGAGAAGGATTCCAATTATCGGCAAATTCTTGCTATCGAGCAAGAGTAATGCAATAAATGATTTCACAGTTGCAATAGTGACTGTGGCAATTGCGGAACACGGCAGCGCAAATGGATGCGCTGCCGTGCTAAAGACACGGGAATTGGAAGAAAACGGGAGGGGTGGGTCAGGCGGCCTGGCGCATGCGGCCGGCGGCCTCGAGCAGCAGTTCGGGATCGCCGCCGGCCAGCTTGCGCGAGTCGGACAAGACCTGGCGGAAAGCGCGGGCGCCGGGCAGACCGGCCATCAGGCCGAGCACGTGGCGGGTAATGCCGTTCATGCGCAGGCCGAACTGGCCGTAGCGTTCCAGCTCGGCGCGGATATACGGGATCATCGCTTCCAGCACCTGCTCGCGCGACTTTACCGGGGCGTCGTCGTCATAGAAGCGCGCATCCCAGGAGGCCATCATATAAGGGTTGTGATAAGCCTCGCGGCCGATCATCACGCCGTCCACATGCTGCAGGTGGGTCTCGATCTCGTCGTTGGTCTTGATGCCGCCGTTGATGACGATTTCCAGGTCGGGGAATTCGCGCTTGAGCTGGTAGGCCACGGCATAGCGCAGTGGCGGGATGTCGCGGTTTTCCTTGGGCGACAGGCCTTTCAGCACGGCGTTGCGGGCGTGGACGATGAAGGTGCGGCAGCCGGCATCGGCGATGGTGCCGACGAAGTCGCGCACGAAGCCGTAGTCCTCGTCGTAGTCGATGCCGATGCGGTGCTTCACGGTGACGTCGATCGATACCGCGTCGCGCATCGCCTTCACGCAGTCGGCCACCAGCTGCGGTTCGCGCATCAGGCAGGCGCCGAACGCGCCCTTCTGCACGCGCTCTGACGGACAGCCGCAGTTCAGGTTGATCTCGTCGTAGCCCCATTGCTCGCCCAGCTTGGCGCTCTTGGCCAGGTCGGCCGGATCGCTGCCGCCCAGCTGCAGGGCGACCGGGTGTTCGATGCCGTCGAAGCGCAGGTGGCGCTCGGCGTCGCCGTAGACCAGGGCGCCGGTGGTCACCATCTCGGTGTACAGCCAGGCGTGGCGGGTGATCTGGCGGTGGAACACGCGGCAATGGCGGTCCGTCCAGTCGAGCATGGGAGCCACACTCAGTTTTCGTTTTCCGTGATTCATCGATACTCTGCAAATAGGAGGCAGGCTTGCGCGGGCGTGGAAGTTTACCCTAAAAGCGCGCAACCGGCGTCGGCATGCCGCAACGGCCACCGCGCGCACGGCATGAGAGTGTGCGCTTACTCGGCGATCGCAGCTTCGACGGCGCGCGCTTGGAAGCGCTGCGCCCGCAGATCCGAGCGCAGCCCGGTATCAGGCGCCGGCGGCCGACAGCGTCGGGTAATCGAGGTAGCCGGCGCCGCCGCCGCCGTAGAAGGTGGCTGGGTCGCTCTGGTTATAGGGCCCGGCGCGGCGCATGCGTTCGACAAGGTCCGGGTTGGCGATGAAGGCGCGCCCGAACGAGACCATGTCGGCGCGGCTTGACGACAGCAGGGCCGCGCCGGACTGCGCATCGAGGCCGCCGTTGGCGATGATGGCGCCGCCGAACTCGGGGCGCAGGATGGCCAGGATGCGTTCCATGTCGGGCGCCCCGCCCCAGGCATTGGTGTCGGCCGCGTGGATGTAGGCCACGCCGGCGGCGCTCAGCAGCCGCGCCACGTAGGCATAGCTGTCTTCGGTGTGCGGATCGAGGGCGTTGTTGTAGCCGGCGAAGGGAGAGATGCGCACGCCGATGCGGCCGGCCGGGATCTCGTCCATGACCGCCTGCAGCAGCAGTTCGAGGAAGCGCGCGCGTTTGGCCAGGCTGCCGCCGAATTCGTCGTCGCGGCGGTTCACGTGCGGCGACAGGAACTGGTGCGGCAGGTAGCCGTTGCCGGCGTGGATCTCGACCCCGTCGATGCCGGCGCGCAGCGCATTGCGCGCGCCGATGCGGAATTCCTCGATCGCCCGGTACACCTCGGCCGTCGTCATGGCGCGCGCGGGGGAAGCGGCGATGCGGGTGTAGTGGCCGTTGGCCAGCGCGCCGTAGGCCTGCAGCAGGTGCAGGTCGTCGTTGACGGCCGATGGCGCCAGCGGCGCGCGCCCGCCCAGCAGCGCCTGCGAACTGGCGCGGCCGCTGTGCCAGAGCTGGACGAACAGCCGCCCGCCGGCCGCGTGCACGGCCTCCATGGTGCGGCGCCAGCCATGCACCTGGGCCGGACTGTACAGGCCGGGCGCCAGCTCGAAGGCGGCGGAATTGGGCGAGACATTGGTCGCCTCGCTGACGATCAGGCCGGCGCCGGCGCGCTGGGCGTAATAGGCGGCGTTGGCTTCGGTGGGCACGCCGTCGCGGCCCGAGCGCGCGCGCGTGACGGGCGCCATGGCGATGCGGTTGGGGAGAATCAGGTCGCCGAGGCGGATGGGGTCGAACAGGCCGGTCATGGGGAACTCCATGCAAGAAGATGTGGTGTACTCTAACCGCGGCCGGCCTGGGCGATAATCCCTCCATTGCCGACAACAGCCTTGCGCGCCGGACAAGGATAAGATGGACCGATTCGCCGAACTCAAGACCTTCTGCACCGTCGCCGCCTGCGCCGGTTTCTCGCCCGCCGCGCGCCGGCTCGGGGTCGCCACGTCCTCCGTCACGCGCATGGTCGACGCGCTCGAAAGCCGCCTCGGGGCGGTGCTGCTGAACCGCTCGACGCGCAGCGTCACCCTGACCGACCAGGGCCGCGCCTATTACGAGGAAGCCCAGCGCATCCTCGAGCAGCTCGACGCCGCCGACGACGCCGTGGCCGACCGCGCCGGCCTGCGCGGCGTGCTGCGGGTGGCGGCGCCGGTCACCTTCGCCGCCATGCACATCGCGCCGATCCTGCCGGCGCTGCGCGCACGCCATCCGCAGCTGGCGCTCGACCTGCGCCTGTCCGACACGGCCGTCAACCTGATCGACGAATCGATCGACGTGGCGATCCGGATCGGCGGCATCGACCCGCAAGCCAACCTGGTGGCGCGCCGCCTGGCCGGCCACGAGCGCCTGCTGTGCGCCAGTCCCGCCTACCTGGCGGCGCGCGGCGCACCGCGCCATCCGGCCGAGCTGGCCGGCCACGACTGCCTGCAGTTCGCCTTCGCCGACGGCCGCCGCCTGTGGCGCCTGCGCCGCAAGGACGGCATCGGGGACGTCGCGCCGGACGCCATGCCGGTCGAAGAAGTCCCGATCGACAGCGTGGTCCTGGCGAACAACGGCGAGCTGCTGCGCCAGGCCGCGCTGGCCGGGATGGGGGTGGCGATGCTGGCGCGCTGGCTGGTCCGCGAAGACCTGCGCGAGGGGCGCCTGGTCGAGGTGCTGCAGGACTACCAGGTCAATCCGGGCAGCATGGACGTCGGCCTGTATGCGCTGTACCAGGCCAACCGGCGCGGCTCGCAGAAGATCCGGGCGTTCGTGGAACTGCTGGGGGAGCACCTGGCGCGGCTGGAACAGGCCAGCCCCTGAAGGAGATTCCCGCACTGAGAATGCGTCGGCAACCGCACTCGGCACGATGGTTATAAAAAACTGTAGGCTTTATAGCAATCACAAAAAAAACTGAAAAAATTTCCATGTGGAACTTAATGAGTACCGAAAAGTGGTCGTCTTGTACCTGTGAGAGCGCGAGACACGCTGCTCCAACCAGATACCAACCTCTACCAGGAGCTTCACATGCTGAGCCTTCACACCAACAACGCCTCGCTGTCTGCACAAAACGCCGTATCCCGTACCCAGAATGGCCTGTCGACCTCGATGACCCGCCTGTCGACCGGCTATCGCATCAACTCGGCAATGGACGACGCTGCCGGCCTGCAGATTGCCACCCGCCTGAAAGCTCAATCGAGCGGCATGGCTGTCGCAATGCGCAATACTCAGAACGCCACTTCGATGATGCAGACCGCCGAAGGCGCGCTGGGCGAAGCGAACAACATCCTGGTCCGCATGAAGGACCTGGCCACGCAAGCCGCGGACGCATCGGCGAACGGTGGTGACCAGACGGCGATGCAAGCGGAATACGATGCACTGGGCTCCGAACTGACTAACATCCTCGGCAACACCTCCTTCGGCGGCCAGAAGCTGCTGAACGGCGCCGCAAGCGCAGCCGACCAAGCCGCAGCCGCTACCGCCAAGACCACCACCGCTGGCGTTACCGCTGCTGCGCTGGCCGTCAAGACGGCATCGGGTACTGCGCTGACCACCGCAATTGCCACCAATACCACTACCCCGAACGCAGCAAATGCCGCTGCAGTGATTGCAGCACAAACCAAAATGGATGCGGATACCCTGGCCTATAACGCCGCAAAGGGCAACAGCGACGCCGCGAACAAATTCGATGCGGCTGCACAAGCTGCGACCAGTGGTGGCAAGTTCGCGGGCGCTCTGAGCTTCCAGATCGGCGCATCGAGCTCGGAAACTATGGGTCTGGACCTTTCCGGCGCCCTGAGCACGATGCAGAGCGCCCTCGGAGCGACGAGCTCGAAGTTCAATTCCTTCGGTGCAGCGGTCGGCGGCGCAGCAGGTACCGAACTGACCGGCGGCAGCGCTTCGACCATGATCGACCAGCTGTCGACCGCGATCGACTCGGTCGCATCGCTGCGTTCGTCCCTGGGTGCGGCCTCGAACCGCCTCGATCACGTTGCCACCAATCTGGCCAACGTCAGCACCAACACGGAAGCTGCAACCGGCCGTATCATGGACGTCGATTTCGCCACCGAATCGTCGAATATGACCTCCAGCCAGATGCTGCTGCAAGCCGGCACCGCGATGCTGAAGCAGTCGAACAGCATGTCCTCGATGGTCATGTCGCTGCTGCAGTAATACTGGGCCGCCTCCCGCATTGAGTTGCGGGATCCCTCGAAGGCCAACCACGCGGTTGGCCTTTTTATTTTCCGACTGCCGATACCATGGCCACCCTGTCCTTCCCCGCCCTCTTGCCACCCGTCGCGCCGGTGGCCGCGCCGCTGCCGGCGATCCCGGTCGCGTCCTCGCTCGGCGGCGCGCTGCTGCTGGCCGAGGAGCAGGCGCTGCCGCTCCCCGCGTCCCAGCCGGCGCCGGCCCTGCCGCAGCCGGGCCAGGCCCAGGAGGGCGCGGCGATGCGTCCGGACCAGGTGGTCATGGCGCGCCAGCTGTCCTGGCCCAGCCCGGACGGGGGCCGGCTCGCCGACAACTGGCGCGGCCTGGTGCGCGGCTACGCCGGCCAGGTCGCCGAACGCGAACAGCAGGCGCGCGCTGGCCAGCTGCCCGCCGCCCTGCTCCTGAGCGGCCAGGACCCGCGCGTGCTGCGCCAGCCCGACCTGGCCGGCAATCCGCTCGACGCCTGGCGCTTCACCATCCTCGCGGGCACGTCCCAGCCGCGCCACCTGCGCGTGGTCGAGGACGCGCGCGAGGGCGCACCGGCACTGCAGAAACGGCGCCGCCGCGGCCGCGCCGCCCTGCGCCTGGAACTGGTGCTCGAGGATGGCGTGGTGGTGACGCTGGAAGCGCTGCCGCTGGCCGATGGCGTCAAGCTGGAACTGTGCGCGCCCGATAAAGCCACGCTGGAACGCCTGCGCGCCCTGCAGCCGCGGCTGGAGGACGCGGTGCGCCGCGCCGGCCTGCATGTGCTGGCCTGGAGCTGGCGCGACCGCCTGCCGGACGGCCCGGCCCACGCGCGCCTGCCCTCAGCGGAAGCGGCGTCCGCCCTCGGCCTGCCGGTGTTTCGCGCGATGGCGGAACTGGCGCTGCTGATTCCACCGCGCCTGCCTTCGATCCTGGCCTAGCGCGTCCAACAACACCTTCATGGCGGCTTGCGTCGTCTCTCCTGCGGGCGCTCAGCCGACCGTTCCCACGATCGACACTTCGCGGTTCTCCGGAATCTCGTTATACGACAGCACGTTCAGGCCCGGTGCGAACAGGCGCGCGTAACGCGCCAGCAGCGGGCGCACCTGCGGCAGCACCAGCAGCAGCGGCGGGGTCTGCTGCTGCTTCATCTGTTCGCGCGCCACCGGCATGTTCAGCTGCAGCTGCGACAGCAGCTGCGGATCGATCGGGTAGTTGTCCAGCGCGACCTTGCCGCCATTGTTCTGGCGCGCCTGGTTCAGGGAACCGAGCAGCATGTTTTCCAGCTCGCCCGACAGGTTAAAGGCCGGCATGTCCTTCTTCTTGCCATACATGCCGGAGACGATCTGGCGCCGCAGCGCGCAGCGCACCTCGGCCGCCAGCAGGATCGGGTCCTTGGTGGTCTCGGAACTGTCGAGCAGCGTGGTGGCGATGACGACGATGTCCTTGAGCGACACGTTCTCGGCCAGTAGCACGCGGAACACGCGCAGCAGCTGGGTGTGGGTCAGCGCCTTTTCCAGCGCGCCCGCCAGCTTCGGCGACAGCGCGGTCAGGCGCTCCATCATGGCCGGCACGTCGTCGTGGCGGAACAGCTCGGCCAGGTAATCCTTGACCACCTTGGAGGCGTGGGTCGCGATCGCGCTGGCCACTTCCACCACCTGGTAGCCCTGGCCCAGCGCATGCGCCTTCTGCTCGGGATCGATCCAGGTCACGGCCATGCCGAAGGCCGGCTCGATCCCGGGAATGCCATCGAGTTCGCCGTACACGTTCGGCGACGGGATCGCCATCAGGCATTCCGGCACCACCTCGCCCTCGGCCACCATGGTGCCGTTGATGGAAATCGCATACTGGTTGGGACGCAGGGTCAGGTCGTCGCGCACGCCGATGGGCGGCAGCAGCAGTCCCATTTGTTCCGAGAGGCTCTGGCGCACGCCCTTGATGCGCTTGGTGAGCACCTCGCCCTGGCCCTTGTCGACCAGGTGCACCAGCTTGTAGCCGACCGCCAGCGTGACCGGCTGCACCACCGGCAGCGCCTGCCAGTCGAGCTCGGGCGCGCGCTCGTCGCGCAGCGCGGCCTCGATCGCCTCGACCCTGGTGTCGGCGGGCGGCTTCACCTGGTTCGACAGGCGCCAGCCGACATAGCCGATCGCGGCCGCGAACACCATGAAGTAAAACCACGGCATGCCCGGCACCAGGGCCAGGATCACCATCACGCCGGCGGCCGAGTACAGCACGCTCGGCTGGGCCAGCAGCTGGCCGCTGACCTGCTCCTCGAAGTCGCCGGAATCGCTGATGCGGGTCACCAGGATCGCCGCGGCCGCCGACAGCAGCAGCGCCGGGATCTGGGCCACCAGGCCGTCGCCGATGGTCAGCAGGGCGAACTGGCGGAAGGCGTCGCCGAAGGACAGGTCGTGCATCACCGCGCCGATGGCCACGCCGCCGACGATGTTGATGATCAGGATCAGGATCGAGGCGATGGCGTCGCCGCGCACGAACTTCGAGGCGCCGTCCATGGCGCCGTAGAAGTCGGCCTCGCTGGCCACGTCCTTGCGGCGCTGCTGGGCTTTTTCCTGGTTGATCAGGCCGGCGTTCAGGTCGGCGTCGATCGCCATCTGCTTGCCGGGCAAGGCATCCAGCGTGAAGCGCGCGGAGACTTCCGAGATCCGTTCGGCGCCCTTGGTCACGACCACGAAGTTGATGATCATGAGGATGATGAACACCACCAGGCCGACCACGAAATTGCCGCCGATGACGACGTTGCCGAAGGCTTCGATCACCTGGCCGGCGGCGTGCGTGCCTTCGTGGCCGTGCAGCAGCACCACGCGGGTGGAGGCCACGTTCAGCGCCAGGCGCATCAGGGTGGTGCCCAGGATCACGGTCGGGAATACCGAGAAGTCGAGCGGGCGCTTGGCCGACACCGAGACCAGGATCACGATCAGCGCCAGCACGATGTTGAACGTGAACAGCACGTCCAGCAGCACCGGCGGCAGCGGCAGCATGATCATGGCCAGCAGGGCCACCAGGAAGGCCGGCGTGGCGAACTTGTGTTGGCGCAGTTCGGCCATCAGCTTCTGGATCTGGTTCATGTCGGGTTTACCTCACTCAAATGGGCCGGCACGGCCACGTCGCCTGGGAAGCGCGGCGGCGCCTGGCGCCGGCCTGCGCGGAATGCGTTCAGTTGCAGCACATAGTTCAGCACCTGCGACACCGCCTGGTACAGCGCCGCGGGAATCTGCTGCTGCACCTGGCTGGTGTTGTAGATGGCGCGCGCCAGCGGCGGCAGCACGATCGTCTCGATCTTGTGCTTCGCCGCCACCGAGCGGATGTACAGGGCCATCTCGTCGACGCCCTTGGCCACCACGAAGGGCGCCTCGGCGCGGTCGCTGTCGTACTTCAGCGCCACCGCATAGTGCTCGGGATTGACGATCACCACGTCCGCGCCCGGCACGGTCTTGTTCACGTTGCGCCGCGCCAGCTGCTGCTGGAGCTGGCGGATGCGCGCGCGCACCTCGGGCTTGCCCTCGGAGCTCTTGTATTCTTCCTTCACTTCCTGCTTGCTCATGCGCTGGTTGCGCGCGAACAGGAAGGCCTGCAGCGGCACGTCGATGAGCGCGAAGATCAGGAATACCGCCACCAGCGCCATCAGGCCGTCGAACATCATCGAGGCGCCCTTGATCATCGCGTCGTTCAAGGGCATGCGCTGCAGGTCGACCCAGGCGCGCATGCCGGACCGGATCACGTGCACCAGCACCACGCCCAGCAGCGCCGCCTTGGCGATCGAGGTGGCGAAGCCGGTCCAGTGCTTGGCGGTGGCCAGCTGGGTCAGGCCGCGGGTCGGATTCAGGCGGCTCAGCTTGGGCATCAGGCTCGATGTCGAGAACAGGAAGCCACCCGGCACCAGGCTGGCCGCCACGATCGCCAGCGGCACGCCCAGCAGCGGCAGCACCATCTTCACGAACAGCAGGACCGCGGCCGAGAACACCACCGACAGCGCGTTTTCCATCGCGCCGGCCGCGCCCAGCGGCACGAACACCAGGCGGAACAGCGCGCGGAAGGATTCCAGGTAGCCGGGCAGCAGGAACACGAACAGCTTCAGGCTGGCCAGGATGCCGACCGCCGTGGCCAGGTCCTTCGAGCGCACCACCTGCCCTTCCTCGCGCGCCTTCCTGAGCTTTTGCGCGGAGGCCTTTTCTGTCTTGTCGCCGCCGGTGCCTTCAGCCATGCGCCTGCCTCATCTGCTGCTGGAGCATCTCCAGCACCTGGTTGGTCATCTGCACGTAGTGCTCGGGAATGAAGCGCACTACCTGCACCAGCATCATCAGGCCGAAGATCGTCACCAGCGAAAAGCCCAGCGAAAACAGGTTCAGCGAGGGCGCCACCCGGTTCAGGAAGCCGAAGCCGGCCTGCACCACGATGGTCGAGAACACGATCGGCAGCGCCAGCAGCACCGCCGCCGAGAACACCCAGCCAACGTTCAGCGCCACCGCCTCCAGCAGCATGGCGTTCCAGCTTGCGCCCACCGGCCAGGCATGGAAGCTCTGGGCCAGTACGCCGACCAGCACCAGGTGGCCGTCGATGGCGAAGAACACCAGCATCGCCACCAGCCCGAGCAGGCCGGAGATCACGTCCGACTGCTGGCCGTTGACCGGATCGTTCATCTGCGCCATCGAGAAGCCGACCTGGCTCGAGGCCAGGAAACCGAGCATGTTCACCACCGCCATCGTCAGGCGCAGCGCGAAGCCGATCACGCCGCCGATGACGGCCTGCTCGACCATCGTCGCCACCCCGGCCAGCGAGAACGGGTCGGGCATCGCGGCGCTTTTGGTGATGGGCAGCAGCAGGAAGGCCAGCACCACCGACAGCAGCACCCGCACCGGCAGCGGCACCGGCGCGTCGCCGATCACCGGGGCGGTCGACAGCATCGCCATGACGCGGCAGAACGGCCACCACAGGGCGCCGATCAGGGGCAGCAGCATGTGCGAGACTTCGAGCATCTAGCCGACCAGCGTGGCCGCGCGCTGGAACACGGCGACGCAGTAATCCATCA
>Ga0308163_10002430_pt1 | contig 17094 bp, 20 predicted proteins | sample PhyTR1_FD_201037 | JGI IMG/M metagenome (GOLD analysis project Ga0308163, IMG submission 201037) | Phyllosphere microbial communities from UC Gill Tract Community Farm, Albany, California, United States - DLSLT.R1 | ecosystem: Host-associated > Plants > Phyllosphere > Unclassified | place: USA...
TATCGCGCAGACGCCGCAGAAAAGACCATCATCCTGGTCAACGGCTCGATGGCCACGACTGCGTCGTTTGCACAGACTGTGAAAAACCTGCACCCGCAATTCAACGTGGTTTGCTACGACCAGCCCTACGCGGGCAGGTCAAAAGTCCATAACCACCACGAGAAACATCTGACGAAGGAAGTCGAAGGGCAGATCCTGCTGGAGCTGATCGACCATTTCGGCGCCGAACATGTGCTGTCGTTCTCCTGGGGCGGCGCGGCCACCCTGGTTGCCCTGGCCCACCAGCCTCGGCGCATCGAGAAAGCCGTGATCAGCTCGTTCTCGCCAGTGATCAACGCACACATGCTGGATTACCTGGAACGCGGTGTCGATTACCTCGGCCAGCGCGACGGCGATCGCGTCGGGCACCTGGTCAACAGCACCATTGGCAAACACCTGCCGTCACTGTTCAAGCGCTTCAACTATCGCCACGTCAGCAGCCTGGCCGAGCACGAATACGGGCAGATGCACTTCCACATCAGTGACGTACTGCACAGCGATCGCCTGTGCTACCTGAATGCGGCAAAGAAGATCAACGTGCCGGTGCTGTTTCTCAACGGCGAATGGGATGAATACACCGCCGCCGAAGACGCCCGGATATTCGGCAACCACGTGGCACACAGCACCTTCACCACGCTGCAGGCCACCGGGCACTTCCTCGACATGGAGCACAAGGCCGCTTGCCGCGATAGCCAGAACGCCCTGCTCGGCTTCCTGAAACCGTCCCAGCAGTCGAGCCGAACGCGTTACTCGTTCGTTCAGGATCACCATGCACTGGCCATTTGAAAAAGTGTCGTCGCGAGCGAGTCGGCAGGCTCGAACATCAGCGTATCGCCCCTGCCCGACTCGCCCGCGAATGACCGTTTTCAACGCTGTAACGCGCTGCGAGCAAAAGAAAAACTTCAAATCTGCGCCCGACTCTGGTACAAAGTCAGCCGCTCTGAGCGGGTATAGTTTAGTGGCAAAACGAAAGCTTCCCAAGCTTTAGTTGAGGGTTCGATTCCCTCTACCCGCTCCACTCAATTGGGTCTCACGTCGAGGTTATGACGGGGGATGCAGAAACAGAGAAAACCGACCTTCAGGGTCGGTTTTTTTGTGTCTGGGATTTACCTAGTGGCTCGGACAAGACCTGCAACATACCCATCATCCCGACTCCCCGCCCCAGCCTAGACTGGTTCTTGCCACCGAGCCGAACACAGGACGATGACCGTTCGGTGGTTATAGTATTGATCAAAAAAAATCAGTGGTTATAGCACCCACCAAGCACACCACAAGGAGGTGTTGTGAATAGCCGTTTTTTAATCGGCCAACTCGTCGCAGACGGTTGGTATCTGGTACGGGTCAGAGGCAGTCACCATCACTTCAAACATCCCATCAAACCGGGGATGGTTACAGTCCCGCACCCGAAAAGGATCTGCTCAAAAAACGGCCATCAGCATTTTGAAACAGGCGCTGCTTTGACTCACTCCGCCGACAGCGTCCAGGAAGAATACGAACATGCTTTACCCGATCGCAATTTCAATAGGTGATGAAGAACACGCCTGGGGAGTGGAAGTACCGGACATTCCCGGCTGCTTTTCTGCCGGCGATGATCTGGATGATGCCGTCGCGATGGCTCGCGAGGCCATTGAGGGTCATTTCGAAATTTTGGCCGAGGACGGTGCACCAATCCCACCGGCGAGCAAGCTTGGCGTGCATGTAGCGAACCCGCAATACGCGGGCTGTGGTTGATATTGACGTCACCAAATACCTGGGCAAGGCGCAGAAACTCAACATCACACTGCCCGGCTATCTGCTCAACCGCATTGATGAATACGTGCTTCATCACCCGGAAGAGAAAAGCCGTTCGGGATTTCTCGCTTCAGCAGCGTTGAAGGTCTTGCAGCAAGGTTGAATGCGACTCCGGCTCTCCGCTAGCATTTCCTCATCAGCCACCACCCTCCCCCTGCGCGGCCATCGACGAATACGCGTTTTCACTTTCGAGGGACTCCATGACGCGGCCACTGTGCCGCTGATGATCGAACTCAAAAGAGCACTTCTCCCATGACGCAAAACATTTATGACGATCCCGAATTTTTCCAGGGTTACAGCCAGATGAATCGCTCCATCGGCGGCCTCGATGCCGCGCCGGAGTGGCCGGCGCTCAAGGCGTTGCTGCCATCGATGCACGACTTGAGTGTGGTCGACCTCGGCTGCGGGTATGGCTGGTTCAGCCGCTGGGCCAGTGAACACGGCGCCGCCCATGTGCTGGGGGTGGATGTATCGGAAAAGATGCTGGAGCGGGCGCGCGAAACCACCACGGCTGCGAACATTCGCTATGAACGCGCCGACCTTGAACATCTCGACTTGCCCGCCTGCAGTTTCGATCTGGCCTACAGCTCGCTGGCATTGCACTACATCAAGGATTTGCCGGGGCTGTTCGCTCATCTGTACGCGGCGCTGAAACCCGGTTCACACTTCGTGTTTTCCATTGAGCACCCGGTCTTCATGGCCCCACGCAATCCGGGCTGGTTGATCGACAGTGACGGGCGCAAGCGCTGGCCGCTGGACAGTTATCAGATGGAAGGTGAGCGGGTGACCAACTGGCTGGCCGATGGGGTGATCAAGCAGCACCGCACGATGGGCACGTTGTTGAATTCGCTGATTGATGCCGGCTTCACAATTCGCCACGTCAACGAATGGGGCCCGAGCGATGCTGAGGTGGCGGCGCAACCGGCGCTGGCTGAAGAACGGGAGCGGCCGATGATGATGTTGGTGGCGGTGCAGCGCTAACTCACGGAATGCGCATTGTGGCGAGGGCGCTTGTTCCCGCTGGGGCGAAGCGCTCCGAAGATCTTGGGCCTGCTCCGCAGTCCAGCGGGAGCAAGCGCCCTCGCCACAGGATAGGTGTTTGTCTTTAGCGTGTCGCGACGATGAACAACCGTGGAAACGGTAACAGCACCGAACCATCCGCCAACGCCGGATACGCCTCGGCAACCGCCGCCAGATACTCCTGCAGATACTGCCCCCGCTCGTCTTCGCTCAGCGGCTTCAGAAACGGAATCAGGCCACTGCCCTTGAACCACTCCACCACTCCCGCCGCCCCGCCCGACAATTGATGGTGGTAGGTGGTGCGCCACACATCGACCCGTGAACAGTGCGGGCGCAACATCGAGAAGTACTCGCTGGCGCTCGCCATGTCGGTGCGCTGCCCGGCGGCGCCTGCCAGTTTGGCGGCCCACGGGCCGTTGGCGGCGACTTCACGCATCAGTCGATGGGAAGGCTCGTTGAGGTTGTCCGGCATCTGGATCGCCAGGCTGCCGCCGGGGGACAGTTTATTGGCCAGCGCCGGCAGCAGCGTCGCGTGATCCGGAAGCCACTGCAGCACTGCGTTGGCAAAGATCACATCGAACGGACCGGTTTCAGCCCAACGGTCGATTTCGGCCACCTCGAACTGCAACTGCGGCAAGCGCTTGCGCGCGGCGTCGATCATGTCCGGCGAGCTGTCCAGGCCACTGACTTTTGCCTGCGCAAAACGCCGTACCAATAGCTCTGTCGAGTTGCCGGGACCACAACCGATATCAACCACCGTTCGCGCTTCGGCCGTGGGGATCGCCGCCAGCAGATCACGGGCCGGGCGAGTGCGTTCATCTTCGAAAGCGACGTATTGTTTGGCGGACCAACTCATTGCGTTCTCCTGTCGGGACATTCCAGCGGTTCGTCACGATACAGGCAGCCCGGCGAGCAGTTCCACAGCGACTCATTGCAAACGGTGTCAGCCAACGTCCTGCTTATCACCACTTCGTCGATTGCCATGTAATTTGCGACCGTCCGTCGATCCATACACAAGCGTTTTTGACAGCTAAAAAATCCTACCTATAGTCAATTTGCGGCAGTCGGAAGGAACCCGACGACAGAAATTTTCGTGCAAGGAGCACGGCCTGCCCGTCCCTCATGACCGATGGGTTCCCCAGTAGTGTGCTCGCAAAAGCCATACGGCAAGCAAGCGTCGTCGTGCCTGGATTGCAGTCCGACGTTCACTATGAAAAAGGAGCATCACCATGTCTCGAGTTACGGATATTCTGGTTTCCATCGACACCGAAACCATTCTGAAAAAGTATCCAAACATCAGCAAAAACCCTGCCTCGCCGACCATGATCGATGTCAATCACGTGTACATGGTCACCAATCAGGACAACGTGGTCAGCGGCCAGGCCGGGGGCGAACTGAACCTCAAGGCTCAGGTCGGTGATCTGATTCGCTGGCGTGAAACAAGTCTGTCGCAGAGTTTCGAAACGGCGGTGATCTTCTACAAGTTCATCGGCAACAAAGGTAGCGAACTGATTTCGACACCTACTCCGCGCAAGGCCACGGCTTGCGTTGCGGTGCCCAACACCAGCAACCCTTCAGTACCGAGCTGTCAGAAGGTCGATAACCATTACTGGTCATCCGAAACGCTGGCCTGTGGCAGCGTTACATATCACTTCCACTTCCTGATCGTCGATCGCGACTGCAAGATTGTTGGCTGCTGTTCGTGGGACCCGTTCATTACCATCCGCAATTGATGCGATGCGAGACCTCTTGATTACAAGGGGCCTCGCTGGATTTCCGCTCTCGGCCGGAACAGGATGTCTTGCCTTGACCGAAGCGGCCGCCCGTTTGTAGCGACGTCATGAAAGGAATCCATGATGACTTCCGAACCGATCCCGTCCCCCTCAACTACCGCCACTAACGCGCAAAAGGTGTTGCTGATCATCGATGCCGAATCACTGCTTTCGCGCTATCCGACACCCAGCCAGGATCCCGCGAACCCAACGGACATTGCCGATGGATTGATCTTTTTCGCCATGGGTAACAACTCAAAAAAAATAGTTACAAATGACAGCACTTCTAAAGTCCCTGTCGAGATGGGCCGTGACATTCATTTTCGCGCAAGAAGCGTCAGCCTGATCGCCGAGCACAGCGTGGTTGTCTACCGCATGACCGTCGATAACAGCAGCGTACTCTTTGCTCCCCAACTGCAAGTTCACACCGGCCTCACCGTCCCTGCACCCAACCCTGAATCTCCCTCCGAGCCTGGTAGCCACAAGGCAGACGACCACTTCTGGACATGCACCCCAAAAGCACCCGGCACCGCCCAGTGCGAGTTGGGTTTCATGCTGGTCAATCAGCAGTGTGAAGTAGTTGGATGCTTTCAGTGGCAGGTCGAAATTGAGATTGTGAGCTGATCGAAGCGTAAAATAACCGGCCACGGGGGCCGGTTTTTTTCAGTCGTAAAAACCAACTGTTTTTTTCAGATGGTCCGAATATTCATAAATATCGTCGACTGAGCTTATCGGATGACGCGTTTCATTTTTCTCTTCATCAAAAATACCAATGTACTTCTGCGAACGATTGAAATGCAGACGGCATATCGGCTTGCGATTGTTGTCATCCAAGAGGATGCCAAAGTAACTTTGCGTGTCGCGTTGAACAATACGCTTCGCATCAACAACCGAGCGCACCAGCGCACGGACAATGTGATATCCCTCCAGCTCCTCCAGTGTTGTTAGTACCTTGTCATCCGCTTCATCACGCGGTTCTACGGGATCTGTTCCGAGAGAGTTTGAGGGCAGTGACGCCAACGAGGGTTGGATTGTTCCGCTCATTGCAGACTTGAGTCGATCATTGATTTGATCATTGAGGAACTGCACGACTGCTTTTCTCGTCAACTCGTGAAATTGCTCACGTACCTTCTGCGTGATAACCCCGTCGTAAACTCGAGAAGCGAACACTTTGACGAAATCATCGTCCGGTTTGCTGACTTGCGCTGCGATGACCTTTTTAATCTGACTGACATATTTCAATTCGCCAGCAGCATTGATGATGGACTCCACGTCAAATGCCGACTTTGTCAGTTTGACCAACTCAGGAACGGAGTACTCGTCGATATCTAACAGATCCAGTTCCAAAAATGGCTTTTCATCCATTTTATTCGGTGCATCCAGGTCGGTAAAAAACTTATATACCTGCCCATTGGTAAGGATAGAGATGCGTGCGCTAGTAACGTGAAAGTAACGAAAGAGCTGAGACGCATGGTTGATATGCAATGGTTCACCGATTTTCTTGCATTCGATGAGTATCTGAACTTCGCCCTCTTTCATGATGGCGTAATCAATTTTCTCACCTTTCTTGGTACCGATGTCGCAGACAAACTCCGGTGTCACCTCTGTCGGGTCAAACACGTCGTAACCCAGAACGGTGCTGATGAAGGGCATGACAAACGCATTTTTTGTCGCCTCTTCCGTCTGGATTGCAGCACTCTGCAACCGAACTTTGGCGGCTAGACTGGCTAATTTCTCGAAGAATTCCATGAGTGACCTCTGACTGGTTTCTATCCATGCATTCGCATACTGGCGAATTGATTGCCAATTGATCCTAGACGCAAACCCGCACAAAGAAAGTTTTCTACTGCAAAGTGATCTGCTCTACCCCGAGCGATGACGCTATTTAGCGGCGATAGGCTTTCTCAGTCGAATTTTCGCAACGCCGTCACTGTCTGAACTGCAGGCAAATCCAATAAGGAACACGGCAATGAAATTCGCGAAAATTTCCCAAAAGCTCGCCCTGTGGGCCGGTAGCCCCAAGACTTTCATGGGGGCGTTGATCCTGATTGGGATGTGGGGGTTGAGCGGGCCGATATTTGATTACAACGACACCTGGCAACTGATCATCAATACCTCGACCACCATCATCACATTCCTGATGGTGTTCCTGATCCAGAACACGCAGAACCGCGACACCGACATCCTGCACCTCAAGCTCGATGAGTTGCTGCGCGTGAACAAGGAAGCGCAGAACGCGATGCTCGGCCTCGAATCGCTGGACCTCAAGCAACTGGAGGCGCTGCGCAAGCATTACCGCAGCCTGGGCGAAAGCGAGGTGTTCAACCTTGATGGGCTGGGGGAAAAGAGCAAGCCGAAGCAGGATCTGAATGACTGTTAGAAGCAGATCAAAAGATCGCAGCCTTCGGCAGCTCCTGCATAGAACGGTGTAGGAGCTGCCGAAGGCTGCGATCTTTTGATTGTGAGTGGAATCAACGGCTGGCTTGCAGCGCCCGGGCCATTTCCAGATGGTTTTGCAGCTTCGGCAAGGTTTCGTCGGCAAATGCCTTGATCTCTGGCACGTCGGTGGTCTGTGCCTCTTGCTGGATCTGCTGGATGGCTTCTTCGGTCGCCTTCACCTGGCTCGCGGCGTAGGCCTGATCGAAGGTTTCACCGTCCTTGACCTGCGGGATCATGGTTTTGGCCTTGTCGGCGATTTCTTCACGAGGAGCGACCGGCAGGTCGAGTTTCTTCGCGATCTTCGCCAGATGCTGGTTGGCCGTGGTGCGGTCATTGATGACGACGATGGTGTAATCCTTGACCTCTTTGGATTCGGACTTCTGATGCGCCAGGCGACTGGCTTCGATGTCGGCCATGCCTTTGGCCGAAGCATCGTTGATGAAATCGGCAGGCGACTGGGCAGCGGCGCCGCTGGCGAACGCACTGCTGGCGAACAGTCCCAACAACGTGACAAAACTGAAACGACGTACCTGGGTGGCCATCCGGCTCATGGTCGCGCCCTCCTTCTCTTCAAATTCAAGCGGGAGCTTGCGCCCCCGCCTCTCAATCAAAACGACCTCACCGACTACTTCGATTTCTGCGCAGGCTTGCGACCCATTTCGGTTTTCGCAGGCTCTTTATCGACCGTCGTGGTGGTGGTTTTCCCACCCTTGCGACCGGCTTCAGACGCCTTCGTTCGATCGTTGGCAAAGTTTCCCGAGTTCGAGTTTCTTGAATTAGGCATGATTCTCTTCCTCTTGGTGTTGATCGTTGGCGAGCAAGTGCCCGCCTAGATTGAGAATTGCCGGACCGACAAAGGTTTAGAAAAGTTGCCGGCGCCGCGACGAACGGCGCGCAATTTTCAGATATCCATCACCCGATGGTTGAGGCGTTTGGCGGCATACATTGCCTGGTCGGCATGCCGAAACAGTTGTTGTTCCTCGCGGCCATGTTCGGGGTAGCGGGCCACGCCGATACTCGGCTCGATATGCAGGTCATGGCCGTCCAGGCGCATCGGTTGCACCAGTACCTGTCGGATCTTGGCGGCCACGCTGTCGGCGTCTTCGGCGGCGTGCACGCTGTGCAACAGCACCACGAATTCGTCGCCACCAATGCGCGCCACGGTATCGGTATCGCGCACACAGCCCTTGAGCCGACTCGCCACCGTCTGCAGCAGCATGTCGCCGACCGCGTGACCGAAGGTGTCGTTGACCTGCTTGAAGCGATCCAGATCGACGTACAGCAACGCCATGTTCCCCGAGGCATCCCGGGCGCAAGTCAGCGCCGCCTTGAGGCGGTCCTTCAGCAGTTCGCGATTGGGCAACTGGGTCAACTGATCGTACTGCGCCATGCGCTTGAGCCGCGCGTGCAACTGCTGACGCTCGATGGCGGTGGCGACCTGGGCGCAAACGTATTGCAGCAGTTCCTTGTCCTGTTCGGTGTAACGCTCACCGCCCGGCAGGCTTTTGACGATCAGCGCGCCGATGGTGCCGTTTTTCGAGTTCAGCGGCACCCCGAGCCAGCACGGTGAATCCTGTCCGGCCACCAGCGCCGCGAAGTCGGGTGGGGAGTCGGGGCTGTCCGGCGTCAGCAAAATCGGCTGGCCGCTGCGCACGACTTCCGCGCACAGGCGGCCGGTGACGGTGCCCGGTTGCTCAGGCTGCAACTCATGATCGTCGACGTGATAGGGAAAATTCAGCTGCGCGCAGCGCTCGTCGTACAGCGCCACGGAGAAATTCAGCGCCGGCAGCCATTCGCCGATGATCAGGTGAATACGCTTGAACAGCGCCAGCAGGTCTTCGGCCACGTGCGCCGCTTCGGAAATCGCATACAGCGCCGCCTGCCGTGATTCGGCCTGCTTGCGTTCGGTGATGTCGCGGGCCACGGCGATGCGCAGTTGATCGACCTCGGACCAGCGCGCCGACCACAGGATGTGCACGATGCGTCCGTCCTTGCGCACGTAGCGGTTTTCAAAGTTGTGCTTAGGCTCGCCGCCCATGATGTCGCGGGCGGCGGCGAGGGTGCGCTGGCGGTCTGCCGGATGCACCAGTTCGATCATCGGCCGGCCGATCAACTCGTCAGGCGTGTAACCGAAAATGCGCTCGCAAGCCGCACTGACAAAAACGAAACGGCCTTGCTTGTCGACGGCGCAGACGGCGTCCAGCAACAGGTCCATATAACTTGCCAACGGCGCGGAATTTCGGCTTTCCATGGTTCAGCGTGGGTGTCCGGGCTATGCAGCAATAATCCACCATCCCTGACCCTTTTGATCCCGCATCCCTGCATCCAGCGTCAAGCCTTGTTCGGCAGCAATCCCGGCAGCGCATGCACCAGCGCGTTGATCGCAAAACCGATGAACATCACCCCGCACAGGCGGGTGATCATGAGTTCATGGCGTTGATACAGCGTGCGCACCCGTCGGGCACCGACAACCCCAATCAAAATAGCGTAAGCCAGCAATCCGCCGAGAAAGCTCAGGGCGATCAGCGCTGGCAGCATCGACCAGTTGAGCAGTTCGGCGCGGCTCGACAGCAGCGCGGTAAAGGTCGCCACCGCCACCGGGTAGGCCTTGGGGTTGGTCAGGCCGAACAGGATGCCGTGCCAGAACGGCTGGCGCGCCGCGCCCTGCGGCTGATCATCGCTGCGCCGCTGGGCCCGCACCGCCCGCCAGCCGAGCCAGAACAGGTACAAGCCGCTGAGCATGCCGAGCACATCGAACGCGGTGCTGCCGATCTCCCGGGCGCCGACGATCGCAATCAACGCGGTGCTGCACCAGACCACATCGCCGAGCAGGTGTCCACAGAGAAACCCCGCCCCGGCGCGCCGCCCATGCGCCGCGCCGATGCCGAACACCGCCAGCACCCCCGGCCCCGGCGTGATGCCATAGATGAAACCCGAAGCCAGAACGGCCATAAGGAGCGATGGAGTCATGAAATACCTGCAGGCGCCAGCACAAATGATGGCCAGTCTATATCAGCGCAATGTGTCTGTTCACGGCTCGTCGTAAAAACGCATGCCCGCATACGGTTTCAACCGACAGGCTGCCAGTCGCGATGCCAGACCGCCGACGTGGGCTTCGAGCTTGTGCCCGTCCGGGTCAAGAAAGTAGAACGACGCACCTTCGCTGCGGTTGTCGCGCCATTCCTGCACGTTGGCCGCTTTCAGCTTTTGAGTGAACGCCGGAAAATCCGCCTGATCGAGGCTGAAGGCGTAATGCGTGTAGTCGACGGATGGTTCGGCGCCGCGCTGCGCATCCAGCGACAGACACAACCACAGCCCCGGCAGTGACAGGTAGGCACCGGCGTCCCACGTGGCTTCGACGCGCAGATTCAGCACATCGCGATAGAACGCCAGGCTGCGGGGCAAGTCGCTGACGGCGAGGGTCAGGTGGTTGAGGCCGGTGAGCATGGGGTCAGTAACCTCTGAGGTCTTCAGGGACGTTGTACTGTTGGCCATCGTACGTCAGGGTGATCTGCTTTTTCTTCAGCTCGGTGGTTTTCGAAACGCACTGACTTGCGGATTGAGTATTTTTCATTTTGCTGCCGCTGGTGGTGACGATCAGATCGGCGAAACCATTGTGGCTCGATGGAGCGATCTCGAGCGTCCTGCGGATTTTTTTGCTGTAGCCCTCGCAGTCATTCATGAACTCACCGTTGTCCTTGAACACCACCAGGCCTTCAAGCACCGGGCGCAGGCTGTCACCTTCGCGCACATACAGCGCCAGATCAGTCTTCTCGTAGGGAATGGCATGGGAACTGTGCACGAATTTCGCTCGCAGCCCAAAAGCCCGGACGTCCGGCGTCAGTCGGTAGCGCGCCGTATCAATGCGCACATCGTCCAGTTGCACAGCATCGGAGTTATAGGCGCCCGGTTTGTGGTAAGTGGCGATCGGTTTGGCGTTACTCGCATTGAGTATCGCCAGATCCAGATCGAACACCCCGGCATCGTCCCCACCGGAATCGGCGAGGTAGGTGGACTTGACCGAGATCGCCTGACTCGGGAACGCCGGCCAGACGTTGCAGCGCGACATGGATTTGCCGTCGAAACTCTTGGTGGTGCACGCGGCCTGGGCTTGGGTGGTGATGGCCAGCAAACCGAGGGCGAGCAGGAGTCTGGTGGGGTTGAGCATGGTTCTTCCTTGATAGGTGTCTAGTTTGGCAGACCGGTTATAGGCCTTGGAAACCGTTAGGCAAAACGTATGATTTTCCGTCGTAACGCAATGTTGTCAAAACGGGTTTGTTTTCGGTGGTTTTAGTTTTACACGCGTCTCCCGTACCCACACTTGTTGTGCCTTTTTCCAGGGTTTTGACAATCAGATCCGCATAGCCGTGGGAGCTCGTTTTAGCGATTTCTACTGTTCTTGAAATCTCATATCGCTCGCCTTCGCAGTCACCATCCCACTCACCGCCATACTGATAAACCACTAACTTCTCCAATACGGGCCGCAACTTTTCGCCCTCTTTCACGTAGAGCGAAAGCAGGTTTTCTTCCATTGGATTGATACGCGAACCGTTAGTGGATAACGCACGTACGCCAAAGGCACGAAGATCGGTCGTGAGTGTGTAGCGAGCCGTATCGAGCGTTATTTCTCGCAAACTGACACCCTCCAATACGAATGCAGCAGCTCGGTGATAAGTCGCAATGGGCTTCGATTGAGCAGTGTCCAGAACGGACAAGTCGAAATCGTAGGTACTGAGCGCTTCAGCGTCATCAGATCGGGATCCGCGCTTAAACAGGGCATTGGCGCTGATGGTTAACCCTGGATATGCAGGCCACTCTTTACAGACGGAAAGATCCAGATCGCCCGCCAGCGGTGTTGGCACGCAATCAGCCAACGCCTGCCCCGCCATCAACCACCCGCACAGGGCCACACACCCGATCCATCCAGACTTCACTGTCACTTCCCACTCCCTGATAACGTTTTCAGCCGCGCACTATCCCCTCCTCAATCCTGCGATTCAACCAGTTCAACGCCTGATCCGCCCCTCGTCGCTTGTGCCATGCCAACACAAAGGTGAACGGCGCGATCTCGAACGGCGGTGGCAACACAATCAGTTCCTGCTGATCGATCTCACGCACACTGCGCGACGACACGGTGAGGATCAAATCCGTACCGCTGATCAGCTCTGGCGCGACGTTCCAGTGCGGCAGGCTGATGGCGACGCGGCGGCGCTCGCGCAGTGAGGTCAGTGCCCGTTCGATTTCCGGGGTGCCGCTGCCGCGCATTTCCAGCAAGACGTGCGGGCGCGACAGGTACGTCGGCAGATCCAGCCCCCTATCGGCCGGCAAGGTGCGGCGATCCAGCAGGCAGACGTAGCGCTCCTCGAACAGCGGCGTGCTGCGCAACTCGTTGGGCATTTCCGGAAACACGCCGGCGGCCACATCGATATCGCCGTTGAGCACGCCTTCCAGCATGCCTTCGCGGCTGGCGTGGCTGATTTGCAGGTCGATGCCCGGGGCTTCGCGGCGCAGGGTGCGAATCAGCCCGGGCAGGATGATCGCTGCGCCGTAGTCGGACATCGCCACGCGAAAGGTCCGCCGCGCGCTGGCCGGGTCGAAGGCGTTCGGCGCCAGCAGCGATTGCACTTGGGCCAGCGCTTCGGCCAGCGGCGCAACCAGTTCCAGCGCTCGCGCCGTGGGCACCAGGGTCGAGCCGGCACGCACCAGCAGTGGATCGCCAAGCACGTCGCGCAATCGCGCCAACGCATGACTGACCGCCGGCTGGCTCAGGTGCAGACGCTCGGCGGCGCGGGTGACATGTTGCTCGCTGAGCAAGGCGTCGAGGATCACCAGCAGGTTGAGGTCAATACGGCGCAGATCATTCATCTTGTGCATGTTCTGGATGACAAAACGGAATTTAAATCTGCTCGACGAATACCTTAGAGTCCAGCAAAACCTGTTGGAGATTGATCATGAGTACGTTGCAGTGGACCGGTTTGTTGTTGCTGGCCGCGTTTGCCGGGGCGGTGGTGCCGTTCCAGAGTGCGATCAACAGCAATCTGGCGCGCGGGCTCGGGCATCCGCTGTGGGCGACTTTGGCCTCGTTGCTGGTGAGTGTTCTGGTGCTGCTGCCGGTGATTCTGGCGTTGCGCCTGCCGCTGCCGGCGCTGGAATCCATCAGCAAGGCACCGTTGTGGATGTGGGCTGGCGGTGCGTTTGGCGTGTGCTTTGTGGCGCTGGCGGTGATGTTGCTGCCCAGGCTCGGCGCGTCGGGGTTTGTCGCGTTGGCGTTGGCCGGGCAGGTGATCGCGTCGATGGTGCTCGATCACTTCGGGTGGTTCGGCCTGGTGGAGAAACAGCTGACGGTGTCGCGGGTGTTGGGGGCGTTGTTGCTGATTGGCGGGGTGGTGTTGATTCAGTTTGGAGGGGTGTTTGAGAGGGAGGCGGCGGTTGGTTAATCCAGATAGTGACTCAATGTCTGGAAGTCAGTCATCGCGAGCAGGCTCACTCCTACAGTTGGAATGCGTTCCCCTGTAGGAGTGAGCCTGCTCGCGATAGCGTCAGAGGTGACGCCGCAAATCTCAGAACTTGTCGAGGCTGTACCCTTTCAAAACGCGTTGCGGAAAATCTCCTCGATCTGCCGCTGATCCGCCGCTCGCGGGTTGGTCAGGCCGCACGCATCTTTCAGCGCATTGATGGCAAGCACCGGGATGTCGCTGAGCTTGGCGCCGAGTTCGCGCAGGCCGCCAGGAATGTCGACATCCTTGGCCAGGCAGCGAATTGCGTTGATCGCCGCCTGTGCGCCCTCTTCCGGGCTGAAACCGCGAACGTCCGCGCCCATCGCATGGGCCACGTCAGTCAGGCGTTCGGCGCAGACCAGCGCGTTGAACGTCTGCACATGCGGCAGCAACACGGCATTGCACACGCCATGGGGCAAGTCGTAGAAACCGCCCAACTGGTGCGCCATCGCGTGCACGTAGCCGAGCGACGCATTGTTGAACGCCATGCCGGCGAGGAACTGCGCATAAGCCATGTTCTCCCGCGCCGCGAGGTCGCTGCCGTCACGCACAGCCAAACGCAGGTTGTTGCTGATCAAGGTCATGGCCTTCAGCGCACAGGCGTCGGTGATCGGGTTGGCCGCAGTCGAAACGTAGGCTTCAATGGCGTGGGTCAGCGCGTCCATGCCGGTGGCGGCAGTCAGGCTTTTCGGCATGGCGACCATCAGCGCCGGGTCGTTGACCGACAGCAGCGGCGTGACGTTGCGGTCGACGATGGCCATTTTCACGTGGCGCGATTCGTCGGTGATGATGCAGAAACGCGTCATCTCGCTGGCGGTGCCGGCGGTGGTATTGATGGCGATCAGCGGCAGTTGCGGCTTGCTCGATCGATCGACGCCTTCGTAGTCGCGGATCTGCCCGCCATTGGTCGCACACAGCGCAATGCCCTTGGCGCAGTCGTGAGGCGAACCACCGCCCAGCGACACCACGAAATCGCAGCGGCTTTCCTTGAGCAGCCCCAGCCCGGACTCAACGTTGGCAATGCTCGGGTTCGGTTTGGCGCCATCGAAGATCACCGAGTCGATGTCCTGCATCGCCAGTTTCTCGGCAAGCATGGTGGCCACGCCGGCCTTGGCCAGCCCGGTGTCGGTGACGATCAGCGCCTTGCGAAACCCGTAGTTGCGAATCGCAACCATGGCTTCGTCGAGGCATCCATTGCCCATGATGTTTACGGCCGGAATGAAAAAGGTGCTGCTCATGCGCGTCTCCTGACAGGGGCCGAATCGACTGCTCCGATACGGCGGATGTGCACAGGATCGACCGATCGGTCACGTCCGATGTTGATCTGGCTCAATGCCCGCTCGTGATAAAGTCGCCGTCCATCCGCCCTTTGTTTTGAGACTGCCCACGCAATGACCGATTTTCTGGATGTCGACGCCACCCTCGAAGACTGGAGCACCCTGCGCGCCACCGCCGACTTCAATGGTCTGCTGGTGGGCAATGGCGCCAGCCGCGCGGTGTGGGACGACTTCGGCTACGACTCGCTGTTCGAAAACGCGCGCACGGTGGAAGAGAAACCGCTGAGCCCGTCGGAACTGAGCGTGTTCGACGCGATGCAGACACGCAGCTTCGAGCAAGTGCTCGGCGCGCTGAAAACCACCAGCCGGGTCAACAAGGCGCTGGCCGTCAGCTCGGCCGCACCGCGCAATCGCTACTACGCGATCAAGGAAGCGCTGATCAACACCGTGCACGCGGTGCACATCCCGTGGCGACTGGTGCAGGCCACAACCCTGGCGACGCTCAACGAAGAACTGGCGCGCTATCGCACGGTGTTCACCACCAATTACGACCTGCTCAATTACTGGGCGATCCAGCACCAGAGCGAGGCCATCGACGACCTGTTCAACGGTCCCGACGCCAGTTTCGACCTGAGCGAAAGCACCAGCGCCAAACCGCGCTTGCTGTACCTGCACGGCGGCCTGCACCTGGTGCGCAATCAGGACGGCACCGCGCGCAAACTGACCTCGACCGAGGGCACCCTGCTCGGCAGTTTCGCGATCAACAACACGATCAAGACGCTGGACGATGTGCCGCTGTTCGTCAACGAAGGGCCGAGCGCAGACAAGCTCAAGACTATCCGCAGCTCGGATTATCTGTCGTTCTGCTATGAGCAGTTACTGGGGCATGGCGACAGTCTGTGCATCTTCGGCCATGCCTTGGGCGAGCAGGACGCTCATATTGTGCGCGCCTTGCGGTTGGCGAAACCGAAGACCGTGGCGATCTCGATTTATCCGCGCAGTGCGGCGTTCATTCAGCATCAGAAGCGGCATTACGCGAAGGTGTTCGAGGGTACGGGCGTTGAGTTGCGTTTTTTTGATGCCAAGAGCCATGCACTCGGCAGCCCGAAATTGTCGGTGCCGGTCGAGGTTTAGTGGCGAGGCTACCGACGCCATCGCGAGCAGGCTCACTCCTACAGGGGATCGCATTTCAACTGTAGGAGTGAGCCTGCTCGCGATAGCTTTAACCCAATCAACTCATTCTTCGGCGCTGTGCACCACCACCAGCAACTGCGCCTGCACCTCGCCCACCGACCTGATCCGGTGTGGCTTCTGCGCGTTAAAGTGCAGCGCATCGCCACGCTCCAGCAGCACCCGCTCGTTCATGAAATCCACTTCCACCTGCCCTTCGTGGACGAACAGAAACTCCTCGCCCATATGCTCCTTGAAGGTCTTGTCGGTGAATTCGCTCGGCGGGTAGATGATGAACGGCAGCAGGTTGCGTTCGCTGACCTGATGCGCCAGCACCGCATACCCGGGGCTCTGATCGTTGGCCGCCAGTGACTGGCGTTCGTGGCTGCGCACCAGGCTGTAGCTGTCGAGGCTGACGTTGTCCTCGGAGAACAGTTCTTCAACCTTCACGTTCAGTGCTTTCGCCAGTTTCAGCGCGGCAGCGATCGACGGGGTATTCAACCCACGCTCGACTTTCGATAGGTAACTCTTGGTCATGCCGGATTTTTCGGCCAGTGCCTCAAGCGTTACACCAAGTTTTTTTCTCAATAATTTCAAACGGATAGACATGCGCAGCGGTTATTCCATTGAGGAAGCGACGATTTGTGCTTGCCAATGACACTTTGTGTCATATAGCCTCTTTCGTGTCATTTGCACTCACCCAAAGGACACAGACATGGCCAAGACATTAGCACTACCCAAAGACCAACTGGTCAAGCAAGCGCTGACCCAGATGCAAAAAAGCCTGGCGGATAATACGTGGACTGACCGGCAAAAGCTGGCGCTGACCTGCCGGATCCTGTTCGAAAGCGGTCACGATTCCGGTCTGGCCGGACAGATCACAGCGCGCGGCCCGCAACCCGGCACCTATTACACTCAGCAACTGGGCCTGGGTTTCGATGAAATCACCGCGAGCAATCTGCTGCTGGTCAACGAAGACCTGGAAGTGCTCGAAGGGCACGGCATGGCCAACCCGGCCAACCGTTTCCACAGCTGGGTCTACCGCGCCCGGCCGGACGTGAACTGCATCATCCACACGCACCCGACGCA
>Ga0308163_10002432_pt1 | contig 17092 bp, 17 predicted proteins | sample PhyTR1_FD_201037 | JGI IMG/M metagenome (GOLD analysis project Ga0308163, IMG submission 201037) | Phyllosphere microbial communities from UC Gill Tract Community Farm, Albany, California, United States - DLSLT.R1 | ecosystem: Host-associated > Plants > Phyllosphere > Unclassified | place: USA...
CCAACCCCCAACCCCCAACCCCCAACCCCCAACCCCCAACCCCTGCACAAAAAATATTTCTGATCCGCATGGAATAAACCCCCTTCGACAAACGTTTACCTTCACTGCCCACACCAATCGGTGCCAGCAGCGGGAGCCTGGAAGGTTTCTGGCGTTTGCTCCCTACTCGAAAAACAATCAAGGAGTTCACCATGCTGAAGAACATTATCCTCACCGCTGCCGTCGCCCTGACTTGCGCCTCCAGCCTGGCGTTTGCCGCCAGCCCCGCGATGACCGGCAAAACCGACAAAGGTGAAGTGCTCACCGATCACAAAGGCATGACCCTGTACACCTTCACCAAAGACAGCGCGGGTAAGTCGGCGTGCAACGGCGACTGCGCCAAGGCCTGGCCTCCGCTGATGGCCCAGGCTGATGCGAAGACCGAAGGCAAGTATTCGGTCGTGACCCGAGATGACGGCAGCAAGCAGTGGGCGTACAACGGCATGCCGCTCTACACCTGGACTAAAGACACCAAAGCGGGCGACACCACCGGTGACGGTTTCAAAGACATGTGGAAAGTCGCTAAACCGTAAGCACGAGGCAGGTTACAAGCCCGTCCGTTCGGGTGTTTGCTGATGAAAGAAAGGGCGACTGCGTTTGGTCGCCTTTTTCCTATCCAGAAAAGCAAGCGCTTGCGTGAAACGATTCAGCTGTTCTAGAGTATTTCAAATTGATTCTCCAAAGCAGTTCGCGAGCGCCGCCCGTTTACGAGGTGGCCCAGGCATAAAAACAAAAAGCCTCGAGGATTCACATGAACAGTTTGCCTGCTCTGTCTTCACACGTTTTCATGGCGCCTGACGCACTACCAGCCCCCGTTACGGACGCTCGGTCGTGAGCGCCGTCCTCGCTGAATCCCCGATCCCCGTGCTGGAAATGAACGCCATTTCCAAGACCTTCAATGGCCTGCGCGTGCTGAAAAATGTCGCCCTCAAAGTCTATGCCGGTGAAGTCCACGCACTGATGGGCGAGAACGGCGCGGGCAAATCGACGCTGATGAAAATCCTCTCCGGCGCCTACCAGGCCGATGCCGGCGGCGAAATTCGCGTGGGCGGCCGGAGGCTGCCAGCGTTCGATCCGCTGACTGCGAAAGCCCAGGGCATCGCGGTGATCTATCAGGAATTGAGCCTGTGCCCGAACCTCAGCGTCGCCGAGAACATTTATCTGGGGCGTGAGTTGCGTCGGGGCTGGAGCATTGACCGCAAGGCGATGGAAGCGGGGTGCACCGATGTGCTGGCGCGACTGGGCGCCGACTTCAAACCCGCGACCAAGGTCAGCGTGCTGTCGATTGCCGAGCGGCAATTGGTGGAGATTGCTCGCGCGCTGCATGCTGAGGCGAAGATTCTGGTCATGGACGAACCGACCACGCCGTTGTCTTCCCGCGAAACCGATCGCCTGTTTGCGTTGATCAAACAGCTGCGTGATCAGGGCCTGGCGATCATCTACATCAGTCATCGCATGGCCGAAATCTACGAGTTGTCGGACCGGGTGTCTGTACTGCGCGACGGTGAATACGTCGGCATGCTGGCGCGTGACGCGCTGTCGGCGGATGCGCTGGTGAAGATGATGGTTGGCCGCGACCTGTCCGGTTTCTACAAGAAAGAACACGCCCCGTATGACCCTGGAGACGTGGTGATGCGCGTGCGGGACATGACCGACGGCAAGCGGGTGAAACCCTGCAGCTTCGACCTGCACGCCGGTGAGGTGCTGGGCATCGCCGGCTTGGTCGGGGCAGGGCGCACGGAGCTGGCACGGCTGATCTTCGCCGCCGATCCTCGCACCGCTGGCAGCCTTGAAGTGGCAGGCAAAGCGGTGACGGAACTGCGCAATCCGACCGACGCCATTCGGGCGGGGGTGGTGTATCTCACCGAGGATCGCAAGGCCCAAGGCCTGTTCCTCGACATGAGCGTGCGCGACAACATCAACGTCTGTGCCTGTGTCCCGGACGCTCATGCCGGCGGTGTGCTGGATCGAGGGCGCGGCGCGCAACGGGCGGTCGATGCGATCCGGTCACTGTCGATTCGCGTGGCGTCGGGCAAGGTCAACGTCGGTGCGTTGTCCGGCGGCAACCAGCAGAAGGTGCTGCTGGCGCGTCTGCTGGAAGTCAAACCGCATGTGCTGATTCTCGACGAGCCCACCCGCGGCGTGGACATCGGCTCGAAGTCCGAGATCTACCGGATCATCAACGAACTTGCCAAGGCCGGGGTCGGCATCGTGGTGATTTCCAGCGAGTTGCCGGAGATCATCGGCACCTGTGATCGGGTGCTGATCATGCGTGAAGGGCAGTTGGTGGCGGAAGTCGGCGGCGCCTCGGGACACGAAATCTCTCAGGAGCGGATCATTGATCTGGCGACTGGGGGTGAGCAGGTGGCTGTTCAAGCCTGACACAGGACCTTGTAGGAGCGCGCTTGCCCGCGATGGCGGGGCGTCAGGTGATGCATGCGTGGATGACACACCGCCATCGCGGGCAAGCGCGCTCCTACAGGAATCGCAACTATCCGATAACAATAAAGAGGAGGCCAGGCCATGAGTCTGACCCTGGAAAACTCGCCAAGCGTGGCGGCCATCAGCAAACGTGAACGAGTACGTGAGCTGATGCGAACCATTGGCATGCTGCCGGTGCTGATCCTGCTTCTTGTGGGCTTCGCGTTGATGACCGACAGTTTCATGAGCTGGCAGAACCTGTCGATTATCACCCAGCAGGCCTCGGTCAATGTGGTCCTCGCAGCGGGCATGACCTTCGTGATTCTTACCGCTGGCATCGACCTGTCGGTCGGCGCGATCCTGGCAGCCTCCGCGGTCGTGGCCTTGCAAGCGTCGATGTCGCCGCAGTGGGGCATGTTCGGGATTTTTGCCGGGGTCGGGTTTGGCTTGCTGCTGGGGTTGGTCAACGGTGGGTTGATTGCCTTCATGCGCCTGCCCCCGTTCATTGTCACCCTCGGTGCGCTGACCGCCATGCGTGGGCTGGCGCGTCTATTGGCCGACGACAAGACCGTGTTCAACCCTGATTTGCCATTCGCCTTCATCGGCAATGATTCAGTGCTCGGCGTGCCGTGGCTGGTGATCATTGCGGTCGCGGTGATCGTCATCTCGTGGTTCATCCTGCGCCGCACGGTCATGGGCGTGCAGATCTATTCAGTGGGCGGCAACCCCGAAGCCGCGCGGTTGTCCGGAATCAAGGTGTGGAAAGTCCTGCTGTTCGTCTACGCCGTCTCCGGCGCGCTGGCTGGATTGGGCGCCGTCATGAGCGCGTCGCGACTGTTCGCCGCCAACGGCTTGCAACTGGGGCAGTCCTACGAACTGGACGCCATTGCGGCAGTGATTCTCGGCGGCACCAGTTTTACCGGTGGTGTCGGCACCATCGGCGGCACGCTGATCGGCGCGCTGATCATTGCGGTGTTGACCAACGGCCTGGTGCTGCTGGGCGTGTCGGACATCTGGCAGTACATCATCAAGGGCATCGTGATCATCGGCGCGGTGGCGCTTGACCGCTATCGCCAGTCCGGTGCGCGAACCTGATTCATCGCTTTGGCGTTACGCGTTTCAAACAATGGCTCTGACAATAATCACAAGAGAGAAATCATGAACTTCAAACGCAAATTCCCTGCTGTCGTATCCCTGTGCCTGGCCGCGCTGTTGGCGCAAGGCGTTGAAGCCCGCGAATTGAAATCGGTCGGCATCAGCCTGGGTTCGCTGGGCAATCCCTACTTTGTGACCCTGGCCGACGGTGCCAAGGCCAAGGCGCTGGAGATCAACCCCAACGCCAAAGTGACCTCCGTGTCCGCCGACTATGACCTGAGCAAGCAGTTCTCGCAGATCGACAACTTCATCGCTGCCGGGGTGGACTTGATCCTGATCAACGCGGTTGACCCTAAAGCGATTGCCTCGGCGGTCAAGAAGGCCCAGGCGGCCGGCATCAAAGTGGTTGCCGTGGACGTGAGCGCGGCGGGCGTTGATGCGACGGTGCAGACCGACAACGTCGAGGCCGGCAAACTGGCGTGCCAGTTCATCGTCGACAAGCTCTCCGGCAAGGGCAATGTGATCATCGAGAACGGCCCTCAGGTCACCGCCGTGACCGACCGGGTCACCGGCTGCAAATCGGCCTTCGCCGCCGCACCGGACATCAAGGTGCTGTCAGACGATCAGGATGCCAAGGGCTCTCGTGACGGCGGCCTGAACGCTATGCAGGGTTACCTGACACGCTTCCCGAAAATCGACGGCCTGTTCGCAATCAATGACCCACAAGCCATTGGCAGTGACTTGGCGGCCAAGCAACTGAAACGCAGCGGCATTGTCATCACCTCGGTGGACGGCGCCCCGGACATCGAGCACGCGCTGAAATCCGACACCTCAATACAGGCATCGGCCAGTCAGGACCCTTGGGCCATGGCGCAGCAAGCGGTGGTCATCGGCAACGACCTGCTCAATGACAAGAAGCCGGCTGAAGCGGTGACCCAGCTCACGCCGAAACTGATCACCCGCGACAACGTCGGCTCCTACACCGGTTGGTCGAGCAAGCACTAAACGCTGAATCAGACACGTCGCCGAGAGAATGATGCCGTGATCAAGATGCAGGATGTGGCGCGACGGGCACGGGTGTCGACTTCGACGGTGTCCCACGTGCTCAACGGCACGCGCAAGGTCAGCCCGGAAACGGTGGACGCAGTGCAGCAGGCGGTTCGCGAATTGGGTTACATCCCCAACACGTTGGCCCGCTCGCTGGCCCGCTCGCGCAGCCACACCATTGGCGTGGCGATTTCGGCGCTGTCCAACCACTACTTCAGCGAGACCGTTCATGCCATCGAAACCGAGTGCGCGCGCCACGGCATCATGATGCTGTTCGTCGACACCCACGATGATCCCGTGCAGGAGCTGCACGTGGTCAAGGCGCTGCACCACCGTCGGGTGGACGGCATCCTGCTTGCACCCTCCAGTGATCCGCAACAGGCCGCGTTGGAGTACCTGCAGGCCAACGCGATTCCGACGGTGCTGGTGGATCGCATGGCAAGCGACAGTTTCGATCAGGTCGGCGTGGAGAACCTGCAGTCGACTCGCGAGCTGGTGGCGCATCTGATCGGTCATGGCCATCGGCGCATCGGCATGATTGCCGGGCACCGTGGGTTTAGCACCACAGAAGAGCGCATCGAAGGTTACCTTCAGGCGCTGGCTGACGCGGGCATGGCGTTCGATGACACGCTGCTGGTCAATGGCGAGTCCAACAGTGAATCGGCACGGCGTGCCGCGCAGCAATTGTTGGGGCTGAGCGCGCCGCCGAGCGCGATCATGGCGGCCAATAACCTGATGACCATTGGTGCGATGCATGCGCTGCGGGATGCGAAAATCGCAGTGCCCGAACAGATAGCTCTCGTGGGATTCGACGATTTCGACTGGGCGGATTTCTTCCTGCCGCGTTTGAGCGTGATCGCCCAGCCGGTGCAGGCGCTGGGTGAGCGTGCGGTGCAGTTATTGTTGCAGCGCATCGACAGCCCGGAAGGACCGAGACAAGCGCAGCGTCTGAGTGCGACGTTGCGCATACGAAATTCATGCGGATGCCCATGAGTGCGGCCGCAGACAGGAACGAACACTGATGAGTGAAGCTGTCTCTCTGGGCATTGATCTGGGTACCTCGGAGCTCAAGGCCATTCTGCTCGATTCACATGGCGGGGTGCTGGCTCAGGCAGGCGCGCGGTTGAGCGTTGATCGCAGACAATCCGGCTGGTCGGAGCAACATCCGGCGGATTGGTGGCAAGCCTGCCTGGCGGCCCTTGGGCAATTGCGGGCAGAGCATCCGACAGCATGGGAGCGCATTGCATGCATCGGGCTGTCCGGGCAGATGCACGGCGCGGTGTTGCTGGATGCCGCCAATCAGGTGTTATACCCCGCCATCCTCTGGGACGACTCCCGTGCTGTCGAGCAGGCCGAGCAGTTGAATCGCGACTTCCCGGACTACGCACACCACACCGGCAGTCTGGCGATGGCCGGGTTGACGGCGCCCAAGCTGCTCTGGCTGCAACAGTACGAACCGCAGGTATTCGGGCAGATCGACTGTGTGCTGTCGCCCAAGGATTACTTGCGTCTGCTGTTGACCGGCGAGCGCATCAGCGATATGTCGGACGCGGCGGGCACGCTGTGGCTGGACGTGGCGCGACGGGCGTGGCACGAACCCATGGTGCACGCCACTGGACTGACTCTCGCGCAGATGCCGACCTTGCTGGAGGCTGATCAGCGTTCGGGCGGATTGAATGAAGCGTCTGCGCGGGCATTGAGTCTGCCGGTCGATTTGCCCGTGGCGGCGGGCGGCGGTGACAACCCGGTGTCGGCGGTTGGCATTGGCGCGATCAATGCTGGCGATGCGTTCGTCACCCTGGGCACCAGCGCGGCCATCGTCGCGATCACCGATCACGCGGCGGGCCATCCGCCGAGCGCGGTGCACAGCTTTTGCCATGCGCTGCCCCATCGTTGGTACACCATGGGCGCCATGCTGGCCGGTGCCAGTTGCCTGCGCTGGGTGACGCGCCTGCTCGGCCAGCCGGACGAGCAAACCCTGCTGGCGCTCGTGCAGGCCGAGTTACCGGTCGAACACTTGGTGGCCGTCTCCCATCCCTTGTTCCTGCCTTACCTGGCGGGCGAGCGAACGCCGCACAACGACCCGTTGCTGCGCGGCGGCTTCATGAGTCTCGGACACGACAGCACGCCCGCCATGTTGGGGTACGCGGTGCTGGAAGGTGTGGGCTTTGGTCTGTTGGATGCAATGAATGCGGTGCTGTCAGCCGGCGCCACGATCAACGCCTGTGCCCTGGTGGGCGGCGGCGCGCGCAGTGAGTACTGGGCGCAGTTGCTGGCCAACATTCTTGATCGCGAGGTCTACACCCTGCATGGCAGCGAACTGAGCGCGTGCATCGGTGCGGCCAAACTCGGGTTCTTGGCGATCGGGCAGGGCGGTGATCTGTTACACAAGGGGATGCCGGTCAAGGCGCGGTATCAGCCCATGGCTGCAGTGCAACCTGCGCTGCGCGAGCGTTATGCGAAGTTTCGGGGGTTGTTGTCGGCGGCGCAGGGGTTGCGTGGGTGACGGGTAACTCAAAGGACCGAAGCTAACGCAGTCTTGTTGGCCATTTCACCGCAGTCGAAAACTCCGTTACCCGTGATCCCGAAGCTTAAGCGCTGAGATCGAGGAGGCATCGCGTTTTTTCCCGAACTCGGCGCGAATGCGCGCGATCTCTTCACGCAGCTTGTCCCTGACGTGCATCTGGTCTTGCTCGGACAACGATTCATACCAGCGTCGCTGGGCCGATCGGGTCGATGCGTCGTGCCCGCGGTCGGGAAGTGCGGACAGTATGGAATGAACAAAATCAGAGGCGGGATCGGTTCCGTCCTCGGCGCGGATATCCTTTGCGGCCGGGTCCATCATGTTGCTCCTAATGACCGTCTCGCGACGGGAAGGGGAATCACAGTCATCTAAAAGGATGGCTATCATCTTGCCTTGCGGTCATTAAAACAATACGGATCGTAGGAAAAGTTACCGGTCCGAAACGCTTTAATGCACCGCCCAGGACCGTGGCGCGGGGGTGTGGGTAAATTTCGAGATGCCCTTGACCCAAAAACGCCGGTGTGAGGTTTCATTCGGTGGCAGCAGCGGCTGGCTGGACCATTTATGCTGGCGCTTGGACTCTTCGCGCCAAGCCTTCCACTCCATCGCTTCTGCGGTGTCTTTCGCTGCGCGTTCGTCATCGAACCAGCCAATTACAGAAACTTCGCCGTGATCACGGCCATGTTCTACCAGCAGAAAAATGTCATGCATACCTGTGCCTTCTTACTCATCAAGACCGGCCCACTTCTCGGGCTCTACTGATGGCTTATCGACACCGATGGAAGAATGTTTAGGTTTTGACACACTCGCGCTGACCAGCGGTGCCGCGGGCCAGAGCGGCACACGACGGATTGGGGCCTGTTATTTGGGCAGAGGGGTCAGGATTTCACCGTTGTCGTCCAGCAGGATGAACACCAGCAGTTTTGCCGGTCGGGTGGCGCTGGCGTTTCTGGATTCGTAGTGCTTCGAACCGGCAGGCTCGTACCAGGTCTGACCGGCCTTATAGGTGATCGCCTTGCCGTCGTTGACCCGCGAAATCACTTCGCCCTCCAGCACATAGGCCATTGCGCTGCCGCTGTGGCTATGGGGAATGGACACTTGCCCCGGTTTGTAATCGACGGTCAACACCATGGCTTTTTTACCTGGCGCGTTGAGCATCGGGTGAGTCTCCAGCACGGTGACTTTCTCGTGTTCGGCGTCGTGGGCTTGGGCGTTGAAGGACATTGGCAGCGAAAGGGCCAGGCAAGACAGGCTGGCGACGAGCAGTTTTATCGGGTTCATGATCGGTCCTCAGTGAACGAAGTGACAGATGACACGCTATGCCTGCGTACCCATCCGTCACACCGCCAATCCGGGGAAAGATCATGAGGCCAATTTCAAATCCGGGCTTTCACAGTACTGAAATAGGGTAATCCACGATCAGGCGAAACTCGTTCTGATCGCCTTCGGCCTGATCCGCGTTGCCACGATGCCACGCCTGTCTGATGCGGAACGACAGGTCTTTGGCCGGGCCGCCCTGTATCACGTACTTGGCTTCCAGGTTGGTTTCGTGGTGCTTGCCGTCTTCTCCATAGCCATAGGCTCGGTAAGGGCTGTCGACGGCCATTTTGGTCCCGTCGATGTCGCGGCCGTTGGCATAGCGGGCCATGAAACTCAGCCCCGGAATACCGTACGCGCTCATGGCCAGGTCGTATCGCGCCTGCCAGGATTTCTCGCCCGGGCCATTGAAGTCGGAGTACTGAATGGAGTTGGCCAGAAAGATTGAATCGCCGGTCGTGCCGGGACCGTTATCGCCGAACGCTACATAGTCGAACGGCTCGTCCCCGTGCACTTTCTGGTAGGCGAGGGTAAAGGTGTGACCGGCCATGAAGTTGTAGGCGGCGGCCAATGACCACGTGGTGTTATCGATGCTGCCGGCTTTGGCCTGACCTTCATCGAGCGTGCGATAAATATTGAAATCGAACGTCATCGACTGATCGCTCGGCATGGCCAGTATGTAGTTGGCGTTACCGTAATACTGACGCCAGATGTCTTCAAACTCCGAGCCATACACTTGCACGCTGAGGGCGTCATTGATGGCGTACTTGCCACCAACAAAGTCGACGCTGTCAGCGGTGACGTTGGCATAACTGGCAAAGAGCTCTCTACTGGCGCTGGTGTGTTGCGGACCGTTACCGGCAGTGAAGTGTCCGCCCTCCAGATCCAGGCCAGTGATCTCACTGCTTTGCAAGCTAAAGCCTGTGGCCGTTTGAGGGAAAAGCCGTGTACCGCCCGCTGCAAATACCGGTGCAGTGGGTTGCAGAGTCCCCCATTTGAGTTCGGTCTTGGATATCCGCGCTTTCAGGGCGCCGCCGGCGGTTGAAAAATCGTCTTCCGGACTGCCGCTGCTGTCCACCGGGATGTTGCCGGTGCCGGAATGCCCGGCGCCTCCGTCCAGTTTCAGGCCGTACCAGCCGTAAGCATCGACGCCGAAACCGACGGTGCCCGGTGTGAACCCGGAACTGAAGTTGGCCATGGCCGCCTGGGACCAGTCACGTCGATCCTGAGCGCCACTTTTTCCATCGCGATTGAAGTAGTAGTTGCGCAACAGCACATTCAGTTTTGCGTCTTCGACAAAGCCTTTGGCGTTGGCTTGATCACTGACGAAGGGTTCTGCTTCTACGGATTGGACATATCCTGCTGAAACCGCCAGCGCGATCAGACTGAGACTTATCACTCTCATAATGGCATTACCTCTAAGGTCTTTGAGGCAGTTGGCTATTACTTCGCTCGGTAATACCGCCAACGGGCCCGCAAGACGCAAAGGATAATCGGTGATTTTCAGTTCGCCACTCAACGCGCGCAATCAGACCGCCAGCGGCAGCTTTTCGGACGATTGGTTTAAATAACAGGCAATTAAGCGGTTTTTCTAAAGTGGATGTTCATCCCTTGCACGACGTTGACCTCGACGTCGGTCAGCGCGCACCCGGCAGGCTGCAACGTTCAATGTCGCTCTCGAACGCCACCTGACGCACGAATTGATTGATCAGCAGACCGTTGAGGTTCTCGTTACTCGGTTTGGCAAAATGTGCTGCCATGGCCTGGCAGGATTCCCATTGAACGCTGATCACCCACACATTGCTGTCATTCTCGTCCTGACTCAGTGCGCTGTGTTGGCAACCGGGTAAGCGCCGCAGGTTGCTGACGACTGTCAGCAAGTATTCGCCCAATTCTTGCGAGCGGCCGTGGGCTGCGTGGATTCGAACGGTATTGCTGGCTTCTTGGTTTTCCGGGGTCATGCAGGGTTCTCCATCGCACCGAGATCGTTTCTCAACCGTTGCCATATTAGTGGGGACTGTAGCAATTGCCAGTATCCAATAAGGCTATTGACGAGAAGACCAATCAGGGAAGACGGAGGCAACGCGCTATTAAGAGGGAGAGCGTCGAGCTTGCTCACGGTTTCAGTGAAGTCAATCCTTGTGCGGAATGTACTGACGCTGTCGTGATCAAGCCCGATAGGTAGACAATTCGGGCTTACTTACTGCCGCTGGATCCGCCGCTGGATCCGCCGCTGCCTCCGCTGGTGCCGCCACCGCCACCGCTGCCGCCCATGCCATTACCATTGCTCATGCCGCCGCCTTGCCCGGCTGCACCATTGCCGTCGGAACTGCCCATGCCTTTGGTGCCAGGTGTGGAACTGTTGCCTGTTTTAGGCGTGCCGTCGGTGTTAGGGCCTTGACTGCTGGTACGTGGGCCAGTGGTGCTCGAATCGACTGGATCAGTCGGGCCGGTGGAGCCGGCAAATGCTGAGCCCGTCGCGACGGCGAGCAGGCTTGCAAGGGTCAGGGCAGTCAGTTTTGTCTTGATCATGATGTGAATCCCTATTGTGGTCGTGGATACACATTGGTCTGGTGGCCATCAGCAGAGGTGCAGTCTTGCCGACAGACGGTCGGGTGTGCCCGGCGTGACGTGGATAGAAACGAAGCCGTCGACGTGCTGATGACGATGACGATGACGATGACCTTGGCGTCGCAACACACAGGGGTGTGGTGAAAGAATCCAACCGCAAAACTTCGAAACAAATCGGCGAACGTGGCCATTGCGAGATAAACGTCGGTCAGCCGAGAGGCGCGCTCCAGCGGCTTTTTTGCCTTGTGATTGTCACAATTCGCGCTGAAACAGGCAGAGAATGGCACTCTTCACGGCGCTGTGTGGCGCATTGATATTAAATTCCTCAGCAGTAGACAACCCCCGATTTATCCAATGAAACCGGGGGTTTCGTTTTCACAGCCTGTAAGAAATCGCCTACAGCGCGGGGCAGATTTCGACCTGTGTCTAAAGACTGTCATCAAACAGAAATGTTTCGGGTTTTAAATCTGCATCGGGTCTTCAATGTGACCGCACACACACAAATTCTTCTGCTGAGGTATTGCCGTGAATCTGCTGACAAAAACACGCCTGTCGCTCCTGCTGGCTTCGATGTGCCTGACTGGAATGGCACACGCTACGGACGTCACTGGTGCTGGTTCGAGCTTCGTTTTCCCAGTCATCTCCAAATGGGCGACCGACTACAGCAAGAGCACTGATACCAAGATCAACTACCAGTCCATCGGCTCCGGTGGTGGTATCGCTCAAATCAAGGCGGCAACCGTTGATTTCGGCGCTTCCGACGCTCCTTTGAAAGCCGAAGACCTGCAGGCTGGTGGCCTGGGTCAATTCCCTAGCGTGATCGGCGGCATCGTTCCGGTCATCAACGTGGAAGGCATTGAAACCGGCAAGCTGGAACTGAGCGGCAAGGTACTGGCTGACATCTTCCAGGGCAAGATCACCAAGTGGAACGATCCGGCGATCGTTGCTTTGAACAAAGGCCTGAAGCTGCCTGAAACCAACATTACCGTCGTTCACCGTTCGGACGGCTCGGGTACTTCGTTCAACTTCACCAACTACCTGGCTAAGGTCAGCCCGGACTGGAAATCAGCCGTAGGCGAAGGCTCTGCCGTTCAGTGGCCAGTCGGTGTGGGTGGCAAGGGTAACGAAGGTGTGGCTGCTTACGTAAAACAGATCAAGGGTTCGATTGGCTACGTTGAGTTCGCCTACGCCAAGACCAACAACATCTCCTACGCCAAGCTGGAAAACTCGGCGGGCAAGGTAGTAGAGCCTAGCGCCAAAGCCTTCGCCGCCGCTGCTGCCACCGCTGACTGGGCAAGCGCCAAGGATTTCAACCTGATCATGACCAACGCCCCGGGCGCTGAAGCATGGCCAATCACGGCGACCACCTGGATCATCATGTACAAGCAACCGAAGAACGCCGAGAAGAGCGCTGCTGCGTTCGACTTCTTCAAATGGTCGCTGGAAAAAGGTCAGGCGCAAGCCGAGTCGCTGGACTACGTACCTTTGCCTAAAGAGCTGGTCAGCAAGATCGAAAACTACTGGAACACCGAGTTCACCAAGTAACTCGATGTTATCCGGCTTACCCCTGTCACCGAGCGCTCGGTGACAGGGTTTCCTTGCGAGTGGACCCACCATGACTGAAAACACCCAATATATGTCCGCTGTGATTCCGGATGCGACATCCGAGAGCGAAAAACGCGCGGCCCGCGATCACCGACACGACGCCTGGTTCCGGCGCACGATGCTGGGAGCGGCTCTGTTGGTGCTGCTGTTGCTGGCGAGCATCGCCGGCTCGACACTCTGGGGCGGTGCCCTGGCGTTCAAAACGTTTGGCTTTGAATTTCTTACCAGCACTGAATGGGATGCGGTCAACGGCCATTTTGGCGCGTTGGTTCCGATCTATGGCACCTTGGTGACATCCTTTCTCGCGCTGCTGATCGCCGTTCCGGTGAGTTTCGGCATCGCGATTTTTCTGACTGAAGTGGCGCCGCCGTGGTTGCGGATGCCGATTGCCTCCGCCGTCGAACTGCTGGCAGGCATTCCTTCGATTATTTATGGCATGTGGGGGCTGTTCGTGTTCGGCCCGTTCATGGCCGAATACATGGCCCCATGGATCAACGACAACCTCGGCGCGCTGCCACTGATCGGTCAGATCTTCCAGGGCCCGCCACTGGGTATCGGCATGCTGACGGCTGGCATCGTTCTGGCCATCATGATCACGCCGTTCATTACTTCGGTGATGACCGAAGTGTTCCGCAGCGTACCGATCGCGCTCAAAGAGTCGGCGTACGCACTCGGCGGCACGACCTGGGAAGTGGTCTGGGACATCGTTCTGCCTTATACCCGTTCGGCGGTGGTCGGCGGGATTTTCCTGGGCCTGGGTCGCGCACTGGGTGAAACCATGGCCGTGACCTTCGTACTTGGTAACGCTCACCAGTTCTCCGCGTCCCTGATGATGCCGAGCAGCTCGATTGCGTCGGTGATCGCCAACGAGTTCAGCGAGGCTTACACCGACCTGCATCGTTCGTCGCTGATCGCGTTGGGCTTCCTGCTGTTTGTCGTCACTTTCATCGTGCTGGCGATTGCCCGTCTGATGCTGTCCCGTCTGTCGCGCAAGGAGGGTCTATGAGTAAGGCCGATAACGAAAACCTGTACCGGGCCCGCGCTTTCAAAAACATGATCGCGATGGTCCTCAGCTGCGGCGCCACTATCTTCGGTTTGCTGTGGCTGGTGTGGATCCTGCTGACCACCATCATCAACGGTTTCCAGGCACTGAACCTGCGCCTGTTCACCGACATGACCCCGCCACCGGGTTCGGCGGGTGGTCTGGCCAACGCCTTTTACGGCAGCTTCCTGATGTCCGGCATCGGCTTGTTGATCGGCACGCCGATCGGCCTGATGGCCGGCATCTGGCTGGCGGAGTTCGCCCGTCACTCCAAGCTGGGCAATGCGGTTCGCTTCATCAACGACATTCTGCTGTCGGCGCCATCGATCGTGCTCGGTCTGTTCGTTTACACCGCCGTCATCCTGCCGGTCAGCGCCCTGACCAACCATCAGGTCGGCTTCTCGGCCATTGCCGGAGCGCTGGCCCTGGCCTTGCTGGTGATTCCGGTGGTGGTTCGTACCACCGATGAAATGCTCCAGCTGCAACCGTCGACCATGCGCGAAGCCGCACTGGCGCTGGGTGTGCCGCAGTGGAAACTGACCCTGCAGATCGTGCTGCGTGCCGCCAAGGCAGGCGTGGTCACCGGTGTGTTGCTGGCCCTTGCCCGCATCACCGGCGAAACCGCCCCCTTGCTGTTCACCGCCTTCGGTAACCAGTTCTGGAGCAGCAACGTTCTCAAACCGATTGCAAGCGTTCCCGTGGTGATCTTCCAGTACGCGATGAGCCCGTTCGATGACTGGCATTCCCTGGCGTGGGCCGGTGCCTTGATTCTGACCTTGTTCGTTCTGGTGCTGAGCCTCAGTTCCCGTCTTCTCCTTTTGCGCAATAAGGCATCCTGATGAATAACCTTTCCCTTGCCGACGAAAAAACCAAGATTCAGGTACGCGGCCTCGATTTCTTCTACGACGGTCATCGCTCGCTGAAGTCGGTCGACATGACCATTCCCGAGAAGCGCATCACCGCGATCATCGGCCCGTCGGGTTGCGGTAAATCAACCTTGTTGCGCGTATTCAACCGCATTTATTCGATGTACCCGAAGCAGGAAGCCAAGGGTGAAGTGATCCTGAACGGCGAAAACATCCTGGCCCCTGGCTATTCGATGAACCGCCTGCGCAGCCACGTCGGCATGGTGTTCCAGAAGCCGGTGCCGTTCCCGATGTCGATCTACGACAACATCGCCTACGCCGTGCGCCACCACGAAAAACTCTCCCGTCGCGAGATGGAAGAGCGTGTGGAAGAAGCCCTGCGTGGCGCAGCGTTGTGGGACGAAGTGAAAGACAAGCTCAAGCAAAGCGCACAGAGCCTGTCCGGTGGTCAGCAACAGCGTCTGTGCATCGCGCGGACCATCGCGTTGCGTCCACAAGTGTTGCTGCTCGACGAACCGACCTCGGCGCTTGACCCGATCTCCACCGGCCGTATCGAACAGCTGATCACCGAGCTCAAAGAGCAGTTCACCGTGGTCATCGTGACCCACAACATGCAACAGGCGGCGCGCTGCTCGGACTACACCGCGTTCATGTTCATGGGCGAACTGATTGAACATGGCGACACCGACACCATCTTCACCAAGCCGTCCAAGACCCAGACCGAAGACTACATCACCGGTCGTTTCGGCTGACATTGCGGGCTGTGCTCGCTTCTGCCGAAGGCGTAGGAGCGCGCTTGCCCGCGATCGGCGACGCAGTCGTCGTCATGTCGATGTATGCGGTGTCACACACACCGCATTTGCCGGTTTTGCCGCCGGTGCCCGGCGGATCGTCCGAGTGCGGCCCAGAGCAAGCGCGCTCCTACAGGGCAATGTTTCAGCTCTCTTCAGGGCCGTGGTTTGTCCCGAGAGCTGGCGTAAAGTGGCGGCATATTCGTTAACGGTTATCACAAGAGCGGGGCAGGGGTGATCGTGCTGTGATCCCCCATGAACTGCTCCAATCGCTTGCGCAGCCAGCGCTCGGCGGGGTCGCTGTCCATCACGCTCAGCCAGACCATCGACAGCTCCAGATTGGGCGTGATGAACGGCAGCGGCTCTCCTCGCAGCACACCCGTCTTGTTCAACGCCAGCGTCAGGTGATCCGGCAGGTTACACAGCAGGTCGGTGCCGGCCATCAGAGCCGGTAGGGTGCTGTATTGCGGCACGGAGAGGACCGCTTTGCGCTTGCGTCCGATTGCCGCCAGCCATTCATCGGCGAAGCTCGAAATGTTGGCCACGTGAGACACCACCACGTGAGGCCGTGAGCAGTATTCGTCGAGCGTCATCGGTTCCCGCGAGTCATCGGCCCGCGCCACCATGGGTTGCATGGTGCGCAACAGTTTGCGCTTGGCATTGGCCGGCAGTTCGCGGGTCAGGCACACCGCGACGGTGATTTCGCCAGACATGAGCAATTCCGAAACATTCCAGAAATTGACCTGTTTGATGACGATGACAATGTCGGGCGCTTCCTCGCGGATCGCGCGCAGCAAGGGCGGCAACAGGCTGTACTCGACGTCGTCGGACAGGCCGATGCGAAAGGTCATGTCGCTGCTGGCGGGGTCGAAATCGCGGGTCAGGCTCAGGGCCACGGACATTGCGTCGAGTGCGGGGGACAAATGATGGATGATCTCGTTGGCCCGCGCCGTGGGCTCCATCCGGTGGCCGACGCGGATGAACAACGGGTCGTTGAACAGCGCGCGAAGGCGGTTCAAGGCGGCGCTGATGGTGGGTTGGCCGAGGAACAGTTTCTCGGCGGCACGGGTCACGTTGCGCTCCTGCATCAAGGTTTCGAACACCACCATCAGGTTGATATCGGCCTTGCGCAGCTCATTGCGATTCATAAATCGTCCCCGTAGGCCGGCATGTCTCATCCACTTTGTAACGAAATGATGGGCAACAGTTTATGGAGCGCCATTGGTTCACGTCCAGCGCAACCCAATGTTTCGAGGGACGAGGGGGTTAACCGATGAGGCAGACTCAACTGTAGGAACTGTAGGAACTGTAGAAGACGTCGGAGGTTACGACGGCAGCGAACGGGGTGTGTTATTCAGCACCCCTGCACCTGCTGGATCGCGCTCGTCTGATTCAGGCCAGTTCAAGCCGTCCACCCCAGCGCGTGAGCCCCGGAGGGATCAATCCCAATGAACTTACTTCGAGCCCCGTCAGTCAGCATTGAAATGCTCATCATGAGGCTCGACATTCCATGCAGATTTCCTTGAAGGGCCAGGTTGCGCTGGTCACCGGCGCCAGTTCCGGACTTGGGGCGGGTGCAGCCAAAGGGTTGGCAGACGCCGGCGCGGCCGTGGTGATCAACTACCACTCCCAGCCCGAACCCGCCGAAAAGCTGGCCGGGCAGATACGCGCTGCAGGCGGTCAGGCCATTGCTATTGGCGCTGATGTCTCCAAAGAGGACGAGGTCGAGAAACTGTTCGCCGAAACGCTCAAGGCGTTCGGCAGGCTCGACATC
>Ga0308163_10002435_pt1 | contig 17080 bp, 10 predicted proteins | sample PhyTR1_FD_201037 | JGI IMG/M metagenome (GOLD analysis project Ga0308163, IMG submission 201037) | Phyllosphere microbial communities from UC Gill Tract Community Farm, Albany, California, United States - DLSLT.R1 | ecosystem: Host-associated > Plants > Phyllosphere > Unclassified | place: USA...
CGTCGATGGCCTTGAGGCTCAGCTCGACAGTGCCGCTCTGGGCGCTCTGCAGCGTGGCTTCAACGGTCTTGGACGCGTCTTCGGCAGCAGCCTTCATCTTGGCATAGGCTTCCTTGGACTGTGCGGCACCCTTTTCGGTGAATTCGCGCAGGCTGTCGGAAATCTTTGCAGGATCAAAAGCAGCAGCGTTGAAAGTGTTGGTGGTCTTTGCAGTGGCCATGGTGGAACTCCTTTGGAAAAGGGCCGCCCTCGCCTTAGCGTGCAGCCCGGTGTGTTTCGATGACCTCCATATAGCAAGGCTTATTGTGCATTGCAATATCGTGTTGCACTGCACAATAAAAAAAGTTTTAGCCATTAACTCTGTTTCTCAATAGAGGCGGCCGAGACTGGACCCCGAGGGGGTGCGAAGTTATTAAAAATCTGTTAATTCAAAACAGTGCCGGCAAAACGCACGACAGGTTGATCATGCCCGCTATCCAATACCCGTTCATCGACATCGCCGTGCATCGCGCGGTCCGGGACAGATTTGCGCGCGGGGAAGCTCTGGCGCTGTTTTCGCCTGACCTGCAGCAGGTACTCTGGGCCAATGGCGCCGGCGCCGACTTCTTCGGCACGCCCTCGGTTTACGATTTCCTGGATCAGGGTCCGCCGATCCAGGACGTGACCTTCCGGCAGATTTCAGCCATGAGCCGCCAGTTGAAAACGGCTGGCGATAGCCGCAAGCTGATGGTGCGCATCAGCGCCGGCTTCCGGCTCGTGCAGGTTGAAGCGCAGGTGGAGCGGCTGGAAATCCGCCCCGGCGAGCCGGTGCTGCTGTTTTCCATGCCGGTCGCTTATGCCGATGACGCAACCCGCGCCCAGGCGCTGCTGCGCGGCTTCGACGATCCAGATACCCATATGGCGCTTTTGGATAGCAAGGGCCGCGTGATCGGCGCCTCTGCCAATTTCGACCGGCTCGGCATCAGCCCGCGCACGGCGGAAACCATCGTCGATATGGTCGGGCGTCAATCAGGCGGATTGATGAAACGGCCAATCCCGACCGCGCGCGGCAATCTGCCGGCTGCGCTTGGCAAGATCGCCGATGCCCCGGCGATATTTCTGCTGTTTGCCGTGGAAACCCTGCTCGGCACGCTCGATGCTTCCGATGGTTTTGCCGTGGAGCCCGCAGCGGATGCACCGGCTCCACCGGTTGCCCCTGTCGCACCGGCGGTTGCCGCAGTCGTCGCGGAGGTTCCGGCAGCGTCTGAAGTCTTTCCTTCTGCTGAAGTCCTCAGCGCGGAGCCGGTCTCTTCCTTCGTAGAGGATCATGGTTCGGTGGACGCCGACACGGCTGCCGTAAAGGCTGATAGTTTCGAGGATGTCGTCGATGCCCTGGGCAGCATCAACGAGTGGGAACCCGAGCCGGAAGCGCTTGATGACGAGCCCCTCCTCGCCGTTATCGCCGATGATGAAGCCGGCAGCGACGCGGCTCCAGCTGACAGCGATATCGCGAACGAGGACGTGACGACATCGGCTGTTGAGGCACCGGTGGCGCAAGAGCTGCCCCATGCCGAGCATGAGGTTGAACAGACGCACGCAGATAATAATAGCATTGAGCCGACAGACGTGTCTTCGTCTGCGGATGATCAGCCGGGCGATGTGGAAGCCGAACAGGCCGAAGAGCCAGCTGCTGCAGAGATCAATGACACCCCACGGTCAGTCAACGCCTCGACCGCAGATTTGCTGCAGGACGAGACTCTGACCGAGACCGATTTTGGCCATCAGGTCACGGATCCAGAGACCTATGCCCCTGATCATGACGAACCGGCCGCCTCCGAGACTGTCGCGGACGATGCTCAACTCGATTGGCCGGAGGCTGCCGACGAGGTGCCTCACTCTGCAGAAACGGCTGTTGCTGAAGACGTGCGGCCTGAAAGCGGCCCCGTCGAAACCGGTTCCGCGGACCAAACCCAGCCAGGCGGCGATTTCGCCTTTTCACCTTCGATGCGGGCTGCACGCTTCGTTTGGAAGGTGGATGCACTTGGCCGGTTCAGCGAAGTCTCCTCGGAATTCGCTCGTGCCGTCGGACCGCGCTCGGCGGCGATCGAAGGAGAGACATTTTCCGATCTGGCCGCTCTGTTCAATCTCGACCCCGAGGGCAAGATCGCTGACCTTTTGAAGAAGCGCGACACCTGGTCCGGCAAGACGATCTATTGGCCCATCGAGGGCACAACGCTTAAAGTTCCCGTCGATCTGGCGGCGCTGCCGACCTATACCCGCAATCGCGACTTCGACGGCTTTCGCGGTTTTGGCGTGGTACGGCTTGCCGATTGCGTCGAAGATCCCGACAAGGTTGGCCTGACCTTTTTGCCGGCAACAGCTGAACAGCAGGATGACAGTGCGGCTGTTGAGCTAGAGGCCGTGGAAGAGACTCTCGAGCCGCGGAATTTTGGAGATGAATCCTCCTTGGCTGAAGAGCAGCCAGAAGAGGCTGCGACACCGACGCTGGAACCGAAAGCCGGCCCACAGGCCGAACCGCCTGCGCTGGTCATCAGCCGGCCTGCGCCCATTCCCGAGACGGAAAATATCGTTCAACTGAAGCCGCGTCATGTCAACCGCGAGGGTTTGAGCCCGGCGGAACACGCGACATTTCGGGAGATTGCCCGCCGGCTGGACGCACTTGGCCTGAAATCCGCCGATGCGAAGCCGACCGTTTCCGACAAGGCGGACGGCGAGATCGCCGGTGTGACGCCGAACACCCTGACGGACGCGCCCGAGGCAACTTCAGTGGTTGCGGATGTTGCTGGTTCGGACAGTGTTGTTGAAGCTACTGACGACCGCAGCGAACCGGCGCCGCAGGATCTTGGTGATCGGCAGATCGCAAGCGAAGACAATGGGCTAGCAGAGACCGTCAGCGCGGAAACGGCTGCTTCCCCGGATCATCTCGATGTTGGAGAAGATGACATTCGTGCCTTGGCTCACAATGAAGAGACAAGCGCCAATGAGGCTGTGACGGCCCAGGAGCACGCGGTAGATGAGCAAGACGTTGCTTCTGAGCAGGCCGGCGTCGTTCATCCGCTCGAGGATCATGACAATCCGGAGCAGCATGACGCCAGCGCTGCGGCACCCGATCCGTCTTTAAGCGAGCTTGAACCGCACGAAACGGCCTCTGCAGACCCTCTTCCCGAGATCGAGGGCAACCCGACGACTGCGGATAATGTCGCCGAGACACATCAGGACGATCAGTCAGCAGATATCGATCGTGTCGAAAGCAGCGTAAACCAAGAGTCGCATCTGGAAAGCGAAGATCTGCAAACGGTTGAAAACAGTGATCAGGACGATCACGAGGTCGAAGCAATCGCGCCAGCAACTGAAATCCTGCCGGTGGCGCCGAATGTGGGCGTGCACCTGCCAAGGCCGCCGCGCGATGTGGTTTTCTCACCCGAAATGCTGGATATGCTGCCAGTGGCGCTGCTTGCTCATCGCGGTGACGAGCTGATCCACGCCAATCCGGAATTTCTGGCCTTGACCGGCTATGCCAGTGTCGACCACCTCGCTGCTGCCGGCGGGCTCGAAGCACTGTTGCAGCGGGACGATCTCGTTGGTGAAGACGATGGCCAGCGCCGTGACGGCCGTCTGGTCGTGGTGCGGGCCGACGATGCCCTGCTGCCAGTCTCAGCGCGGCTACAGTCGATTCGGTGGGAAGAGGCAAGCGCGCTCCTGCTCTCGCTGGTGCCGCAGGCCGATGCGAAGCCTGTCGAAACCGAGCAAGAGGAAAAACCTGCCGATAAGATCCAGCCGATGCTGACGCTGGTGGCGCCTGTTGAGCAGGCGAGCGAAGAGGCCCTCCGGCCTGCTGCAATCGACCAATCGGATCTGCGCATCGAAGTAGAAGAGCTGCGCTCGATCCTGGAGACCGCCACCGATGGCGTCGTGACGCTGAACGTCGAAGGCGAAATCCGCACGATGAACGGGGCGGCAAGCGCGCTGTTCAACTATGACGAAGACGATCTGCGCGGCAAACCCTTCGTCACCCTGTTTGCCCATGAAAGCCAGCGGGCGATCCTCGATTATCTCAGCGGCTTGACCGGCCATGGCGTAGCAAGCGTGTTGAATGATGGGCGCGAAGTGATCGGCCGCGAATCCTCCGGCGGCTTCATTCCGCTGTTCATGACCATCGGACGGCTGTCGTCCTCCAACGGCTTCTGCGCCGTGATCCGCGACATCACCCAATGGAAGCGTACCGAAGAGGAATTGCGCAGCGCCAAGCGCGCCGCCGAAACCGCCAATGCCCACAAGACCGATTTCCTGGCGCGGGTCAGCCACGAGATCCGCACACCTCTCAATGCCATCATCGGCTTTGCGGACATCATGGCGGATGAACGCTTCGGGCCGATCGGCCATGGCCGCTACGCCGAATATGCCGCCGATATCGGTCGCTCTGGCCGGCATGTGCTCGATATCGTCAACGATCTCCTGGATATCTCCAAGATCGAGGCCGGCGAGATGGATCTGGAATTCATTGCCGTCGGGCTGAACGAGACGGTTTGCGAAGCGGTCGCCATCGTGCAGCCGCAGGCCAATGGCCAGCGGGTGATCATCCGCACGGCGCTGTCGCAGGCTGTGCCCAATGTCGTCGCCGACATGCGCTCGATCAAGCAGATCGTGCTCAACATCCTGTCGAACGCTATCCGCTTCACACCATCGGGCGGGCAGATCATCGTCTCCACCAATTACGAGGCGAATGGCAGCGTGACGTTGCGCATCCGCGATACCGGCATTGGCATGACCCGGGCGGAACTGGAACAGGCGATGAAGCCTTTCCGGCAGGTGTCGCCCGGTGGAGCACGCCTGCGCGGCGACGGCACCGGTCTCGGCCTGCCGCTGACCAAGGCCATGGTCGATGCCAATCGCGCCAGCTTCTCGATCCAGTCGACACCAAACGAGGGAACACTTGTGGAAATCAGTTTCCCCTCGCCCAGAGTGCTTGCCGGCTGATTGACGCCGGATTCGGCTGATGCGTTGCAGCGTGTGCATGATCTGGCAAGCCTCGGCGTGCCCTGACATTGCAAGGGAAATTGCTTTGCTCTATCCAGACGTCGCAGTTGTTCGTCCCGCAGCAGATCTGAAAGGCTTCCTGTGACGCTGGGTTCTAAACGGAAATGGCCGGCGCCGCGACGCGCGCAGGGTCGAAGGCTCGTCCGCATGGCCGCCGTCGCCACTGTCGCCGCGCTCGGCATTTTCGTCGCCTCCAGGTTGGCAGCTCCCTATATCGTTTCCAGCAGTCTGGTGCGCGGCAGCATCGAAAAGGCGATCAGCCGCTGGAGCGGCCACGAGGTGGAAATTGCCGGCACGCCCAGCCTGCAATTCTGGCCGGAACCACGTATCACCCTGCCCAATGTCACGATCACCAGTCGCGGGCCGGCAAAGCCCGGAGATACGGTAATCGGCGGCAAGCAGGTCATCGCCCATGTCGATCTGCTGTCAGCCAATTTCGGTTTGATCAAGGCTGTCATGGGCAATCCGGTTTTCGACGACTTTTACCTGGTGCGGCCGCATCTCTATATGCACCGCGATGCCGAGGGTCATCTCGACTGGGCGGGCAAGGGCCTGCTGTCCGATGCCATCGCCCATGCGGAAGACAATGGCAAAGGCGGCCAGACCCTGGACAAGGCTTATGACGCCAGGATCGGCACGATCACCGTCGAGAACGGCCGGATCGATGTCGATGACCAGCAGCTTCGCCGCAAGATAGTGATCGACAGCATCTTCTCACATCTGTTTTGGCCCGTCATGTCTGCCCCTGTCGGCGGCACTGCCAACATGATCATCGGCGGCGTCGACACCAGGCTCGATTTTTCCTCCAGTCAGCCGCTGCTGCTGTTTGGCGGCGGCGTTGGCCAGACGGAATTTTCGCTGACCGCGCCGGTGATGACCGGCACCTTCAAGGGCAAGACCGGGCTTGCACCCGCCCGGTTCGCCTCCGGCGATCTCAGCTTTTCGGTTTCCAATGTGCCCGGCCTCCTGGCCTGGACCGGCGCCACCCTGCCCGGAACCGAGGCGCTGCATACCGTCGCGGTACAGGCGACGGTGACGGCGGAAGCCGACCGGATACGGTTGGATGGCCTCTCCCTGACGGCCAATGACGCCAAGGCCACCGGACTGATGGACATGGCGCAGGGGAGAAGCGGCAAGCCGAAGCTGAGCGGCACGCTGGCCTTCGAGCAGATGGACATTCCGACCGTTCTAGGCGCCTTCTCGCTTTCGGCACCCGATATCGGTGCAAACAAGGGCAAGAGCGGCCTGTTGAACTGGCTGGAATTCGACCTGACGCTGTCTGCGCGCAAGGCGACCTATTCCCCGTTCACGCTCACAGACATGGGCGCCAGCATTCTCGTCACCGACGGCACTGCCGTTTTCGACATTGCCGACAGCACGCTTGCCGACGGCGCACTGGTTGCGCATCTCGAGGGTCGCAATGGAGGTTTCGACCAGGGCGCCCATCTCGATCTGTCACTGACCAATGCCGATATGTCGGATATCGAAGGCAAGCTGGCGCTAACCGGGCCATTGCCGCTCGGCACGGGATCGCTGACGGTGTCGGCTGAGACAAACCGGGCGCTTTGGGAAACCAAGCCAAATGACATCAACGGCACGCTGACGCTCAACGCCGGGCCGGGACGCATCACCGGGATCAATCCCGATGGCGTGCGGCAGACGGCGGCGGCGCAGAAATTCTTCCGACTGCAGGATGCCGGCAAAGGCGACTGGGCTTTCGACAGCATGACCCTCTCTGCCACGCTGGGCAAGGGCAGCATCAACATCGACAAGGGCGAACTGCTGGGCAGCGCTCAGTCGGGCACGTTTAGCGGTGTGGTGCCCTACGACTTTAAGGGTCTCGCGCTTTCAACCGAAATGCGGCCAAGCACGGCACCGGCAAGCAACGAGGCCGACGGCGCTGCGCCGCTCCGGCTGTTCATCGGCGGCTCCTGGCCGGACCTGATCCTGTCGCCAGCTGGCGCGCAGCCCGCCCCAAAGCAATAGGTTAGCGCCCGGCGGCAGCCGTGTGCTCGTCGCGCTGGCGCTGCAATTCCCGGCGTTTAGTGCCAATGGAGGCGATGATGACCCCGAGCGTGACGACGGCAATCAGGATGGTGCAGATGGCGTTGATCTCAGGCGTTACGCCAAGGCGTACCTGGGAATAGATCTTGATCGGCAAGGTCGTGGCACCCGGTCCCGTCGTGAAGCTCGCAATTACGAGATCGTCGAGCGAGAGCGTGAAGGCCAGCATCCAGCCCGAGACGACCGCCGGCAGGATCAGCGGCAGGGTGATACGGAAAAAGGTCTTGACCGGTGGGCAGCCGAGATCGAGCGCCGCCTCTTCCAAACTGCGGTCGAAGGTGACGAGCCGCGACTGCACGACGATTGCCACATAGCACATGGTGAAGCTGGTATGGGCCAGCGTGATCGTCATCAGGCCTCTGTCGACATCGAGCGCAACGAACAACAACAGCAGCGACAGCCCGGTAATCACCTCAGGCATGACCAGCGGCGCATAGACCATGCCGGAAAACAGCATGCGGCCGCGAAACCGACCGAACCGCACCAGCGCGAGGGCCGCCAGCGTGCCGAGCACAGTCCCCAGGCTGGCGGAGACGATGCCGACCCGCAGCGTAACCCAGCCGGCATCCAACAGGCTCTGGTTATGCCAGATCTCCTGATACCATTTCAGCGAAAAGCCGCCCCAAACCGTAACAAGCTTGGAGGCATTGAAGGAAAATACCACCAGGATCAGGATCGGCAGGTAGAGAAAGGCAAAACCGATGGTGAGAAGGACGGGGTCGAGACGGCCTGGTTTCATGGTCTTGCCTCACACCTTGCTTTGCTGGTTCTGGAAAATCACGATCGGCACCACCAACAGCAAGAGCAGCACGATGGCGACCGCCGAGGCGACGGGCCAGTCGCGATTGCCGAAGAATTCCGTCCACAGTGTCTTGCCAATCATCAGCGTATCGGCGCCGCCGAGCAGGTCGGGAATGACGAATTCGCCGGTGATCGGGATGAAGCAGATCATGGCGCCCGCAATCACGCCCGGCAGCGACAAGGGAAAGGTGATGCGCCAGAAGGCTGTAGTCGGCGGGCAGCCGAGATCGCTTGCCGCTTCCAGCAGCGTGCCGTCGAGCTTTTCCAGCGCCGAATAGAGCGGCAGGACCATGAACGGCAGATAGGAATAGACGATGCCGATGAAGACGGCGATTTCCGTCTGGTAGATATGCACCTGCTGGTCTGGCCCATAAATATGCAGGCTTTGCAGAAGCAGCGTCAGCAGGCCCTCCGGTTTCAGAATGCCGATCCAGGCATAGACCCGGATCAGGAAGGAGGTCCAGAAGGGCAGGATCACCATCATGACAAGCGTCGGGCGCAACTCCGGCCTTGCCCGCGCCATGGCCAGCGCCATCGGATAGCCGATCAGCAGCAGGAGCAGCGTGGAGATCGCGGCAATGCGAAGCGATGACAGATAGGATTCGATATAGAGGGGATCGTCCGTCAGGATCTGGAAATTTTCGAAATCCAGCTGCGACAGGAAATCGCCTAGCTGCGAGAAGCCTTCAAACACAGGCGTATACGGCGGCATGGCGATGGCCGTATCCGACAGCGAGATCTTCACGATGATGAAGAAGGGCGCGAGGAAAAACAGCGCCATCCAGATATAGGGAATAAGCACGATCAGCCAGCGGGCGCGGCTGGCTTTCGGCAGGCCGGACTGGGGAAAGCTGGGGCTCGTCTCGGCAAGTGTCGCGGGTTCGGCCATGGCGCTACCTCGTCAGCAACAGGCCGGCATCCGGCGTCCAGGACAGCCAGACGTGGTCGCCGAAGGTGATGGGACGGTCGACAAGGCGGGAGACATTGGCCTGCGCGGCGCGGAAGGTGAAGCCATCTTCGCGCCTGATGATGAAAACCGAGAAATCGCCGAGATAGCCGATATCCCAGACTTCGCCATAAAGTGCGTTGGCGCTGGTATCGGCCGGCGGGTCCAGCGAAATTTTTACCTTTTCCGGGCGGATGGCAAAGGCGACAGTGGCGCCTTCCGAGAGATCGCAAGTCTGGTCGACCACGGCTTTGAACCCGTCGCAGGCGATGGCGACGGGTCCCGTGCCGTTGCTCTCAGGATGCTGCAGTTTGCCTTCGACAATGTTGATGTCGCCGATGAAGTCGGCGACATAGCGGCAATTGGGCGCCTCGTAGATTTCCGCCGGTGTCGCCACCTGCACCAGTTCGCCCTTGTCCATCACGGCGATGCGGTCTGACACCGTCATCGCCTCTTCCTGGTCATGGGTGACGATGAGGAAGGTCAGGCCAAGCTTTGTCTGGATATCCATCAGCTCGAACTGGGTTTCTTCGCGCAGCTTGCGATCCAGCGCGCCGAGCGGCTCGTCCAGCAGCAGCACTTTCGGCTTCTTGGCCAGCGAACGGGCCAATGCCACGCGCTGGCGCTGGCCGCCGGAGAGCTGGCCCGGCTTGCGCTTGGCAAAGTCTTCCAATTTGACCAGATGCAGCATTTCCTCAACGCGGGCGGCCATCTCGGCCTTGGGCATCTTGTCCTGCTCCAGGCCGAAGGCGATGTTCTTTTCGACCGTCATATGCGGAAACAGCGCGTATGACTGGAACATCATATTGGTCGGGCGCCGATAGGGCGGCACGCCGGCGAGGTCGCGGCCCTGAAGCAGGATGCGGCCTTCGGTGGGCTCGTCGAAGCCGGCCAGCATGCGCATCAGCGTGGTCTTGCCGCAGCCGGAGGGGCCCAGCAGCGAGAAAAATTCCCGCTCATAGATGTTGAGGGTGAGATTGTTGACGGCCGTGAACGGACCGAACCGCTTGGTGACGTTTTCGAAGCGGATGAAGGGCAATTGCCCCCGCTCCGTCCATGGTGCAAATTTGCGCTTTACCGGCCCCAGAGTCTTCGCCATCGATCCCCTTCCCCGCCAGCCGCTCGACCATATCGATCAGGCACTTGCGGTCTTTTCCGCGTCTTCTCAATTGAAAACGGGGCATTGCTGCCCCGTTTCGTCTCGGTTACTTGCCGGTCTTGATCTGGGTCCAGAGCCGGTTCAGCACGCGCTGTGACTTCGGATCGTAAGGCGAGATGGTGAAGAGCCGCTTCATCGTCGCCTCGTCAGGGTAGACGGACGGGTTGTTGAACACGTCGGGGCTGATGAGCTTCTGCGAGGCGAGATTGCCATTGGCGTAGGAGACGTAGTCCGAGGCCTTGGCGATCACCTCAGGCTTCATCAGATAGTTGATGAAGGCATGGGCCTCCTCGACATTCTTGGCGTCGGCCGGGATCGCCAGGTTGTCGAACCACATATAAGTGCCTTCCTTGGGGATGACATAGGCGATCTCGACACCATTCTTGGCTTCTTCCGCCCGCTTCTTCGCCTGGATGATATCGCCCGACCAACCGATGGAGGCACAGATGTCGCCGTTGGCGAGATCGTTGATATAGGCAGCGGAGTTGAAGGTCTTGGCATAGGGGCGGATGGCCGAATAGACCTTGCCGCCAGCCTCAAGGTCCGGCGTCTTCTTGCTGTCAGGGTTCTTGCCGACATAGTTCATGGCGATGGCAAAGGTCTCGTCGGAAGCGTCGAGAATGTTCAGCCCGCACTGCTTCAGCTTCTTGGCGTTTTCAGGCTTGAAGATGAAGTCCCAGCTGTCGATCTTGACGTCGTCGCCGAAGACCGCCTTGATCTTCTTGACGTTATAGCCAATCCCGGTCGTGCCCCACATGTAGTTGACGGCATATTGGTTGCCTGGGTCGTAATTCGCGAGCCTCTCCATGACCATCGGCCACATATTGCTCAGGTTCGGCAGTTTCGACTTGTCGAGCTTCTGAAACACGCCGGCCTGGATCTGGCGGGCGAGGAACGGCCCGGTCGGCACCACGACATCGTAACCGGAGCCGCCGGCGAGCAGTTTGGTTTCCAGGAGATCGTTATTGTCGAAGACGTCATAGACGACCTTGATGCCGGTTTCCTTGGTGAAATCCTCGAGGATCTGCGGATCGATATAATCCGACCAGTTGTAGACATGCACTTCGCGATCGGCGGCACGCGCCGGCAGCAGGCCTGCCGAAGCGGTGATGGACATGGCCGCAAAGGCGGCAGCGGCAAAACGAATCCCGGGGGCTGTCATCACGTCTCCTGTTTAATGACCGGCTTTGTCGAGGCAATCCCGTGCCGGTCTAACGTTCCCATTGTCTTTTCAGAGCTTGTTTTTAAGACAGACTAGAAAGGAAAAATGCCCCCGACAAGCGTAATTTTCCGCAGCACAGCAAAGTGCTGCTACTGGAAATCGAAGGCGCTAAGACCCGCCGTCATTTCATCAAGACCAAGCGGCCGCGTCATCGGCGGCTCGGCACGCGACAGGCAGGCCTGGCGCTCGCAGATCCGACAGGCAGGACCGATCTCTATGGCGGGTGCCGGCGCTTCGCCATAGACGGTCTCACCTGCCTCACGCAGATCGCAGCCGATCAGCAGCGCCGTGCGGCGCAGGCGTTGCTGATAGCCGGCCTGCGGCCCTTCCAGGCTGCGGGCGATCGTGAGGAAAGAAGCCCCTTCAGGTGTGGCGACCGGCTCGACCAGCACCCGGCCCGGCTCGGCAAAGGCGGCATGGATGTTGAGCTTCGGACATTGGCCGCCAAAACTGGCGCGGGGAAAGCCATGGGCGCCGGCCCGGCGGATAATATTGCCGGCGTGATCGATTTCCATCAGGAAGAAGCCGATGCCCGCCGCGCCCGGTCGTTGCAGGCTGATCAGCCGTGTTGCTGCCTGCTCATAGGACACCCGGAAGCGGGCGCGCAGCACGTCGATATCGTAGCGGGCTCTTTGGGCCGCCGCGAGATAGGTGCCATAGGGCATGATCAGCGCATGCGCCGCGTAGCGCGCCAGTTCGAACCGGGCGATGCGTTTTGCCTCGTTGGAGGTCAGCGCCAGCCCCTCCAACTCTGCACGGATCTCCTCGCCCATGGCGAGAAGACAGGCTTCCATGGCCATTTCCCTGACCTGATCGAAGACAGACAGCCGCTCCGACAGGAACAGTCGCATGGAATGACGATCATAGCGGCGGCCGAGATGCGGCATGACATGCACGGGCAGTGCGCGCACGACGATGCCGTGTTTGGCCCGCAGCCAGGACTTCAGCGCTGCCTCCAGCCCATCGGCCGGATCGAGCGCCGCATGAAACGCCTCGGCGGCTGCCTCGATCAGAGGAGAATGCAGGCCTCGGCGCTCCAGCACGTCGCGAACCTCATCGATCGGCAGCCGTGCTCCAGCCAGCGCCGTCTCGTGCCCCTCGCGCGCCAGAAGCTGCGCCAGATCCGATAGGCGCTTGGCCTGTTCGCGATAGGCGCGGTACAGTTTCACCACGCCGCTTGCGGCATTGGGCGCCGCCTCTGCCAGCTCGATCAGTTCCTGGTCGCCGGGAATTTCGCCAGACAATAGTGGATCGGCAAAGACTTCGCGCAGCGCTGCCGAGCCGCCCCGCGCATCGCCCTGCAACTCCTCGAGATCCACCTTGTAGACCGAGGCCAGTTTCAACAGCAGTTGCACCGTCAGGGGCCGCTGGTTGCGCTCGATCAGATTGAGATAGGACGGCGAAATGCCGAGCGCCTCGGCCATGGCGGTCTGGGTCAGGCCGAGGCCATTGCGCACCCGGCGCACTCGCGGCCCGGCAAAGATTTTATGATCGGCCATGCCCACCTCCGACAGAGTTTTTACAAGTTTCGCTCGTTGAAGCTTACTTCCGCGTATTTACAATTTTTACAATATTACAGCCTTCCTTTGTAAACGACAAGACATCCTAACCTCTTTCAAAGCCTTGTTCTGACGGTTCTTCTTGGCGATTTTTGCAGCGCACTGTAAAACAAGTCACATCAGACACGGCGATGGCAGCGCAAGAGGAGCGCGATACCATCACCCGGAACCGACAAGAGGAGAATGCTATGACCGATTTTTACAACATCGTTCCGACTGCCCCCAAGGGCCGCTTCGACGGGATCGAGCGCAACTACACGGCCGAGGATGTGAAGCGGCTGCGCGGCTCGGTCGAGATCCGCTATACGCTGGCCGAAATGGGCGCGAACCGGCTGTGGCAGCTGATCAACCAGGACGGTTTCGTCAATGCGCTGGGGGCGCTGTCGGGCAATCAGGCCATGCAGATGGTCCGCGCCGGCCTGAAGGCGATTTATCTCTCGGGCTGGCAGGTCGCTGCCGATGCCAACACGGCCTCGTCCATGTATCCGGACCAGTCGCTCTACCCGGCCAATGCGGCGCCGGAACTCGCCAAGCGGATCAACAAGACGCTGCAGCGCGCCGACCAGATCGAAACTCAGGAAGGCAAGGGCCTGTCGGTCGACACCTGGTTTGCGCCGATCGTTGCCGATGCCGAAGCCGGTTTCGGCGGGCCGCTCAATGCCTTCGAGATCATGAAGGCCTTCATCGAGGCAGGCGCTGCCGGCGTTCACTATGAAGACCAGTTGGCGTCTGAAAAGAAATGCGGCCATCTCGGCGGCAAGGTTCTAATCCCGACGGCGGCGCATATCCGCAACCTCACCGCCGCACGTCTGGCCGCCGATGTCATGGGCACGCCGACGCTGATCATTGCCCGCACCGATGCGGAAGCCGCCAAGCTGCTGACATCAGATATCGACGACCGCGACCGGCCTTTCGTGGATCATGACGCCGGCCGCACGGCGGAGGGCTTCTACCAGGTGCGCAACGGCATCGAGCCCTGCATTGCCCGCGCCATCGCTTATGCCCCCTATTGCGACATGATCTGGATGGAAACCTCCAAGCCGGATCTGGAGCAGGCGCGCAAGTTCGCCGAGGCCGTGCACAAGGCGCATCCGGGCAAGAAGCTCGCCTATAACTGCTCGCCATCCTTCAACTGGAAGAAGAACCTGGATGACGCGACCATTGCCAAATACCAGCGGGAACTGGGGGCGATGGGCTATAAGTTCCAGTTCATCACACTCGCCGGTTTCCATCAGCTGAACTACGGCATGTTCGAACTGGCGCGCGGCTACAAGGACCGGCAGATGGCCGCCTATTCCGAACTGCAGCAGGCGGAATTTGCCGCGGAAGCCAATGGCTACACGGCAACCAAGCATCAGCGCGAAGTCGGCACCGGCTATTTCGATGCTGTCTCGATGGCCATCTCCGGCGGCACGTCCTCGACCACAGCCATGAAGGAATCGACCGAACATGACCAGTTCCGCCCTGCTGCTGAATGAGGTTTGGGCGCTGGTGTTGCTGATGCTTGGTTCAGTCCACAGCATCGGGCTTCGCCCCCCTCATCAGGCTACCGCCATCTTCTCCCCGCTGGGGAGAAGAGACAAGCCGAGAGACCTTCGCTCACATTGATAATGTCAGCGTAACAGTGGGCGTCAACTGTATGTCGTCGCCCGATCCACAATCCCTCTTCTCCCCGGCGGGGAGAAGTCCCCGGCAGGGGGATGAGGGGGTGCGAAGCCCCACCTCCCAGCCTGACGAAGACTGACCGACATCCCTTCAAAAACCCCAGACATAAGAGGAGCAATGCCATGACACCCCAGACCCGCGTCAAAGAACGTGCCGAAGAGCAGGCAACCGCCATGAATGCCGATCAGCAGGCGCTGATCCGTATGCTGGCCAACGACCTGCACCGGCTGAACCATTCGGTGATGAAAGCTGTCGAGGCCGGCGTATCCGTCGAGCTCGTCCGCTCCGCCCGCCACCACGCCGGCGACGGCAATTGGGGTGATCTGCTGATCCCGGTCATCGTGACCCAGGCGGCGGCGGAAGGCATCAGGGCCGCCTAGAGTTTGTCACAACGATCCCAGTCAGCCCGGCGACACCGCCGGGTTGAACTGTTTTATCGCCTTACTGAGCAGTGGATCGAAACCGCAGGCCAAGCACCAGCGGAATGGTCAGGGCATAGACCACCATGACAGCGATCCAGATCGCTCCCGGCCAATAATCCTCGACGAGGAAATAGATGCTGGAAAAGCCGAGTGGACCGATGATGGCGGCAAGACTGAGCGCAGAGGCGAGCACGCCCTGGAAGCGGCCCTGATTATCCTCGGAAACCTGGCGGGTGGCGAGTGATTGCAGCGCTGGCGTGCCGATGCCGCCGAAGGAAAATACCGGCATGATCGCAAACACCATCCAGCTTTGCGCTGTTAGCGCCATGACCGCAAGCGCCAGTATCGAGCAGCCGGTGCCAAACAGGATGGCGGCCCGTTCGCCCAGCAGCTTGACGGCCGGCCCCGGCAGCAGCGTCTGCGCCAGCGCCTGGCAGATCCCGAAGGTGGCAAGCGACAGGCCGGTCCAAAGCCCGTTCCACAGGAAGGTATCGCCACCCCAGAGCACCCAGCAGGTCCCATAGGCCTCGCCGGTCAGGCTAAACAGGAAGAAGATCAGGATGACAGGCAGCAACTGCTTCTGCGACAAGGCCCAGCCGAGCGGCTTCAAGGGATTGAGAGCGGCGAAATCGATCGGCGCGCGGCTCGGCTCCCGGCTTTCCGGCAGGCCGATGAGGGCAAGCAGAAGATTGGCGCCATTCAGCACCGCCGCCGCGATGAAGGGCAGACGGACCCAATGATCCCCCAGCACACCGCCGAGAACCGGGCCGACGATGAAACCGAGGCCGAACATGGCGTTGAACAGGCCAAACCGGCGCGCCCGCTGATCCTCCGGAGAAATATCGGTAAGATAGGCCGTGGCAACCGACATATTGGCGCTTGTCAGCCCCGTGATCGCCCGGCCGAGCACCAGCAGCCAAAGATTGTCGGCAACGGCCAAAAGCAGATAATTCGCCGCCGCTCCGGCGAGCGAAATCAGCAGGATCGGCCGACGGCCGAGCCGGTCGCTGAGCGATCCCAGAACCGGCGCGAATACAAACTGAATGACCGCATGCAGCGCCACCAGCACGCCGATATAGGGCGCAACATTGTCGATATGGGTCACATCGCGCAACAGCGCCGGCAGAATGGGAAAGATCAACCCAAAGCCGACGGCATCGAGGGCGACGGTGGCGTAAATGACGAGAAGAGATTTGCTCATGGCGCGTTCCTGAAAGGCAGGCGGAAGGCACCATACCAGCGCCAACGCCCTGCTGTTAGGCCTGATCGAGATCAGACCGCCTGTTGGGGAAACGCTGGCCGGCCGCTGCGACAAAGGCAGATAGACGACGTGTACTTGAATACCCGGACCGGACACAGCCGGCAACCAAGCCTAACCGGCATGGAAACGGACACTCACTTTGCGCGATAACGTGTTTTTAGGCGAGTGAGCCAGCTAGGGCAAGAGGTGGCGTTATGTAGAAGCGCTGTCCAGACGACGACAGACTTCCGACGACACCGACATGGTGGCAATAACGGGTAGCGTCACGTAGAAAGCGGCAGACACGCCAAAATGATCGGCGAACGCGCCAAGCGCAAAGGAGGCAACTTGGCCGCCCACGGTGAGCGATACGACCATCAGCATAGAAAGTGCTGCGCTGGCCGTCGGATTGCGATCCATGGCTCGCCCCAGAAATAACTGGGAAAAGTCCACCGATACTGATGTTAAGCAAATTACTATAGATTAATTATATATCTTGTTCCAAATAATACTATTCGAAATATTAAAAATATAAAATATATGCTAATATTTAACATACCAAATTCTAATCGACAGGAGTAGGAAGTATTCCTACCGCAATTAGACGAATCACCTCGCGCGACCTATCCCTAACAAAATATGTTTGAAGATATACCAAGTCTCTACTCATGTTGTCGATAAGTTTATTTTTCATCGTCTTAAGTATGTCATATGGAATACTAAAACTAACTATTTTCGTGCCATTCTCAATTTTAAGCTTTCCCCATCCATTATCCTTGTTAAATTGAGTAATATCACCAAGTATAGGTGTAATTTCTTCATCGACCAAGGCAGTTTCGATTTCTCCGGCCATTTCCCGATCTAGAAAAAAGATAGAGCGAGTCTGCCCCCCAACTGAAGACGTAACCTCAAGAGTGTCCGCACTTTGCCGCAGAGCTGTTGCCATCTCGCTTATCAAAGGAGCC
>Ga0308163_10002437_pt1 | contig 17073 bp, 11 predicted proteins | sample PhyTR1_FD_201037 | JGI IMG/M metagenome (GOLD analysis project Ga0308163, IMG submission 201037) | Phyllosphere microbial communities from UC Gill Tract Community Farm, Albany, California, United States - DLSLT.R1 | ecosystem: Host-associated > Plants > Phyllosphere > Unclassified | place: USA...
CCGCCTTTGCATCGAAGCGGCCATCGGCGGACTGCCGCCCCAGCCACAGGCTGCCCAGCCGCGGGATGTGGCCACGCCCATGGATTTCCTGGCTTGCCATCAGGCTGCCCAGGCCGGCCCGGGCGGTGACGCTGTCTCCGTCGCGCAGGCTCAGGGAAAGCTGGGCACGGGTGCCGGACCAGCCCCACAACCGCTCCAGGTCAAAGCGTGCGCTTGCGGACAGCTGGCCCGCATGGGCACTGGTGCGGCGCTGGCCGCCGGCTGTGTTGCGCGCCGCTTCCACGGTGTAGCCGAGATCCAGCGTGATGCCGTTGTCCTGCCATGCCGGGCGGCGGCCGCCCCAGTCACCGGTGACACCCTGTGCGAGCGCACCCTGCGCTGCCGCGGCGAGACCCAGGCCGGCCAGAACACGCAGCCCGATGAAAGAATTGTCCACGTCGACTCCTTGCTGCAAGGAGCCTCAACGTGGCACGCCGTCCTTCGTTCACCCTGCGCCGCGATATGGGTCTGCGGAGAAGGTCACAGCCTGTGCTGCAGGAAGGGCGAAGAATGTCAGGGTGTGTCCGCGTGACTGGCGCGCCGCCTAGTCAGAAGCGACGTGGCCCATCCCCGGCGTACCAGCTTGCCACGTGCTCCGGCAACCAGGGGCGCGGGTCAATGTCCAATGCGGCATAAGCATCGAGCGCGTCGCGCAGCGCCACCTCAACCTCGATGCGTTCATGGCGGAGATCGTCCTCTTCAGGCAGCTGCGCGGCAGACCATGCGTACAGCCGGTCAATACGTTGCAGCAGCATCGCCTGCAACCAGGCACGCAGCGGATACACATGATGGCCGCGCGCTGCCAGCCCGCGCACGGCGGCGTCCAATCCCTCGCTGGCGCCACGGACCCACTCGGTCTTCCCGCCCGCCTTCTGCTGCACGGTCAACGGTGCAGGCGAACGATGCAGCTTCAGCGGACGGCGCAGCTCCAGTTCCAGGTCACGCGCATCACGCTGGGTTTCCGTTTCCACCAGCCACCCATTTTCCAGGTCGAAGAATTCGAACCATCGCCGGTGCAGCGCACCGATGCGTCCGAGTGGATCGCGTGAGAAGCCTATCTTGCAGTAGTCCTCCCACGCGCAGGGAAACACATAGGTGAACCATTGGCCGTCGATCCGCACGTTCATGGCAGCGCCTGGCAGACCGGGCAGAAGAACGTGCGGCGCCGGGTGGTCCCCAGGTACTGCTTGGACACCGGCCCGCCACAGCGGGGGCACGTCCGGCGGGTATGTACCTGCCAATGCTTCTTGAGTTCGCAGGCCTTCTTCCAGGCCAGGAAGTCGAAACTGTACTGGCGTGCCTGGGTAATCACCTGCCCCAGCTTTCGCGGCGGGATGCTGGCGATGGTCGCAGCCGGATGCACGCGCGTGCGGAACAGCACCTCGTTCTTGATGATGTTGCCCACCCCGGCAAAGATGTCCTGGTCCAGCAAGGCATCGCATATCAGCGTGTCCGGCCGTGCTTTCAGCTTGCGCCGTGCCAGCCTGGGATCCCACGCGGGATTCATCACGTCCGCGCGCCAGTCGTAGGCATCGTCGAGTGGACCTTCGATGTACTTCAACGAGCAGGTGTAGAGATTGAGCTCGCCGTTATCGAAGGCCAGCGAGGCACGCGCGGTCGTCGGCTTCCTTTCGTCGATGCGCCAGGTGCCGAACATCAGCAGGTGGGCGCGCAGGCTGAAGCCACGGAACTCCAGCAGGAAATGCTTGCCCCAGCTGCGCACGGACACCACGCGTCGGCCCTGCATGCGGGCAAGGTCGAGGCTGCTGTTGCCGGAAGCCACGCGCACCGTGTGGTTGCGGAAACGCGCCGCGGCTTCGCGCAGGATGACGATGGAAGGACCTTCAGGCATGGGCGGGCTCCAGCAGCGCCTGCAGGCGCAACGCGTTGGCCGTGGCGAAGCCGTGCGCGGTGTTGTCGAAGATCACCCAGGATGGGTGCCCCTCGGTGGATGCCACACGCACCTCTGCCGCCAGCCGATGCAGTGCCTGCTCGTCATAGTCGCTGTAATAGGTCCGCGGGCTGCCATGCCAGCGCCAGTAACGCCAACACCTCGCTCCGGCAGGCGTGGCGCCTGCATCCATGCGCGGCGGATCCGCTGCCACACGCGCGATGCCGTAGCGATCCATCAACGCCTCCGCCGCTTCATCGAACCAGCCAGCGTGGCGGGGCTCGCACGCCACGGGCACGGCAGTACGCCGGCGCAGCATCGCAAAGAACGTGGATGCCACGCGCGCATCGAAGGCCAGTGACGGCGGCAACTGGAGCAGCAGCCCGCCGAGACGGTCGCCCAGGTGGCCGCTTTCATCAAGGAACCGGTCCAGCAAGGCACCCGTGCCGCACAGCCGCAGCTCATGCGATATGGCACGTGGCATTTTCACGGTGAAGCGGAAGTGCGCCGGCACCGCTTCCGCCCAGCGCGCATAGGTTGCCGGCTGGTGCGCGCGATAGAACGAGGAATTGATTTCGGCCACCGACAGACGCGAAGCGTAACGTTCCAATGCACTGCCCTCGGCCTCGAACGCTTTCCGGTAGCGCCCCGGTATCGACCACCCCGCACATCCCACGCGCACCTCGGTTGCCACTGCCTGTCCTCCCAACGCCTGCCCGCAGCGTCTCCCCGCGACCGTTAGCAACAGGCGAAGTGCGCATGCCTGCGCCGTGCAGGCGCCGCTTTGACTTCGTGCACACCGCTGTCGGTGCAGCCTGTTGGCATGCTCGATTTTCTTCCCCCGCAGTGGTCGGTCCTGCCCCGCGCGTTCTATCGCCGCCATCCCACGATGGTGGCCCCGGAGCTGTTGAACAAAGTGCTGCTGCGCGCCGATGGCCGCGCCGCACGCATCGTCGAGGTGGAAGCCTATGCGGGCAGCGAAGACCCGGCGGCGCACTCCTACCGAGGCATGACCGCGCGCAATGCCACCATGTTCGGCGAGCCGGGGCATCTGTACGTGTACTTCACCTATGGCATGCACTGGGGCAGCAACGCGGTCTGCGGCGAGGTCGGTGAGGGCGTGGGCGTATTGCTGCGCGCTGCTGAGCCCCTGCTGGGCCTGGACGCGATGCGCCAGGCCCGGCCCAAGGCGAAGCGCGACCGCGATCTCGCCAGCGGCCCGGGGAAACTCTCGCAGGCCTTCGGCATCACCGGCGCGATGGACGGTGCCGATCTGGTCGGTGCCGACGGCGGCATCGTGCTGGCCGATGATGGCACCGCGCCGCCGCGCGATCCGGTGGTGGGCCCGCGTATCGGCATCAGCCGGGCCATGGACTTTCCGTGGCGCTGGCACGTGGCCGACCATCTGCATGTTTCGGTGCGCCCGCGGCGCTGAGCACTGTCACCAGACGCGCTGCTGCCGGGAAGCTCAGCCTTCCCAGCTCAGCCCGCGCGGTGCGTTGCGGAAGCCCGCCGTACGCAGTGCCTCGGTAACCGGGCCGCGACCGATTTCCGCATCGTTGATCCGGTCCAGGGTGAACGACTGGCGCCGGCCCCGACGCAGCGCCGCGGCCAGCGCGCAGGCCGAGGCAGCCAGCAGATCGGCATGAGCGGGATCCTCGCCGTCGAAATACAGCAGCAGGGAACGTCCGCCCTGCGCCAGGTACATCCGCAACGCGCCGCCTGCCAGCACCACCAACGCGCCGGACCGGCGCACCGGCCGCTGCCGGGCCACATGCGCCGGCCACGCCAGCAGCGTGCCGTAGGCATTGGCAGGGTCCACCGCCGACAGGCCGATGGCCATCGCGGATGCGGCAGGCGTGGTGTCATCGGCGATATCACGCAGCCGGTCGACGTTGGAACGTTCGGCGAACTGCGCACCGCCCAGTCCTTCCACGAAACGTCCACGCAGCACCCGGCCGGCATCCTCCATGCCCCGGTAGACCTGCTGCAACGCAGGGAAGCCGCCGGCGATGCCTTCTGCCACCGCAGCGCCGCGCGTCACCACGCCGTGGCGATCCAGCAACGCTTCAGCCAGTGCGACCGCACGCACGGTGTCACTGGCAGCATCCCGCTGCAGCAGCGACCAGCGGCCGGCCAACGAAGGCGCGTCGTAGGTCGCCGGGCCGGAGGACGGCACCCCGGCGGCAGGCACTGCATCGTCCATCGGTACGCCCATGAACCCGCGGCGGCGCCGCGACGCGTGCGATGCGCGTGCGCGGGATGGCGCGCGGGCCATTGACAGCGCCCGCAGCGGCGCCCAGATATCCGTTGCCACGCGGCCCTGCCAGGCGAGCCCCCACAGTGCGGCATGCAATGATTCCGGCGACAGATCGATGCCTGCTGCGAGGTGGTCCGCCGCCTGTATCCGGGCATGGATGCTCGTCGCAAGTTGCCGTGCAAAGAATCCACCACCGTCTGCCAGCACCGACAGGATCACCTCCTGCAGCGGCGACACCGCGCCTTCGCTGATCACCGGCAGCGTCTCCGCAGCCACCTGCTGCAGATGCAGCGACACCAGCCCATCGTCCTCGCCCAGCGTGCCGTGCCCGCACCACAGCACGCTGCCGGTGGCCAGCAGCTGGTCCAGCAACGCAGGCGCATAATCCCGTACACGCGCCGGCAGGACCTGGTTCTCCCAGGCAGAAACAGGCAGCGGCACCCCGGCCAGTTGTTCCACCACCCGCAGCACGCCTTCGCTGCCTTCCAGCGTGCCGGTGACCTGCACAGCCGAACCCAGTGCAGCATGCCCGGCCGCCGATCCCAGCAACGCGTGGCGTTCCAGCAACAAGCGCACATACGCCGTTCCCGGCACCGGTCGGGTCGCTTCGCGTGCCGCCTGCAGCGAGCGCACGCGCAGCCGGCGGAACACCGCCTCGGCCATCCATTCGTGGCGCGCCAGTGGCGTGCCGTGCGCGGACGGCGTAGCGCCGAACCGGCCGCTGAGCAGCTTGCCCTGCTCAGCCAGGCGCGCCAGTGCGTTGTCGGCCACCGCCACACCCAGCCCGAACCGGGCGGCGACATCGGCCGTGGTGAACGGACCACGCGTGCGCGCGAATCGTGCGACCAGATCGCCCAGCGGATCCGGCGACGGCAGCAGGAACACTGCGGGAATCCGTCCGGGAAGCGCGATCCCCAGTGCATCGCGCAACCGGCCGGCATCTTCGATCGCCGCCCAGCGTGCTTCACCTGCCAGTGCGACGGCAATGATGCGTTGCTCTTCCTGCAGCGCCGCCAGGTGCGCGCGCACGTCACCATCGGCATCATGCAACCGCACGGCAAGCTCGCCCACAGACAACGGACCCAGTTCGCGCAGCAGGTCGGCAACGCCCTCCTTGCCCGCGGCACGCCGATCCGGCGCCAGCCGCTGCAGCTCGTCCACCACGCGCTCGACCACGCCAGCATCCAACAGCTCGCCTATATCCACCTGGCCCAGCAGGTCAGCCAGCAAGCCGCTGTCCAAGGACAGGATCGAGGCGCGACGCTCGGCCAGCGGGACATCGGTGCCGTACATGAACTCGGCGACGTAGCCGAACAGCAGGTTGGCCGCGAACGGCGATGGCACTGCGGTGATGACCTCGGCGATCTGCACGTGGCCAGCCTCCAGGCGCTGCATCAGCCCGCCCAGCGCATCGAGGTCGTAGACATCCTGCAGGCACTCGCGCGCGGTTTCGATCAGGATCGGGAAATCCGGATAGGCGCTCGCCACGTCCAGCAACTGGCCCGCGCGCAGGCGCTGCTGCCACAGCGGCGAGCGGCGTCCTGGCGTGCGCCGTGGCAACAGCAACGCGCGCGAAGCACATTCGCGGAAGCGGGCAGCGAACAGCGCCGAGCTGCCGACCGCGGCGGTTACCTGGCGCCGCAGCGGCTCGGGCTCGAACAGGAACAGATCCGCACCCGGCAGGTGCCCGCTGCTGTCCGGAATGCGCGCCATGATGCCGTCCTCGCTGGATACCACGGAAGGATCGACGTGCCAGCGTTCGCGGATCCGCTCTGCGATCGCCAGCGCCCACGGATCATGCACGCGGCGGCCATACGGCGAATGCAGCATCACCCGCCAGTCGCCCAGTTCATCGCGGCAGCGTTCAACCACCAGTTGCCGGTCCGTCGGCAGCACGCCGGTCGCCTGCCGCTGCTCTCCGAGCAGGCCCAGGATGTTGGTGATGGCGCGTCCATCCAGGCCGCTGGCCTGGAGCCGTGCGGCCACTGCCTCCGGAAGGGCGCCCTCCTCCGTCGCCGCGCCATCCAGCTCAGCCAGGAACGCGCCGATCGCCGCGCCGAGTTCGGCCGGACGGCCGGCATTTTCGCCGCGCCAGAATGGCAAGCGTGCCGAGCGCCCCGGTGCCGGAGTGACGATCACCTGGTCATGGGTGATCTGTTCCACCCGCCACGAGGTGGCGCCGAGGGTGATCACATCGTTCACCCGCGACTCGTGCACCATCTCTTCGTCCAGCTCGCCGACCCGGCGCGAGCCGGCGCGCTCCTCATCTTCCGGCAGCACCACGCTGAACATGCCGCGGTCTGGGATGGTGCCACCACTGGTCACCGCCAGCTGGCGCGCACCGGGGCGCGCGGTGAGTTTTCCGCTGTCGCGGTTCCATACCAGGCGCGGTCGGAATCCGGCGAAATCATCCGAGGGATAGCGTCCGGCCAGCATGTCCAGCACCGCATCGAAGGCGCTGCGTGGCAGCTCGCGATAGGGTGCGGCGCGGCGTACGCAGGCGTACCAGTCCTCCACGTCCAGCGCGTCCATCGCCACTGCGGCCACGGTCTGCTGGGCCAGCACGTCCAACGGATTGCGCGGTGGATCCAGCGCTTCGATGCGACCGGCCAGCATGCTGTCGACGATCACCGCTGCATCGATCAGGTCACGCCGGGTGCGCGGGTAGACGAAGCCGGTGGAGATGCCACCCACCTGGTGGCCGGCGCGCCCGACCCGCTGCAACGCACTGGCCACCGAAGGCGGCGCGGCGACCTGGATCACCAGGTCCACCAGTCCCATGTCGATGCCCAGTTCCAGGCTGGAGGTGGCGACCACGCAGCGCAGTGCGCCTGACTTGAGCGCTTCTTCGATCTCGCGCCGCTGTTCCTTGCTGACCGAGCCGTGGTGCGAGCGCGCCAGCAGCGGCTCGGCACCGGTGGAGCGCCCCGCCGTGCCGCCATTGAACGAACTGAAGGCCGTGGGATCGCGCTGGCCCGACGCCCCCCCGCCCGCATCGGTCTCCAGGCGTTCGGCATACAGTGCGTTGAGCCGCGCGGTCAGCTTTTCCGCCACGCCGCGCGAGTTGGCGAACACGATGGTGGAGCGCCAGCGCAGCACCTCTTCGAGGATGCTGGCCTCGACGTGGGGCCAGATTGAACCCACCCGCGTGGACGACTCGCCCGCGCCGGAACCCGCCCCCTGCGTGGGCAGGTCGGCCATGTCCTCCACCGGCACCACGATGCGCATCGCCAGCTGGCGCGAAGACGGTGGCTGCACCACGCTGACCGCACGGCCGCCACCAAGGAAGCGCGCCACCTCGTCCACCGGGCGCACCGTGGCCGACAAGCCGATTCTTTGTGCAGGGGCCTGCAGCAGGTTCTCCAGCCGCTCCAGGCTGAGTGCAAGGTGCGTGCCACGCTTGCTGCCGGCCACCGCATGGATTTCATCGATGATGACCGTATGCACGTGGCGCAGCGTGTCGCGCACGTTGGAGGTGAGCATCAGGAACAGCGATTCCGGCGTGGTGATCAGGATGTCCGGCGGACGCCGCGCCAGCCGCGCGCGCTCGGACGCGGTGGTGTCACCGCTGCGTATCGCCACTGACAGGTCCACGTCCGGATCGCCGCGCCGCGCGCGCTCGGCACGTACGCCCTGCAGCGGCACCTGCAGGTTGCGTTGCACGTCCGCCCCCAGTGCCTTGATCGGGGAGGTGTACAGAACGCGGGTGGTTCCCCGCTGTGGCAGCAGGCCAGTGCGCGCCTCCTGGTCGCGTTCGGTGAACAACTGGTCGATGGCATGCAGGAACGCGGCCAGCGTCTTGCCCGAACCGGTGGGCGCGATGACCAGCGTGTGCTGCCCCTGGCTGATCGCCGCCCAGGCGTCTACCTGCGCTGGCGTTGCAGCGGGGAATGCGCCGCTGAACCACGTGCGCGTGGCGGGGGCGAAGGCGGCGGGAAGGGCGTCGAGGGAGCTGGGCATGGCCCATTATGCGAGCCGCGGCGTGCACGCTGCGGGCAGCCCACCGCGGGTCCCGTTGAAGCGCATTAGCGCATTACGGTGTGGCGCTGCAGCCACCGCAGCGCCACGGCAAACGGCGCCGTGATCAGTGGATCGCGAGCTGCCTGATCAGTACGTCCGCCGCTTCGGTGGAGGACGCCGGGTTCTGCCCGGTGATCAGCAATCCATCGCGGACCACGTACGAACCCCAGTCCGGGCCCTTGGAATAGTGGCCACCGTTGGCCTTCAGTTCGTCCTCGACCAGGAACGGCACCACCTGGGTCAGGCCCACGCCTTCCTCTTCAGTGTTGGTGAAACCGGTGACCTGCAGGCCTTCCACCAGCGGGCGACCGGTGGCGGCCTTGACGTGGCGCAGCACGCCGGGGGCGTGGCAGACCAGCGCGACCGGCTTGTCCGCTGCCATGAACGATTCGATCAGGGCGATGGAATCACGATCTTCGGCGAGATCCCACAGCGGCCCGTGGCCACCGGGATAGAACACCGTGTCGAAATCGGCCTGCGACACGCTGTCCAGGCGCACGGTGCGGGCCAGCTGTGCATTGGCCTCGGCGTCGGCTTCGAAGCGCCGGGTCAGCGCGGTCTGGAAATCAGGCTCGTTGCTCTTCGGATCCAGCGGCGGCTGCCCGCCTTTCGGCGAGGCCAGCACGATCTCCGCGCCGGCGTCCTTGAAGGTGTAGTACGGCGCGGCCAGTTCTTCCAGCCAGAAGCCGGTCTTCTTGCCGGTGTCGCCGAGTTGGTCGTGGGAGGTGAGAACGATGAGGACTTTCATGGGTGTGCTCCAGTGAGGTGCAGATACAACAAAAATTAGACCGGTCGTCTAGGAAAGTGCGCGTGAAACGGGACAAGCGTGCCGCCCCCTGCGTTCAGGGAACGGCGGTGTTGGCGGGTAGACCCAGCAGGTGACGGGTGGTGCGCAGCGCGTTGTCGAACGGCTGCGAAGTACGGACGATCTTGACCATGATGCTGGCGCCCAACCACAGCTGGTAGAGGCTCTGCGCCAGCGCCTTGGCGTCGTCCTGGACCGGCAACGAGCCTTCCGCCTGGCCGGCTTCGATCGCCGCAGCCATCCCGGCGATGATCGCCGCGGTGCCGCGATCCAGCGCCGATCGCATGCTGTCGGAAAGGTCTGCCACTTCGGCGCCCAGCTTCACCGCCAGGCACTTGCCCTGGCAGTCCTCGAAGGATTGGTTGTCCTGCCAGGCGGCGAAATAGTCTTCGATCTGCGCCGCCTTGGTCTTGCCGGGCTGGCGGAAGATGCGCTCCATGTCGGCCACATAGGCCTCGAAGTACCCTTCCAGCAGCGCCTCGCCGAAGGCGTCCTTCGAGCCGAAGTAGTGGTAGAACGAGCCCTTGGGCACGCCGGCCGCGGCCAGCACTTCGTTCAGTCCCACCGCCGAAAAGCCTTTGCCGCCCATGATCCGCTGGCCGGTGGCCAGGATCTTTTCGCGGACGTTGGCGGTGGCGGGGACGGCGTTCATGGCAGCCACTATATATCCGATTAGACCAGTCGTCTAGGATCCCGCCAACGCTGCCTCACGGTTCATACCCGGATCGGCCCCGCCCGCGACAGGCTTGCCAGTTGCGCGTCGATTTCGTCCAGCGCCGGGTCCGGATCCATTTCCGGATCGGCTTCCAGCCGGGCGGCCAACGCGGCCAGCGCCGGCCGGCCGACCAGCCCGGCGGCCCCATGCAGGCGATGCGCGTAAAAGATGATGCGCGCGAGATCGCTGGCATCCACCGCGTCGCGCAGCTTGTGCAGATCGTCGGCCAGCAGCACGCGCAGGTCTGGCTCCAGCCGGTCGACGGTGACCCGTTCGATGGCCTCCAGCGCGGCGGTCTGCCCCGCCCTGTCGGCGGATCCCGCTGCAGCAGTGCGGCCGGTCCACAGCGCCAGCATGCCCTGCAGTTCGGCCAGGCGGATCGGCTTTTTCAACACGCCGTTCATGCCGGCCTGCTGGCAACGCGCCAGGTGGGCAGCATCGCTGGCAGCGGATATGGCGATGATCGGCAGGTCGGCCACGCCCGGGATGCCCGCCGTGCGGATCATCCGGCTTGCCTGGTAGCCGTCGATGTCCGGCATGAAGCAGTCCAGCAGCACGATGTCCGGCAGCTCCGCGGTGAGCGTGGCCAACGCCTGCGCGGCACTGTCTGCCAGCATCGCCACCGCGCCCAGCCGGCCGAGCTGTTCCTCCAGCACCATGCGGTTGGGCGCATGGTCATCGACCACCAGCACGCGCACGCCCCGCAGCAGGCCGCCCGGCGTGGCGACGGCAGGTGCAGCCGCGGCATCGGTACGCTCGGCCGGGATCCGCAGCGACACCGTGGTGCCTTCGCCTTCCACGCTGTGCAGGTCGATCTGGCCGCCCATCAGCTGCACCAGATCGTGGCTGATCGACAGCCCCAGGCCGGTGCCGCCGTACTGGCGCGAGATGCTGCCGTCGGCCTGCGTGTAGGGATCGAACAGGTGGCCCTGCAGCGCTGCGGGAATCCCGCAGCCGGTGTCGGTCACCGCCGCGTGCAACCAGGTGCCGGCCGGTGCGTCCTGCACCTGCAGCGCCAACCGGATGCTGCCGCGCTCGGTGAACTTGCGCGCGTTGCCGAGCAGGTTCATCAGCACCTGGCGCAGCCGGGTCGGGTCAAGCATCAGCCAGCTGTCGTGCGCCGGTACCTCGACGACCAGCGCGATGCCGCGTTTTTCCAGTTCGCCCTGGAAGACCGCCGCGACGCTGCGCCCCAGCGCGCGCACATCCACCGGGATCTTCTCCAGCTGCATGCGGCCTTCGTCCAGCCGGGACAGGTCCAGCACGTTGTCCAGCAGGCCGGTCAGCGACTCGGCCGCCTCCTCGGCAGCCCGCACCAGCGCGCGCGGCCGGCCGGCGGGAACGTGGTCGGCCAGCACTTCGATGGCCCCCAGCACAGCGTTGATCGGGGTGCGTATCTCATGGCTCATGGTCGCCAGGAAACGCGCCTTGACCCGTTCGCTTTCGATCGCCGCCGCGCGTGCGCGCCAAGCCCAGCGCGCGACCACGCCCAGCGCCAGCACCAGCAGGCCGATCGCCAGCAGCCAAGGCCAGTTGTAGCGCAGCACGGTGGCCACGCTGGGCGCACCGTAGTCCTCTTCGCGCAGCCATTGCTGGCGGATCTGCGATTCCTCCTGGGTGTTGATCGACGCCATCGCCTTGCCGATGATCGCCTCCAGCTGCGGCCAGTCGCTGCGTACCGCGAACTGCGCCTGCATCACCAGGTCGATGCGCGGCCGGGAGATATGCAGCTCATCCAGATACCGGCGCGCGACAAACGGCTGGAAGGTCGCGTTGGTGCCCATCGCCGCGTCGGCCTGGCCGTCCAGCACCATCTGCATGGAGGCCTGCGGGGTGGCGGTCGGCACGACGGTCAACTGTGGATAACGGGCCTGCAGGATCCGGGCGTAATCCCCGGCCGCACGTGCGGCGACCCGACGCCCGGCCAGCTCCTGCAGGTCCCATACGGCCGGCGAATCCGGTCGCGTGAACACAACGCTGTAGGCCGACAGATAGGGCCGGCCCAGGCGCACCGCCGCACGCGTCGCCGGTGACAGGCGCTCGTCCATGGCATTGAGCAGCATGTCCGCCTCGCGCGATTCCAGCGCGCGCTGCGCGGCCGGCCAGTCAGCGGCCTGCACGAACTGGAACTGCAGCCCGGTGCGCGCGCTGATCAGCCGCAGGTAGTCCCCGGACAGGCCCCGCAGCTGACCGTCACGGACATATTCCAATGGCGGAAGGGTGGCATCGGAGGTGACCCGGATCACCGGATGGGCGGTAATCCAGGCCTGTTCAGACGGGTCCAACAGCACAGTGGTTGGCGTCGCGGCGGCCGCCGGCAGCGCCGCAGCCCCGACCAGCAGGCAGAACGCAGCACAGGCGCAGGCACGAAGGCGCGACCGTCGGTGCGTCGGAATAAGAGTCCCCATGCGGCAAGGATACGCCGCGAAAGGCCCGCGGGCGGCGGGTACGGCGCGTCGGTCCATCGACCACCGCGCCAGTCAACCGCCAAAGTCGGCACACATTCGTTGCAGTACGGTTAATCTTCTGTTAATTATTGATGCAGCGCAACAGATCCGCTGACGCGCAGGGAGAACCAACAGGATGAGCCACTAACCGAACGACAACTCAACAATCCGACTGCAAGGTGCATGCATGAACGACCGCATTGGCAAGTGTGTTCACGCTCCGAAAGCCTTTTCGCCATTGGCATCTGCAGTACACGTGGCGCTGGCGACCGCCCTGCTGGTCACCAGCACGGGAGCGCTGGCACAGGACAGCCCGGCCACGCCCGAAGCGGCCACCAACCTGGACACCGTGTCGGTGCTGGGCAGCCGCACCAAACCACGTACCGTGTCCTCCTCGGCGGTACCGATCGACATCATCAGCGGTGAAGAATTCCGCAACCAGGGCGCTACCGATGCGCTGGACCAGCTGAAGGTGCTGGTGCCCTCCTTCAACGTCAGCACCATTCCCATCGATGACGCCGCCAGCCTGGTGCGCCCGGCCAACCTGCGCGGCCTGCCGCCGGACAACACCCTGCTGCTGGTCAACGGCAAACGCTTCCACCGTGCGGCGGTGATCACCTTCCTCGGACATGGCCTGTCCGACGGTGCGCAGGGTCCAGACCTGTCGGTATTCCCATCGCTGGCGCTGGAACAGGTGGAGGTGCTGCGCGATGGCGCCGCCGCCCAGTACGGCTCGGACGCCATCGCCGGGGTCATCAATTTCGGCCTGAAGAAGCTGCGCGAAGGCGGCACCGCCGAAGTGTTCACCGGCAAGTACTACGAAGGCGACGGCCTGACCACGCAGTACTCGGCGCAGATCGGCCTGCCGCTGACTGAACGCGGCTTTGCCACGCTGACTGCCGAATGGCGCAACGCCGATGACACCTCGCGCAGCGTGCAGCGTGACGACGCCGCCGCCGCGATCGCGGCGGGCTATCCCGGGGTCGGCCAGCCAGCGCAGGTGTGGGGCTCGCCCAAGGTCGATGACGACTTCAAGCTGGTCTACAACCTGGGCCTGTCCACCGACAACGTGGACTTCTATCTGTTCGGCAACCATGCCAAACGCGACGTGGACGGCGGCTTCTACTACCGCGATCCGACCTCGCGCTCGGGCGTGTATTCCAACGATGGCGGCGACACCCTGCTGGTCGGCAACCTGACCGGCGCCGGTGCCTGCCCTTCCATCGCCCTGCGCGACGGCAGCGGCACCCTGCTGCCGTACGCCGGCGTCAGTGCAGCGGTCGCGGCCCTGCCCGCGAACTGCTACACCTTCCTGTCCAGCCTGCCGGGCGGCTTCACCCCGCGCTTCGGCGGGTCGCTGGAAGACACCTCGGTATTCGCCGGCGCCAAGGGCACCTGGGAGGACTGGTACTGGGACGTCAGCGGTTCCTGGGGCCGCAACGAGATCGACTTCACCATCTACAACACGGTCAACGCCTCGATGGGCCCGGTGCAGCCGACGGGCCTGTCGTTCAAGCCCGGCGGCAACACCCAGACCGAAAAGAACCTCAACGTGGATGTCAGCCGCGATATCGCCACCGGCTTCAGCAACCAGCCCCTGCGCCTGGCGATGGGCGCGGAATGGCGCGAGGAAAGCTTCACCATCAGCCCCGGTGACGGCCCGTCCACCGCCATCGGTCCGCTGACCGAGCAGGGCTTCGCGCTGGGCTCCAACGGCTTCAACGGCTTCAGCGCGCGCACCGCCGGCACCTTCGACCGTCGCAACTGGGCCGCCTATGCGGACCTGGAAGCGCAGCTCACCGAACGCTTCCTGCTGGCCGGCGCGCTGCGCTACGAAGATTACGATTCGTTCGGCAGCACCACCACCGGCAAGCTCACCGGCCGCTTCGACTTCACTGAAAACTTCGCCGTGCGCGGTGCCTACAACACCGGCTTCCGTGCCCCCACTCCCGGCCAGGCCAACATCAGCCAGATCAGCACAGTGTTCGGGGGGACGGCGCTGGAAGACATCGCCACCCTGCCCCCCACCGATCCGATCGCCCAACTCAAGGGCGCCCAGCCGTTGACCCCGGAAGAGTCGAAGAACGTCTCGCTGGGGGCAGTGTGGACGCAGGGCGACTGGCTGTTCACCGTGGACGGTTACCAGATCAAGGTGGAGGATCGCATCGCACTGAGCACCAGCTTCGCGGTAACCCCGGCCGAACGCGCCGCGCTGGTGGCCGGCGGCAATCCGGAAGCGGCATCGATTTCCCAGGTCACCTATTTCGGCAACGCCTTCGACACCACCACCACCGGTGTGGACGTGGTCACCAGCTACCGCAGCGATCATTTCGGTGGCACCACCACCTACGCGCTGGCCGCCAACTGGAACCGCACCGAAGTGGACCGCTTCGATACCGACTTCATCGATGCCGCCCGCGTCTACAAGCTGGAAGAGTCGCTGCCGCGCACCAAGGGCTATTTCAGCGTCAACCACCAGCGCCAGGTCTTCCATGCCAACCTGCGCTTCAACTACTACAGCAGCTGGTACGAAGACCACCTGGACAGCGGGGTGGTCTCCGCCGATGACGGTGGCCTGCCGATCCACGCCGGCAGCGCGCTGATCGTGGATGCCGAAGTGGGCTGGAAGTTCGCTTCCGGGCTGTACTTCAGCCTGGGCGCGCAGAACCTGTTCGACCGGGTGCCCTCGAAGAACCCGTGGGCCGGCGTGGCTGGCGCGGAATACCCGGTGCATTCGCCGTATGGCTTCAACGGCGGGTTCTACTACGCCCGGCTGGGCTGGACGTTCTGACCTGAGCGGAACAGAGGGACAGGCGGCGGCGTGCCATGATGGGCCGCCGCCTGCCAGAGAACCGCCGCGCGGCCGGCAGATTTCAAACGATTGCTTGAAACGCGCATAACTTCGCCGAACTGGACATCAACTCCAGCTTCCGCCAGACTGCCGCCCTTTCCCGTTGTTCGGCTCCCATGGCGAAACTGCTGGTACTGCACGGCCCCAACCTCAACCTGCTCGGCACGCGCGAGCCGGGGGTCTATGGCCACACCACCCTGGCGCAGATCGACCAGGCGCTGCACGCGCAGGGGGGAGCGGCCGGGCACGCGGTGGAAAGCCTGCAGTCCAATGCCGAACACGTGCTGGTGGACCGCATCCAGGCTGCGCGCCTTGACGGCACCGCCTTCATCCTGATCAACCCGGCTGCGTTCACCCATACCTCGGTGGCCCTGCGCGATGCGCTGGCCGCGGTGGACGTGCCGTTCATCGAAATCCACCTGTCCAATCCGCATTCCCGCGAACCCTTCCGCCAGCACAGCTATTTCAGCGACAAGGCGGTCGGTGTCATCTGCGGTTTCGGTGCCGACAGTTACCGTTATGCGATGGATGCCGCCCTGCAGCGGTTGTCCAACGCCTGAGCTTCGAACGGGCGCCTGCGCCCTTCCCACCCCAGATAATCAAAACAGAAGAAGAGGCCCTCATGGATCTGCGCAAAATCAAGAAGTTGATCGACCTGCTGGAAGAATCCAACCTCGCCGAGATTGAAATCAAGGAAGGCGAAGAGTCGGTGCGCCTGTCGCGTGCGCCGGTCGGCACCTTCGCGCAGATGGCCGTGCAGCCGCAGATGATCGCCGCGCCGGCCGCCGCTGCCGCCCCGGCCATGCCGATGCAGTCGCCGACCGAAGCCTCCACCGGTGGCACCGCCAAGCCGGGCAACGCGCTGCCGGAAGGCCACGTGCTGCGTTCGCCGATGGTCGGCACCTTCTATGCGTCGGCCTCGCCGGACAAGCCGGCCTTCGTCAGCATCGGCCAGCAGGTCAAGGAAGGCGAGACCCTGGCGATCATCGAAGCGATGAAGATGTTCAACCCGATCGAAGCCGATGCGTCGGGCACCATCGTCGCCATCCTCGGCGAGAACGGCCAGCCGGTTGAGTTCGACCAGCCGCTGTTCGTGATCGGCTGAGGGGCCGGCCATGCTCGATAAAATCGTCATTGCCAACCGAGGGGAAATCGCGCTGCGCATCCTGCGCGCGTGCCACACCCTGGGCATCCGCACGGTGGCCGTGCACTCCACCGTCGACCGCAACCTCAAGCACGTGGCCATGGCCGATGAATCGGTCTGCATCGGCCCGGCGGCCTCCAGCGACAGCTACCTCAACATCCCGGCGTTGATCGCCGCCGCTGAAGTAACCGACGCCCAGGCCATCCATCCCGGCTACGGCTTCCTGTCGGAAAACGCGAACTTCGCCGAACGCGTGGAAGAATCCGGCTTCATCTTCATCGGCCCCAAGGCCGACACCATCCGCCTGATGGGTGACAAGGTGGAAGCGATCCGCGCGATGAAGGCCGCCGGCGTGCCGTGCGTGCCGGGATCGGGTGGTCCACTGGGCGATGACATCGTCGCCAACACCAAGATCGCGCGTGAGATCGGCTACCCGGTCATCATCAAGGCCTCCGGCGGCGGCGGCGGACGCGGCATGCGCGTGGTGCATGCAGAAGCCTCGCTGAAGACGTCCATCGAAACCACCAAGAGCGAAGCCAAGGCGGCGTTCGGCAACGGTGAGGTGTACATGGAGAAGTACCTGGAGAATCCGCGCCACGTGGAAATCCAGGTCCTCGCCGACGGCCAGGGCAACGCCATCCACCTCGGTGAGCGCGACTGCTCGATGCAGCGTCGCCATCAGAAAGTGGTGGAAGAAGCACCGGCACCGGGCATCAGCGACGAGGCCCGCGAGCAGATCGGCAAGGTCTGCGTGGAAGCCTGCATCCGCATCGGTTATCGCGGCGCCGGCACCTTCGAGTTCCTGTACGAAGACGGCCGCTTCTATTTCATCGAAATGAACACCCGCATCCAGGTGGAGCATCCGGTCACCGAAATGGTCACTGGCATCGACCTGGTGGTG
>Ga0308163_10002438_pt1 | contig 17065 bp, 11 predicted proteins | sample PhyTR1_FD_201037 | JGI IMG/M metagenome (GOLD analysis project Ga0308163, IMG submission 201037) | Phyllosphere microbial communities from UC Gill Tract Community Farm, Albany, California, United States - DLSLT.R1 | ecosystem: Host-associated > Plants > Phyllosphere > Unclassified | place: USA...
GGGGTCGAGGACCGGTAGCGCCGAGCCATGCTCGGCGAGCGCAGCGGCAGGCACAAGCGTGACGACCAACGGTCGTCACCCACCAAGACCAACGGTCGTTGCCTGCCAACCGCCGAAGCAGACGGCCAGCGGACCCGGGCGGGGTCGAGGACCGGTAGCGCCGAGCCATGCTCGGCGAGCGCAGCGGCAGGCACAAGCGTGACGACCAACGGTCGTCACCCACCAAGACCAACGGTCGTCACCCATCAAGACTACCGCGCCGGGGTCAGAGACCCAGCCAGCCGCCGATGATGCCGCGCGCTTCGTCCACGCCCAGCCGGCTTTCGCCGGAGAACACCTGCACGCCGACGGTATCGCCGAAGGCCTCGTGCAGTTCTTTCTTGACCTTGTTCAACGAGATCATCTGCTGGCTGCGGCTGAGCTTGTCGGCCTTGGTCAGCAGCGCATGCGCCGGCAGGCCGCGCTGCACCGCATAGGACAGCATCTGCCGGTCGTATTCCTTCAGCGGATGACGGATGTCCATCACCACCACCAGGCCGCGCAGGGCTTGCCGGGTGCGGAAGTACTGGTCGATGAAGGCCTGCCAGTGCGCCTGCAGGTCCAGCGGCACCTTGGCGTAGCCGTAGCCGGGCAGATCCACCAGGTGCGCTTCGGGGGTGACCCGGAAGAACACCAGCTGCTGGGTACGACCGGGGGTCTTGGACACACGGGCCAGCGCGTTCTGGCGGGTAAGGGCGTTCAGGGCACTGGACTTGCCGGCGTTGGAGCGGCCGGCAAACGCCACTTCGGCACCTTCATCAGGCGGCAGCTGCCGCATGTTGTGGGCCGAAACGAAGTAGTGCGCGCGTTCGATGAGAAGAGACATGGCGCATAGGATCGCATGTTGCGCTGCCGCGCGCCCGACCATTGTTTGACCGTGCCATGAACCGGCGTTGATAATCCGGCGTATCCGGGCGGAGGGCCTGGCCGGACCAGAACGGAGCTTTAGCATGCGCCACGCTCGCGTTATTGCCGTTTCCGCTGTCGCCATATCCATCCTGGGCGCTGCCGCCTGGGCGCAGACCAGCATCACCCCCCTGCCGGACAACGGCCCGATCCAGACCGCATCGCTGGAAATCGACTTCAGCAAGACCCAATGGGGCGATGCGAAGGCCGGCCAGACCAAGGCCGCCGCCTGCGCGGCCTGCCATGGCGCCGATGGCAACGCGAGCATCGAGATGTATCCCCGCATCGCCGGGCAGAGCGAACGCTATTCCGCCCAGCAGATGGCACTGATCGCCACCGGGCAACGCACCTCGGGCGCGGCGGTTGCCATGGTGCCTTTCGTGAAGGATCTCACTGCACAGGACATGCGGGATATCGGCGCGTTCTTCGCCACCCAGAAGGGCGCCGCAGGGATCGCCGATGACACCGTCGTCGCCGATGGCCCCTACAAAGGGCTGAAATTTTACGAGATAGGCCAGCAGCTGTATCGCGGCGGCGACGTGGCGCGCGGGCTGCCGGCCTGCATGGCCTGTCACGGCCCGACCGGCGCGGGCAACCCCGGCCCCGCCTATCCGCACATCGGCGGCCAGCACGCCAGCTATGTGTCCCGTCGCCTGCAGGAGTACCAGGCCGGCCGCACCGGGGAGACGGACAAGACCCACTTCCAGATCATGGCCAGCGTGGCATCCAAGCTCACCGAGCAGGAAATCCAGGCGCTGGGCAGTTACCTGCAGGGCCTGCACGACCGCGCCGACGATGTCGCCGCGCAGGCCACCGCAACGGCGCCGACCGCTGCTCCCTGACGACCGTCGATCGCCTGCGGTATCCCCCGCGGGCGCTGGCTGAGGTATGTTCATCTCCGCGCCGGCACCCGCCGGCGACTGTTTTCATGGAGATGCGTGTCGATGAGGTTGATTCCCCGTCTGTTGCTGTCCCTGCTGGCGTTGCTGCCGCTGGCCCTGTCCGCCGCGCCCGCCGCGACCGACCTGCAGGAAGGTCGCGATTACGAGCGCATCGCCCAGCCCGGCCCGTTCCAGCCGCTGGCCGGCAGGATCGAGGTCGTCGAAGTGTTCGGCTATACCTGCTCGCACTGCGCGCACTTCGAACCGCAGCTGGTCGCCTGGGTCGCCAAGCTGCCCAAGGACGTGCGCTTCACCCCCGTTCCGGCCGCCTTCGGCGGGCCGTGGGATGCGTGGGCCACCGCCTACTACGCCGCCGACCAGCTGGGCGTCGCCAAGCGCAGCCACGGCGCGGTGTTCAAGGCCCTGCACGAAGATCGCAGCCTGCCGATGCAGAACGTATCGGCCGACGAACTGGCGACCTTCTACAAGCAATACGGCGTAACCGAGGCCGCCTACGTGGCCGCGCTGAAGAGCGAGGCGGTACAGGCCAAGGTCAGCGCCGCGCGCGATTTCGCCCGTCGCACCCGGGTTCCGGGCACGCCCAGCCTGGTCATCAACGGCCAATTCCTGGTCAAGGGCAACAGTGCCGAAGACCAGCTGCGCATCGCCTCGGCGCTGATCGCACAGGCCCGCTCCGGCAAGGCCCGCTGAACCACATGCCATCCACACGCGGTGCCCATGCACCTGCGTGTCATCATTCGTTCCTGGCTGGCGCTCGACGCCGGCCTCAACCATTGCTGGAGAAGCTTTGATGAAGACCCGTTTCGCCCTGACCCTGCTGGCCCTGCTGCCTGTCCTCGCTGCCTGCAAGGCCGACGACGGCACCGCCAATGTCGCAGCACCGACCGAAGCCACCCCGGCCGCCGAAACCGCTCCGGCAGCCGATGCCGCCGCACCGGCCACCAGTGAACAGGCTGCCGGCACCGAGCAGGCGGCGGGCAGCGAAGCCGCACCGGCGGCCGCCAACGATGCGCCGATGCGCCTGACCGGTCCGGAACCGGTGGCCGGCACCGACTACGTGGTGATCGAGAACGGCCAACCGTTCCAGCCGGTGGCAGGCAAGGTCGAAGTGGTCGAGATCTTCGGCTACGTCTGCCCGGCCTGTGCGGCGTTCCAGCCGCTGGTGGGCCCGTGGAAGGCCGGCCTGCCGGGTGATGTGAACTTCATCTACGTGCCGGCCATGTTCGGCGGCACCTGGGACGACTATGCGCGTGCGTTCTACGCTGCGCAGACCCTGGGCGTGCAGGAGAAGACCCATGAAGCCGTCTACGCCGCCATCCACGCCGAGCAGACCCTGAAGGGCGAGCGCGGCCGTGATTCGGTCGATGACATCGCCGCCTTCTACGGCAAGCATGGCGTGGATGCCAAGCAGTTCAGCGCCGCGATGAGCAGCTTCGCAGTCAATGCCAAGACCAACGCCGCCAAGCAGTTCGCCCAGCGCAGCAAGATCTCCGGCACGCCGTCGCTGATCATCAACGGCAAGTACCTGGTGAAGGGCAACTCCTTCCCGGACTACCTGCGCATCGCCGACCACCTGATCGCGCGTGAGCGTGCGGCCAAGGCCGGCAACTGATCCTGGACAAGCGCATTCCGTCGTGAATTCCCCCACATCACGCACCCTGCGCCTGCTGACGGCCAATATCCAGGCCGGCTCGAGCACCCGCCGTTACAGCGACTATGTGACCCGCAGCTGGTCACATGCGCTGCCGGCGGGTCGCAAGCGCAGCAGCCTGGATGCGATCGCCACGCTGGCCCGCGGGCACGACATCGTCGGCCTGCAGGAAGCCGACCCGGGCAGCCTGCGCTCGGGCTTCACCAACCAGACCCACTACCTGGCCGAACGCGCTGGCTTCAATTACTGGAGCCATCAGCCGAACCGGCGCATGGGCGGGGTGGCCTCCTCGGCCAACGGCCTGCTGAGCCGGCTGGAACCGGTGGAAGTGCAGGACCACGCCCTGCCCGGCCGGATCGGCGGGCGCGGCGTGCTGCTGGCCAAGTTCGGCGATGGTGCCGACGGGCTGGCAGTGGCCGTGGCGCATCTTTCGCTGGGCGCCGGGTCGCGGCTGTCGCAGCTCTCGTTCATCGCCGAGATGCTGTCCGACCACCCCAACGCAGTGCTGATGGGCGACTTCAACTGCCTGGCCGAACGCCCGGAAATGCAGGTGCTTTACCAGAAGACCACCCTGCAGCCCCCCGGCTGCGTAGTGCCCACCTTCCCCAGCTGGCGCCCGGACCGGGCCATCGACCACATCCTGGTCAGCAGCAACCTGCAGCAGCGCAGCATCGAAGCCGTGCCCGCAGCGTTCTCCGATCACCTGGCGCTGGCCATGTCGATCGACGTCCCGGCCAGCGCGCTGCGCTGAAAAAGGGGACGGAGGGGATTAAGTCGTTTTCGGCTCGTTTGCTTGGCCGAAAACGACTTAATCCCCTCCGTCCCCTTTTTCTGCCATTGATGATGCGAATCAGTCCCATTATCATAGTGTGATCGTGATCGCACAGGATGGTGCGGACGCGCCTTTGCTCTTCCCCACTTCCCGCTCCGCCTGGCCACCAGGGATCCCCGGCCAGGCGCCTGTAGCGACCTGCCTGGTTGATGCCGATGACCCGTCCCGCCCCTCTCGCCCTGCGCCGCCTGCCGCAGGCCCTGATGGTTGCCCTGTGCAGCCTGGCTGCCGCACCTGCATTCGCGCAGAACACCGCCACGCCCGATGGCAGCGCCGCCACCACGCTGGATGGCATCGTGGTCAAGGGTGAGCGCGCCGAAGGATATTCGGTCCGCCGCACCTCGGCCGGCACGCGATTCGACCTGGCCCCGCGCGAGATTCCGCAGTCGGTCAGCATCATCAGCCACCAGCGCATCGAGGACCAGAACCTCGACGACATCATCGACGTGCTGGCCAACACCACCGGCGTCAGCAGCACCCAGTCCGACACCGAGCGCACCGAGTTCTACGCGCGCGGCTTCTACATCGACAGTTACCAGTTCGACGGGCTGCCCACCCAGATGGTGCAGAACTGGAGCTACGGCGATTCGGGCCTGGACCTGGCCCTGTACGACCGCGTGGAAGTGGTCCGCGGCGCGACCGGGCTGCTGAGCGGCGCCGGCAATCCGTCGGCTTCGGTCAACCTGATCCGCAAGCACGCCGACAGCGCCGAGCTGACCGGCAACGTGTCGGTCAACGTCGGCAGCTGGGGCCGCACCCGCAGCACCGTGGACGTGACCACGCCGCTGAATGCCAGTGGCTCGGTGCGCGCGCGCGTGATCGGCAGCTACCTGGATACCGAATCGCAGATGGACCGCTACAACCAGCACAAGACGCTGGGCTATGCGGTCATCGATGCCGACCTGACCCCGGACACCCAGCTCAGCGTGGGCTACGACTACCAGCAGAAGCGCGCCAACGGCGCGACCTGGGGCGGCTTCCCGATGCTGTTCTCCGACGGCAGCCCGACCCCGTTTGACGAATCGTTCAGCGCCAACCCGGGCTGGACCTACTGGGATACCACCAGCAAGCGTGCGTTCGCCACGCTGGAACATGCCTTCGCCAACGACTGGAAGGTCAAGCTCGGCGCGACGCATGACACCACCAAGGCCGACGACAAGCTGTTCTACCCGGCCTACAACGACTGGACCACCGGCGCCTCGCTGCTGGACAGGAACACTGGCGCCGGCGTGACGCCCTCGGCCGGTTTCTACAACACCGAGCGCAAGGTCAACGCAGTGGACGGCTTCGTGGAAGGCCCGTTCCAGCTGTTCGGCCGCGAGCACCAGTTCATGGCCGGCCTGAGCTACAACAAGCGCGAGTTCGCCAATTACGGCGACTACCAGGTCGGCTGGGCGCCGCTGGACAACTATCTGGCCGGCGTGGGCAGCTTCCCGGAGCCGAACTGGGCGGCCACCCTGCCGTTGCAGAGCGAAGGCACCATCACCCAGAAGGCCGGTTATGCCGCCACGCGCCTCTCACTGGCCGATCCGCTCAAGCTGATCCTCGGCGCCCGTTACACCGACTGGAAGAGTGAAGGCGAAGGCGACGACCGCTCGCATACGGTCACCACGCCTTACGCGGGCCTGGTGTTCGACATCAACGACACCTACTCCACCTACGCCAGCTACACGGAGATCTTCCAGCCGCAGACCGCGCGCGACCGCAGCGGTAGCTACCTGGATCCGGTGGACGGCAAGAGCTACGAGATCGGCGTCAAGGGTGCGTGGTTCGACAATCGCCTGAACGCCTCGGTCGCGGCCTTCCGCATCGAACAGGACAACGTGGCGCAGGTCACCAGCGAGCCGATCCCCAGCCGCCCGGGCGAGTTTGCCTACGTCGCCGCGCGCGGCACGGTGAGCCGTGGTTTCGAGTTCGAGCTCAACGGTGAGCTGGCCCCAGGCTGGAATGCCACCTTCGGTGCGTCGCGCTACGTGGCCAAGGACATCAACGACGCCAACATCAACACCAACCTGCCGCAGACCACGATCAAGCTGTTCACCAGCTACACCCCGCAGTCGCTGACCGCGCTGACCGTGGGTGGTGGTGCCAACTGGCAGAACGGCATCTACTACCCGGTGCCGGCTTACGGCCGCATCGAGCAGGACGGCTACGCGCTGGTCAGTGCCTTTGTGCGCTACCGCCTCTCGCCGGAGTTCAGCGTGCAGGCCAACCTCAACAACCTGCTGGACAAGCAGTACTTCTCGCAGATCAACGGGTATGGCGCGTATGGCGATGGGCGTAACGGCTCGCTGACGTTCACCTACAACTTCTGAGTCTGGTTGGTTGAAACCGGGGTCAGAGTCCTTCCGCATGGCGAAAGGACTCTGACCCCTTACTCCATTCGCAGACGTCTACTTTGCTGCCGCCAGAGCACAACATGAAAGCGTAATCAGAATAGCGGCGCCGAACGCCACGATTACCTTGATATTTTTCTTCATATGCCGCCGTCGCATTGCCTGTGTCTGGAATATCACCTGGATGGCAGGACATCAATATGAGCGTGCGACAACGCAAGATTTATGCAAGATCAGAAACCGGGGTCAGAGTCCTTCCGCATGGCGAAAGGACTCTGACCCCTTACTGCTTTAGAAGCGCAGGTCCGCCCTTGCGTACCAGTAACGTCCACGCGGGATGTCATACGTGGAAGCGTCGTAGCCGTTCAACGAGCACGACAGGCAGATCGGCGGATCCTTGTCGAACACGTTGTTCAAGCCCAGGCTCAGCTGCAGGCCCTTCATCCAGTCGACCTTGTAGCCCACCTGCATGTCATGGAACGTGGTGGCGGCCAGCTTGTTGGTACCAGCGACCTGGTCACTGCAGATCGGGAACGCGGAGGCATCGCCGCACTCTTCAGTAAGCTCGGAAATGTGCCGCACCGTCCACGAGGCACTCCAGTTGTCCAGCGCCCACGACACGCTGGCGTTGCTGGTCCATTCCGGGATTGAACTATCGGCCACTTCCACGCCCGGTTCCTGCGGCTGGCGCTGGCCGGCCGCGCCGAGTGCCTCGTAACGGCCAACGAAGGTGTTCTGCCAGCCCAGCTTGAACTGCCCGATGTCGGTCTGCGGCAGGGTGTAGAACAGGTCCACGTCCCAGCCATCGGTCTTGATCGAACCCAGGTTGGTCAGGCGGTTGTTGAAGCCGCTGATCGCACCGGTGTTGGCGCGGGTGATGCCGTTGCAGTACAGCGGGTCCAGCGAATCCACGCACAGGTCCAGCTGGGTCTGCGCGTTGATGGCCTGGATGGCGCCCTCGATGGTATGGCGGTAGAACGTCACCTCCACGTCGAAACGCTCGGACCATTCGGTGTTGTTGGCGAACCACGGGCTCCACACGAAGCCGGCACTGAAGCTGCGCGAATGCTCCGGATCCAGCTCGAGATTGCCGCCGGTGGTCACCGAGATCTGCGAATTGGCCGATTGGAACCCGGCCGGCACCCCGAGCGCAGCACAGTTCGCTGCATTGCCGCGCGGTGCATCACCGCCCAGGCCGATCGAGCACGGATCGAAGAGCTCCAGATCCCCACGCGCAGCCGAACCGTACAGTTCGCCGATCGACGGCGCACGGAAGCCTTCGGCATAGCTGGTGCGCAGCACGAAGTCATCGGTCACCTGCCAGCGCAGGCCGTACTTCGGCGTGAACTCTCCACCGAAGGTGGAATAGTCCGAGTAACGTCCGGCCAGGCTCAGGTCCAGCTTCTCGCCCAGCGCGCTCTTGGCGAAGATCGGGATGCTCAGCTCCAGATAGGCTTCGTTGACGTCGTAGGAGCCGGATGTCGGCAGTGACGGAACGCCGTTGTAATGGCCGATCACGGTCAGTGGATCGGGCTGGTAGGAGCCCTCGTACTTGCGGTACTCGTAGCCCGTGGCGAAGGCCACCGGACCGGCAGGCAGGGTGAACAGCTCGCTGGACAGATTGGCAGTGAACAGGCTCAGCTCGTTCTGGCTGCGGTCGCGTACCACCGGCTGGATCCACTGCAGCATGGCGGGGGTGATGCTGCCTTCCCCACTGAAGATATCCAGCGGAACGCACCCGGGAGTGGCCGCGCAGATCGCCGGATCGCCGAGCGCAAGATTTACGTTGTAGATGTTGTAGCTGCCGTAGTTGGTCTGCTCGGCCTTGTTCTTGCTGTACATGCCGTTGACGTCCCAGAACCAGCTTCGGCCAGCCGCTTCGAAGTCACCGACCAGGCCCGTTGCAACGTAGCTGGTAGTGACCTCCTGCTCGAACACGCGCGCACCGCCCTCCACCGGGCGACGGCCAATGAACTGCAGGTTGTCAGAGGAAACCAGATCGAAGCCGAACGGGTTGTAGGGATTCAATGCCGAGACGGTGATGTTGTCCGCCAGCGCGTTGCCAGTACCCGCGTTGGGACCCAGCCCGAGTGGCTCCGGCGCGGCCTGGTTGGTCGATTCACGTCGGTTGCCCAGCGCCTTCACATACCACTGCATGTTGTCGGTGATGTCGAAGCGGAACTGACCAAAGATGCCCTTGCGCTCCGAGGGCGTCAGCAGCAGGTTGTACTGCGCGTAGTTGAATCGATCGGCGCTGGTGAAGCAGTGGTAATCATCCGTGCGGCTGCAGCCAGCGCTGCCGTCGTAGGTCGGCGTGCCCGAGCCCACGTTCGGGACCAGATCCTGCGCCGCCCCGGTGTTGGGATCAACGAACTGGAAGCGCCCCTGCGGAATGCTGCCACTGCCGAACGACAACCCTGTGCCCGGCTTCGGCAAGCGTGACTGGTCGCGCGTATTCGCATACACCGGATTCTGCTTGGTATAGCTGGCTCCCAGGAACAGACTGTAACGGTCGCCCTGCGTGCCCCAGGCCAGGTCGATGCCCTTCTGCGTGCCATCGCCCTTGCTGTACTCGCCGTAGTTCATCGTCACCTGGGCGCCATCGAAATTGCGGCGGGTGATGATGTTGACCACACCGGCGATGGCATCGGAGCCGTACAACGACGATGCGCCGTCTTCCAGCACTTCGATGCGTTCGACGATGGCCAGCGGAATGGTGTTCAGATCGGTCGCCGAGCCGACGCCGGAGGCGGACGATTCGTTGACCCAGCGGATGCCGTCAACCAGCACCAGCACGCGCTTGGCGCCGAGGTGACGCAGATCAACCTGTGCCGAGCCGGCCCCTACGCCGCTGCCATCGGGCGGGAAGCCGAAGTTGCCCGACGAGTTGAACTTGGCATTCAGCGCCGAGCCCGATCCGGTGAGCTGCTGCAGCACCTCGCCGATGGAGGTCAGGCCGGTGCGTTCGATTTCAGTGCGGGTGAGGGTCTGGATCGGTAGATGGCCTTCGACCTCGGCACGCTTGATGCGCGACCCGGTCACTTCAACACGATCCAGGTCAGTGGCGACACGAGGGGTCTCCTGCGCCATGACGCTGACGGAGGACATCAGGCCGACGCACAGGGATACGGCGACCGCCAACGGGCGGTAATGCAGGTTGTTCATTCGCTTCTCTCTCTCCAGATGGGCGTGCTAATCAACTGCGGAAATCACACAGCGTCCTAGTTGTAAACAACTTGTAAAACATACGGCGTGACCTGGTCCTCGCTTTCACCTCGGCTGCACAAAACCCACTTGGGCTATGCGATGGCTGGCAAGACCCGACGCGGGCACGTGAACAGCAGAATTCAGGCGTCAGCGGCTATGCTCCCCGGATGACTCGACACTCTCGCCCTGCCCTGTCCCTGATCGCGCTGGCTGCCCTGCTGCCTGCCGTATCCCCGGCTTCTGCCCAGTCCTCCGATGCCCAGCGTGCGCAGCTTAAAGCGGCCATCGCCGATGCCGAGCGCGGCCAGTTCAATGCGGCCCAGGCCGGCACCCTGAGCCGCAACCCGGCCTACGGCTGGCTGGAATATGCCAACCTGCGACGCAACATCGAAACGGTCAGCAACGAGCAGGCCCAGGCCTTCCTCAAGCGCTACGACGGCCAGGCCGTGGCCTCCACGTTCCGCAGCGTGTGGCTGCCGGCGGTCGCACGCCGCCAGGACTGGTCGACCCTGCTGGCCAACTGGGCCCCGACTGAAAACGTCGGCCTGCGCTGTGCCCAGCTGACCGCGCGCCAAGCCACCGGCAAGGCCGATGTGCAGTGGACGAGCGAGGCGCAGGACCTGTGGCGCAAGGCCGGCAAGTCGCTGCCCGATGGCTGCGATGCGGTGTTCGCCGTATTGCAGACCCAGGGCGGCATGACCGACGCATTGCGCTGGGAGCGCGTGGACGCCGCCGCCGATGCCGGACAGCCGGCGGTGATGCGCAGCGCCGCGCGCGGCCTGCCCGCGGCCGACCTCGCCCTGGCCACCGATTACGCCTCCTTTGTCGATGCACCCAGTGCCAAGGCCCTGAACTGGCCACGCAACGAACGCAGCCGCCGCATTGCCACCGATGGCCTGCAGAAGCTGGCCAAGGCCAATCCCGACGCCACCGAACAGCAGCTGCCGCAGTACGCGCAGGCGCTGGGCCTGAGCGCGGACCAGCAGGCCCAGGTGCGCTACCAGATCGCGCTGTGGACGGTGGCCTCCTACCTGCCCGATTCCGCGCGCCGGCTCAACGCCGTACCGGATTCGGCGTATGACGAACGCCTGCACGAATGGCGCGTGCGCGAGGCGATGTCGCGCGGTGACTGGCCGGGCACGTTGGCCGCGATCCGCAAGATGGGCCCGACCCAACGGGCGGACTCGCGCTGGACCTATTTTGAAGCCCGCATGCTGGAAAAGACCGGCCAGACCGCGCAGGCCAGGCCGGTATTCGCGCGCGCCGCCAGCTCGCCGACCTTCCATGGTTTCCTGGCCGCCGACAAGCTGGAACAGCCGTACATGCTGTGTCCGTGGAAGCCCAACGACAGTGCATCGGCGCGTGCGGCCGTGTCGCGTGATCCGGCCATCGTGCGTGCGATGGAGCTGTACCGCATCGACCGCGCCAGCTGGGCAACGGCGGAGTGGAACAGCGCGCTGGCCAAGTTCGACGACACCCAGCGCCGCCTGGCGGTGGAAGTGGCACAGGAAAACGGTTGGTTCGATCGCGCGGTGTTCTCCCTCGGCAAGCAGCCGGACGAACAGCGGCTGTACCACTCGCGCTTCCCGCTGCATCACGACGGCAGCATCCGGCGTGAGGCCGCACGCAATGCGATCGACCCGGCCTGGGTGGCGGCGGAAATCCGTGCCGAGAGCATCTTCAGCCCCAATGCGCGCTCGCCCGCCAACGCCATGGGCCTGATGCAGGTTCTGCCCACCACCGGCGCTGCGGTCGCCAGGAACATCGGGCTGACCACCTACGGCGGGGCCGCCAGCCTGTACGACCCGGACACCAACATCGCCATCGGCACCGCCTACCTGCGCCAACTGATGAACAAGTACGACGGCCTGCCCTACGTCACCATCGCCGCGTACAACGCCGGTCCCACGCCCACGGCGCGCTGGCAGACCCAGCGCCCGGGCTTTGATCCGGACCTGTGGATCGAGACCATCAGCTACAAGGAAACCCGCGAGTACGTGGCCCGCGTGCTGGCCTTCAGCGTGATCTACGACTGGCGCCTCAACGGCGATGCGCTGCCGCTGAGCGACCGCCTGATGGGCAAGCTGGTGGACACCCGCAAGAAGTTCACCTGCACCGCTGCGGCGGGTGCCAAGGCGGATTGACCTGCGCCCGGTAATGACGGCCAGTGGCCGCCACTACCGAAGGGGGTAGCGCCGAGCCATGCTCGGCGAGCGCAGCGGCAGGCAGAAGCGTGACGGCCAGCGGCCGTCACTACCTGCGGCGAACCCGCCGTATCATGGGGGCCATGAAGATCTATCTCGTCGGCGGCGCGGTGCGCGACCGCCTGCTGCAGCGTCCCGCCGGTGACCGCGACTGGATGGTGGTCGGCGCCACGCCCGCGCAGATGGAAGCCCAAGGCTTCCGGGCGGTCGGGCGCGACTTCCCCGTGTTCCTGCATCCGGACACCGGCGAGGAATACGCCCTTGCCCGCACCGAACGCAAATCCGGCCGCGGTTACCGCGGCTTCGTGGTCGATGCCGATCCATCGGTCACGCTGGAAGAAGACCTGCAGCGGCGCGATTTCACCATCAACGCGATTGCCTGCGATGAAGACAGCGGCACCCTGGTCGATCCGTATGGCGGTGTCGACGATATCGAGAACCGCGTGCTGCGCCACGTCGGTCCGGCCTTCGTGGAAGATCCCCTGAGGGTGCTGCGTGCGGCGCGCTTCATGGCCCGCTTCGCCCCGCTGGGCTTCACCATCGCCGATGAAACCATGGCACTCATGCGCGATGTCGCCGCCAGTGGCGAGCTCGACGCGCTAGTGCCCGAACGCGTCTGGCAGGAACTGCGTCGTGCGCTGGCATCGGAGCGTCCGTCAGCCTTCCTGCGCACGCTGCACGATGCGCACGCGCTGGCGCCGATCCTGCCCGAGCTGGACGCGCTGTACGGCGTGCCCCAGCGCGCGGAGTACCACCCGGAGGTGGATACCGGCGTGCACCAGGAAATGGTCAGCGACATGGCCGCGCGACTGGCACCGGGCGATGATCTGGTCGGCTTCGCCGCGCTCACCCACGACCTGGGCAAGGCGCTGACTCCCCAGCAAGAATGGCCGCGCCACATCATGCACGAGCAGCGAGGGTTGAAGCCGCTGAAGGCGCTGTGCGCGCGGTTGAAGGTACCGGCCGAGCACCAGCAGCTGGCCGAGGCCGTATGCCGCGAGCACCTCAACGTGCATCGCATCGATGAGCTGCGCGATGCCACCGTACTGGAGCTGCTGGGCCGCTGCGATGCGCTGCGACGACCGGAGCGCATCGCCCGCATCGCGCTGTGCTGCGAAGCGGACAAGCGCGGCCGGCTCGGCTTCGAAGAAGGCGACTACCCGCAGGCCGAAACCCTCAAGCGCCTGCACCAGGCTGCGTTGTCCGTGCAGGCGCGTGACCTGGACACCACCCACCTGCAGGGCCCGGCGATCGGCCAGGCGCTGGCCAGGGCGCGCATCGCAGCGATTGCGGCGGCGCGCTGAGCCGCCAGCACCGGCCAGCGGCGATCCTCAGCGGGCTTCGCCGCGGGTGAACGCGTCGGCGCGCTGCTTCAACTGCACCACCGCATCGGGAATCATCTCCATGCCCAGGTCGAAACCGGGATTGAGCACGATGCCGACGCCATCTGAAATCGCGCTCAGCAGCCAGCGCACTTCCACCTGCAGGGCGTTCTCGAACTGCGGCAACTGTTCGCTCCACGCGCTGGCACGTTCGACGGCGGAGAAGATCGCGAACATCGGCTCGTCCGCTTCGCTGGTCAGTACCAGCGGATTGATCGATTCATCCCAGTCCGCGTCCGGGCCGACCGGCTTGTCCAGCAGCACGAACACCTGGTCGCCCAGCAGGCTGTCCAGGAACGCCGGCGCCTGCAGGGTGCCGTCCTGCGCCTGCACCAGGCGCACTTCCAGATCGTTCAGCGGTTCAAAGGGGGCTTCGGCTTCCACGGTTACTCCTGGTTGCGTGCTGACACGCGTGATCGATACCGCGACTTTAACAGGCCGTGACGTTGTCATCCTGTGGACTGGCGCCGCCCCGCGCCGATGACCTCACCCAGCACGCGGAGCCGCCTTGGCCTGTGCGACGCAGCCCGGTTGCGAGAGCAGCCAGCGCTGGGCCGCGGCCAGCGTCGCGGCATCGCCGTCGGTGACCTGGTCCGGCACGATCGGTCCACCATCGCCCACGCCATTGCGGTCGGCCATCAGCGTGTCGGTCAGCAGGAAAAGAGTGCCATCGGGCAGGCGGATGGAGGAGTTGGAGGTGGCAAAGCCGGCGGTCGGCGCGCCGAAGCTGCGCGAATCCGGACGCCCACGAAAGGCCAACGCCGTGGCTTCGCCGGAACTGGCCGTGCGTTCTCCCAGCAGCACGGCCACCGGCGCGCCCGGCTCACGCAGGCGGTATCCGGCCTGGCCAAACCCGAGCATGGGACGGCCTTTCACCATCAGCGTGCCGTCGTGCGATTCCCACGGCACATTCGGCCCCGCGCCACGCAGCATGCCAAGCACCTGGATGCCATCGCCGGGGATGCGCAGCAGCGGCTCCACGCCCAGCAGCATCGGCCACATGTTGCCGCCGCTGTTGTTGCGCAGGTCGACGATCCAACCACAGCGCGGGCTCGAATCGCCATCGCGCACGCGCCGCTGCAGGTCCACCGCGCGCTGCACCGACTGCCGCGCCTGCTCGGCCGGGGAGCTGGCCAGGGCCGGGGAAAAACGGTCGACCGCTACCCAGCCAAGCCGGCGATCCAGCGTGGCAGGCAGCCCGCCGCGCCCTGCTGCGGTGCCCGCGCCAGGCACCGCGTCGAGCGGCACGGGCAGCTGCACCGTGTCGGTGGCCAACCAGCGTCCATGGCCCTTTGAACTGCGCTGGATGGCGGCATCCAGCAAGGAGCGCACCCGTGCGGGATCGCCGTGCGCGCGGGCGATATCGGCGCGCACGGCCTCCCAGTCCACGGCTTGGCGGTACAGCGCCCGTTGTTCCATCAGGTCAAGCATCTTCGCCTGTGATTCGGCGGAAGGAAGGTCCACCGCCTGCGCGGCGGCAGGCACCAGCATCATCGCAACCACCCACGCATGCCTACCGGCCATCGCGCTACATCCATGTAGAGGAAGCCGGATGATACGTGAACGCAGGGCGGGACCGCGATGGCTGGCGGATCCCGCCGAGCATGGCTCGGCGCTACCGATATGCCCATGGCAACGCCGGGCCGTGCCCGGCGGAATGCCTCACCAGTCGAAGCGCAGGCCGATATTCCCCTCCACGCTCCTGCGTTCGCGGTTGCGGTCCTCCAGCTCACGCGTGTAATCAGCCACTGCGTACGCGCTCACGTTGCGGTTGAATCGCCCTACCACGCCCACGCCGACTTCCCACGCGCTGGTCTCCTGCCCCGCCACGATGCGGTTGCTGCCGAAGTCCACGCGGTTGTCACCGTCCAGAGTCTTCCAGTAATTGAGCTTGAAATACGGCTGCCAGCCGTTGTCGGCCAGTCCATGATCGCCGGCCAGGCGCAGGCCGATACGGCCGGTCCAGGCGTTGTCGGCACCGAAGCGGATCGCCGCCACCGCGTCGGCCGCATCGTCCAGCGACTGCCGCTGCCAGATGACCTGCAGCTGCGGTTCCAGCCACCACGACGACTGCCCCAGGCGCAGCAGCGGCTTGCCCGCTTCCAGCGAGGCACTGGTGCCATCGCCGCGGACGTCGATGCCCAGCCCGCGGGTCGACCACGCCTGTCCGCGGTAACGGCTCTGCATCACCACCGCATCCAGGTAGCCACCGGCAGTGCCGACACCCGTCCAGCTCAGGCCCACGTGCTTGTCATCCAGCCGGGTCTGGCCCACGTGCACGTTCTCCCAGCCCAGCGCCAGGCCGGTGATGCGCCCGGTGGCGCGGGTGCGGCCGACGAATACGCCCCACTGGCTGCGGAGGGTGCCAGCATCGCTGGCATGCAGGTCGATGCCGGCCTGCAGTCCCTGCAGGTCGCCGTCGAAGCCGGTCAGCGCATCGCCGTTCCAGTGCTGCTCCTCGCTGCTGCCGATCAAGCGGCCCCAGGCGGCGCGCGCGACGCCCTCGCCCGCCAGCAGGCGCTGTTCGCCCTGGCGCTCGTGGAAGGTTCCCAGCGAGGCCTGCGATACCGTGCGCAGCAGCGACGGAACCACCGTGTACGCCGGTGTTTCCAGCCGGTAGATCGGGGTCACCTCGGCCTGCGACGGGCGCGCGCCGGGCGTGGGCGGGCTGGCCAGCGGGCCGGGCACCACAGCGACCTCATCGGGCACCGGCGGCGGCGGGGTAAGATCCGGCGGGTCGACCGGCTCCGGCTCCGCTGGCGGTGCCGGCGGTGCCGGTTCGGGCGCCGCCGGGTCCGGATCCGGCGCACCCGGATCGACCGGCACATCGGGCGGCGGCGGTGGCGCCGGCGGCAGGACCGAGGGCGGCGTGCCGAGGTCTTCCGGCGGCGGCGGCTCCGGCAGTGGCGGTGTGGTCGGCGCAGGCGCCGGGGCAGGATCCGCGCTTGCCACGAGGGTCGAGCGCAGGTACCAGTTTTCAGCGGTGCCGCCGCTGACGCCGCCCTTGAACAGGAAGTACTCGTAGGCACCGGCAGCCACCGGCGAGAACAGCGCGAAGGCCTCCGCGCTGGTGGTGGCGCCGTTGCCTGCCTGCACCAGCAGGATGCCATCGGCGATCGTCGCCCCGCCGGCGCCACCGGCGTTGATCACGCCGATACCGGTGGTGCCGGTACCGGCGCCACCGGAGATCACCAGGCGGTCACTGGCCGAGCTGTCATCGCCCAGCACGGTGTTGAGGTACAGGCCACCGCCGTTGCCGGTGTAGTTGCCGTTGATGGTGAACACATCGCCGGGCGCATCATTGCTGCTCATGTCGATGCGCCCGGCATTGAGCACGCTTGCCAACGACCCGGCAGCGAAGGCGGATACGCCGTTCGCCCCGCTGGAAAACAACGCACTGGTGGCATCGATATCCAGCGCCCCGGTGGTGGTGCCCGCATCGCCCAGCACCAACGTGCCATCGAACGTCATCTGGCTGTCGTTGGCCAGCGCGATGCGTTCCCAGCCGGTGTAGCGCGCTACCGCGGAGGTCTTGACGTTGTCCATCGCCAGCGCGTCGGTGCCGCTGCCTCCGTCGAGCCGCGGCACCGCGCCGAGGTGCGATTC
>Ga0308163_10002439_pt1 | contig 17059 bp, 18 predicted proteins | sample PhyTR1_FD_201037 | JGI IMG/M metagenome (GOLD analysis project Ga0308163, IMG submission 201037) | Phyllosphere microbial communities from UC Gill Tract Community Farm, Albany, California, United States - DLSLT.R1 | ecosystem: Host-associated > Plants > Phyllosphere > Unclassified | place: USA...
TGACCGATATCGCGGCTTGAAAGCCTCAAATGCAGGCGGATCAGGCGATTTTTGCGCTGCGGTCTCGAATCCCGTTGCGCTTTTTCAGACCCGCGGTTATAAGCCCCCGTCCGAACGGTCCGGCAGGGCATGCCGTGGCCGTTCTTTATGCTTGAAAACAGGCTTCGTCTGCCTGTTTCGATACAAGAACAATGGAGTAGCAAAATGCCCAAGATGAAGACGAAATCCTCCGCCAAGAAGCGGTTCAAGATCACTGCCTCCGGCAAGGTTCTGGCCGCCGCCGCTGGCAAGCGTCATGGCATGATCAAGCGGTCCAACAAGTTCATCCGCGACGCACGCGGAACGATGGTCCTCGCCGAAGCAGACGGCAAGAAGGTCATCAAGAACTACCTGCCGAACGGTCTCTGAGACCACTCGCTTCTGGATCAATAAGGAGATCATGATATGTCACGCGTAAAACGCGGCGTTGCCGCTCATGCCAAGCACAAGAAGGTTCTGAAGGCCGCAAAGGGCTTTTACGGCCGCCGTAAGAACACCATCCGCGCCGCCAAGGCTGCGGTGGACCGTTCCAAGCAGTACGCTTACCGCGACCGCAAGGTTAACAAGCGCAACTTCCGCGCTCTGTGGATCCAGCGTATCAATGCTGCCGTTCGTGAATCCGGCCTGACCTATGGCCGCTTCATCGACGGCCTGAACAAGGCTGGCATCGAAGTCGACCGTAAGGTTCTGTCCGACATGGCCATCCATGAGCCGGCAGCTTTCGGTGCCCTGGTCGAAGCCTCCAAGAAGGCTCTCGTGTACCTCAAGGACGCCGGCACGAAGAACGAGTTTGAGACCGCTGTTAAGTAATCAGCGCGTCCCAGACTGAATTGGTATTGGGAAACCCGCGCTGGGCAAACTGGCGCGGGTTTTTCTTTTGTATTTCACGCATTGGCTCGACAAACCGCAGGCGGTTTGGCAAGCACTTCGGTGCGATGACAAAATTTACAGCATGGTGCTTGCGTCCGCTGGTGTGGATGCCGCATGACGCCGATGGCGCAACAGGGGCAGGAAAGACGACATGTCCGATCTCGAAAGTTTGAAAAGCGCGATTCTGGCCGATATCGCCACCGCATCCGATGAAGCCGCCATCGAGGCCGTGCGCGTCGGAGCCATGGGCAAGAAGGGCTCCGTGTCTGAACTGCTGAAGACGCTGGGCGCCATGACGCCTGAAGATCGTCAGACGCGGGGTGCTGCGATCAACGCGCTGAAGAACGAGATCACTGAGGCGCTGAACTCCAAGAAGACGGCGTTGAAGGATGCTGCGATCGAAGCCCGCCTTGCCGCCGAAAAGCTTGATGTCTCGCTGCCGGTGCGCTCCTCCCCCGCCGAACGTGGCCGCATCCATCCGATCAGCCAGATCATCGATGAAATTACCGCTATTTTCGCCGACATGGGTTTCTCCATTGCCGAAGGCCCGGATATCGAAACCGACTATTATAACTTCACGGCGCTGAACTTCCCCGAGGGTCACCCGGCGCGGGAAATGCACGACACCTTCTTCCTGCAGCCGGGCGCAAACGGTGAGCGCAAGGTGCTGCGTACCCATACCTCGCCGGTGCAGATCCGCACCATGGAAGCGCAAAAGCCGCCAATCCGCATCGTCATTCCCGGCAAAACCTACCGCCAAGACAGCGATGCGACCCACTCGCCGATGTTCCATCAGGTCGAAGGTCTGGTCATCGACAAGACCGCGAATGTCGGCCACATGCGCTGGATCCTCGAAGAATTCTGCAAGGCCTTCTTCGAAGTCGACAACGTCACCATGCGTTTCCGCCCCTCCTTCTTCCCGTTCACGGAGCCGAGTTTCGAGGTCGATATCCAGTGCGACCGCTCCTCTGGCCCGATCGTCAAGTTCGGCGAGGGGACGGACTGGATGGAAATCCTCGGCTGCGGCATGGTGCACCCCAACGTGCTGCGCGCCGGCGGGCTCGATCCCGATGAGTACCAAGGCTTTGCTTGGGGCATGGGGCTGGACCGCATCGCCATGCTGAAATACGGCATGCCCGACCTGCGTGACTTCTTCAACGCCGATGTCCGCTGGATGAGCCATTACGGTTTTCGTCCATTGGACGTGCCGACACTGTTTGGTGGTCTGAGCGTGTGATGGCATGCTGAGCGGAAAATATGCCGGTGCGGTGCAATTTGCCTTCGGCGATTCGCCTGAACTGGCAGATGAACTGCTCAGCCTGGTTTTGAGCGGCACGAAGACGGCAACATGCGGGGCGCTTAGGGATTACACGCCGGGCGGTGAAGCGCTTCCTCAGGTGGGTCGGCAGGATATAGTGCTGGATGGGAGTGGTCGTCCGGCGGCAGTGATCGAGACGGTCGAGGTTACTGTTCGCCGGTTCGAAGACGTCGATGCGGAATTTGCCTTTGAAGAGGGTGAAGACGATCGGTCACTGACAAGCTGGCGGCGAGAGCATGAAAAATACTTTCGGCGCAATGGCGGCTTTTCGCCGGACATGGAATTGGTTTGCGAGCGGTTTCGCCTCGTGGAACGACTGAATCAGGATCAGGGCTGACGCCCGCTGCGGAAGAAGAGATTGTTACAATGAAATTCACCCTCTCCTGGCTGAAAGATCATCTGGACACCGACGCCACGCTTGATGAGATCTGCGAGCGGCTGACGGCAATCGGCCTCGAGGTCGAGGATGTCGATGATCGCGCGGCCTATAAGCCCTTCACCATCGCCAAGATCCTGACGGCCGAAAAGCACCCGGAAGCAGACCGCCTGAAGGTTCTCACTGTCGATGCCGGTGACGGGAAGCCGGTACAGATCGTCTGTGGCGCACCGAATGCCCGTGCGGGCCTGATCGGGGCGCTGGCTCGGCCCGGCACCTATGTTCCCGGTATCGATGTGACACTGTCGGTTGGCAAGATCCGCGGCGTCGAAAGCCATGGCATGATGTGCTCCGAAAAGGAGTTGAACATCTCCGAGGACCATAACGGCATCATCGACCTGCCGGATGATGCGCCGGTTGGGACACCGTTTGCCTCCTATATCGGGCTGGATGATCCGGTCATCGAGATCAATCTGACGCCGAACCGTCCCGACTGCACCAGCATCTACGGCATCGCACGCGATCTGGCCGCCTCAGGCCTCGGCACGCTGAAGCAGCCGAAGGCTCCGTCCTTCGCCGTGGATGGCGAGACACCGCAGGAGGTCCGCCTCGAACTGGATGATAGCAACCTTTGCCCCGGTTTTGCCTATCGGTTGGTTCGCGGCGTCAAGAACGGCCCGAGCCCGAAATGGATGCAGCAGCGGCTGAAGGCCATCGGCCTGCGCCCGATCTCGGCGCTTGTTGACGTCACCAACTACATGACCTTCGACCAGGGCCGTCCGATGCACGTTTTCGATGCGGACAAGGTCAAGGGCGTGCTGACCGTGCGTCGCGCCAAGGACGGCGAAGACATCCTGGCGCTGGATACCCGCACCTATAAGCTTAGCGCCAATACGGTCGTCATCGCTGATGACAATGGCGTCGAATCCATCGGCGGCATCATGGGCGGCGAGCACTCCGGCTGCGATGAAAACACCGTCAACGTGCTGGTGGAATCGGCTCTCTGGGATCCGATCAACATTGCCAAGAGTGGTCGTAGCCTCGGCATCATCACCGATGCCCGCTATCGTTTTGAACGTGGCGTTGATCCTGAATACATGATCCCGGGCCTGGAGCGCAGTACGCAGCTTATCGTCGACATGTGCGGTGGTACGGCAGCGGCCTCCAAGGTTGTGGGCTATAAGGGCCACGAGAAGAAGCGCGTCACCTTCCCCTTCTCGGAAGTGAAGCGCCTGACGGGCCTCACCGTGTCAAACGCAGAAGCCCGCACGATCCTCATCGGCCTCGGCTTCGAGGTCGAAGGCGAGGGCGAGGTGGTGACGGTTGCCGTTCCCTCCTGGCGTCCCGATGTGGATGGCAAGGCCGATCTTGTTGAAGAGGTCATGCGCATTCACGGCGTCGACAATATCAAGCCCGAGCCGCTGCCGCCGACCGGCAGCGTCAACGGCCGCATTCTGACCACGCTGCAAATCCGCACCCGCACGGCGCGCCGTGCGCTTGCCGCACGCGGCATGCTGGAAGCCGTCACCTGGTCCTTCATTCCGGAAGATCAGGCGAAGCTATTTGGCGGCGGCAGTGCTGCGCTGAAGCTTGCGAACCCGATTGCCGCCGATATGTCCGACATGCGGCCTTCGCTGTTGCCGGGGCTGCTGACAGCCGCGCAGCGCAATGCAGACCGTGGTTTTGGCGATGTGGCGATCTTTGAAGTGTCCGGCACTTATGAAGGTGACACGCCGGAAGGTCAGCGCCGGGTGGCCGGCGGCATTCGTCGTGGCACGGCATCGCTTGCCGGCGCCGGCCGTATGTGGTCCAACGCTGCAAAGGGCGGCGGCAAGCCGGTGGATGTCTATGACGCCAAGGCCGATGCCATGGCCGTTCTGGAAGCCTGCGGCTTGCCCATGGCCAATGTGCAGATCGAACAGGGCGGGCCGGATTGGTATCACCCCGGTCGTTCCGGCACGATCAAGATGGGGCCTAAGGTCGTGCTCGGCCATTTCGGCGAGTTCCACCCGAAGACCTTGAGTGCTCTTGATGTGTCAGGCGCGCTCTGCGGCTTTGAAATCTATCTCGACGCCCTGCAGGAGCCGAAGAAGAAGGCGACCCGCACCAAGCCCGCGCTGGAGCTTTCGCCCTTCCAGATGGTCAAGCGCGACTTCGCCTTCGTGGTGGACAGCACGGTGGAAGCCGGCAGCCTGATCAAGGCTGCCACCAGCGCCGACCGTAAGCTGATCTCGGGCGTCAACGTCTTCGATATCTTCGAAGGTGCAAGTGTCGGCGAAGGCAAGAAGTCTGTGGCCATCGAAGTGCTGATCCAGCCGGTGGAAAAGACCCTCACGGACGAGGATTTTGACGCCCTGACGAAGAAGATCATCGGCAATGTCGAGAAGACGACCGGTGGAACGCTGCGGGCCTGATTTGACCGCCTGAACAGAAGTTTGCCGCGCATTCCGGAAGGACTGCGCGGCATTTTTTATGGTTTTGATGCCCAGAAAGCGCGTCATGAAAGCGAAATTGCTGGATAGCAATTTCTTTCCACCAAAAGTCGGCCTCGCCGGCTCCTGGCAAAATCAACGCTTCACCGGCTCACAATGCGGTGCCTTCGCCCTCAATAGAACGGCGAGCGGCAGACATGCGGACGGCCATCGCCGCCGATAAAGCGGTTTGTGTCCGGGTTATAGGCACGGTGACGGTCCATGCACCAGCGGACATGGCGGCCCCAGCCGGGCGGCGGTGGCGGTGCTGGACGATAGTAGCCCGGTGGCGGTGGAGGCGGTGCTGGCCGGTAATAGCCCGGCGGTGGCGGTGGAGGCGGTGCAGGTCTGTAGTAATCCGGCGGCGGTGGCGGCGGTGGCGCAGGACGGTAGTAGCCTGGCGGCGGGGGTGGTGGCGGCGGCGGACGGCCGTAATCCGGTCTGTCATAGCAGCCATAGGAATCGCAGACATAGCGGATGTCGACGATCTCGGATGCTGTCGTGGCGGACGGTTCTGCCGGCCGCGGCATGGCAGCCGAGGCCAGGCTTGGCATCAGTCCCGCGACGGATAGTGCAACCCCCATCAGGGTATTGCGGAAAAAGGGCATTCGATGCCTCCTCAAAAACTCCGGCCGGGCCGGATCGCTTCTTCGCTTTCTCAATCAGGGTCATCCGTTGGGAAGCCGTCCTGTGGAGCCCCAAGCAAAAGACCGTGACGCTTCTGCCCCGGTGATTCTAACCGCCTGGTATCGCGGCTGAAAAGCGTATCAAGGCATAGCCGAATTTTTATAGGAGATGATGCAGAGCTTCGCAGCAGTTTTTTCGGCTCCAGCCGTTGCGCCAATTAAAAGCCCTGATTTCAGTTGCTTGCGTCAATGTTGAATGATGCTGCAAAATGAAAGGGATAGGTGGTCCCCGAAAAAAATCGCCGATGACATGAAAAGTTCAAAAACCGTGTTGACAGGGGCCACCCAGCCGACTAAATCCCTCCTCGTCGCCCAGATGGCGGAATTGGTAGACGCGCCAGCTTCAGGTGCTGGTACTCGAAAGGGTGTGGAGGTTCGAGTCCTCTTCTGGGCACCAATTCCTAAACCAGATCAATGGTTTGGTTTAAGAAACAAAGAGCCCGGCTTTGCCGGGCTTTTTTGTTTTTCAGCGGTCTTCAAATTAAAAAAATATCGTTCGGACGGGTCGACAATGACCGTCGACGCTACTCTCCGACATCGCGCGGATCGATGCCTGGTATCCATGCGCCGCTGCGTGGCGGCTCACTTCCCGTGTAGCTCACGCCGCTGTCTGTCGTGCAGTGATAGACGGTGCGCGGCATGCCGGATCCCAGGAAGTGAAAATCGCGCGTACCGCGCCCTTCCATCAGCACGGTTTCCGTCTTGCAGTTATAGCTGGCTGCAAGATTCTGTTTGTCGATTTCGGCCTGCGTCTTAACGCCAGGCAAATCCTTATAGCCCTCAACCGGTCGGGCCCAATTTTCCGCTGCTGGCGTCTTGTTCAGGCTGGACTTGTTCTGGTCGGCCAGGCTTGGCCCAGCCATTAGCATGCCTGCCGCCAACAAGGCTGCCATGCCATATGCTGCGACCGTCTGCATGGAGCTCTCCCTTCGTTGCCATCTTGAGCAGATATAGGAAATGTGGACCGTCGATGAAAGGTCAGGAGGCGTTGCGGCCCATCACGGTTTTGCAAGCGCGTGACCCATAAGAGGAAATAAACCGACTCGGCCGCTACCGTGTCGGATCAAAAGCGGTCGGAAACGCGAATGCCAGCCGGTCCGAGAATAACGGCTACCAGCACTGGCAGAAAGAACAGGATCATCGGTACGGTGAGCTTCGGGGGTAGCGCGGCTGCCTTCTTTTCGGCAGCGTTCATCCGCTCGTCGCGGCCTTCCTGAGCGAGCACGCGCAGAGCCTGACCGATCGGCGTACCGTAGCGCTCCGCCTGGATCAGGGCCTGGCATACGGATTTGACGATTTCCAGCTGCGTACGATTTCCAAGATTTTCATAGGCCGTGCGCCGGTCCTGCAGGAAGGACAGCTCTGCGGTGGTCAGCACCATTTCCTCGGCCAGAGCCGGTGATTGAGATGCCATCTCGTCGGCGACGCGACGCATGCTCGCTTCCATCGACATGCCGGATTCAACGCAGATCAGCATCAGGTCCAAAGCATCGGGCCAGGCACGTCTAATCGAATGTTGCCGTTTGGTTATCCGATTGGAGATATAGATGTTAGGCAGGTAAAAGCCGATATAGCCAGCCACGATGACAGCCAGAAAGCGCATGGCGAAGGGGCGAGATTGCAGGTTGTTCAGTACGAAGATCCAGACGGTCGCCAGCGCCAGGAACAGGAAGGGCAACAGAAAGCGAGCCGCCAGGAAGGTGTTGAGCGCGTTTTGTGACCGAAGTCCCGCAGCCTTCAGCCGGTCCACGGTCTTTTCATCCACCAGCGCCTTGCGCAGGTTGAACCGCTCTACGATCTTGCGGGCCGAACTGTTCTCGGTGCTGCGCAGGCTGCCGCGGCTGCCCTCGCCGTTCATCCGGGCGCGCTCTCGGGCGCGGATCAGGTCTCGTTCCGAAGACACGGCCTTCATTCGCTGATTGAGGTCGTTGCGCTCCAGCAGCGGCGAAATCAGCGTATAAAGCGTGGCAAGGACAGCAATGGCGACCAGGACCGCGATCAGCAGAGCCGGATTGGTGAGCTTGGCGGCGAGATCGGCAGACATGGTGAGCCCTCAGATATCGAAGTTGATCATGTTGCGCATGACGAGAATGCCGATCGACATCCACACCGCCGAAAAGCCGAGAATCATGTGGCCACGCGGGTCAGTAAAAAGCACCATGATATAAGCCGGCGACGAGATATAGACGAGAAAGGCGACGATGAAGGGCAGCGCCCCGATGATAACGGCAGAGGCTTTGGCCTCCATTGACAGTGCGCTGACCTTGGCTTTCATCTTGCGCCGCTCGCGCAGCACTTTCGACAGGTTGGCGAGGGCTTCCGAAAGATTGCCGCCTGCTTGCGACTGGATGGCTATGACAATGGCGAAAAAACTGACTTCCTGCAGCGGCATGGAAGCGAACATGCGGGCGCAGGCCTCCGGCACAGTGATCCCCAATTGCTGACTATCGACAACGCGGCGGAACTCGGTCTTGACCGGCTCCTGCGCATCGACCGCAATCATCCGGATCGCGTCGTTGAGTGGCAGGCCCGACTTGATCGAGCGCACCATCACGTCGAGCGCATTGGGAAACTCGGTCAGGAATTTTTCCTGGCGCCGCTTGATCAGAAAATTGACTATCCATCGCGGCAAACCGGCGCCCGCCGTAAAGCCGATGCCGACAGCCACCAGCAGCGACAGGCCAAGTACGAAGCAGATGCAGAAGAAGACGAGGCCTAGCGTCGTCGAGGCGATGATGAACTGGGGAAGGCTGAGGTTCAGCCCGGTCTGGCCAAGCCGCTGCTTGAGCGACTGGCCGGAGATCTTCTTGTTTTTCTCGTTCTGCTTGCGCTCGATTTCCTTCAGCGTGTCCTGCACCGACTTGCGGCGCTTAGAGAGCTCCTGGACCCGATCACGGGTCACTTGTTTCTTGACGGTGTCTGCGTCTGCGTTCTTCACCCTTGCAAGTCGGCTTGCAGTCTTTTTGTCGGCTTCGACCCGTGAAAACAGGAAGACATAGGCCAGCGACCCTGCCGCAAGAGCGGCGAGAATGACAATCGCAAGCACATTCAGGTTCATGGCTGTTCCGCCTTATGCCATACCGGTTTTCTGTTCCATCGCGTCCAGCGCCGTCGCCAGGCGCCGTTCTTCATTGTAATAGCGCGCCCGTTCCCAGAAATGCGGCTTGCCGATGCCGGTGGAGATATGCCGACCGATGATCTTGCCGGTCAGGTCTTCGCCGTCCATCTCGTAGCGCATCAGGTCCTGGGTAATGATTACATCACCTTCCATCCCCACAACCTCGGTAATGTGGGTTATGCGGCGCGAGCCGTCGCGCAGGCGGGCCGCCTGAATAATCACGTCGACCGAACCGGAAATGATTTCACGCACCGTCTTTGCCGGCAGCGAATAGCCGCCCATGGCGATCATCGATTCCATACGGCTGAGGCATTCGCGCGGCGTATTGGCGTGGATCGTGCCCATGGAGCCGTCATGGCCGGTATTCATCGCCTGCAACAGGTCGAAGACCTCGGATCCGCGCACTTCGCCGACGATGATCCGCTCCGGCCGCATACGCAGGCAGTTTTTGACGAGATCGCGCATGGTGATCTCGCCTTCGCCTTCGATATTCGGCGGGCGGGTTTCGAGGCGTACCACATGCGGCTGTTGCAATTGCAGTTCGGCCGTATCCTCGCAGGTGATGACACGCTCGTCTGGGTCGATATAGCGTGTCAGACAGTTGAGAAGCGTTGTCTTACCCGAGCCCGTGCCACCAGAAATCACTACATTGCAGCGGACACGACCGATGATCTGCAGCACTTGCGCGCCTTCGGGCGTGATCGCGCCGAACTTGACCAGCTGGTCGAGATTGAGCTTGTCCTTCTTGAATTTACGGATGGTCAGCGCGGGGCCGTCGATTGACAGCGGCGGCGCGATGACATTGACGCGCGATCCGTCCGGCAGGCGCGCATCGCAGATCGGGCTCGATTCGTCGACCCGGCGGCCGACCTGGTTGACGATGCGCTGGCAGATGGAGAGAAGCTGGGCGTTGTCGCGAAAGCGAATCTCGGATTCGATGGTCTTGCCGCCGACTTCGATAAAGGTCTGGCCGGCACCATTGACCATGATGTCGGAAATGTCGTCGCGCGCCAGAAGCGGCTCCAGCGGGCCATAGCCGAGCACATCGTTGCAGATGTCGTCGAGCAGTTCTTCCTGCTCGGAAATCGACATGGCGAAATTCTTGATGGAAATGATATCGTTGACGATATCGCGAATTTCCTCGCGCGCGCTTTCCGCATCCAGCTTGGCGAGCTGTGACAGATCGATCGTATCGATCAGCGCCGAGAATACCTGGCTCTTGACGTCGTAATAGTCTTCGGTGCGGTTCTGACGACGTCGCGAAGCTTGATCGGCGGCTGGCGCCGGTCTTGGTGCTTCAGCGCGCGCGGCATCGAGCCGGCCCGACGGTGCGGCGGTTGCCGGATTGGGCGATGACAGCGTCGAGACCGGCAGCGGCACGCCGGCACCGGACTTTCCAGACCCTTCATTTCCACGTTTACCGAACATCGTCTCGTTCCAGTTGGCCCTCGTCAAAAGGCATTGTCATGCCTGTCTACTTGGTCATGTTCATTTGCGGCCGAGCAGGCCGAAGATCGTGCCAAGCCCAGACTTCTTCTGCTTCTTTGCGCTCACCCGTCCTGTGACGAGATGAGCGATCTGGGAAAATGTCTCAGCCGTCGGGCTCTTCGCGTCGATCTCGGCAATCATTCTCCCGCTATTGGCGGCATTGCCAAAAAGCTGCGTATCGAAGGGAATGATGGCTGCCGGCTGCATCTCCAGCGGCTCAAAGAAGTCGCCCGGCGAAATCTCCGGCCGTTTCGGCATGCCTGCCTGGTTGAGGATCAAGTGAGGGACCTTGTCATTGGGGCGCAGCCGTCTCAGCGCGTCCAGCAGGTTCTTGACGTTGCGCAGATTGGCAAGGTCGGGCACGCAGGTCAGCACGATCTCGTCGACTTCAGCCAACAGGGCGAGCGTCCACTCGCTCCAGCCGTGCGGGACGTCGAGAACCGTGATCGGAGCGCTGCGTTGTAAGGTCTCCAGAAGCGGTAGGAACGCGCCGCGATCGAAGTCATAGGTTCGGTCAAGCAGTGAGGGGGCGGCCAGCAGTGAAAGGTTTTGCGAGCAGGAGGTCAGCAGACGGTCGAGAAACACTTCGTCCAGCCGCTCCGGGGCAAACACGGCCTCGGCAATGCCTTGAGCCGGATCCTGGTCGAAGTCTATATTGGCTGTGCCGTATGGCAGATCCAGATCGGCCAGGATGGTCTGCGAAGCAAACAGCGAAGCGATCATGAAGGCGGCGTTATGGGCAATGGTCGAGGAACCGACACCGCCTTTGGCACCCATGAAGGCGACGCTGCGCCCGAGCGGCTCGGCATCGGGATCGATGAAGATCGAGGACAAGGCGCCGATGATATCGGCCATGCTGACCGGCGCGACGATATAGTCCGACACGCCGTTGCGCATCAGTTCGCGATAAAGCGCGATGTCGTTATAGCGCCCGACAACGATCACGCGTGTCGATGGATCGCAAACCTCCGCGAGTGGCGCGAGATCGCCTAGCAGATCTTCCGGTTTGGAATCGGTTTCCAGGATGACAAGATTGGGTGTCGGCGCGCCCGCGAACATGTTCACGGCTGCAGAAATGCCGCCGCTGGTGATGCGCGTGCTGACCTTTGCCATACGGCGGTCGCGCGAAACCTCTTCCATGACGGCAAGCACAGTATCCGTGATGCAGAAGGCATGTACGGAAATGCGCGGCAAGGGCCGAAACTGTTCAAGATTGCTGGCGCGAACCGGCTCCGGAGCCATATCCTCGTCACTCGATCCGGCAATGTCGTATTTGATCGTATTCATCCGCCTGTCCCCCGCGATCCTCTCGATCAGTTCGTCGTGGATGTCGTGGTCGAGGTATCTTTACCCTTGCGATAGTTGTCGATCACGGTCGCGCGCCGTTCGGCATCGATCGGCGTTGTGCCGCGCGGGGCGATCAGGTCCGTCGGACTGGCGATCTGCGCGGCCAGATTGGCCTGCGATGAGCAGCCGAAATTCTGCCAGTTCCGGTTCTGGGACGTGTCGTTCGACAGATCCTCCGGCCACTGTCCGCAGGGACCGGCGACCGCCGTCGTGGCGACATAGCTCAGGCGGATCGGTGCTGCATCGCCCGTCGCTTCGGCCGAGTAGGGTCGCTCGATAATCTTCGGTGCGGCAACGCCCTTGGCGATCAGCAGGCTATGCACTTGGCGGGCGAGGGTGGACGCCGCTGCCGCATTTGGCGAGCCGCGCGGCACCATGATCTGCACGTAGCCGGTCGAGGCATTGCGGTAATCCTGGGCAAAGCCCGTTATGGAATCGCTCATGCCAATGGTCAGACGGCTGGATCCCTGCGCCACCGGGAGATCCAGCGAATGCTCCACATCGGTAACGACGATGGGATGGCGGGTGCGATAATCATCCGGAATAGAACCGGTCTTCATGTCGTCTCTCATGCCGCCGCAGCCGGAGAGCGCAAGCGCTGCGGCAAGGCCGACCGAAAGCGCTGCAATGCGGGCGAGCCGGTGGGCAGAGACGGTATCTAGGCGATATGCCGGGTAAAATCTCATCTGTCCGCCCTCACTTGTAGATATAGCCGACGTTGCCATGATAGGCGCCGCCGTTCGCTGTCGCTTCTTTGCGGCCATAGACTTTGTTAACTCGGTTCAGGAAATACATGGCGCCGTCGCCGGCCGGGTTGAAATTGTCGTCGGGGCGCGACAGCGCGTTGCGCGCGACGGGACGGACGAGATAAGGCGTGGCAATGATCACCAGTTCGGTCTCGTTGCGCACGAAATCCTTGCTGCGGAACAGGGTGCCGAGAATTGGGATTTTCGAAATGCCGGGCAGGCCCGACATTGCCTGGCGCACATTGTCCTGCACCAGGCCGGCAATTACGATCGAGCCGCCGGACGGCAGTTCCACCGTAGTGGATGCCTCGCGCTTGCGGATCGACATATATGTCGAGCCTGGAATGGAAGCGTCGGTATTTCCGGTAACGACATTGCCTTCATACGTTGGCTCTGAGACGTTGGTCTCGATCGCCAAGCTAATTCGACCCGGAGAGAGAACCACGGGGCGGAAATTCAGCTGGATGCCATAGTCGACCGTCGACGTGGTTCGCGACACTGTCTTTTGGCCGGTGGTGCTGTCGGTGGAGATTTCCTGGCCTGCAGCCAGACGATATTCGCCACCGACGTAAAATTTTGCCTGCTCGCCAGAAATGGCCGTCAGGCTGGGCTCGGCCAGTGTACGCATCACGCCGGCCTGTTCCATGGCGTTGACATAGGCGCTGATGCCGAAACTGCCGATCGATTTCGAAATTGCTGCGGTGCCGCCGACATCGACGGCATTGCCGAGATTGGCCGGATTGGCATAGCTGATACCGCTGGTGCCATCCGTGGCGCTGGCACTGACGCCGAGTTGTTTCAAAACCTGGCGGCTGACTTCGGCGACGGTCACCTTCAGCGTCACCTGGTCGTCGCCTTCGATCGTCAACATGTTGACGATCTGCGAGGTCTGGCGGTCTTCCGCATAAATGGCCACCGCGCCGTCACCGCTGCTGTTGCTGGTTGCCGTCTCGCCGCGGGTGGTGGCTTCACCGCCCTGAAGGAAAGCCTTGGCGAGACTGATGGCGCGCGAGGAATCCTGCGGGGTGCGCACGGTGCCGCTGAGTACCACGTTGTCGGAGATGATTTCGACCTTGATATTCGAATCGGGAATGAAGCGGGCAATATTGGCCTGAAGACCCTCGATATCGCGCTCGATCTGCAGATCGAGGCTGACGATTTCGCGGCCATCGGCGCCGAAGATGAAGATATTGGTCTGTCCGACCTTCTTGCCGAACAGATAGATGCGCCGCGACGTGCGGGTGACGGCATCGGCCAGTTCAGGATCGGCCACCAGGATATCATGGGCATCTTCCGGCAAGTCGACGACAATGGCCTTGTTCAAACCAAGCTTCAGGTCGCGCCGCGCGCCTGGACCAGTCTGGGCGATACGCACCAGGCTCTGAGCGCCGCCAGCAAGGGCCTCTGCCTGCCATGCAAGCGGACCAGCACCGGGTACGCCAATAATCGAAAGACCGAGCGACAAAGTGCCCGTCAGGGCGATGCGCAGCAGGCGCTGCGTCGACATGCTTTTGGGAAACCGTCTGATCATTGTTTTACAGCTCCCGTGGACTTGACGATCTGTCCTGATTTGATGACCTGAACTTGTGGACCGCCGCCGTCGCCGCTGAGCAGGTAACTGGCTGCCGTATTGTCCTGCTCCTGCGCGTCGGCCACGGAGCGCAGCGCCAGTGACAGCCGCTCGGCCATCTGCTGGGCGACGGTGAGCACCTTTGTCTGCTCTGGCGTGAGCTCCAGCGTGGCGGTCGTACCGATGACCGATTTGGTCCCGTCGTTCTTCTCTTCAATCTGCTGATCGATGGCGAGAACACGGACATTGGACAGAACGGTTTCTGTCAGGTGATTATCGTTGTCGCCCTTGCGGACCATGATGACGTCCACCCGGTCATTGGGCAGGATGAAGCCACCAGCGCCGGTCGCCACGGAGATTTCAGTAGAAATTGCCCGCTTTCCGGCAGGAAGCAGCGCTGAGAGCGTCTTGTTGGAGGCATCGGCGATCTTTTCGATCCGGATCGGCTCACCTTCGAAAATCGGCAGGCGCACCACGAGGCCAGCGAGATCGGTCAACGCCTGCGGACGGTTTTCTTCGGTGATGAAGCCGTCGACCAGGTCGGATTTCGGCCACTCCATCCAGCGCATCGCCTTGTCGCTCAACCGCGCACCAACAGGCAGACTCGAAGACGAGACAAGGACCTTCGTCGTCGGCTCCTTGGTGACAACAGGCTCCGACTGCTGGACAACGACGCGCTTCTGCCCGCTCAGCCCCATGGCCAGCAGCCCGGCCAAGCCGGCCGCGACCACTGCGACAAAGAGAATTAGAATTCGGGCGGGTTTCATGGTCTGTCCTCAAGGCGGCGAACGCGATCTTGAGGCTGAGATGACCAGAAATTGGTGTAATTATAGTTAACAATGACCTTATTGGTTTGGTTAACAGATCATAAAAGTAACCAAACTTTGCTATGTTTCAAAGAAAAACCCAGCGTAATTTCTTTTCGACCGAGGTAAAAATTTGTCAACATCCGTTGCCGAACCGGCTGCCACCGGACGTTATTGGGCGGCGCGCGAAAGCGCTATCGCGACCAACGGTGCGCTGAGAAAGCTGCAGAAGCCACCGAATGCAATGGCAATGCCATAGGGGATCTTCTTCTCGACGATCAGCGAGCGCGGCAGACGAAGACCGAGCGCCATGACGGTATTTGCTTGGCTGCGCAACAAAACGATCATCACGGTCAGGACACCGCCGAACAAAGCGACTTCGATTAGGAACTCGACGAGGCTAATATTGAAACCGTACCAGACCGCTGCCGCCGTCAGGAGCTTGGCATCGCCGCCGCCCATGACGTTGAATGCAAACAGTGTGAAGCAACCCATGAATACGATAAGTCCCCCAAAGATCTGCATGCCGATCAGCGTCAGCGGCAGTCCGAGCGCAATGGCAAGCGCGGCAAAGCCGAGCAGCAGCGACAGCGGAATCTTGTTTGGGATTTTCATTTCGAACAGGTCGGTAAACGCTGCCATTGCCATGCAAAGTGGAAAGACCAGAGATAGCGTAATAGCCAGCATCGCGTTAGATATCCAAAAGAAGAGGACGCGCCACACGGCCCGTGTAAAACTGAGTTAGCAAAAATAAGTAAAGAAGCGGTATGCCGACCGTGGAAATGAAAAAGCCGCCTTGAACAGGCGGCTCTTTTGCATGAACACTAAGACGGCTGTTATCATGCCATGTCAGGCTGCCTTGCGGCTGACAAAGCTTACTGGCTCTTGGTGACGCCCTTATCCATCTGCGTTCCCACATTGTTAAAGGTGGTTCCGATGCTAGTTCCGAGCGAGGTCGCACCTGCAACGAGAGCAACGGAAATCAGCGCAGCTATCAAGCCGTATTCTATGGCGGTCGCGCCGGATTCGTTTTTCAAGAAACGTGAAAAAGTCTTCATGCTTTTCTCCTGATCCAAAGGGTTCGATCGCCTGCCGACTGTCCCCGTCATTTGCTAGAACTCAAGTTAAACAATCGCCCTGCTACGAGGTCGCTTCCCGGCGACCAAAGCTTACTGGCTCTTCGTAACGCCCTTGTTCATCTGCGTTGTCAGATTGGTGAATGTGCTGCTGATGCTGGTACCGAGCGAGGTTGCGCCTGCAACCAGGGCCACGGAAATCAGGGCGGCAATCAGGCCGTATTCGATCGCGGTTGCGCCGGATTCGTCTTTCATGAGACGTGCGAAAATCTTGGTCATGTTCTCTTCCTGCTCCACAAGGGTTTGATCTCGTCCGTCAACTGTTCCCGTCGATCGGTTGAGCAGAAATTACAGGCCCGGCTATTGCTATCGGCTTAAAAAAACGAGTTAATTAACACTGAACAGGCCGTTGATTTTATTGTGGTAAATGCAAAATAAAACAAATCTCTACAATCCTTGCTTTCTAGCTGATCAACTTTCGTTATGTAGCTTTCCAATCCATAATTGTGCCTTTTTCTCTGCGCGCAGCTGGCCGGTGGCGAGACAGTCGCCAGTGTTTTTGTCTTCCTTGTCCTGAACAGGCAGCAGTTTCACGCTTCATTTACCATTTTACCTCAGGCTTGAGTTCTGTTCTCCAGCCGGGAAATGTTCCTTTATGATACTGCCCTTGCCAATTCGCTGTTGCCTTGGCCTGCTGCTTGCCGCAACGGCATTCGGGGGTAGTCCGGCTTGCGCCGAGGACCCGATGATGCGCGTCTTTATGAACCAGGCGCGAATTCTGAAGCTCGACCGCCCGGTCAGCAAGGTCATCATCGGCAACGAAAAGGTGGCTGACGCAACGGTGGCCGATCCGAAAACCATCGTCTTGACCGGCCGCAGCTTCGGCACGACCAATCTGGTTTTGTTGGACAGTCAGGGCAACGCCATCGTCGATGAACGAATTCTCGTTTCGATTGACGAAGCCAATACCGTGCGCCTGTACAAGCAGACGCAACGGACAGTGCTTTCATGCACGCCGAGCTGTGAGCAACACACCCAGTCCGGGTCCTCCTCGGGCGACACGTCTTCCACGGGCGGCACCTCGAGCGCCACGGTCAACCAGTAGGCCGGTGCGCGGCATGGGAAGCGACGTTTTGTACAAACTAAAC
>Ga0308163_10002443_pt1 | contig 17032 bp, 8 predicted proteins | sample PhyTR1_FD_201037 | JGI IMG/M metagenome (GOLD analysis project Ga0308163, IMG submission 201037) | Phyllosphere microbial communities from UC Gill Tract Community Farm, Albany, California, United States - DLSLT.R1 | ecosystem: Host-associated > Plants > Phyllosphere > Unclassified | place: USA...
CCGGTTCTGCCAGTTGCACTGCGAATGGGGTTGGCTGCATGCCGTTGGGAGTTCGCACGAACAGCTCATCGTTGAACGTGATGCGCAGACGCTTCAGCGCATTGCTGACGGCCGGTTGAGTCAGGCCGAGGCTATCCGCCGACATTGAGACACTTCGGTCTGCCAGCAATTGGTTAAAGATCACCAACAGGTTCAGGTCCAACTCGCGCAGTTTCATCGTGGATGCTCTCAGTCAGGCGTGCGGATTAAGTCATTTTTATATTCACGCTGGTGATAGTTTGTATGGAGGCCAGGGCATTTATCAATGGTTTGTGAATAGTCATGATCGGACTATTCCAAAAACAAACATAAGGTTTTTTCCATGACTAGCCCTCATTCTGTCTTGCAAGTGGGCATCGTCGGCGGCGGTATCGCTGGCGTGGCCTTGGCACTTGATCTCTGCCGTCATCCGCACCTGGACGTGACGTTATTTGAAGCCGCACCTGCCTTCGGTGAAGTCGGCGCCGGTGTTTCGTTCGGTGCAAACGCAGTGCGTGCCATCGAAGGCCTGGGCATCGGCACGCCCTATGAGCGCATTGCTGACCGCACGCCACAACCCTGGCAAGACATTTGGTTTGAATGGCGCCGCGGCGTGGATGCCGGCTACCTCGGTGCCAGCATCGCCGATGGCGTGGGCCAGTCCTCCGTGCACCGCGCCGATTTCCTTGATGCGCTGGCCCAGCAATTACCGGACGGGATTGCCCGTTTCGACAAGCGCGCGGTCAGCGTGCATGAGGCAGGGGAAAGGGTCAGCGTTCAATTCACCGATGGTACTGACTACGAATGTGACCTGCTGATCGCAGCCGACGGTATCAAGTCATCTCTGCGCGACTATGTACTTGAGGGGCTCGGCCTGCCTGTGGTCGCACCTCGATTCAGCGGCACCTGTGCCTACCGGGGCATGATCGACAGCGAGCAACTGCGCCAAGCGTATCGCGCTGCCGGCGTCGATGAGCACCTGATCAATGTTCCGCAGATGTACCTGGGGCTCGATGCTCATATCCTCACGTTCCCGGTCAAGCAAGGTCGGTTGATCAACGTGGTGGCCTTCGTTTCCGATCGCTCGACTCCCAATCCTGTATGGCCGCAAGACACGCCCTGGGTCAAAACCACCAGCCAGGCGCAAATGCTGGACGCCTTCGCACATTGGGGCGATGCCGTACGGGTATTGCTTGAGTGCATCCCTGCGCCGACGTTATGGGCGCTTCATGAACTTGATGAGCTTGCAGGCTATACCCACGGTCGTGTCGGGCTGATCGGTGACGCTGCCCACGCCATGCTGCCCCATCAAGGCGCAGGGGCCGGCCAAGGGCTCGAAGATGCTTGGCTGCTCGCGCGATTGCTCGGAGACAAGCGGGTGCTGGAAAGCAACGCCCAGGATGTTCTGCAGGTATATGACGCGATCCGTCGTCCTCGCGCTTGCCGTGTGCAGCGCACGTCTTGGGAAGCCGGTGAACTCTACGAGTTTCGAGACCCCCAGGTTGGAGACCGTGAGCCTCTCCTGTCGACCACCCTGGCCAGTCGCTTCGACTGGTTATGGAACCACGATATGCAGTCGGACCTTGCGCAGGCCCACAGGCAGCTGGGCTGGACCGAAGACGGCGTCGCTATTTGCTCTTTCTGATTGTGCTGCGAGTGTTCTGGCGTCTGCTAAAGCGACCACCCGCCTTGCCGGCCAGCATGAGCCCGCTGGTGGCGGCATGGGAGCATCAGTGTATGACTTTTCGAGCATGGGCCAGTGGGGCATCCTTTTGAAACCACCCGAAGCATGCCCTCAAATGTGCCCCCAATGTAGCAATCCACTGGAAGTGAATGGAACTTCGTGGTTTGTGGAAAGGCAGAAATGATCAGCCGAACAGCCTGCCCGACGACGCCTAAAGACTCTCAGGGTCGCCGAAGAACATTTTGACTTGGCTGTAGGGCGGTGCTTTCAGCTAAAAAAAATCAAGTTATGCCCCCATTTTTGCCCCCATTTGCACCGGGTGTTCAAGCGATCGCGAACGGCGATTTCTGACGGACTCCAGTATGGCAGTGCCTAGCTTCCAGTGTAATTCCGTTTGGGATTCAGTGTAGGTTGGGGTTTCTTGGCGCAGATGAGTCTATGGTCGTTTGAGATACCGCTTTGATCGGCCACTGCCCGTGCTCGAACATACGCCTTGGCCCGGGCACAACGCCAATCCGCAAGATGCGCGATCACTGTATGCCGGTAGGCCCAGGGGGCGGCGGCTCGGCTTCCAACAATGGCGCCAGCATGATTGGCGCGGTGCACCAGGCTGGCTGCTGTAGCAGGTCGGTTTCGACCCCTATGCGATAACTGCGTGGGAAGCACCGGAATTTGTCACTCTGGGCGGCGCCAAGGTGCTCATCCATGAAGCACACACGTTGAGTACGCTTCAGGCTGAGCCCGATGCAATCAAGGCAGCCCACAAAAAATCAAATATGTAGATCTGGTCTTCGTCGATTGTGTGAGCTAGTACGAAACCGCATCCGGTCGTCCAGCTAGTTTCCCAAACCACTGTATATATCTATGATGGGGCACGGTTAATCTCAACTTGTTGCTGTGCTCGGGAGTGCTGGTCGAGGCGGTACCGAAGGATCTTGCTCGCTCTCATAGTCGATGCTCAGAAGGATACTGTTCGGTGAAAATCAGAAAGATAGTGATCAAGAACTTTCGTGGAGTGAAAGAGCTTGAATGGGACCTACCAGCGGCCGATGTCATCTGCCTCATAGGGAAAGGTGACTCGTCCAAGTCCACAATCTTGGAAGCCATCCGATACACGTTTCACCCCCAATGGAATCTCGCCTTCAGCGATTCTGATTTTTATCAGTGCCGGATTGCTGACTGCATAAACATCGAAATCACGATCGGCAATTTGCATGAGGATTTCTGCGCGCTCAACAAGTACGGTCTGCATCTACGGGGTTGGGATGCGACAACTCGGAAACTTGAGGATGAGCCCGATGACCATCTGGAAAGCGTGCTAACTGTCCGGCTGACGGTCGAGAAGGACTTAGAGCCGAAATGGACAGTGGTCTGTGACCGTAATCCAGAGGGTGTCCCTTTCAAGCAGGCCGACAGAACCAAGGTAGGAGTGGGCCTCATTGGTGTATACAGCGAGAAAGAGCTTTCCTGGGCAAACGGAACTGCACTTGCCAAGCTAACCGCAGCACAGAGCTTGAGCGAGCTGTTAGCCAACGCGTCAAGAACCGCCAGAAACTCGTTGGATATTGACCGGCCTGTCACCCTTACAAATTTTGATGCTGCAGCGATCAAATCTCAGGATATTGCGAAGCTGCTTGGTGTTCCCGTATCAGAGGCCTTCAAAGCTCACCTCGACTTGGCTTCCATCAACCTGCGGGTAGGTGGACTTGCCCTGCATGACGGCGAAATACCGCTGCGTCAGTTGGGGCTCGGATCTCGCCGCATGCTTCAGTGCGGAATCCAAAGGGCGGGGTTGGGCGAAGGCCATATCACTCTGTTCGATGAGCTGGAATTCGGCTTGGAGCCGCACAGAATCACACGTCTCATTAAGCACATCAAGGAAGACAACCGCGGGCAATATTTCCTGACTACGCATTCGCCCATGGTGCTTCGCGAGCTCACCGTACAGGACCTTCATATCGTCCACAGCAGAGGCGGGACGGTTACGATCATCTCCGCTAGTGAGCAGGGACTTGAAGAGCACGAGGTTCAGGGAAAGATTCGCTCGAGCACTGAAGCATTTCTGGCGAAGAAAGTCGTGGTGTGCGAGGGCGCTACCGAAGTCGGCTTCCTGAGAGGTTTTGACGACTACCAGATAGACAACGCAAAGGACCCGTTTTCCTTTCACGGTGTAGCGCTGTTGGACGCAAAGAGTGGGAACAAGGTAAAGGCACTTGCCAAGGCGTTCAAATCACTCTGCTATGACGTATCCGTTTTGGCTGATGCCGACGCGCAAGATCAGTTTTCCATTGCAGATGAAGCTGAACTTCGCAAAATGGGCATTCCGACTTTTGTATGGAGCGAGAATCTTTCACTTGAAGAGCGGGCTTTCCAAGATCTGCCATGGCCCGCGGTGTTGGCAAGCTTGAAGCTTGCTCAAGGTAAGCTGGGATTCCCTGTGCGTGACCAGGTGCTATCCAAATTTGCCGACCCCTTAGACAAAGATTGTGCCGTGTGGGGGGAAAGTCCAGAGCTGCGTGTTGCTATCGGCGTTGCCGCGAAAAAATCTGGCTGGTTCAAGGACACCACTAGAGGGGATCTATGGTTCAAGGAAATCTGCCCGGCCTTCCAAGATGCCGCCTTCGGCAAAAAGAACCTTGCACTTGAGCTCGGAAAACTTTGGGAGTGGGCCGAGCATGTCTGAAGAGTTGGCGATCAAGCTCAACGACTGCGCTACTAAGGGGTATGTACTCGCACCTGCGGGGTATGGAAAGACACACCTCATCGCGTTGGCAGTGAAAGCTTCCATTGGCAGACAACTGATCCTCACGCACACCTTTGCCGGGGTGAACTCCCTCAAGACGAAGATGACTGACTTAGGTGTTCGCTCGTCTCAATATCAGGTGGATACGATCGCCAGCTGGGCGCTGCGACTCTGCCTGGCCTATCCCAAAACGTCAGGGTGGAAAATTGAAAACCCGACCAGCAAGCAATGGAACAAGCTCTATGAGTGCTGCTCTGGTCTTCTAGCTAAGGGGTTCATTCGGCAGGCCGTGTCGGCCAGCTACGTCGGTGTCTATGTGGACGAGTATCAAGACTGCTCGGACTTACAGCACGCGTTGGTCTGCACTTTGGCTGACTTCCTTCCTAGTCGGATCTTAGGTGACCCCATGCAGGCCATCTTTGACTTTGACGAAGGCAAACCTGTGGACTGGGATGTGAGCGTCTACCCCAAATTTGACTGCCTGGGGCAGCTGGAGACGCCTTGGCGATGGATAAAGGCGAAAAACCCGGCTCTCGGCGCCTGGCTCAAAGAGGCAAGGCGAAAGATAGAGCTAGGCCAACAGATTGACTTGCTGAGCGAGCGGCCGCCGAGTGTAGTTCGTATTCACACCGCTCCAGAATACCTCGAGACTAAGCAGTATTCGTCGCTCTGTGGATTGCTCAATCATACTGAGAGCGTAATTGCTCTACATGGCGGCGATCAGCAGTCCAAAAACAAAACTCACCGTTTAGCCCGCACCATGGCTGGCCGCTTTTCCTCGATCGAGGAGGTTGAAGGCAAAGACTTGCATTCCTTTCTTAAGAAGCTTGGGGCTGCTAAGACGGTTCAGGTAGGATTTCTCCTGGCAATTGAGTTCGCAAAAAAATGCTTCACTGGTGTCAATGACGCTCTGACTGCGGGCACCAAACGCGGCGAGGTGGCTAATCTTCGCAAAGGTACGAAATACCCCCTGGTGCTGCAGGCAGCGAATGACTACCTGAACAATCCTACGAGCACCCATCTCAAAGCGTTCTTCCTGACTCTGAAGAGCAACCCAGAGACGTCTGCCTATCGTCGTGACCTGCTGTATCGCTTCCTCTGCGTGCTCAAGATGCATGTTGACGGTGAAGGGGAGACGCTTGTTGAGGCCGGCGTCAGGTACTAGCGCGAGATGAGGCATACGGGGCGGCCTATCAGCCACCAAAAGCTCATCGGGACAACGCTGCTGGTTAAGGGCCTTGAATATGACCATGCCGTCATTCTCAATGCAGATTCACTGGACGCGAAGGACTTGTACGTGGCGATGACCCGAGGTTCAAAATCGCTCACCATCATCGGGACATCCAGGCACTTGCCAGCTTAGGCTCTTCCTGGCTCAGCAGCGACGTTCTCAAGCGCCTCATCGCCCCGCCGGACGAGTGATTGGAAACCTACTCAATGCTGATCAGGTATTCCGCCTCTTCTCTAGATTGAGTTTCGTGCCAAGTGGATCACGCGTGCGCTACCTCCTCGCATCGCTCCTTTGCTTCATTTCGCCTCGATTGCAGCCTGCTCGCTCTATGCTACTTAACTCGTCCACGGATTCATGGAAAAAAGGGGTAACTACACAGAATTCCTTTCCGTTGATGGCGGGGGACTCTACAAAATTTCAGCGTTCGAAGGGCGACGATTGGGTTTCTTGAAATTTCGTACAGAGGCTAAAACCCTTCCTCTTGGTCATATCAAAATGTGATGATAGGTTGCGCCTTCGTATACTAAGCAGCACTAGCTCGAAGCCCTTTTTCGTGTGAACTATTTACAGTGCGTAGCGTGATGCGGCTAAGGCTAAGTCACTAAGTTAGAGTGAAGATATTTCCATAAAGGATCTGGTGGAGCATTGATGAAATGGGCGAGTTGAAAGAACAAAGCAATCCATTCTCGACAGGAGGTGGTGGGGTCAATTTCGAGACGCGCATTCAAGCCTCCTTCATAATTGCTTTAATTGCTGGCACTCCAGTGCCCTGCATGCCCGCTAGTGCGCGTGTCAAGTCGTTGAGCTTCCAAAGCAGATATAAAACAGTGAATACCGATGATGTTCACGTGGTGGCGGAGGACGATCTACGTCAGTCATATAAGCTTTATATTCAGATTAAGCATGAGGTTACAGTAACTGAATCTGCTGAAACGACATTTTCGGAGGTTATCAGCGCTGCTTGGCAGGACTTCAAAAATCCAACTTTCAATGAGCGTTACGACTCAATTGCGTTAGTGACAGGGCCTCTAGCTAAAGTCGATGTTGCGAATACAATTCCGTTTCTAGAATGGGCTCGTTACTCCGCTGATGCGGAAGAGTTTGCGTTGAAGTCATCGACAGATGGGTTTACGAGCGAGAAGAAAAGGGAGCGGTTGAAAAAATTCAGAACTCAGTTGGATCGAGCTAATAATGACATTGCTCTGAGTGACGATGAGTTCTGGCGGTTTTTGAGGGCGTTCCACCTTGTTTCCTATGACTTAGATCAAACCGGATCTGTGACGGCAGCGCTGCTCGGATCTTTAATCAAACATCACTCCGACCTACCTCCTTCAGCTGTGCTGGCTAAGATAGTCACTGTCGCACAAGAGTTCAATCAGAATGCTGGGACCCTGACTCTCAATAATCTGCCTGTTGATTTGACAAGTCTTTTTAAGCGAGGCGTGAGCGAGTCGCTAGATAAAGACATAAGCAAGCTGCGCGAGAGAAGTAATTATATTTTTGGTGGTATTTCTAGCTCTATTAATGGAATTCACGTATCGCAGCATGCCGCGGTGGAGGAAGTCCGGAACGCTTATAAAGAAGGTGGATTCCTTTTTGTTACTGGTGAGCGAGGCGCTGGAAAGTCAGGGCTTGTAAAGGAATTCGTTAAAACTATCGGCAGTGATACTGCTGTTTTTTACGTGCGCGCGGAAGATTTTGATAAAAGTCATCTTAATGATGTGTTTGCCGGTTTCGGGCTTCAATCGGATTTAAGTCAGTTGGCTGGCCAGTTTGCTTTACTCAAGCAGAAAATTCTGATCATAGAGTCGGCGGAAAAGATTTTGGAGCTGAACAATGCGTCAGCATTTTCTGACTTGCTCAATTACATTGGCGGGCAAGAGGGCTGGGGCATTATTGCTACCGGTCGTGATTACGCATATCAGCAACTAGCATTCAACTATTTGCACTCGCACGGTATTAGTTTCAATAGCCTGGCAGTTAAAGGCTTCACTCCAGACCAAGTTGGAAGGGTTTGTGAAAGCGTTCCGTCACTTAAGCTTTTGGTCAAAAACAGTTCAAGCGCGGCACTTCTTTCTAATCCATTTTTCATTGATCTAGCTGTCCGAGCATTGAAGAATGGTGCTCAATTCGACGCTGGTGAGACGCAATCCGAATTCAGAACAACAATTTGGAATGCGGTAATTGAAAATCAGAGAGATCGCCGTGCCGGCATGCCTTCTCGCAGACGCTCTGCGTTCATCGAGATTGCAAAACAGAGAGCCAAGAAAATGGTTTTCGGCGTGCGTGAACTGGATTTCGATGCAGAGGTTGTTGCACAGTTAGAATCAGATAATCTGATTACAAGAGATCCGCGCACTTCTTTAATAAGCCCTGCTCATGATGTATTAGAGGATTGGGCGTTAGAAGAATTTATCGAGAGCGAGTACCTGGAGAGTTTGGGTCGCACGACTGAGTTTTTAGCGGCTATTGGAAGTGAGCCTGCTATTAACAGGGGGTTCCGGCTGTGGCTCGGCCAGAAAATGGCGTCCGGATCAGAATTGCAAGATTTTATTGAGAGTATCTTGGAGGGCGAGGACGTCGCTAGTTACTGGAAGGATGAGGTAATTGCTAGCATCCTTCAAAGTGATCAGGTTGAAAAATATTTACAGTTGCTCAAGCACAGCCTTCTGTATGAAAATGCCAGTTTGTTGTTGAGATTTTACTTCATACTGCGTCTTACATGTCAAATGCCTATTGAAGGTATCAAGGGCGTAGCTGCTAAGGGTGAGGGTTCTGAAGCCACATACTTCCTATGGCTAAAGCCTTTCGGTAACGGCTGGCAGGCGCTAATAAATTTCACATATGCTAATCGTTCGACATTAGGGGAAAGTGCTGGGAAACATATCATTGAGGTCTTGAGCGTTTGGGCTGAAGCCATCAGTATTTGGTCGAAGCTGCCTCCTGAGTCATCGATTGTAGGTGAGCTTTGTCTGCATTTACTGGAACCGCTTGCCGATAGTTATAAAAAGGAAACTGTACGTAACAAACTGCTGAAAGTTCTTCTGAAAGTATCACCATCGATACCTGAGAAGTTTCAAGCCTTAATGGAACGTGATGTATTCGTTTCGAAGCGTAGAAATGAGCGTCCACGTTACGCTGATGAGCTTGTAAGTTTGGCATTAACGAGCGAGTTGGTCACGACGCTTAGCCGAAATAACCCGGACCTCGTCATACGCCTCTCGATGCATGAATGGATGCGCGTAGAGCCAGATGAATTTGACGAAATTTTTCGTTCTAGGCCAAAAGGGCGGGAAACTTACGGCCTGGAAGATCCGCGTGGTTACTTCCCAGCCAGTGGCATGAGGGGACCGTTTAGGTCTCTCCTCCAATACCATCCACGCAAGGGATTGGATTTCGTCCTAAATCTCTGCCGAACGTGCGCAAGCAATCATGTAGGCTCTGAGGACTGCCAACCCATCAGCCAACTGAAGGGCTGCTTGATGAAATGATCGTTGAGACGCATAGCTTGAATACTCAAGACGGTGCGGAAGTTTTGCACTACGCTTCCCCGCATTTGTGGAAAGGCTATCGAGGTCATTCAACTGTGCCTTACCTGCTTCAATGTGCACTCATGGCTTTTGAAAATTGGTTGGTCGATTATGTTGAAAACCCGCCAGCTAAAAACGAATTGGATTGGATTTATGACTATGTCCTGAAATCCAGTAATTCCGTTCTTACAACAGCTGTTCTCGCGTCAGTTGCAATAGGGTTTCCAGAAAAAGTTGGTGTGTCAGCTTACCCGCTATTACGTTGTCCTGGTTTTTATACGCTTGATCTGATGCGAGGTGTACAGGAACAAGGGGGTCGAGAAATTAACTGGTTCGGCACTCAACGTGATGCAATGTCTCGACTCTTCGAGCAAGAGCGAAGCGTAGCCGCTCTACGAACCTGGAGACGCGATACTTTAGAGACTCTGCTGTTTAAGCTTCAGTTGTTAGAAGCTCATCAGTCAGAGGCTTACAAAATTGTGGACGAGCTAAAGGTAATCGCTGAGTCAACTAAGAACGCAAGCCTACAGTTCATGATTCACCGAGTAAACACGCGCGCTTTAAGGGTTGTAGAGGTTCGGGATGATAATCGAATCGTTGTTCAACCCAAAGACGAACTTAGCGAAGATCTACAGCAGATCCAGCGAGATCATCAGGAAAAGCACGGTTCAGATTCTTCTATAAATCGCCTATACGTCTGGTCCAAGTCTGTTTACGAAGATCCTGCAAGTAAAAGTATGGCTTTGATAGAGGTCGAACACGCTATTGAGGAAGCCAAGCGTATCCTCAAGTTAATTGTCGAAAATAGCGTTGACAATTTTTATAGTATGGCACTGGGTGCTGTCGCTACCACCGCCGCAGTAGTTGTTCGTGATCATATAGACCAAGTCTCCGCTGATGATATTGATTGGTGTGTGGAGTTAATGAGTGAAATCATCATGCTTCACGCTGATGAGATTGACGGGCACATGGCAGTGGACATAACTGATGCGCATGGTGCTGGTGCCTGCGGTTATGTCATCGCGAAGCTTTTGATTTGTGAGTTAAAACCTGAACAGGTTGAACTGGTTAAATCAAGTATCATAATAGCTATTACTCACTCTAATGTTCATGTGTGTAGCTCAGCGGCGAAAGGCATTCGAGATTACCTATGGGAAGTAGATCCGATCCTCGCTAACTATTGCATCGGTGGTGCGGTGGAATTTGCGCGATTCGAGGTAGAAACGAGCCATATCAGAAGAAATTCCTATTATGGTGGTCATAGTGATTCGGAGGAGTGGGGCGATCTAGTTTCTCTCTTCAGAAATGATGTGTTGAATGGGAAGTATTGCTTAAACCCTGGCGAGATTTCACGACAGTCTCATTCATTGTGGCGTTTCCATATCCCTTTGCTCATGGTGCCGTTCAACAGCGTTGGTGATATGTGCGGAGAGCTTTTCACAAAAATAGTAAATATGGTGTACGAAGATGAAGCGCTTGATCGACGTTCCGATCGTTCGGAGCGGATACATTACGATGTGAAAAAGGTAATCCAGGACTGCGTGTCTGAGCATGTTATAGCAGATAGGGGTAACGGCTTTTCATCTGTGCTTAGTCTTCTCCTTGTAGGGTGCATTAAAGACCCGAGCTTCATTCACATAATTAAGCTTCGATATGACGGGGCCATGGAAAAGGCTGGCAACTATCCGGGGATTTGGGAGCTATGGCATTTGCTTGCACCAAAGTTGCACGAGATAGCGCTAGTAGATAAAGATGCTTCTTATGTCGGGCATCAAAATGATCTAAATACATTGTTAAGTGGAATGCTATGCGGGAGCGGAGTCGGTGAGAGACATCCCGATAGAGTGAAAGCAATCGAGGTAGGGGCTCAATACCTAAAGGATTTCTTTAAGCAATCAGCTGGAAATAGTCTTGTTTACGAGTCTCTATGTACTTTGATATACGATTTTCACGATCTCTTTTTCGATGAAGGAATCTTTGTGCTGGCCAAGGAATATAAGAAGAATCGAAAAATTTTGGAGATGCGCGGCAATACGGTGTTTTGCCTTGAGATGTCGCTAGCCAGATTTTTACGAGGCCCCAATCGAACTTTGGGACGTAAGCTGTATGAGGCCTGCCTTGATTTGCTCACTGGGGTTGTGGAGACAGGTTCGGCAAGGGCCTATTATCTGCGAGAGTCACTCATCAGAACGTATAGAATAGCGCTCTAAAGGACAATCGTCGTCTATAAGCAGAAGATATACACGTTTGATGGAGAACTAATTAAGGTAGAAGTAAAGCAGGCTTTCCGGCCTGCTTTGCTTTTGTTAATTCAATGAGGCAAAGGGTGATGGGGATTTGCTTTTGTAGCCTCTCGGCAAGACACCGAGGCGGGATTTGAAGGTCCTCAAAAATGACTTGCGTCTTTGGAGCTTCAAGCAAAGGCGGCAGCTGAGATCTTCTGAATCGTCATCTTCCGACTCGAATTCAGAAACGCACCTATCTGAGCGTCTATCCAAAATATAGCGCCCGCTTGAAAGTCCGTTCTGAGAAAATATTCGATGAGGCGTTCGCTTCGAAGTGCCCAGTTCGCTGGTGATTTTCTCCTGCGTTAAACTCGAAGTTTGAATCGCCACTAGTTCATTAGATAGTTTTGGCGTTGAGAATCTGCTTCTAGCCGACTTTTGCTCGTCCCCACCGACAGCTTGGGGTGATTCAATTGAAAAGTTCCGCTTGAGTTTTTACTGCAAAAAGTAGGCGCAGAAAGTTAGGACTTAGATTTCACGTGACTGGCATGCAGCTGCGGGGATAGGGCAGCTGCTACCGCATCAGTGGATTCCGGCCTGACTTACGCAAGGTGAGTTGGGCCGACGCTTACTCTTGGTGGGCCTAGCCTTGTTCTACAACGCTCTCCGGCGCTGCTTCGAGGTGATCACCTTCACTGCCTTGGCTTTCTTCATTGATCTCGCCATCCTCACTGGCCTCGTCGTTCCCGTCGAACCTAAACCTTTTTGGCACAGGTGCCTGGTCGTCCTCTACCGGGGAATAGAAGCCTTTGCTGATCTTTTTCGTGTAGCCTTTCGAGTAGAAAGTACCCATCGCGTTAGCGAAAATCTTTCTCCACTCGACTGAAGAAATGAATGTCAGTCTGTTGAACCGACCATGGATTTCATCCGCGAGTGCATTCACGTCCATGACCGCTCTGGGTTTGAAAGTAGCAATTCTTACCTGAGCGAAAATAAATGCGATCAAATAGAATCTTCGCCCTTCGGGTAGTTGGACTTTGAGTACATTTGAGCGCATCTTGTTTCGTTCCGCACGGAATAGCGAGGCGGCTGCGGCAATGTTCAATGACAGGTTCGGTTGGAGCTCACGAATACGATCTTTAGACAGCTCACCGGACACCACTCCATCCATCAAGAGGACTTCATCTATGATAGATTTGTCTGGATAGGGCGTTCTGTCTGCCTCTGTTTCACACAGCTTACAAATAGTTTTGACGGTGTCAGTGTGTGGTGTTAAGTCGCAACACTCTTTGCATGCATAGAACATTAATTTCTGCGGAGAGTACGAGTCCGGGGAGTCAGCGGAATCTGGCGATGACGGATTAGTCTTGGCCAAATGGAAACTATTAGTTGAGTTTTTCGGCCAAAAAAAGATGGGCTGAGGTAGCTTGTGCGCCAGATAAGCGATCCACATTTTCACCAGTGACTGATCGTCGTCTGCTTCTATGAGCCAGGCTCGCCAAGATTCGGCCCAGGAAATGTTAAGGCTAGCGAGACTTAGCGGTGTTCTTTCTGTGGAGCGAGCTACTATGTTATCGATACGCAGCTTGTTTTTTTCTTCCTGCAAGGTCGCTTGGTGGTTGGGGAGGCTTTTAAGTCTGGACCTAAATACTTCCTTTCCTGACCAGGTACGACTAGCAGCATTGTAAATGGCTATACATTTTGACGTTGCCCGAGAGTAGGCGCTAAATAACTCGGCGGTATCGAGCAGCTCCGCGCCAAGGATCAAAATAACAGGTGCTTCCAATCCCCGGAATTTCGTAATCGTTTCGCAACGTGGACGCTCTTTTATCAAGTAGTCAATGTATTGTCTTGATATAAACCTGGCGATCAAAATTACGATATCTTCAGGTAAAACTCCGCTGTCAATGAGTTTTTGTCTAATATCAGAAGCTTCCTTGCATGGATTTGCGCTAATTATCTCTACGGCTGTCTCATACTCCAATGTCCTTGGGGTCGAATGTTGAAGTTTAGGGGGCATTACCTCTTCGAGTATGCTTGTGACCGCCTTTGGCATTCGCAGGATGATGGTTAGTGGAAATGGATCTACGCCAAGCAGCTCGGTAAGGCCCTTCAGGGAGATGTTCCCGCGCTCGTACGGGAATACTTGCGTTTCGTCGCAGAAGAACGCTTTGGGCTTGTTATGAAACCAGCTGGTTAGAGTTTCGCACCAGGAGGGGGTGAGCGCTTGGGACTCGTCGACAAGCAAGGCGCTGTAATCGGCCATGCGCCCTTGATCAATGGCGTCTTTCAGATCGAGTGCGCATTGTTGCCTGTACCACTCATCTTCCCTTCCTGCTTCACTGGCACGGCCCAGGGCGTTGCGCGCATGCCCACATAGGCCGTGCCAGGTCACCACTTCGCAGCTTTTCGAGTCAGTAAGCTGGGCGCGGACGTACTCCGTGAGCTTGTTGTTAAACGAGACCACCAGCACTTTCTTTTTCTGAGCGGCCAGTCTCCTCGCGGTTTCGATCACAATCAGTGTTTTGCCGGTCCCTGGCCATCCGGTCACAAGCGAGGTCTTGTTCTTTAGCACCCTCGTGACTACCGTGTTCTGTTCCGCTGTCAGTTGGAGCCAGAGCTTGTTATCGAAGAAGATGCGACTGGCCCAGCCACGCCTGCCGTCGATTTCTGGGGTGAGAAATTCAACGACGCGAGCGACGTGGGCTTCGCCTAAGTCGAAATTTCCCAGGGTGGTTTTCCAGTAGTCCATCAACTCGACGACACGTTGCGTAACGTTCGGCATCTCTCGATAGTCGATGTAGAGCGGCTGTGGGGGAGTGGAAGTCGTGTCGTACATTCCTGGCGTGGTCGCCTTCCCTGCAAAATCGGATTCGGGAAAAATAAATCCGTAGCCGATCCGAAACCGAAGTGATGGATCGGCCCCCAACCACCTGGCGATTCCGTGGGCGTTGTTGCGGGTCTGGCCGATGGGATCGATGGTGTAATGCTTATGGAGGTGGACAAACCGGTTGTTCCTAACGCCGTATTCGCCGCTCTTCACTTCAAGCACGAGCAGCCCTTTTTCCGGATGGACGATCAAAAAATCGATCTCTCCGGTCGGCTTTGCTTGAGGGTCAACCTTGTTCACAGCGGAGCAGAGCCAAGGAAGGCTATGGATGACAACGTAGTCGTCCGGTAGCTCCGTCTTGAAGATTGTGTAGAGATCTCGTTCGCCCTTGCTGTTAGTGTCGCAAGGTCTGTGGTCAGGAATCATCCTTGCCATCAATGCAGCGCCTTCTACTGATTTTACTTAATACCCCCGCAGGTGGGCCTGAGGCGCGTGAGGTCCTCGGGCAGTCCGGGATTGGATAGGGTAATTAGGGTTGTTCGCGAACCTGCATCCAGTCGAAAAAATCTTCGGATGCAAAGCCGACGCTGCAGTTGGCGTCGAACTGCTCGTTGATTCTGATGAGAGTCATCCGCTGAGCTTCTTGTGGTGAGGTTGGGAAGAAAGCTCCACCAGGTTCGCTGTGCATGAAGAAATCGCCGAGCTTGGCTCCGCAGTTTTCGCAGTGATTCATCAGGTAACGGCTGCCTACCGTTTTGCTGTAGGCCTGCTTGAACTTGTTGGTGAAGTGATGGAGCTGCTTCGTGACTTGGGGGGAAAGGCTGTTGACGTTGGAGACCGTTCCGCGATACCCATGGCACTTCCATTCGCCGAGGTTGCTTGTGAGCGCGAAATCTTCGTCCTCATCCTCGTAGTAATCGAACTCTTCATGTTGCTCGGGCAGCTTGAACGAAAACACGCGGGTCAAATTAGAGCAGCCCCAGCAGTCGGACACTGACTCTATGACGTAGTAATACGGTGCTCTGACGCTAAATTCAGGTCCGTGCTCCAGGTCTGCGTGCTCTGTTGCGGGCAGCCATTGAGCCAAGGGGCCGATGTCGACACCCTCGGGGATGTACCAAGTCTTCAGGCTCGGGTCCCACCTGGCACCGAGTGATTTCGCTTCATCTTTTTCTGAGAAGGGGACTTTTAGATCAATCCTTGCCATTTCTGTATCCGTACGTATTGCTCATCAGTAAGCGCCAGATCCCATGCTAGAGCCTTCTGGCCTTGTTGGGGACCTTCGAATTCTAGAAAAAGAGCGACAAAGCAGGCTGATGGAGGGATGTGCTGCAATAGCCCGCTGGTCTGTCTTGGTCAGAGGTTAATCCATAACTGCGCTCAATGGTTGGGTCTTCAATCAGGCTGTATACATAGCCTGCTAACCGACTATGGCTGTTATCTGAGGTCGACCAAGTTTAGGCCTTAAAAGGAGGCCTATAACTCGGCTCAGGGCAGCAGCCAAGTGCTGTTTGGGATGGTGGATCGGATGCCGACTGCCTGGCACTGCTCCAGAATCGGCAGAATGTAAGTGATATTGGTACGGCCCGGCTTGCCTTCTGCTCTGTAACGAGCCGCCTGGCAAAGTGGGCCGGCTTTTTCGTACGTATGGTTGGAGCTGATTTCCACAGCTTGTGCTTGGCCGAAATGACTGTTACCGGCGAGGTAGTCCAGCGTTTGCTGGAAAGCTGCTCGAGTCAGCGCCAACTGCGAGTCTTCCGATCCGGTCTCAATCACAACGCGATTTGCATCAACAGTCGTGATTCGGAAACGGGCGCTACGCGACGGTGTTTGCAGTTCCTTGCCTTGCAGGCGGCTGATCAATGCCCAGAGAGTGTTGTCGACTTGAATGATGTGCTGCATGGGATAATTTCCTTCGTTGCTGAACGGACGCTAGCTTTAACCTGAAGCGATTTATGGAATCTTGATACCCAACGCATTCAGCGATGGCGTATCCATCCGGCCATTCACGGTCAGCCCACTGTCCATCTGAAAGGCCATCAATGCACCACGTGTCGTCTTGCCCATCACTCCATCAATGGCGCCTTGGTAATACTGGCGCACCATCAGCGCGGTCTGCACACGGGTGACCAGGTTGCTTTTCTGCTCATTGGTCGCGCGGCTCTTAGAAGTGCTCGAACTTGTCCCGCTGGTAGTGCCAGACGACTGATAAAGGCTGTTGCTGCTTGGGGTGCTGCTCGAAGCACTCGGCGCGCTGTAGCTTCGGGTGCTGGTAGCGGGTGGGCTGTAGTAGCGAGGTGCGCTATAGCCACCCGAGCCGCTGTAGTGAGAACTGTGCGAGCTGTGGGAGCTATGTGAACTGTGCGAGCGATGTGCCGCATAGATGTTCACGGCGTCTGGAACATTCAGCGTATCGGCAAATACCGGGGGTTGCAGCTTGTCGGCAGGCTGCCAGTTCGCATCGGCGAGCGACATATTGCCCGCCTGTGCCAGGGTGGTACCTGCCATCGGCAGCAGGGTGATCCCACTGATCAGGACTTTCCAGCGGTCAAGCAATTTCACTGTGCACTCCTTGCGTAGGCGCTAAAGGCCTCGGTCGATAGGTGTCGTACGCCGCGGCTCTGCCAGCGGTCGGTGTGGGATTTGAAGAAGCCGGAGCAATGTTTGACGGCTGCGCATTGCTGGCAGCTATCGATGAACAGGTTCTTCCAGTCCGAAATGCTCTGCCGGGCGAAACGCGAGAGGTGGGCCGGGATCAGGCACAGGGGCAG
>Ga0308163_10002444_pt1 | contig 17031 bp, 16 predicted proteins | sample PhyTR1_FD_201037 | JGI IMG/M metagenome (GOLD analysis project Ga0308163, IMG submission 201037) | Phyllosphere microbial communities from UC Gill Tract Community Farm, Albany, California, United States - DLSLT.R1 | ecosystem: Host-associated > Plants > Phyllosphere > Unclassified | place: USA...
ATGCAACATATGGAATTCGAGATTCCTTCCAGAGGTTTGATCGGATTGCGTTCTCAAATGTTAACTGCTACTGCCGGTGAAGCTATTATGGCACACCGTTTCACAGAATATAAGCCTTTCAAAGGTGCGATTCCTGGAAGAAGTAATGGCGTATTGATTTCTAAGACTCAAGGTCCTGCAACTGAATATTCTATTGCAAAACTGCAGGATAGAGGAAAGTTCTATGTTGATCCGGGCGAGGAAATCTACGAAGGAATGATTATCGGTGAGCAAAACAAACCTGGAGATTTAGTAGTAAACATCGTGGAAGCAAAACAATTGAACAATATGCGTGCTTCCGGAAAAGATAAAGATACTGGTGTTGCACCGAAAATCTTATTCTCACTGGAAGAATGTATGGAATATATCCAAAGTGATGAAGCGATAGAAGTAACGCCTAACTTCATACGTATGCGTAAAAAAATACTTTCTGAAAACGATAGAAAACGTATTGAAAGAGGAGCGAAAGCCTAATTTTTTCAATTAACATATTATTAAAAGCATCCAATTTTGGATGCTTTTTTTGTTATTAAAAATGATTAACTTAGCTAAGCAAATTCATAAAGAAATGACAATCACTAAAGAAAAATTAAAAAAACATATTGATGATTTTCCTGATGAAATCACCATTGAAGAAGTTATTGAGAGATTGATTTTTATTGAGAAATTAGAAGAAAGATTACAAGCGTCTGATAGAAATGAAACTATAAATGAGGATCAGCTTAAAAACGAGATTCAGCAATGGTTCGCATCAAATGGTTAATATCTGCGAAATTTGATTTAAAGGAAATCTATGATTATATTTCTCGCGATTCTAAAAGATATGCTCAATTACAAATTGTAAAGATTCAAACCAAAACTGAGATTTTAAAGTCAAACATTTTCATTGGAAAAATTGTGAGAGAAACCAACAATAAAAGTATAAGAGAGATTACTGAAGGAAATTACAGAATTATTTACAAGATTGTTTCGGAAAGTGAAATTCATATTTTGATGATTCATCACGGTGCAAGAGATTTATTTAGAAGAACATAAAAGTTAACAATTATATAAAAGTATCCAAATCAGAGGATACTTTTTTGTATTTATAATATTATCGTTTAGTTTTGCAGACTATGCGTTTAAAATCATTTCTCAAAATATTGTTGCTAGCTTTTTTGGTAGTTTCTTGTGCTACGAAAACGAAGAAAACAACTCCAAAATCTGGTGTCAAAAAACCAGTTACTAAAACCGAAATCAAACTTCCGCCAAAACCAATTGCGACATTAGACAATATTAAATTACCTGAAATCAAAAGGGAATTCCGTGCAGTTTGGATTGCGTCTGTAGCGAACATCAACTGGCCTTCAAGAAATAATCTATCTGTAGATGAGCAAAAAAGAGAAGCCCTTGAAATGTTAGATATGCTAGTTGATCTCAATTTCAATGCGGTGATTTTACAAGTAAGACCTTCTGCAGATGCTTTGTACAAAAGTCCGCACGAACCTTGGTCACACTTCCTGACGGGACAAATTGGTTCCGCGCCTTATCCTGAATATGATCCAATGCAATTTTGGATTGAAGAATGCCATAAGCGAGGTTTAGAATTTCACGCTTGGCTGAATCCATTCAGAGCGCATCATTCCAATGGTGGTGCGATTTCATCAGAATCGATGGTGAGGAAATCGCCAGACAATGTTGTTAAGTTGAAAAACGGAATGTATTGGTTTGATCCGGCTGATGACAGAACGCAAGATCAAGCTTCAAAAGTTATCAAAGATATCATTTCAAGATACGATGTTGATGGAATTCATCTCGATGATTATTTCTATCCTTACGCAGAATATAATGGCGGAAAAGATTTTCCTGATTTCAAAACGTGGTCGGTTTATCAGCAATCTGGCGGAACACTTTCCAGAGCCGATTGGCGAAGAGGAAATGTCAATAAATTTGTAAAAAGAATCTATGACGAAATCAAAGGGCAAAAGAATGATGTGAAGTTCGGAATCAGTCCTTTTGGGATTTGGAAACCTGGTTTTCCTGCCGGAATCAAAGGTTCTTCTCAGTATGACGAATTATATGCAGATGCCAAATTATGGCTGAATCAAGGTTGGGTAGATTATTTTACACCTCAGTTGTATTGGCCTGTAGACTCGCCGGGACAGAGTTTTCCGCTTCTGTTACAATGGTGGAATGTTGAAAATACAAAAGGTCGCCATCTTTGGCCTGGTCTGAATACCGTTGCTGTGAAAGCCTCCAACAAAGCGACAGAAATTGCCCGCGAAATAGATGTGACAAGACAAATTATAAAAAATAATCCCGGAGAAGTGCATTACAGCATCGCAGGAATCAGTAAGAGTTATGAGATGCAACAGGAATTGAAAACCAATTCTTATAAAGATAAAGTCTTAATTCCAGAATCAACTTGGCTGACTACGAAAGCGTTAACAGAACTTAATGTAAATCTCAAAAAAGAATCCAATAACTTTGTAATTAGCTGGAACAAACAAGCAGAAGCTTTGTCTTATGTGATTTATCTGAAATATGGTGATAATTGGCAAACGGAAATTTTGTCTCCGGAAGTTATTGCTAAAACAGTTCCTTCATTTTCAAATGGAAAAAAACTCACGACAATTGTGGTAAGGTCTGTTGGGAAATTAGGAAAACTAGGTTCATACAAAGTAGTATCTGCAAATTAAAAAAACTCAAAAACACCAATGGAAACTATTCTAAGAATCAATTGTAGAGACGAGAAAGGTTTGGTCTATAAAATCTCAGAACTTCTTTTCAAAAATGATTTCAACATCACAAAAAATGATGAGTTTGTAGATGAAGATAACGGACGGTTTTTTATGCGAACGACTTTCGAAGGCGAATGTGACAGAGCAAAAATTGCCAAAAAAGTTTTAGCGATGTTGCCTCCCAATTCTAAAGTGGATTGTGTGGACGGACGGAAAAAAGATGTCGTGATTCTGGTTACCAAAGAACATCATTGTCTCGCAGATTTACTGATTAGAAATCAATTTAAAGATTTGAATTTCAATGTTTTGTCGGTAATTGGGAATTATGAAACTTTGAGAGAACTGACAGAGAAATTCGATGTTCCGTTTGTTTATATTCCTGCGGAAAATATTACCAGAGAAGAACACGAAAATCAAATCAAGGAAACACTCAAAGATTTCGAATTCGATTATTTGGTTTTGGCTAAGTTTATGAGAATTCTTTCTCCTGATTTTGTCAAAGATTTTGAGGGCAAAATTGTCAACATTCATCATTCATTTTTACCTGCTTTTATTGGCGCCAATCCTTACAAACAGGCTTTTGAACGAGGTGTGAAAATCATCGGAGCAACGGCTCATTTTGTGACGAATGATTTGGACGAAGGTCCGATTATCTATCAGGATATTATCAAAGTCAGTCATTCCAAAACGGCAAAAGATTTGGCAAAACTAGGCAAAGATGTAGAACGAATTGTTCTAGCAAACGCTTTGAAACTGGTTTTCGAAGACAAGGTTTTTATTGATGGAAATAAGACGATTATTTTTGAGTGATTAAAAGTTTAAGTAATCATTAGTATTGGTTAATTCAGACCATCTTGCGGATAAAAATTTAGCATAGTTCTGTGATGAGATACCATAACTTCCTAATGAATGTCCATCATTTACTTCTACTAATACAGTTCTGTTATCATTTGTAATTCCAAAATCTAAAGCGTAGGAATTTGGTTGTTTCTCAAAGTCAGAAATTGCATTTTTAACAGTTTCTAAATTTATTGCTTTGTCCCAATCACCTTTATATCTTCTTATGTCTAAAATTTCTTTATAGCGGATAAAACATCTAAATTCTGTTTTGAAATTTACAATTTCAGAACATAAAACTTTTGTTGGATTTTCTTCATCAATTAATCCTATAAAATCAAGTTCATTTTTAAAAACTTTTCCTGCAAATTTTTTCGTGTCAATATCAGGTTTTATAAAAATATTAAAATGCTTTTGTCCTAAAATTTCTTCTAATGTTGATTTCCAAATTTTTCGATTCAAATATTTTTCTAATTCCTTAGGATAATCAATTTCTTGCTGTTTTCTTTCAATTCCAAGCAACTCAATCCTTTTTCTAACATTTCCAATTCCACCTATAATTATATCTTGAGGGTTTTTATCTGGTATATTTTTTATATCTATATATTTTTCAATTTCAAATCCAAAATGTTTGAATCCTTCGTAAGCAATGAAGGCATTAACATTATAAAACTCTCCACTTTTATCGGTTTGAATATATGCTTTCAATTTCTAAATTTTTTTTGTAAACTTAACCAAAAAATCATCTAATCCCCAAAACCTGATACAATTCCTCTTTCTTGTTCAGCGCAATAGAAATGCTTTTTCCATTAACCAATTCCACCATATTGCCGTTCAGACTTCTAATGGCTTCAAGATTAACAATGAATGACCTTTGAACTCGGAAAAATTTGGGTAAAGTCAATACTTCATCCATTGATTTCAACGTTGCTAAAGTCGTGTAAGTTTCATTATTAATCACGATTTTCAGATAATCGCCTTGTGCTTCTACATAAAGGATTTCGTCCAAAAGAATCTTGGTGAGTTTGCCGTCAGATTTGATGAAAATTCTATCTGAATTAACCTGATGAACAGTTGAATTTTGTTTTAGATTAATATAATCTTTCGCTTTGTTTACAGCTTTTAAAAATCGGTCAAATCGTACAGGTTTTACAAGATAATCCATCGCTCCGGTCTCGAAACCATCCAAAGCAAAATCTCTGTGAGCTGTAATGAAAATAATAATCGGCTGATTTTCCAAAGTTTTGACCAAATCCAACCCATTGATTTTCGGCATCTGAATATCACTGAAAATAATATCTACCGAATTGTTCTCCAGAAACATCAGCGCTTCAACAGAATCTCCAAAAGAATCAGTCAATTCCAGAAACGGAATTTCTTTGACAAAATTCTCAATAATTTCTCTTCCGATCGGTTCGTCATCTAACACGACACAACGTAATTTTTCCATCGTTACAAGTTAATTTTTAGTTCGATTCTGAAACTGTTTTCCAAGTTTTGAATGTTCAGAATATGTTGATTTGGGTAGAGTAGTTGCAGTCTTTTTTTGATGTTTTCCAGCCCGATTCCACCAAATTCTTTCTTGATTTCAGTTTTATCAATATCATTTTCCAAAACAAAATAAAAAGTATTATTTTTGATTTCGATTTCTTGTTTGATAAACTGATTGTGAGAACTTTTTAAACCATATTTAAAAGCATTTTCTATAAAAGTAAACGTCATTAAAGGCGCAATGTAAAGTCCCGAAATGTCATCTTCTCCAGAAATGTTCAACTGAATATTTTTATCTTTCGGATAGCGCATTTTCTCCAATTCAGAATAGTTTTTGATAAAATCTATTTCCTTTTCCAGAGCCACTTTTTCAGAATTAGATTCGTAAAGCGTGTAACTCATTATGTCGGAAAGATTCAAAATAACTTCCGGCGCAGAATCATCTTTTTTGACACTTAATCCGTAAAGATTGTTCAAAGTGTTGAAGAGAAAATGTGGATTTAATTGCGATTTCAGAAAGTCTTTTTCGATATTGATATTCTGAATTTCGACTTTGAGTTTTTGTTCTTGCAATTGTGTGGTTTTATTGTAAATTCGGATGATTTCGAACAGAATCTTGACAAAGAAAAACGGTGACAATGTGTAGATTACAATCATTGCATTAGACAAAACAGTTTCGAATTGGATTGCTTGCAAAAATGTCTGTTCAGCATTATTTCTAATAATGTGTTTCAGAAATCCTGTTTCTATTTCAAAACCTAAATATTGATACAGACAAAGTATGTAATGGTTGACAATCAGCCAAATGTAAATACAAATTGGTACGCTAGAAATAAATAGGATGATACTAGTTTTCTTACCTCTTTTAATGATAATAGGAGAGAAAATATAGAAAAAATAGTAGAAAACAACAGCATTGTTAACAGTACTTCTCAGTGTCATTATAAAACTGTTGAAAAAATCAAGTCTGATTTCCAAATAATAATATAAAAGAAGGAGCAAAGAAAATACAAACCACATCAGAAAATGAAAAATGATCTTTGGACTTCTGTTGTAGAATTTCTCAAAATCCTGCAAGATATTCTGGTTGGAAAGAGTTTTGTTTTGGTTAAGTTTTGTCTGCATTTTTCTTCTGTTGAAAGGCATTTTCAAAAATAAGCTTTTGATATTAGAATTACCAAAGTCAGATTAAAGAATTCTGATTATGGCATTCATTACATTAATAACATTGTGTCCAAGAATGGAGTAAATCAAATTTCCAGAAAATTTTCGCAAAATACCAAGACTTAAAGATGAAATTAAAGTCAAATATACAATCGTGATAATGTCAAATTTGAATTGATGATCTGATGTTAGAATAATTCCGTGAGCAATTCCAAAGAGCAGAGTGACAATGATAAATCCCCAACCGAATTGGATTCCTTTGAAGTTCCAGTTAGGTAAGAATACTTTGTCAAAAATCCATAGATAGATTCCTCGGAACAATAATTCTTCTGTCAATCCAGGCATTGTGGCTTGAAAAGCAAACGTTTCCAGATCAAACTCGCCACCTTTTGGGAATAAAATCAATTTGAAAACAAAGTCGAAAATTAAGAAACCAAGAAAAACCAAAATCCCGTATTTAACTTGATTTCTTGAATTAGTAGAAGTCGTGAATCCGATTTCTTTTCTGTCATTTTTATTGATGAAATAGATCAATGATAATGAAATTATTAAGCTTAAAAATTTTCCGACCCAGGGAAATTTCAACCCAAAATCTGGTAAAAAATATCTTGATAAAATCTGAAAATAGTTGTCTGCAAGAAAAACTGCCAGAAACAGCAGGAGATATTTCAAGTTTCCTTTTTTAGATTTGAAAAAAGGGAGAATAAAGATGGGCAACATTACCAAGAGCCAGATGAGTGGAGTAAATAGGGACATTTTTGTTTGTTTTAAATTTCTGATTCAAAAGTAGAATTGACAGAAGTGAATTCAAATGAAAATCGATGAAAGAGGAATTTTATCGGTCAGAATTCTAATTTTTTCCGATGAATGAATTTGCATAATCGAAAAAACATTATTTTTATAAAAAATAAACCACTGATATGTCGGTAAACAGAAGAGATTGGCTGAAAACTACTTTCTTGGGAGGCGTTGGACTCACGCTTTCACCACTTGAATTTTTGGCGAAAAGCACGCCCAATTTTTCGGAACTGAAGAATGATGAAAAGACCATCAGACTTTGTTTCAATGAAAATCCGTTTGGCGTTTCTCCAAAAGCTTTGCAAGCGATGCAGAAAAGTCTGAGTCTTTCCTCGATGTATGATTTCAGGTTTGCAGATGTTTTGTGTGAGAAATTGGCAGAAAAAAATCAATTGAAGAAAGATAATATTTTGGTTTCTGCTGGTTCATCTTTTCTTTTGGAATTGATTACAAAATATGTGTCTTTGGACAAAGGTCACATCATTATTCCGGACCCAAGTTTCACGATTTTCGAACCCATTGCAGAATTTCTCGGAATGTCAAAATCCGTGATTCCTCTGAATGACAAAAAGAAAATCGATTTGGAAAAGATGAAAAATTCTATCCGAAAAGATACCAAACTCATTTACATTTGTAATCCGAATAATCCGACCGGAGATTTGCTTTCCAGACAGGAAATAGAGACTTTTATAAAACCTGTTCCAGACCATATCACGATTTTGGTAGATGAAGCTTACATCGAATTTACGAATCAGAAATCTTTGGGCGATTTGGTTAATCAACATCAAAACTTAATTATAACAAGAACATTTTCTAAACTTTACGGATTTGCCGGCGCGAGATTAGGTTACGCGATTGGACATCCGAAAATGATTGAAAACCTGAAGAAACTTCAAAGTTGGAGTGGTGCGGAAATCAGTGTTGTGACTATGGCTGGCGCAATTTCTGCGATGGATGACCAAGATTTTATTTCCAAAGTTTTGGATAATAATCAGAAAGTAAAAGACTTCACGAATTCCGAATTCCAGAAACGAGGTATCAAAACCATTCCGTCATTCGCCAATTTTGTTTACTTCTCATTGGAAAATTACAAAGGTGATTATTTCAAAAAATTGAAAGATGCGAAAATTCTTGGCGGAAAAACGTATGAGGAAAAAGGGAATTGGACGAGGATTAGTTTGGGGACGATGGCGGAGATGGAGAGGTATTTTGATGTGATTTCTTAAAAATAAATGTTATGATTGATAAACAAATAACTCTTGATAAATTAGGAAATTTTAAAGATTTAAAAAAGTTTTCAAATTCTGCTTGGGAAGAGCGAGGTTTAAATCCTTCTGAAAATGAAATGAGTGATAAACTTGAAAAATTATTTTATAATTGTGCTGATGAATTAATTAATGCTATTAAATCAAATTTTACATCAAGACAACTTAAAATTATTCTGAATAAAAAACTGGCAAGTTTGAATAGTTTTGATTTTGATGCGGAGGAACGAGAATTTATATGTGATACTTTTGAAAAACTTTCAAAAATTGTTTCAATTAATTTCAAAGATAATTTGAATGGATGGCTTTATGGAAGTGTTCTTAGCAATTTATTTAAATTAACATCTTTTCTGAAAGGAAAAAATAGTTTTAAAGAAACTCTATCTCAAGATTGTACAAAATGTACATCAAAACTAGAAACTTTTATTGTTAGAAAACAAGAAGGTATTCCTGACTATTCGTGGAAAATAATACAATGTAATACTTGTAATGAATTTAATTTACTTTCAACAGGTCCAAATATAAAAGAATTGCGATTTGGTAATTATAAATTAGTTGAACAATTATCTAAAACAGAGTTTAATGAAGAGGAAGCTTTTATTAGACTTAATCAAATAAGAGTTTTCAGAAAAAATTAATACTGCAAAATCCTAGGCCAAAATATTACTAAACTCCTTCCGGTACTGCGACGGACTTTTCTGCGTATGTTCTTTAAAAGTTTTGTTGAAATAACTGAAATTATTAAATCCACTGTCAAAACAAACTTCCGTGATGCTCATCGGTTGTTCTGCCAAGAGCTTTAGAGAATGCGTGATTCTGTATTCATTCACAAATTGAGTGAAAGTTTTGTTTGTGATTTTCTTGAAGTATCGGCAAAAAGAAGGCACCGTCATATTGGATAATTCTGCCACAGCTTCCAAAGCGATTGGCTCCTTGAAATGGTCTTTTACATAATTGAAAATAATACTGATTCGGTCATTATCTTCTTTTTGAGTTTGAAGATAATATTTTGAAGCGTTCAGAATTTTATAATCTTGGGTTTGAGAAAGCTCGTCCAGAATTTCTACCAGAATCATCAATTTGTTCAACGAGGAAGCTTCTGTTAATGCATCAATTTTGGATTTCAAAGCTTTTTTGACTTCTTCGCCATAGACAATTCCGCTTTTTGCTTTTTCCAACAATGCTGAAATTCGCATCATTTCTGGCGCTTTCCAAAACTGAGAACCCAAAAAATCCATCGAAAACTGGATTACGATTTCATATTCGTTTTTGGTGTTTTCATTCGTCAATCCACAATGCGGAAGATTACTTCCAATGAGAATCAAATCGCCATCTGTGAAGTAAGAAATGTTACTCCCAATCTGTCTTTTGCCCGAACCTCCAAAAAGAAAAATGAGCTCAATCTCAGGATGATAATGCCAGAAATTGGTCTTGATATTCTCATTTCTAGAATATTTCAAACAAGTAAAACTACTGCCAACATCGGGACTTACAGATTCTAAAACTGGATTATAATGTTTCATATGTAGATTTTATTGCTTTTTAAAGGTCATATGTTATCGCAATTTCTCTACGGATTTTTAACCATTTTAAAATCGTTGCGATTTCATATTGCAAAGTTATTTAATATGTTTTAAATTACCTTATTTTATTAATTAATATTTAGTTAATGTTAATATAGGACATATAAATGAAAATTGTCTTGTATTATTTGAAGTTTATCCATTATACATTTGCATAGTAAAACAATTAAAAAGAAATTATTATGAAAAGTATATTAAAATTTGGTTTTCTTGTAGTAAGTATTTTCATCTCTACAAGCGCGATGGCTAAGGAAAAAGATTTTTCTGTAGCTATTGGAGAAGTTAGTCAGAAAACTTTGCATTTCGAAGTTTCTAATGCGAAAAACGTTTCCCTATACGTTTACAATAGTGACAGAAGCGAGATTTTCTCAGAAACTTTGAAAAGTGAAAATGTTGAGAAATCTTACAATATGAGCGGAATGGCTTCGGGAACTTACTTCCTTGTTGCAGAATCTGATGCTAAGATTGAAAAATATAAAATCGTAGTGAATGGTGATCAGGTTTCTTTGGAAAAATCTCCGGTTTCTGCGATTTCAAAACCAGAATATATCATCAACAAAAATGTTGTTAAGTTAAAAATGACAGATGTGATCGGTGATGTGAAAGTTTCTATTTTCGATACAGCAAACAATACTTATTACAGCAAAAATAACGTTGCAAAAGACGGATTGATTGATTTGACTTTCGATTTGAATCCTGCAAACCCTGAAACTTACATCATCAACGTTGAAAAAGACGGCGATAGTTTCAGCAGAATGATTTCTCTAAGATAGTTTCTCGGAACTAAGGTTATATATATTATTTTCTTAAAGCTTCACATTGTGTGAAGCTTTTTTTGTTTTAAAGTCAATAAAAAAGCCCAATTCTGATGATTGGGCTTTCTGTTTATAAAACTTCTTTGATGTGTTTGTAATTACTAGAGATTGTATCTGCAACTTCTTTAAAATTGCCGTCCAGCATCATTCGCGTCATCGCAATTCCCATTCCTTTCATCTGGTCCCAGCCAACTTTTGGTGGCATTGCCAGCGCATTGGGGTCGGTAAAAATATTGACTAAAATGGGTCCTTTTGTAGTTAAAGCATCATTGATTGCTTCTTCAACTTTTTCTGGGTCAGTGACATTGATTCCTTTGATTCCAAATGCCTGAGCGAGCAATCCGAAATCAGGATTTACCATATCAGTTTCGTTGTCAGGTATTCCGTTCACTTCCATTTCCAGTTTTACCATTCCGAGTGAACGGTTGTTGAAAACGATGATTTTTATTGGTAATTCATATTGTTTGATGGTCGCAATATCGCCCAATAACATCGATAATCCACCATCGCCACAAAGTGCGATTACTTGTCTGTCCGGATAAGATAATTGTGCGCCGATAGCCATTGGCATTGCATTCGCCATCGTTCCGTGACTGAAGGAGCCGAGAAGTTTTCTCTCGCCAGTTGCTTCCAGATATCTTGCGCCCCAAACACAACACATTCCCGTATCTACTGTGAAAATGGTCTCTTTATTGGCTTTTTGATTAATAGTTTCTGCTACAAACTCTGGCGAAATGTGATTCTCTTTTCCTTTATCTTCAACATAAGATTGAAGATTACTTTTAACTTTTTGATAAAATTCCAATTGTTTATTAAGGAAATCGCGGTCGTTATTAATTTTGATTAAAGGCAAAAGATGAGTCAGGGAATCTTTGATTTTTCCTGCAAAACCTCTCGTCAATTGCGCTCGTCTTCCAAGTCTTTCCGGTTTATCATCAATTTGAATAATAACTTTATCGACAGGCATAAATTTGACATAAGGAAAATCGGTTCCGAGTAACAAAATGACATCAGCTTCGTGCATCGCTTTGAAAGCGGACGGTAATCCCAAAAGTCCGGTCATTCCCACTTCATAAGGATTATTATACTGGATTCCCATTTTTCCACGGAAAGAATATCCGATTGGTGCTTTCAGTTTTTCTGCCAGAGCAATCACTTCCGTATGTGCTTCCGAGGCTCCGATTCCGCAATATATAGCGACTTTTTTCTGAGAATTCAGATGTTGTACCATCCAATTGAGTTCCTCGTCCGACGGGATAATTCTTGGATTGGTTTTGAAAGTTATATCAGAACTGATATTCTTCACAGATTTAGCCTCGAAAAGGTCGCCAGGCATTCCCAATACTGAAACTCCTTTTTGAGAAATTGCGTGCTGAAGAGCGGCTTGTAACATTCTCGGCGCTTGTTCCGGTGTTGTAGCGATTTGGTTATAAACCGAACAATCATCAAATAATTTGATCGTATTGGTTTCCTGAAAGTATGAAGTTCCAAACTCTGTACTTTCACAAGTAGAAGCAATAGCCAAAACAGGAACATTGCCACGATTGGCTTCATAAAGTCCGTTGATGAGATGCACGTGACCAGGACCGGAACTTCCTGCACAAACTGCCAAACCTTCCAATTCAGCTTCGGCCGCCGCAGCGAATGCGCCGACTTCCTCGTGTCGAACGTGGATCCAGCGAATGGAACCTTCCCGTTTTATGGCATCATTAAGAAAATTAAGACTGTCGCCAGTTACGGCATATAAACGTTTTATTCCCGCCTGAACTAAGATTTCAACAAATTGATCGGCAATATTTTTTGTCATTTTTTGATAGATTTAATTCCACCAAAATTTACAAAAAATATTCCAAGCAAAGTTTTATAACTGATAATTAAATGTTAATTAAAATCAATGAAAATGCTTCGGGAACGCTTCTCTCGGGGTTTGTTTCATTATATTGAGAAGAAACCACGATTTAAGAAAACCATAACCGTAGGAAAACATTTGAATGTAAGTAGAAATAATAGCCATTCCAGCAATGCTGATATTTTTCGTAACTATCATAGCATGGAAAAAAACGAGAAATGTGTAAAGTCCGTACAGCGCGAGAATCAATCCATTTCCCCAAACAAAATAATGAATAACTCCAACCAGATAACCTAACAGGAAAATACTTGGAAACCAAAATGTCGGCTTGACATAATTTGGATGTCTTTGATTCAGAATTGGTCTTGCACAACCGAATTGATACACTTGCTTGGAGAATTTTCCAAAGTCAGTTCTACGTTTGTGATAAACACCAATATTATCAAAGAACATTGTCGTGTAGCCATTTTCCCAAAACGTCATGGATAGATCTGGGTCTTCGCCAATTCTCATTTCAGAAAAACCGCCAACCTGCAAAAACTTTGCTTTGTTCACGCCCATATTGAAACTTCTTGGTTGAAACTTCGTCACCGCTTTTTTATTGCCACGAATTCCACCAGTTGTAAAAACCGAAGTCATAGAATAAGAAATTGCTTTCTGCATCAGATTGAAACCTCTGTGCGCTTTATCGGCACCACCAAAAGCATCGCAAGGATTTTCGGTAAGGTTTTTCCTGATATTTTCGATGTAATCTGTTTCTACAATCACGTCCGAATCTACGAAAACCAGCCAATCATTTTTCGCGCGTTTTGCACCATAATTTCGGCTCAATCCCGGACCGGAATTTTCTTTTCGAAAAAACTGAATATCCAATTGTTTTTGAAATAATTCAACTGTTGGAAGAAGTGCGATTTTGGAACCATCATCCACAATGATTATTTCGAAATTTTTATCTGTCTGATGCGATAATGAGTTAAGAAGCTCGAATAGTTCGTCTTTTCTGTTGAAGATGGCGATAATGATGGAGATGGTTGGATTCAAAGTTTGAATTAAATTTCATTACAAATTTAACGCAAATAATATAATCTAGGAATTTATTAAGACATTGAAATTTTTATTATATTTAGTTAATTAAAATTTAAAAACTAATTATAATGATTACAAAACAATTTCAAGATCCAATGACTGGAGAATTAATAAGCTTGATTCCTTTAGTTTCTGCACCTAATTATATAGATAATATTATCTATTTTAATGGACAAGTTGGAGACCCATATCTCTATTATAAAAGATATATTGAAGATTATGTCGACATTAGATGGTTTGGAGCAATAGGAGATGGTTCAACAGATGATTCACAAGCATTTATTAATGCTCTTTCATTTTGTAATTCTTCACAATACAATGTATTATTAATTCCTGATGGCTATCTATTTAATTTGAATGGAGAAGATATTAACGTTGGAACGGCAACTCTACTTTTCGAAGGAGGAATTTTAAAAAATGCAAACCTTATTGGTGGTCCTCATTCCAGTTCAGCTTGTGCCTGGATTGATGCAGGATGTTATAAAATTTTTGATTTAGATATTATTATAGTAGGACGTTGGGATTCTGCGCAAGGTGATATTTGGGTGGATTGGTTTGGATCTATAGCAAATGACTACCATTCTGTGGATTTAAAACATTCAATAGAAGCATTAAGCAATGAAAGAATGATTGGTGTCAATGAAAATAATGAAATTATTACTGAAAAGATTTTCAAAGTATTATCACTTAACGCGGGTACATACTTTTCAGATGAGTGTAACATAAAGATTTCAAGTCTTAGAGGGAAAGGAATAGATGTGTCAATTGTTGAGTTTAAATTACAAAATGATAATGACTTTGGTTTTCTGATTGGTGAAAAATCGGGTACTTCAGCTGAAAGGACAGAAAATAATACCTTAACTAACTTTACAATTTATCTAGGCAGCAAAAATGATATTTATTTTAAAGGAGTTGCAGGACTTGTTATTGGAGCTGTCCATAAACCTTTGATAGAAAATTTTAAGATAACAACTGCAGATCATCTTACACCTTCTAATAAGGATGATTTATTAAATTTTTATAATGACATAGGAAATAGATATAACGAATTAAATTGCGGTGTATTAATTGATGGCGATGGAGAATTAGCTATGATTAAAAATTTGTTTACCTATTCTCAAGTTGGTATTTATTATAAGAGCAAATTTGATATAATTAATTGCGTTGATTATGTGCATTGGTGTCGACCATTCGGATTTTGCACAATTTTCATTGAAAATGAAACAGGTATGAATTCTACCTTTACAGGTAGCCAAAGTTGGAATCAAGGTTTATTTGGTCTATATGCTATGCCTTCAATTTCTGATGCCAATTTTACTAATTGGTTAATAGAGAATTTAAGAATTGAACAATTAAATCATTGTAGAGATTCTTCAATAAGTAAATATTATATTGGGGCTAACATTTTTATTGGAAATCAAAACTGGCTTAATAATCTCATTATTAGAAATACTATGATGGCAGCCACTTCAAATGGTATTATCTTAAATAAATTGAGTACTGGTTTTATAGAATTAGATAATATAAAACATTATTATGATGATGAAGGTAAAATTGCTCTTCAGTTTGAACTTATTGTAGATTCTATTAGTTGTATTAAATTAAAAAATGTAGAAATTAATGGTGATTTTTTAACTGAAAATGCTATATCTATTGAATCAGATTATCATATTTTTGATAAAACAAGAGAAGGAATCTCTAAAACTTTTTATGGACAAAGAAATACTGTTTTAAAAGAGGTTAATAATAATATAAAATATGAACAAAAAGAGATTATTGATAATGACAATACGTCATTTATAAGCATCTTGAATAGTAATACTAGTAGTTGGCTTGTAGGCCAAAAGTGTAAAAAAATAAACATTACAGTATTAGGAAACAACTCAGTTTACTATTGTACATTCTACTACTTTAAAAATAAAACTTATAGAATAGTAGAAGTTTCGAAGGACAGTTTAGGTCAAGATGAAATTGTAATATCGGGAAGTATCATAAATGGGAAATTTGCAATTGTAATTAATTCAGATTCAGTCTTATATTTATTTAATAGAATTGGAGAACAAGTTTTTGTAAATATTGTACATGAAGATATGATTTTTTAAATTGTAAAAATATAAAAGGTCAGATAAAATCTGACCTTTACTTTAATTCATATATTTCCCCTTTTTAGAACCATCATACATCTCATACTGCAAGAATCTTGTTTCCAATTTTCCATTGAACAATTTGATTTTTCTCGAAGGTCTCAATCCTATTTTCTTCGGAGCATCAAGGTCTGCAGAAATCAGCCAAGCTAAAGTATTTGGATAATGTTGTTTGAAAGTATCACCGATCTTATTGTAGAAATCATCATCATTGATAGAAATTCTCTCATCATAAGGCGGATTGAAAACCATCAACAATGGAAACATATCTTTCTCAGAATCGAAGAAGTTTTTATGTCTGATGGTGATGATATCTTCCATTTCAGCTGATTCTACGTTTCTGTGCGCAATGTCCAGAGCTTCAGAATCGATATCATAACCAACGATTTTTCCAGTGAATTCCTTCACACGGTTCAATCGAACTTCTTTGATGGTTTTGAATAATTCCGCATCATAATTTTTCCAATTCTGGAAAGCAAAACTTCTTCTGAAAGTCTGTGCAGGCAAATCCATAGCAATCATTGCGGCTTCGATTAACAAAGTTCCGGAGCCACACATTGGGTCTAGGAAATTACCTTTTCCGTCCCAGCCAGCGAGTTGTAACATTCCGCTTGCAAGAACTTCATTGATTGGTGCAACAGTTTGTTCTTTTCTATAACCACGTTTGAAAAGTGGGTCACCCGAACTGTCCAGAGAAATCGAAACCAATTCTCTGTCAATATGAAGGTGGAATTTGATATCAGGAATATCTTTGTTGACGCTCGGTCTGATTTTATATTTATCTTGAAAATAATCGACAATCGCATCTTTCATTTTCAAGGTCATAAATTGAGAATGACTGAATCTATCAGAATTGACAGTTGCATCTATCGCAAAAGTTTGATTCGGTTCCAAAAATTGGTCCCACTCAAATTTGAATAATTTATCGTAATATTTGGTTTCGTTATAAGCTTTGAATTCCATTATCGGAACCAATATTTTTACGGCTGTTCTGCAAGAATAGTTGAGTTTGTAAAGGAAACCAAGGTCACCATCACAAGTGACTGCGCGGTTTTTGATTTCCACATTTTTACCTCCCAATTTCTTGATTTCTTCTGCTAAGATTTGTTCCAGACCAAAAAAAGTTTTGACCTGTATTTGTAGATTTTCTATATCCATTTTGCAAAATTAATGAATGATAATTGATAAATGATAAATGATTTGAAAAATCTATCATCTATATTCTATCCGTCTCTTGTCT
>Ga0308163_10002445_pt1 | contig 17031 bp, 21 predicted proteins | sample PhyTR1_FD_201037 | JGI IMG/M metagenome (GOLD analysis project Ga0308163, IMG submission 201037) | Phyllosphere microbial communities from UC Gill Tract Community Farm, Albany, California, United States - DLSLT.R1 | ecosystem: Host-associated > Plants > Phyllosphere > Unclassified | place: USA...
GGCGTTGACACGGCGCAAACCCCCGCTTAGATCGCGCCCTCGCTGATGCCCCGTCGTCTAATGGTAAGACTGCGGTTTCTGATACCGCCTATTGAGGTTCGAATCCTCACGGGGCATCCAGCGCTTTGCCGACACGGCGATTAACCTCAACCGTTCGCGCGGAAGGTTCGACCTCATGAGATGGTCCGTAAGCGTCAATCCGCCGACGCTATCGGTGATTTCCAACGTCTGACGCCTGCATAGATATGGCGAATTACTGGATCGTGGTCTGCGATCCATGTTCGCCGCGATTAGTGGGGCCGGCGCGGATGTTCGCCTGGTTCTCCCGACTGGAACGTTGGAACAGCTCTCTGTTGCAGCACGCGCGGGTCTGGCGGACCGGAATGATTTCCCGGCCGGTTCGGAGCGGCAGGCGGCCAGGCTCCTGCGGCCAGTCATGGGAGACGCCGTGGCGATATCTCGAACGGTTCGACCGTCATGATGCCGGTCAGGCCATCGGGTTTTCGACCGTTGCGCCAACCCTGTGCGGATCACCCCGCACGGTCTCTCCCTGAACACGTTCAACATGCGGCATCGTGCATCTCCCGATAAGCTACTGGGTCGGAGATGATGATCGGGTGGGATGCGTGCCATTGAGAACGAGGCTCAGTCTCCCGGCGCAGAGGATCAGTTCGAAGATCAATCTATCCGACACGTAAGCTGACGGCGTAACGCCTCAGCAGGCACGCGACTCCGAGACCGTTCAACCAACCGCGACGAGCAGTCGATTCGAGCTCGCCGCTCGCCGCTTGTCGATCAGAGGCCGAAGGTGACGGTGCTGGCGACGGCGACAGGTATCCGCCGTCACGGCGTCGAGGCGTCATTGGAAGGACGCGAGCATGCCCCTAAGCTGGCCATCCAGTCGGCGACGTGCGTGACGAAGACGAGCGAGAACCACCGCGGCCTCATCCTCCCCGATCTCGATTGAGGTTCGCTGGACCGTGGCCGCGCGGAAGGTGGTCAGGCTCAGGACCAGGCGCCACCTCCCGGACGGATCGATCGTGATCGCGCTGCTCCCGTGACATAGGAAGGTCCTGTATCCATGAAGGTCCCTGAACTCGTCAAGCGCGCTCGTCACCCTCGAACCGACCGCCGCCAGCGGGCCTCTGCCACCGACCACGATCCCGAGGGCTTCGAAGCGCTTGCCGACCAAATGGGGCAGCAGGCTTTCGGCACCACTGGTCGCGATCGTCGAAAGATGCGCGAGAGCCTCGCTGACCACCGCTTCCGCCGAGGAATACTCCTCGATGAAGCGTCCTCGCCAGAGGCTGCACTCGTCACTCGCCTTCGACTGGTCGCGATCGGCGTCTTCCCGCAGAGGTGCGAATGCTTTCATTCCCTGACGATACGGCGGATGCGTTACCAAACGATCTGCAAGCACCATGCCCGTGGACGCGTCGTCCGTTCCCACCCGATCTCGCGAGCATCGCGTCGCCGTCGACCGCAGCGCGTGAGGAAATCATCGACGGGTTCGGCCCGGCCCCTGCGGTTCCACGCCCTGCGGTCCGCCACCTGCGGGACGACCTGCTCTCGTCACGCTCGCGACCCGAGATGGTCGACGTTCGCAAGGGCGCCCAAGGGCAGACGTTCGTCGTCGTAGAAGTCGGAGACTATCCGCATTCCGCCGAACTCGACCATCCTGCGCCTGAACTCCGAGAGGTCCGGCACGCCCAGAAGCGGCCCCAGCCTGACGAAGTATGCTTCCGACTCGGCACGGGCGAACGTCCTGAACGGCGTGAAGCGGTCGACGGCATGGATCAGTGACACGGGATACCAGTTCGCGTCCGTCGCCTGGCCGAGCGCGCGCAGGAACATCACGAAGTCGGCCTGCATGACGGACTCGAAGCCGGGCGTCGAACCCTTCGGGAACATGTCCTTCAGCAAGTCGGCCTGAACGCCTGCGGCTCTGAGACCGGGACGGCGGGAACGCTCCTCGAGCGAACTGGGATGCTGACGGAAGATCGAGAAGTCGGAAGTGGACCTGCGGCCGCCTCCGGCGGCGTCCCTGACCAGCCAAGGCCGCACGAGCACGCCCTGCGTCAGATCCAGCCGATCCTCGTCCAGCGTGGACGCGACGAGCGAGAGGAACAGCTGGTGCGCGACGATCTTGTAAGCGTCCCCCTGATGCGAATGCCAAGGCGAAGCGTCCTGGTCCCGGAACATCATCCGGCCGATGCGCTCGAGGACGTCCAGGACCGCGTCCCAGGTTCTCGGATCCCCGTGGTATCTGATCGCAGTCACCATGAGATCCGAGAGCTGGCGCGCATACGGTCGCATGGCGGACACCGCCGCCAAGACGGGTTCCTCGCTCGCCGACCCTGGCCGGAGCCTTGGCGACATCGACGCAAGTTCCTCCACCAGGGCATCGCCGAACTCGCGGACGGCGGGCGCGGCGGAACCGAGGCCCTTCCGGATCGCATCGTCGGCCCGACGCGCGCGCGACGTCGTGGCGGAAGCGGTCGGTGCCGACGACAGAATGCTCTCGGGCACAACGCCCAGCTTCGGCTTCACATGCTGCGGTCGGTCAACCAGCCAGCGCAGAAGCTCCTCGTAGGAGTCCTCGAACCGGTCGCCGGAGCGGAAGTCGAAGAAGATGCGGCCCTTGTAGAACGTCGGGACGTAGGCCTGCCCGGCTTCATCGCCCTCGGTGATGGCCGCTGCGAACTTGTCCTGCGTGCTAGCGCTGTAGATCTGAGGCGAGATGATCTGGCTCTCGGTCCCGACGCCGCCCGATCGGGCATCCGCCTTCTCGGCATACCTGCGGTCGCATACCATGATCACCTTGGTGACGGTGGGATCTGTCACCATCGTCTCCATGAACCTGTAGGAGTCGTGGCCCGGCTTCAAGTCCCACTTGTCGAGGCTAACGTCGACGCCGTCCTCCCGCAACCGGGTGGCCAGATCCAGAACCCAGGTCTCGTGGGTCGGCGAGGACCACGAGTAGGAGACGAAGGCTCTAGGTGGATTGGTCGAAGGATCGATGGCCATAGGCACATCGTTGAGGCATTACTCCGCCGTTCGCAACGATCCGCCGACGATACCCCCATCTGACATGGTCGTCGGACCTACCGATCATCGCGACCGACCATCCGAACCGCCATCACGAACCGACAGCCGACGCCCCCGCCCATGCGGACATGCGCAGCGACCCGTCACCGCGCCATCTGCTTGGCGAGGACCGCGGCCGCGGACAGATCGAAACCGCCGGGCTCGTCCTTAATGATGCCGTCCTGCGTCGGACGGAACAGCGAGGCCAGCACGATGGTCTCGTTCGCGGGATCGACCGACGCGCCCTCCTTCAGCGCCATGAAGGTCTCCGCGAACGCCTTCTTCTCTTCGGCATCGAGCGACAGGTGCCTCTCGCTGAGGAATATCCTGTATTGCAGCCTCGTCGCCCAGAGGATCAGCGAACTCGTTAGCAGAAGACCTGCGACGGTGAGGGGGCCCTTGGCCGAGAAAGGCCCCACGCATCCCGCCGGCGATCCGGCTGGGCAGCCGCCCGCGTGGAAGCTGCCCGCGATGTAGTCGCCGAACCAGTAGGGCACGCCGATCCCGACCAGGACAGCGAACAGCGTCGCGATCCAGAACAGCCGTTGGGCGGCGACCGCACGGGAGCGGTGGGTCTCCGATCGCTGCTCCCACAACGCGACGGGTGCCCGGAGGCGCAGCTGCGTGTGGAACAGCGCCTTCAGCTCCTCGAAGGACTCCTGACGCGACAGATGCTGGGTCCGCCCCAAGCGGTCCAGCGCCTGCAGCCGCGCCTCCGCCTCGCAGAAGCGCTTCTCCACCTCCGCCTCGATGTCGGCCCGCCACGCGCGCTGGCGTCTGTCACGCTCGCGCTCCGCCCGCAGGAGCGTTCTCCTGACCCGGACCACCCCTGCGGCCATCAGATCGCGCATCCTGGACAGGCCCGCCGCGTGATCGTCGTTGATCGCGGACGCCTCGGCGACCTGGCCGTCGAGCGAGGCCAGCAGATCCTCCGCCTTCGCCTTGGCGCTGCCGATGCCAGACGAGGCCAGCTTCGACGCCGGGAGCGCGGCGGCGACGTGGCCGGCGGCCAGAAGGGTCCCCCCAAGCTTCAGGAATGCGGCGAAGTCCTCAGCGGGACGATGGACGTGATGCCCGGCGGAAAGCTCCAGCACGACGAAACCGGCATATGCCGCAACCGCATCGCTGGTTCGTCCGGCCGCATGAAGGCCTAGGACGAGCTGTCCCTCGGTCGTTCCGCTTGGGGGCGGCGCGACCGTGGTCCTGCGGAACGAGTCCGCGGTAAGCCGTCCGAAACCGTCCGGGTCGTCGAGCGTCGCACGCAGCATGTCGAAGGCCGTGGCCAGCTGCCCACCAGTGATGGCCTGCTGCCTCGTCGGTATCTGCATATCCCCGTAATCGACAGCGAGCATGTCGAGGAACGGCTTCCATGCGCCCTGCTCGCGATCGAGGTGATCGGCCATCGTCCGTCGCGAGGCTCTCTCGATCGTGGGGAGCGTCCTGTAGTTGATAATGTAAGCATCCGCGCTCATCGGTAGGACAGTCCGGAGCCAGCCGCGACCTTCGTTCGGCTGCCCGCGTCCGGTCCGCCGCCGTGAAAGACCGTTCCGCGGCCACTGGCGGGAAGCATGTAACGTCGCCGCCAGATCGTCATGTCGTTCGAGCCTTCCTCGGTCACCGGGTTCGCCATCGGATACGATGCCCTGCATCGGGTTCCAAGTGAAGGGCATGCGATCCGCGCGGCGTCGAAACGGCGTTTCGCCGCCTCACGCGCCCTCACTACCGTCTGGGTATCCTGCTGGATCTCTTCATTTCTCGAGGAAAGGCTCGTCCTGTAAGCGTAGGCAGCGCCTGCCTTATCTCCTCCACGCCGCAATCGACGGCTTTGCGATATGTGGGGATGTTGGAGAAGGTAGGGCTCGTCCAGCGTGCCAAGGATCCCAAAGATGCCCGCCGACAGTATCTGGAGCTGACCGAGATCGGCCTTTCAAAGATGATTGCCTATCTCACCCAAGTGATACTGCCGGACGGCCGGTCGTTTGATCCTACAGTTCGATGGTGTGATCCTTCTTTAAATGGATGGAAGCCGTATGGGCATGGTCCCCTCGAACATGGGAGGGCTGGGCGATCATCGCTTCGGTGATCGCGATCGGCGCAGTGATCGGCCGGGTGAACTTCTGTCGTCAGCGAGCCATAGGCCGGTTGCTTGCCTCGGTGAACACCGCCTAGGCTGCGCCATGGAAAACACCGCATCGCAGTTCGACCTTCTCGGCCAACTTCGCTCGCTCATCGCGCAGCGCAACGAGGCAGCGGAGGCCTTCGACGTGTTCAAACAGGATGCCGTTATGGCACCGGCCGACATGGTGAACGGGGAGGCGTCATCCGAAGACGCCGCGGAAGAGGCCGCCGACGAGGTCGATACGTTCGCGTCGAAGACCGAAGGTCTGATGGCCAGCGCGACGGATGATGAACTCATCGCTGCGTATCGGCAGACCGGCGGCGAGGTAGGAGACCTGGCTGCCGAGACACTGCTAGACGAGATTCGCCGTCGGGACCTCGAAGAGTGAACCGACCCGTCGCCGATCAGGAAGTTTCCGATGTGTAACAGAGCGAGGTTCAGCGGCGAACCCGAGACGATCGTCGAGCGCTTCGACGCGGAGTGGCTGGCCGAGAAGCCGATGGACAACCGGTTCGATCCGAAGGAACTGCGTCCCTTCGGCCGGGCGTACGTCGTGCGGAACGATCGTCGGGGGCTCGACGTGATGGAATGGGACGTCCTGGCAGGACAGGCGAAGCAGGCCGGCCGTAAGGTTGCGCAGACGAACGTGCGAACGCTGCATCTGCCGCAATGGCGCTCGCTCGTCAGCGATCCCGCCAACCGATGTCTGATCCCGTTGACGGAGTTCTGCGAGTGGGCGCGCGAGCCCACCGACCCGGAGACGGCAAGAAACCCATTAAGGGGGAGATGTGGTTCGCCGTCAGCGATCAGCCGGTGTTCGCGATCGCCGGCTTCTGGCGACAGGTTGGTGACCGACACTACTTCGCTATGGTTACATGCGATGCGAACGAACTGGTCGCACCGATCCACCCCAAGGCAATGATCACGATACTGCGGCCGGCCGATCATGAGCGCTGGCTCACCGGGAGCTATGACGACGTCTTGGCACTGCAGCGGCCGTATCCTGCCGAGCAGATGACCGTGCGCGGTCCCGTCTTCCCCACGCGTGGAAATATCTCTTCTGCCTGAGCGCCCGATCATGTCCGAACTCGAGGTCTGGGAGAAGGCGTCGACCATCGCGGCGGCGTTTGGCGACGATGAACCCGAACATTTCGCGGAGAGACTCTTCGACATCCTTCGGGATACCGCCAATCCTCGGGATTGGCCCCGGATCGCCGCTGCGGTTGATGTCATTGCCGCGGCGTCAAAACATTAGAGTAAGGCGCACTCGGTTCATCGAGAATCGTTCGGCTCCTCGGCGTCGTCCGTGCGTCCGATGACGGCGAACGAGATCGCCGTGGCGAACGCAGAGAAGATCACGGACGGTGCCAACGAGCGGGCCGTCGACGAGCCGATCGCTGCCGCGGCGCCCGGCATTCCGGATGACGCGCTCCTGCCTGGCGAGGAGCTGCCGGAGCGCCCCGCGACGCGGAGGTCGCGCGGATCGCGGCGAAGCTCGGTGCACATGAACCAAGCCGGTAACGTGTCAGGCCTGCGAGAGGCCTGGCGTCTCCGGATCGATCGAAGAGGCTTCGTCGGCGGGTTCGTAGCGCAAGGTCCACCGGGGGTAGCCGCCTGGTGCGATCTCTATGTCGGGAAGTCCGATGGGATCGGAGCCGGTCTCCACCCATCCCGCCCCGTGGCAGCGATCGCAGGCGGTGCGCTTGCAACGGAAGCTCACGAGATCGATCTCGGTATTCCATTGGCCGCGGCCCTTGCAGACGGGGCACATGGCATCCAAGCTGCCCTTACGGGCTTGGAGCGGAACGATGTCGAACGCATGGGGGCTGTCGGGGCCGGCGCAATGGACGATGTTGCTGGCATGGGGCATGCGCCCTACTCGTTGCGCAACCGGCCGAATGCAATACTGTCTCGCCGTATCTAAGCCCGCACCGTCGGCACTTGGGCGATGTCCGTGGTCCATGCCGGCGAGCGCATCTCAGACCTCATCCTCCACTCGCGCTTGAACCCCTGCGATGCCGTCACCGCTGTCCACGTGCCGAATTTGCCATTGATCGCATCCAGAGCCCCCATCAGCCGATCCCGTTTGGCCGTGTCGGCTTCGAACAGCGTGCGCGGCCGTTCGTCCTCTGGCAGCAGATCGTCGAGCATGATGCCCGCCTTCGTGTAGGCATAGCCATCGCGCCACGCCTTCTCGGCACCGCGCCTGGCCGCTGCGATCAATTCCAGGCTGTCGTTCGTCATCGGATGAAGCGTCACCGTCCGTGACCCGCCATATTGAGGCCGATCGGGCTTATGCTTGTTGGTGTGGAAGAACGCGGTGAGCCGCGCAGCGACAAGCCCGTGCGATCGCAGCTTTTCGCCCGCCCGCAGCGCGTATTGCGACAGCGCGCCCATCATCCGCTCGAAGTCATGGATCGGCGTGCCGAACGACCGGGTGACGGCCATGCCCTTCCGTCGTGGCTCGACAGCCTCGACCGCGTTGGAAGGGACGCCGCGCAGTTCGGCAACCAGCCGCTCGAGGACGACCGTCCCGATGGCGCGCGCCTGCTTCATGGGCATGTCGCGCAACGCACCAGCGGTATGGATTCCCAGGTCGGTCAGCTTGCGAGCGGTCGCGCCGCCAACGCCCCAGACGTCTCCGACGGCGAATGCGTGCATCACGTCGCGCCGCGTGTCGTCGTCACGAAGATCAGCCACGCCACCGAAGCGCGGGTCCTTCTTGGCTGCTGCGTTGGCCAACTTCGCCAGCGTCTTGGTGTCCGCGATGCCGACGCACGTGGGTATCGTCGTCCATAGCTGCACCTGGGCACGCATCGCATTGGCGTGGGCGACCAGATCACGGGTTTCGAAGCCTGACAGGTCCAGGAACGTCTCGTCTATCGAGTATATCTCGAAGTCGCGGGCGAATGGCTCGCAAGCGGCGATAACCCGACGCTGCATGTCGCCGTAGAGCGCATAGTTCGACGACCGGACCTGTATGCCGTGCCGGCGCACCACGTCTCGCAAGTGATGGATCGGGTCGCCCATCTTGATGCCGAGCGCCTTCGCCTCGGCGGACCGGGCAATCGCACACCCGTCGTTGTTCGACAGGACGATGACCGGCACGCCCGCCAGGCTGGAGTCGAAGGCGCGCTCGCACGAGACGTAGTAGTTGTTGCAGTCGATCAGGGCGATCGGCGGGCTCATGCCATCTTGCGCGCGACGCCGACGACCGTTCCCCAGATCTCGACATGCTCGTCGACCAGGATATCCGCGAACCCTTCGGCCTCCGGGACGAGCCAATGACGATCGTCGACATAGCGCAGCCGCTTCAGCGTTCGTTCGCCGTGCACCAGCGCGACGACGACTGCGCCCGTCCTCGGCGCCTTGGCGCGATTCACGACCAGCAGATCGCCGTCATTGATGCCCGCGCCAGTCATCGACCGGCCCTCGACACGCATGATGTAGCTTGCGGCGGGATGCTCGACGAGCCAGGCGCCCAGATCGATCGGCTCCTGCATGTCGTCCTGCGCGGGCGAAGGAAACCCTGCCGGCGTGTGGACGAGGAAGAAGGGCACCTCGCACGGCACCAGTTCGAACGGGACGTCGTGAAGCCGCAGCGCATCGTCACGACGTTTAACCGGCACGACGACCGGGCGCTCTGGGGTCCTGGAGAACACGATCTAGAGAATCGCGGCGAGAGTCAGCTGGTCGTGCTGCGCAGCCAGAATCGACCGGGCATCCTGTGCCGCGCCCACGGCTTGCCGATACTCCACGGTTTTGAACCGTTCGGCCTCGTCGAAGCTGAACGGCACGGGATCCGCAGCCGGATGGACGTTGTCGTATATGGCGCGCGCAGCCGCACGCAGCCGCAGATCATGCTGCATTTCGTTGCTCCATCATTGTCGAGTCGCCGCAAGCGGCATGCCCATAGCTAGGCGCGATCCGGATCGATTCGCAAGAACATTGCAAGAACATCGATCTGATGCGATTGGCGTGCCAACGATTCGAAGGACACGATCATGGCCGATTACGATGACGACCAGCAGGAACCCAAGCCCGCGTTCGGCCAGTGGCTTGTGGCGCAGAAGGACCGAAGTGACCTCGTCGGTCAGCTCGCGTTGGGCGCCATCGCCGATCGTCGCTTCCCCCGCAGCGGAGATCCCGAAGCGGTGCGGAAGCATCTCAGCGCCATGCAGGCCGAGGGCGACATGTTTGCGGCGATCGACGACGCAGAGTCCGACTGTTTATCCGTCTGATGCAGGACGCATGGGAACAGGCCTTCGCCCTGATGGCCGACCATGGACAGATGGGCGCTTGCGAGATCGTAGCGTCCGGCATGCAGAAGACGCCTCCTGGGCGGCCGGACCAATATCGGCAATGGGAGGTGCTGGCAGACTGCCTGAACGCCGTGGCTGATGCCTGCCGGACGAAACACTGATGCGGCGGATGGCTCGATGATCGACCTCGCACCATCGACGGCCTTCTCGTGCGCGGTGACGCGCGTCCACGACGGCGACGGGCCGCTGTGGTGCTCGAACGGCATCAAGGTTCGGATCGCCGGCGTTCAGGCCCCGGACTTCGAAAGCGCTTTACCCTGCCGAGCGGCGGACTCGCGGCGGGCGAACTATCTCTGCGACGATGCAGCCGCCAAACGCAGTCAGCGGATCGTGGAACGCCTTGTGCTGCGCAAGACGCTGAAATGCGACTCGACCGGCAAGAGCTACGGTCGCGTCGTCGCTCGGTGCGCACTACCGGACGGTCGGTCGCTGTCATGCGCCGTAATCGCCTCTGGGGCGGCCGTGCGCTGGGATAGATACTGGAGACAGTATCGGATGGGCGAGCGCAGTTGACGGTAGTCAGTTGAAGGCGAGGCTGGCGAGCGCGGCGGCCCGACCCGACGATGGCGCCGCGGTTCCGTTTTGCCGATGAAAGGCTCTATCGGAAAAGGCAGTGCCGCTGGCAGATCGTATCACGAACGATTCGTTGCCAGCGAGCCTCGCCCATCACGATCAGGAACCGTGTCTCCAGTCTATCGGTCGCGACGGACTACGATCCCGCGAGACCGGCCGTGTCGGGGCATCGGCTCCACGGGGTCGGCTTCCTCATCCATTGTGCGGTCGGAGTTCAGCCAGGGCTCGGCTTGAAAGCCATTTCGGAAACGACGACTTCGAAAGCGTCCGCAACCGCGTGACCGTCCGTCACCATGTCCTGCAGCCGGATCCGGTCGATCGCGAGACTCGGAGGTAGGGTCCGCCTATGCTCGTCGAAGAACTCCCAAATGAGGCGTTTCGCTTCGTCCAGCTTCACCTTCTTGCGCTTCACCGGCGTTTCGGCACGGAGGTGAATGATGAACTCTCCGAACTGATCATCGACCGACGACCAATCGAACGCCGCGATCTCGGCCCGGCGAGCTACCGGATCCGTCCCGAAGGCGGAACCTACCTCGCCGGTGGAAGCGTTCACGACCAGACTCGTGATGTCCGGATACCCACGCCTGTTCGTGAAGACGCGCACGGCTTCCAGCCGCCGCCCCGCGGAAACGGCGATCGCCCGTTGGACGAACTCGTTGTCCGGATAAGCCGCCTTGGCCGCAGCGACGAGGTCGCCGTAGCTCAGCAGTCGTCCGGAAGGGGCCCTGTCGATGAGTATGCCATAGTAGATGCGGCCGATCTCGATGTCGGCCGTCGTCATTCTTTGCTCCGGGGTCACTTCAGGCTCCATTCGCTATCCACGTTGACCGTGCGCCCGATCGCCCGGTGGCATCCTCGTCCTCGACCGGGTGAAGCTGCGCAAGCCTATCCGATCAGGGACGCGCTGACCGACGGCTTCACGGCGGGCCGCTATGATAGCCGTTGTCAGTTGGGAGCCATGAGCCGGTAGTGGGTTTGCACCCCCCACCTGATGCAGCGCTGTATCCGCGACTTCGAGTGTCAGCATTGTCCGAACGGGTGAAGGTGTCGTCATGGCTGACAAATCACGTAGCCTACCGCTCCGATTTCGGTGCAGGCCGAAAAGAAACCCATTAGAATCCAGTAGAGCTGCACGAAGTTTGGCCTAACCGGTAGGCCCGCCGCTACCCGCTCGAATGCGTTCTCCACGTCTGCCCGGCTGAGCGAAGAGGTTACGAGAACGACGCGCTTGAGGACGGCCGGCGCAGTGGACGCCAAGCGTACCTGCTCCTCGATCTCAGCTCGGGTGCCCCCTCGCATCAATCTGGCGATGGCCGTCGCCGCGTGCCCGTGGTTATAGGTCACGTCCCATCCATCGAACTTGCTCGCCATCACATCGCCGACGAGACTTAGGCGTCCGAGGTTCTTGATCGCCTGACCGACAGCGTCGTGAAACGCAGAGGCACTGAGCGATCTGACGCCATGCTTGGCGTGGTAGAAGGTGATCATCGCAGGATCCGCTTCTGCGGTCACGCCGATGAAGTCCGCCCATTCGTCGCCCAAGTCATCGCAGATGAGGACATCCTCCCCGGCTAGTCCGTCTGCAACCGCGCGGAACACCGAACCTGGGGTGAATTCAAGTTGGCCAGCGACGAACGTGCCCTTCTCACTGGTCGTCGTCGCCAGAACCGGTTCGGCGAGAAGGTGTCGCAGGAAGTTGATGCCGCCGCCGACCAGCGCCTCATCGCGGAAAAGCGAGCCGTCGATGTAGGCAAGGGCCAGGTCGCTGAAGAGGACCGAAAACATGTCCTCGACGTCGATGTATTTCGAGAGCTTCCTACGGTTTGGGTCGGTTCCAATCGCGAGGCGTCCATCCTCAACGAACACTCCGGTCAAAGATGGGATCGCGAGCGTCCGTAGCGCGATGCGGGCCTTATTGATCTTGATCGCGCCGATGACGACGGCTCCGGCGTCGACGATGTCGAAGTCCGTCCCGGACGGTTGGATCGCAAGCGCGGGTTCAAGATCCAATAGGATGGCGTCGGTGTCCGCTCGGGTAAGCTCGTGCCAGACTCCAGCCGCCTGCGTCACCAGACGGATCGGCACGTCGGCGGCATCGATCGCATCCGCCAAGGCCATGGTATCGACAGCGAGATAGGTCGGCATCACACCCGCGCCTATGCGGGAGAGTTCGACCGGTCTCGCGAAGTTGCGGATGAACGCGGACGCCTCACCGACGTTGTTCGAGAGGAGGCCCATAATCTCCACAGCCCAGGTCACAGCCTGTTCGTGATCCACTCGATCCGAGCGCACCGCGATGCGCCCGGTGCTCGGCGTCGCGGAGTAACTGCCGTCAGGCCTTCGGACCCTGTAGCCGTGAGGAACGAACCTTCCTGCACTCGTGGTGGCGATCGAGTTCTGCAGATCACTTGATTCCAGCGTCTTGGACCTCAACGCAAGAGGAGAGGTCGTCATGTTACGCAAGCTGATCTTCTCAAAGATCGCGTCGTGGCGTGCAATGGCCCGCTCGACGTTGCCCCTATCGACCGACTCCAGGTATGTTTTCTTGAAGGCTGCGGCTACGTCGAGGCCCGATTTGAAGACCGTGACCATCGTGTCCTTTTCGACCAGCAGCAGAAAGCCGTAGACTCGCTCCACTCGGTCACCGGCATTCTCGAGAAAGGGGACAGGCCTGTCGTATGCGAAGGAGATCGCGGAGAACACCGCGTCGCCAAGTGATCTTCGAACGGCCTTGAAGATTGGTCGACCAGCATTCTCAGCTTCACGCTGCATGGTCTGAAAGAGGGTGCGGACAGAGATCTGCGTGATGCGTGCTTTGCGTCGATAGAAATAGGCAGATAGCGGAATCCTGAGTTCTTCGATCATAGATCGAGACTATAATTTATTTTCAGTTGAATTGCAGCAAACCTGATCCAGATCGGAACCATCCATTCACAAGGAGCAAAATCTTTGAGCGCAAGCTTTGTCGGTCTCGTCTTTGCCGCAGACGATACGTAGGATCGGCTTCTTCGTCAGTCACTGGAAACCATGAGCGCGTCGAGCGTCTGTGGCGTGATCGTGCCCGTCACAGCCAGCGACCGTTGCGCTTGGAACTTGCGAAGCGCAGCCCTCAGCCGGGGTCCGACGATCCCGTCGATCGGCCCGACATAAAGTTCGCGGGCCAGCAGCGCGAGCTGCACCCGCCGCACGATCGAGGCGAACCGCTTGGTGCGTCCCGATAGCGTCTTCGGCGCCTGCTCCACCGCAGCAGCGCGCTCGGTCGGCGAGAACAGCGGTGACGGTTGAGTTGGCGAAATCGGTTCGGATCGAACTGCAGGAGACGTGTAGACGGGCCGGACGGGAGCAATCGTTCCGCCGTAGTATCCACCCCCGGTGCTCGACCTATGGCTGGTATGACTGTAGTGTCCGCCGCCGCCGTAGCCCGAGCGATGGCTGGAGTGGCTTGAGTGGCTGCGATGATCCGCCAGGACAACGGTGTGATCCTGACGGAAGACGTCCATCAGCGTGCCCTTGTCCTGATCGTCACGGAGGCCCGTGAGATTTCGGACATACAACGCCTGGGCCGAACCGGCGCCGCCGAAACCCGCCGCCAGCAGGCCCGAAACAAGGTATTTGATACGTCTCAAAGCGGTCTCACTCCGGCCTCGGCCTGTTCCGTGGGGTGCCATTCGAAGAAGCCGCTGCATGCGTCGCGTTCGCGGCAAGGCGAGCAGGCATCGGCATAGCGCCTCTTCCAATCCGAGATGGACGCACGTGCCAGATCCCGCCACGCGACCGGAACCGTGCAGCGCGGAAAGTTGAAAAGCTGGGCACGGACGCCGCGGAGCATCGCCTGATCGATGGCCTCCCCAATCGGCGCGAAGTCGGCTGCATGATCGACGAAGAGCGACGCCCAGCGTGTGCGAGCGAAGCCGATGTTCTCCAGTTGCATGATCGACCAGACCTCCACGAAGCGCAGACGTCTGGCGATGTAGCTCGCGAGGCTCGGAAGAGCCTGGACGTTGTCCGCGATCAGCACCGTTCGGAGCTCGATCCGAGCACCGGCTCGGGCAAGCATCGCCATGCTCGTCTCGAGCCGCTCAAAGGCACCCTCCTTTCCGACGATACGGTCGTGTAGAACGGCTTCGGCCGCATAGACCGGAATGCCCCAGGTCACCCGGGCATAGCGGGGATCGCGCAGCCGGACGATGTCCGCCTCGTCGAAGAACTGGCCGTTCGTGAGGACGTGGAATTCTATGTCCTGCCGTTCGCTCAGGACGCGCTCCATCATGCCGAGCAGATCCGACTTGTAGAGCGTCGGCTCGCCGCCCGAGACGCCGATCAGACTTCCGGGGTCCGCCAGCAGGCAAGCCTCTTCGAACAATGCGAACCGGTCGACATGCGTCTTCTTGGGGGGCTGCGAACACATCAGGCACAGTTGATCGCAGCGCTCGGTCACCAGCAGGGTGTTATGCGTGGACCCTCGACGCAGAATGCGTTCGGCCCGTCCACCCGCCGGGTCGACTATGACGACGTCGCCCTCGAGTTCGTCGGACGTCGCACCATCGATTGCGACCAAGCCGTTCCGTCCAACATACGTAGCGCCATCGACATCTTCGTCGATCAGTTCGAAATCGTGAACACCATTCGTGCCGCGAGTGCGGCCGAGTCTCGCCACATACGGGCGCTCCGCATCCGCCATGGCGGGAAGCGTCAGTCTGATCATGACAGGACCGCTCCGAAAGTGCTGGGCGTTCCGGGCAGACGCAGCCAACGCGCAAGGGAATGACGAACGGCGGGTTCCTCGGAATAGATGAGCTCGAAGACGAGATCGAACATCGCGAGATGACGGCGACAGAATTCAGTTTCGTGCCGTGGCAGGTCGATGCGCCCGTAGCGCGACAGATCGTCGATCAGATCCCTTCCGCAGAATGGCTGATAGGCGCATCGCTGACACGTCGGATCGAAACGGTTGGTGGCATGAGCGTTCAGCTGGTCCCGCATGTCGCCTTGCCAACCCTGGAACACGTCGCCGATCGCCAGATCGATGACTCCGGACCGGGTCAGCATGCGTGCCTCGTCGGTCGGATAGACATGACCGTCATAGTCCACGACCACGTAGTCGACCCCGACTGGGTTGGGATCCCGAAGGTCGACGTGGCGGTCCGCTCCGGGTTGGAAGACGCGGCGGAGGCAGATGCTGAAGTAGGTCTCCTCGAGCACGCGACTGCGATCCATCCAGTTCCGCTCGATCAGCCGCCGGACGAACGCGGCGTGATAGTCCCGCCACGCCGCATCCAGCTCGCGGACCTCGGCATGTCGCTTGCGGGCGAAGCCCTGATAGTTGATCGGCCTGAGGAAGACGCTGTCGATGCCGTGCGCCACGTAGCTGTCGACCAACGCATCCATGTTCGGCAGAGAAGCCGGGTCAACGGTCGGCAGCGCGGACACCTTGGTGGCCCCGTATCGATCGACGACGAACCGCAGGTTCTCGAGGAACGTGTCCGTCGTCGCTGCGTCACCCGTGCGCTGGCGCGCGTGCGTCGACACGTCCCCATCGAGCGACGTGCTGATGAACACGTCCGGGCGGTCGAACAGCGCGATCACCTCGTCGTCGAGGCGCTGCAGATTGGTGCAGATCACGAACTGGCGCTTGGCAAAGCGTTCACATCGCTCGATCACCGCGCGGATCAGATCCGGTCGCAGGGTTGGCTCCCCTCCCTGAAACTCTATCTTGATCTGATCGACCTCCAACGCGTCGATGATCTCCAGCACAGCCGTCAACGTGCGATCGTTCCAGTCGAAGCCCTTGCTGTGCTCTGCCACGCGAGAGACCTGGCAATAGCTGCAGCTCAAATTGCATCGGAGCGTGGGAACGAGGATCAGATAGTCGAGCGCTCCCGCCCCGCCGATCCGGCGCGCGAGTGCGTGGCCATGAGCCACCTGTCCGAGAGCGTCCTCTTCGGCAACGAGCAGGCCTTCGCGGGCGAGCGACTTTCGGTCTTCATGGGTCAGCGCGTCAGTGCCGAGCCGCTCGACGATCGGCCGTGGACCCAGCGCGAAGGCGCCGGAATCGCCGACAAGTAGCATCCGACCGGGTGAGATGGGCCGCGCTTTGACGGGAAGAAACGTCACGAGACCAAGGTCGAAAGCACGGCTTCACGGTCTTCGGCGTTTCCTGCCAAAAGCCGCTCATTCGCAAGCGCACAGGCCCACGCGTCCTCCATCTGACTTCGGCTGAGCAGCGAAGATCGCAGCACCATGCCGCCGTCTTCGGCACCATCCGCCGAAATCGAAGGATGAAACGCGATCAACCAATGTAAAGCCGCCTCGAATGGACCGGCGGCGCCTATCCGCAGCTCTTCGATTTGATCAGTCCCCAAGCAATGCACCCTCCCCCTGAGTGCAAGTGCCGAAGGCTACGCGTGACACAACAGCTACACAAGCTCCGATACATCGATTTCGAGGCGAACAAGCCGGTTGAGCACTTCTGCAGGACCGGTATGTTCGACACCGAAAAAGGGGAACTGCCATGCCGGAGAGAAAAACGCCTGCGTCGGCCAAGTCGTCGGGAACTGGCGTAGGCTGGCTGATTGCGATCGTCGGCGGACTCTTCCTGATCGGCAACATATCGAAGTGCTCGTCGAGCACACCGATGACCAGCGCTGCCGATGTGGCCGTCAGCGATTCGACGATAAAGACGCTCAATTCAGCGGTTGCCGCTCAGACCCCGCACCCCATAGAGGCCCTGAACGCTGCGGGCGCGTCGATCGGTTTCGCGAACATGCGCAAGGCCGTCTCTGCCGAAGGCCTATCGGGAGCGATGATCTACAGCCAGAACTGCTACGACGCGCTGTCGCGAGCATTCAGCTGGCGACGCCTCGACGTCTGTGGGGCCGCTGACCTCAAGGCGATCGAGTCCGTGCCGGAGGACGACATCGCCGCGATGAG
>Ga0308163_10002447_pt1 | contig 17023 bp, 14 predicted proteins | sample PhyTR1_FD_201037 | JGI IMG/M metagenome (GOLD analysis project Ga0308163, IMG submission 201037) | Phyllosphere microbial communities from UC Gill Tract Community Farm, Albany, California, United States - DLSLT.R1 | ecosystem: Host-associated > Plants > Phyllosphere > Unclassified | place: USA...
AGTAGATGTGGGTTTTGAAAAGCAAAAATCCCGTTATGTTTTTCCGGAAATCAATGAGGATTTTATTCAACTTTCAAAAGAGATTAGTGAGCCTTGGATTTATTTAAAGTTTTGTGGTCTTCCAGAAGAAATTCAAAATAAAGTTGCTGACAGATGGGAAGTTCGCCACAAGGTTTTATGATGCATTGTACGACTCCAATGAAAATTATAAAAACTGAGTTAAATCCAGCTTATAAATTTGAAATTAAAAATTACAATTCAACATCTGTCATCAGGATTCTGACTCAAAATAATGAACTTGTTGCTGAAGGAAGAGTGATTATTGTAGAAGACATCGCTGTTTACGACCGCATATTTACAGATAATAACCACAAACGTAAAGGTCTTGCAACCTTTTTGATGAAAGAATTAGAAAGTATCGCTTTATCAAAAAAGATTCATACAAATTTTTTGGTTGCAACCAACGAAGGCAAATTGCTTTATGAAGCCTTGGGTTGGGAATTATATTCTTATTACACATCAATAGTTATAGAAAAATAACTATTTTTAAATTAAAATATTAGTTTTAAAACCATTTCAAATCTATCTTTGAAATGGTTTTATATTAACATCAATTATAAACTCAAAAAGCTATTATGAGAAATAAATTCATTCTTTGGGGAATCGTTGTATTAATCGTGACCTGGTCGACGGCTTTGCTGATAAAAGCCCATTATTGGATTCCAATTTTCCTGACCTTCTTATATATTTTAGGCATTTACAATACGTATCAGACCAAACACGCAATTCTAAGAAACTTCCCTGTTCTTGGCTATTTCCGGTATATTTTTGAGGAAATTTCGCCAGAGATTCAGCAATATTTTATCGAAAGAGAAACGGATGGGAAACCGTTTCCGCGAAATCAAAGGTCGGCGGTTTACAGAAGGTCAAAGAACCTGAGTGACACTGTGCCATTTGGGACTCAGCTGGAAATCAATCATCGGAAATATGAAGGCATCAAACATTCTATCTATGCCAAACATCCGAAGGAAGAATTGCCGAGAGTATTGATTGGAGAAAATTGCAAACAGCCTTACAATGCGTCGCTTCTCAATATTTCCGCAATGAGTTTCGGAGCTTTGAGCGACCGTGCTCAGATGGCACTGAACCGAGGCGCGAAGAAAGGCAATTTCTACCACAACACGGGTGAAGGTGGTATATCTCCGCATCATCTGGAAGGTGGCGACCTTTGCTGGCAGATTGGAACCGGCTATTTTGGATGCAGAAATGAAGAGGGAAATTTCGATGCCGAATTGTTCAAAAAATATTCAAATCACGAAAATGTGAAGATGATTGAAATCAAATTATCCCAAGGTGCCAAACCAGGTCACGGTGGTGTTTTACCCGCTGTGAAAAACACGCCTGAGATTGCAAAAATCCGCCACGTACCACCTGGTGTTACGATTCTTTCGCCACCATCGCACAGTGCATTTTCCAATGCCGAAGGTCTGTTGAGATTTGTTGACCAGTTGCGTGAACTTTCCGGCGGAAAACCAACCGGCTTCAAGCTTTGCATTGGCGACACGAAAGAGTTTGAAGACATTTGCGAACAGATGAACATTCTGAATATCTATCCTGATTTCATCACCGTAGATGGTGCCGAGGGTGGAACAGGCGCTGCGCCACCGGAATTTTCCGACGGTGTTGGGATGCCATTGGAGCCAGCTTTGATTTTCGTCAACAGAACTTTGATGAATTATGAAGTTCGGGACAAAATGAGAATCATTGCCAGCGGAAAAGTTCTGACATCGCTGGATATTTTGCGAGCCATCGCTATGGGCGCTGACCTTTGCAACAACGCGCGAGGATTTATGTTTTCTTTGGGATGCATCCAGGCTCTGCGATGCAACACCAACACTTGTCCAACAGGTGTGGCGACACAAGACAAAATGCTCATCAAAGGACTGGACACCAATGATAAAACAGAGCGAGTTTACCAATTTCATAAAAATACTTTGCACACCTGCAACGAACTGATTGCTGCCGCCGGAAGAGATTCGTACGACCAAGTGGACGCCTCGATGTTTATGCGAGGTGATGAGTTTGAACATCTTTCTGACACTTACTTCCCTGATATTTTGGAGAATGTGAGGAGAAAATAAAAGACTTATTTATAATTATAAAACAAAAGACCTATTCTTTGCAGAATAGGTCTTTTAGTTTAAGCCGCTTATAATCTGATTATAAATCTTCCTGGGATGTCGGTCTATTTCCGAATGAGGCTCACCACCAGTTCCGTAGTCTCACCGCTAACAATGTTGAAGGGTAATGTTGCAGGCTCGTAGTTAGGGTGCTTTGCACTGATGGTGTGTGGCCCGGCCGGGAGGTTCTGCACCGTGTTATATCCGCGTTCGCTACTGGTTCGGCGTATGTTTTCACCCACGATTTCCAATTCTACGCCTGCCACCGGCACATTGGTATGTGCCTCCAAAGTGGTAATGGTAAGGGCGAGCGGATTGACAGCCGTATCCTGTATCTGGCGCAGGTTTCCATAGACATTCACAAACTCTTCTTGGCTATCTTCCAGAGAGACGATGAGGTTATCCAACCTGGCATCAAGTATTGCTAAAGCCTCCGGAAGCAGTTCTGCGATTTTATCAGTTGCTTTTTTTCTTTTCGCAATGGCAGCATCGGGATCCTTCATCAGATTCCCGAAGTTTTGATTCAGAGCTTCCAGATCATCCAGTCCGTCGCTGTTTATGCCATAATCGTTAAGTTCTGCCAGTACGTCGCGGGCGTCCGAAATTAAGTTTACGACTACACCGATGAGCTCTGCCTCGCGGTATCTCAGGAAATCTGTTTTAGAAATATCGGCACGCTTGTAAAGATCATTTTTGTCCTGCACAGATGCGTATCCGCGGAGTGCCGCTGCCAGGATGAAGCTCTTTTTTTCCAGCCGCTCACGCACTTCTGCTTTTGCCTGGGTAATGCCGCTTGGGTTTATTAGTTGCTGCGCTACCTCTTGCGCCAGGGCATCCAGTTTTTCCGAAAGCTGTGCTTTGGCATTGGATAGCGGGATATTAGTATTCCAAAGTCTGGAGTTGTCATCGAAATGGTTTTCTACTGCCAGCAGCATGTCATACTGGTCGATCTGTTGTTTTGTCATAATTTCAAAATTTGTATTTATATTAATTTAAATAAAGGCTCTGTTTGCCTTGGATATTCGATTGATTAAAGCATACTTCCCGTTGTTTATATAGTAGTAGCGATTGTTTCGTCGGGAGTTGCCTATGTTGGTTGAAGAGATGTTGTTGTTTTGTGATGAGATTCTACTGCTGTGCCATCAGATACTGTTGTTTGTTGATGAGATGCCATTGTTTGGTGATGAGGCGTGATTGTTTGATGATGGGTTGTTATTGTTTTGTAAACATTGATTGCTATTGGCTTCGTTCCCACACGTACCTGGGTATTTTCTTGAGATCTTTGTTTTGGGATTTCATTAGTTCTATATACTTTTTATAGTTTTCTTTGGCTAATTCTTGGTTGCCGATTGCCCAATAGCTGTCTGCGAGGTTGAGATAGGCGACAACACGATTCGGCTCTTTTTTTATTATACTTTTTAAAATAAAAATAGCTTCTTCATAAATTTTGGCTTCTTCCAGATAATATGCTATATCATTACTATTCTTTACGTCCAATAGATTAAGGGTTCCTATTTTAAACATATTTACAGGATAATCTATAAAAAAATCATTTGGTTTGTTACTGAATATTAATTCAAAGGCATTTTTATTATTAAAAAAAATACTGCTTTTCAGTTTATTCTTTAAAATGATAGAATTTTTTCTATTTACAAAAACACTTCTTTCATCCATTGTTTCATAATCCACATCCGTAACTTTAACAGGTACAATATAATTTTTAGCAATGAAGATTCCATCTCTATTTAAATCAACCTGTTCCTTACTTATTAAAAATAAATCATTTTTATTAACAAATAAGTGATAGGCAATCTGTGTTTTAGTAGTACTTGCATTGTTTTGATAAACGAGAAAAAAATCATTTGTACCAACACCTTTGTAAAAATAAGTATTGAATAAATCCGCATTTCTAATTAAATTACTGCTGTTATAAACTATTGCGGAATCAGCAGATTTAACCATTAATTTTTCGCCAATCATTCGAATAAAATACCGCTCATCAATCCGGTCTTTTTTTCGGATTCCCTTCGTTTGAGCATTTCCGTTGCACGATTGTAAAAAAAGAAGTAATAGGATTATATTTAATCTTTGCATTTTTTTATTTTTAAACATTTTTCCATTTTTTCTGCATAACCCTGTACTATACTTGCTCTATCAGTACCGTTTATAACCCTTCTTGCATTATAATAATCGGTTTTTTTTGAGTTTATGTAATCTCCTAGAGATACTCCTGAAAATTTACCTTCTTCACATCCATATATCATAATTTTAATTGCAATGTCGTGCTCTGCTGCTTTCTCTGGAGAATTTATTAAATCAACACCAAATTTTTCACCCATTTTTCTATAATTTTTTTTCCAAGTGATTTGTACGAAGCCTCTTCCAAAATATTTTACTCCATCGCCTGGTTTTGTATTTTCATTTTCTATCGCCATTTTTTTTCGCTTTTCATTTTTCCCCAAAATAGGGTCATACATATCTTCAAAGTATTTTTTTCTTACTTTCCAACTCAGCCAGTTAGCTTCTTCGACAGGATTAAACGTGTGTCCCGTTTCTAGTTCTGCTGTAGCCAACATATAGGCTATTTTCTTAATCTCGCAATCTCTATCTTCCTTTGAGTAATATTCTCTTATCCCTTTAAATACTTTTTTAAGGCTAACTTTTAAACTTTCTTTCATAGGCAATAAATTGCCTTTTTTATCATATCTAGGAAATTCTTTTTGATAATTAGTAAAGAAGTTTTCTTCATCAATTCTACAACATTTACATTCTTCCTCTTTTTCTTCTTTCTTCACCGGCTCACTCGTCCCTGTCTTTAGCGGCACTTGAGAATCCTGCGGTACATCCATCTTGCCGATGTCGTTTTTGACTTTTAATTCTTCTTCATGAAAATTGGATTCATTACCAGTTTGCCAGATTCTTAACTTATAACTATGCTCACTTGCAGACATATCTTTTTGTGCATTAATCGGCATAAATGGCGTGAGCATAATTGCCTGTTTAGTTTTTACAACACCGTTTTTCTGTATTATTTCTAAGGAAACGGGACTCTTGTACACTTCTTTTTCTTCTCCGTTGACAATATCATAGATTTTGAAATCTACCTTTTTCCCCAACATATTGAGCGTGTAAATCTGCAGATTGAAATTATTGATATATTTAAGATTGTCTTTTTCTCTTACTTTATATTCTACATCCAAGAAGAACACATCAATTATTTTTTCATCCCCATCACTTTTTGGAGTAATGCGTAGTTGTACAGTTTCTTCTTTGTAGGTTGCTTTTACTTGTAAATTTTTATTTAAAAGATTTTCATAGAATTGGTAAGTTACCATTCTACCTTTTTTTTCTTTGGATGCAGATGTAGGTACTTTGGTATATTCATTCTCTTTATTGTCTTTTGCCCAATACAGTTGCCAGATGATATCGTCCTCTTTGATAGAAGAAACATCCGCACCTTCCGCAAAAATAATACTGTAGTTTTGGATTGTTTTCAAATCTGGAAAACGTTCTCCTTCTATTCCGCTTAAAAATTTTCCCATAACTTTAAGAATAATATTGGTTCTCATCTTCTTCCGCCTGAAACTCCTGCAGATCCAATCCCGGCAGGATTTGGTTCATCATTTCCGCATCGGCTCTTTGCAGGTTGCTGTTGCCTATTTTTACATTTTGCCCGTGATATTTCACTGTAATTTTTCCGCCAACGGAACACATTAGATAGGAGGTTTCCAGCAAAGCTGACTTTTCCATTATCTTTAGTCTTTCATAAGGTTTCAGCCATTTTCCTGCGGGCGCAAATGTGCACGGATTGTTGTTCTTTACTTTACAGTTTCCAAAACAGGCAGCTCCTTCTTGGAACTGCAAATCATCAACTGTTGCAGCCCATTTATCTTTATCCCGACTGTTGAAAACTGCTTTTGTATGTGAAGTTACTTTTAGCGTTGCAGGTGCAAGACCTTTGTCGCACAAGTATTTTGCACCATCTACAACGTAATATTTATTATCCTGCTCGGTACGTTTCGCTTCCGCTTCTTTTTCTTTTTGTTCTTCTTTCTGTTGTTTTTCTTCTTGAAGTTCTTCCTGTTTCTTTTGTTTTACTTCTTCTTGGGAGAGTTTTTCTTTTTCAACTGTCAGTTTTTTTCCTTCCCAAATCTCATAACCAATTTGGTCCCGGATGTCCTCGCACCAATTATTATGAAAACGTCTCACTTCATCAACAGAAATTCCGAAATCCAGGGCAAGGCTTTCCAACGTTTCGCCTTTCTTCACAGTGTAAATCATTCCTTTTTTCATCTTGTGTTTTTCTTATTTATGTTTTGGTAAATATTTGCCTTTTATTTCTTCAACGAAAAAGCCTTTGGATTTTTTTTCTCCTTTTACATCATATAAGATATTTACTGTCGTTTTTCTTTCAGCAATTTCTTTCGTTTCCAATATTTGTATGCTAATATTTTCTATATCGAAAGTGCTAAAATTAATTTTTATCTCGTGAATACTTCTATCAGAATTTAGTAGAAAATTACCGTGAACTTTATTATCATCACTGGGAGAATGTCCAAAAATAGAAATATCCGTTTTCCCTTTATCCGTTTTTTCATCATTGAAAAGTAATTCCGTCTCGTAAATTGCAGTTTCAAGAACAGCAGGTAAAGGATAATTAATTTTTACCGCTTTATCATTTTCATATTCTCCATAAATAGGAAAGAAAAATATTGAGAAGAACCAATCATTCAGTAAACCCTTCAACAGTTTTACAGGATTTTTGTAGAGACTCCCAATTCTGTTTAAAAGCTTAATAGAAATAGGATTATCATAATATTCTTCGAATCTCGGGATAAAGCTTCTCCACCGTTCTAATATTTCTGAATGGTTAAAAATCCCAATGGGATAACCAGAAGAACTGATTTGTAAAGTCAATGGAAATAACGCTTCGGAAGCTTGGAATACCAGATTACCGATTAATGTTTCATCTGATTTTTCATCATTAATAAGTAGATGATAACGATTGATTTTGACCAACTTTTTCTCAGAATGATATTCATACTGAACGCTGAAATCAAAATTGATTTTCTTTTTTTCTTTTTGGAACAAGTAGGAATACTCTCTCCGTTCCAATGAATTGGAGGGTGTAGAAATTTTCATCATTTGTTTTTTGTGTGTTTAAATATTCTAAAAATATTTTTAAGAACAATATCAAATCTAAGAATTATATCAATAGCTAGTATATATAAACAAAAAAAACCAACAAAAAATTGCTGGTTTTAATTATTCATTTTTATTTAAATTAATTCTATTCCCACTCGATGGTTGCCGGCGGTTTGGAACTGATGTCATACGCTACCCTGTTGATACCACGAACTTCATTGATGATTCTGCTGGAAACAGTGTCTAAAAATTCGTAAGGTAATCTGCTCCACGTTGCGGTCATAAAATCGATGGTGTTGGCAGAACGAACAACAGCTGTGTATTCATAAGTTCTTTCGTCTCCCATTACTCCTACAGATTTTACGGGAAGAAGAACCACGAACGCCTGAGACACTTTCTCATACAAATCGTTTTTGTACAACTCTTCGATGAAAATATCGTCTGCTTCCTGAAGGATTCTCACTTTTTCTGCATCTACTTCGCCCAAAACTCGGATGCCCAAACCTGGTCCTGGGAACGGATGTCTGTAAACCAACTCGTGTGGGATTCCTAATTCCTCTCCTACTTTTCTAACTTCATCTTTGAACAATTCTCTCAAAGGTTCTAACAATTCAAATTCCATTTCTTCAGGTAATCCACCTACGTTGTGATGAGATTTGATAACCGCAGAAGGTCCTTTTACGGATTGAGATTCGATGACATCTGGGTAGATGGTTCCTTGCGCAAGGAATTTTGCGCCTTCGATTTGTTTAGATTCTTCGTCGAAGACATAAACGAACTCGTTACCTATAATTTTTCTTTTTTCTTCCGGGTCGCCAACTCCCGCTAATTTAGATAGAAATCTTTCGGAGGCTTCTACCAATTTGATATTCATTTTGAAGTGCTTGCCATAATTTTCCATTACTTTTTTGCCTTCGTCCTTTCTCAAAAGTCCGGTATCAACGAAGATACAGTTCAGCTGATCACCAATTGCTTTATGAATTAAAACGGCTGCAACAGAAGAATCTACACCGCCAGACAAACCAAGAATCACTTTCTGGTCGCCCACTTTTTCTTTGATTTCTGCAACGGTTTTCTCAATATAATTTGTCAGTAACCAATTTTTATCCGCTTTACAAATTCCGAAAACGAAGTTCTCAATCATTTTCCCGCCCTCTTCAGAATGCGAAACTTCTGGGTGAAATTGTACGCCGTAAATCTTTTTCTCAGGATTTGAAATAGAAGCTATGACGCCAGATTTTGCATTAAGCTCAAAACCTTGTGGTAATTCTGCAACCTCATCGAAATGACTCATCCAAACGATTGAATTCTGATAAACGCCTTTCAATAATTCGTTTTCTTTAACGATGTCCAAATGTGCTTTTCCGTATTCGCCTTTGTCGCCTTTGGCAACTTTTCCGCCTAAAAGATGCGCAGTCAATTGCATTCCGTAGCAGATTCCGAGAACCGGAATGCCTTGCTCGTACAACTCTTTTTCTACAAGGTGTGCGTTTTCTGCATTCACAGAACTTGGGCCGCCGGAAAGGATGATTCCACGAGGTTTTTTCTCAAGGATTTCTGACAATGGTGTGTTGAATGGTACTATTTCCGAATAAACTTCCATTTCACGGATTCTTCTCCCAATTAATTGGTTATACTGTGAACCGAAGTCTAAAATGATAATTCCGTTTTGCATATATGTTGTAATATTTTTTAAAATTGTGCGTAAATAAAGGTTCTTTTAAATGGATAAAAAACCGGCGAACCCGTGAAAACTTTCCTCAATTCTTCTTTGTAATCCTGCTTATATTCTTCTTTCAACTCTTCCGGAAGTTTTTCTACGAAAGGAATCATTGCTGTTCCAGAAGCCCAGTCGTAAACTGCATCTGCGTCTTTCATAATGTGAGGGTAAACTTTTTCAAACACGTTGATTTTTTTGCCTTCATTGTCTGACAAAATCTTGGCATAATCTTCTATATTGAGAACCGAATATTCTCTTTTCCAGCCGTTGAAATGTTTCTGATAAACCTCGTGTTCCGCCATAACTGATAATAACTGATGAACGATGAAATTGTGATTCGATGGAACCTGAACAGCTAATTGTCCGTCTTGATTTAGTTTTGAAATCAGTTTTGGAAACAATTCATAATGATTTTTACACCATTGCAAAGATGCGTTGGCTATAATCAAATCAAATTTCTCATCCAATTCCACTTGCTCTTCTACGCTTCTTTGAAAAAATTGTAATCTATTGGCTGCATACTGTTCAGCTTTTTGAAGCATTTCTGCAGAAGAATCGATTCCGATAATATTTGAATTTGGAATGAAATCTAACAATCCGGAAGTCAGTTCGCCTGTTCCACAACCTAAATCGATAACGGATAAATTAGATTCAATCTCGATGAGTTTGATTAAATCAAAATAAGGAGCAGAACGCTCTTTCTTGAACTGGTCGTAAACATCAGGATTCCAAGGCATTTTTTTTAATTATAAGTTATTAAGTATGATGAAAGTCACTTTCTATTTTCAATTTCGCTTTATTGATGTCGTTTTATTTTACTTTTCCTCCTCTTCTATGGATTGACAAAACTCCAATTGATACTGAAAACTCATAGCCCCGATTGCAGTGGAAATCCTTTTTTGCTGATGCTTAGATTTCTATTGATTGACAACTGTTCTGGCAAAAAAGATTGCAACGGAAAGCGGGAAACAGCTCCTAAAAAATTTTAATCAAAAACTGTTTGATGAGGTCAATAGCTCCTAAAAAAAAGAGACATTGGTCGCCCAACATCTCTGTATATTTTAGAATTTTGCAATATCGTCCCGGTAAAAACCGTAGTCAAAATCTACTGCAATCGCATCTTCGTACACTTTTTTGCGAGCTTCTTCGAAGGTATCTCCAAGCGCCACCAGGTTCAGAACTCTACCACCAGTGGAAACGACTCTGTCTCCTCTGTAATCTGCGCCAGCGTAAAGCAACTTGCTTCCTTTCACTTTTTCTGCGCCTGTAATCTCGTAGCCCGTCTCGTGATTCTGAGGATAACCTCCTGAACAAACCACCAAACAAACTGCTTTTTTATTTTTAAATTTCAAATCCAAGTCTTTGCCGTGAAGACAATCCTCGATAACATCTACCAAATTATTTTCCAGCAACGGCAAAAGAACCTGAGTTTCCGGGTCACCCAATCTCATATTGTATTCTAAAAGATAAGTTCCGTTTTTGGTAATCATCAATCCGAAGAAGATAAATCCTTTGAAGCTAAGACCTTCTTTTTTAAGACCTTCAACGGTTGGATTCATAATATGTTCTACGAAATCCTGCTGATGTGCCTCTGTGAATTCCGGGCTTGGTGCCGCAGAACCCATTCCGCCAGTGTTTGGACCTTTGTCGCCGTTTCCTACTTTTTTGTAATCTTTTGCAGGAACGAAAGGGAAGATTTTTTCACCGTTGGAAACACCAATGATTGATGCTTCGAAACCTTGAAGAAACTCTTCGATAATTACCTGAATACCAGAATCTCCGAAGATTCTTTTGATCATAAAATCGTGAATTGTACCTTCTGCTTCTTCCAAATCTTCTGCAATCACCACGCCTTTTCCACCAGCTAAACCGCTTGCTTTGATTACCAATGGAAACTCTTGTTTTTGAAGATATTCTCTAGCCTCAACATAAGAATCAAACGTCACAGATTGTGCCGTTTTGATTCCGTAAGTTTTCATAAACTTTTTAGAGAATGCTTTGCTACCTTCCAAAGAAGCTGCTTTTTTTGAAGGACCGAACACTTTCAAATCCACTTTTTTGAATTCATCCACAATCCCTTCTACAAGAGGTGCTTCTGGACCAACAATTGTCAAATCGACTTTGTTTTTAATCGCAAAATCTCTAAGCGCAGTGATATCTGATTCGTTTATATTTTCTCCTAATTTTTCTGTAGTGGCGTTACCAGGCGCAAAAAACATTTTTGTAATTCTGCTGTCCTCGCTCAATTTAGTTGCTAAAGCCGAAGCACGGCCGCCATTTCCAACAATAAGTAATCTCATCTGTAAATATTAATGTTTTTGTAGATAAACGCTTGAAATCTTTCTATTTCTCCGGAACTTTCGTTCTTTACGTTTTATCTGTTTTCAGTTTCACTTTTTAAAGTGCCAAATTTAAGATTTTTCAATGACAATTCTCATACCGATAGGCCGGTAATTTTCTTAAAAAAATATTAAAAATTAAAACCACAAAAAGTCACAAAAGAAAATATTGGATATTATAGTATGTTGAAAATATAAAAGTAAACATAGAAAAAGTTCGTTTTTACTTTAAAGCCTAAACTTTTGTGACTTTTGTGGTTATAAATTATCTTGGCAATTCCATTGGAACTTCCATCAATAATATTTCCGAGTTTTCCTCAGCTTCTAAAGTGAAACTGTTTGTATCCCAAATTCCGAAACCATCTCTTTCATTTAAAATTTGGTCTCCGATTTTTGCCTTTCCTCTGATGACAAAAGCGTAAACGCCGTTCCCAGATTTTTTGATTTTATATTCTTTGGAAAAACCTTTGTCAAATTTTGCCAAGTTGAACCAAGCATCCTGATGAATCCAAACGCCAGCATCATCTGCATTGGGCGAAAGAATCTGTTGGAAGTCATTCTGAACCGATTTTTCCTCGATGTTAATTTGGTCATATCTTGGAATAACGTCGGTTTTGTTTGGGATAATCCAGATTTGTAGGAATTTCACAGGTTGTTCGGTTGCGTTTTCTTCACTGTGCATAATTCCGGTTCCTGCTGACATTACCTGAATATCGCCCTTTTTGATGATTCCAGAATTGCCCATATTATCGCCGTGACGCAAATCGCCCTCCAACGGAATAGAAATAATTTCCATATCGCGGTGCGGATGCCTTCCGAAACCCATTCCGCCTTCTACGAAATCGTCATTTAAAACTCTCAAAACTCCGAAATGGGTTCTTTCTGGATTGTGGTAACTGGCGAAACTAAATGTGTGATGGCTTTTCAACCAACCGTGGTTGGCATAACCTCTACTTTCTGCGGTGTGATATACTGTTTTCATTATAAATTGATTTTAATTGTTAGGCTTTTTGTTGATACAAATTTCCAACTTTGAAAACTCTTACACATTGATGTACGATAAGAACGAAAAAACTCCGACAATAGCCGGAGTTTTATATAAAAGTTAAAATTTTGTCTTTAAAAATGAACTTGCTGAATCTCATCTTCGATTTCTTTGGGAGATTCTTCTTGAGATTTGATGAAAATCATTGTAATCAAAGCGCCCAATAACATACAAACTCCACCAACTACTACATAATCTATTGCCATTTTTCCAAATAGATTGGAGACAATTGGTCCGCCAAAAATACCGTTGATGATTTGCGGAACGACGATAAAGAAATTGAAAATCCCCATATAAACACCCATTTTTCTTTGTGGAATTGCATCTATCAACATCGCATACGGCATTGCTAAAATACTTGCCCAGGCAAATCCTAAACCTACCATCGAAATCCAAAGCATCGAAGTATCTTTGATAAAATACATTGAAATCAATCCCAAACCTCCACTTGCCAAAGCTAAAGCGTGCGTTTGTTTTTTTCCAATAGCTTTTGCAATTGGAGTCAGTAAAAATGCAAATGGAATGGCAAAAAGATTGTACAATCCAAATAAATGTCCAGTCAAATCTCCGGCTTTATTGAAATCTACCGACTTTGTATCTTCCGGTGAAAGTCCAAAATGATGCGTTGCCAAAGCACTGGTTGTGAAAACCCACATTGTAAATAATGCAAACCAAGAAAAGAACTGAACTATTCCTAATTTCTTCATCAAGTTCGGAATATTTGCAAAATCCTTAAACATATCAGAGAATTTCGAATGTTCTTCTGTCACTTCTTTTCCACCTTCGAATTCTGCAAATTCCTGTGGCGAATATTCTTTGGTTGTGAAAATCGTATAGAGAATTGAAATAATTAAAACTGTTGCTCCAATATAAAATGCAAAAATTACATTGTCTGCTACATAACCTTCCGGTGCGACATTGGAAATATTGATTTTCATTAACCAATTTGGAACATTTAAATTCATATTTATGCTAAAAAAATTATCCAGAGATTTTATATAAATATGAAAATTGGTCAACCAGTTTGGCATTTCTGAACCAATCACGGCACCGATTCCAATCAAAATAGTTTGGATGGAAAACCCTAAAGTTCCTTGATGCTTCGGCAACATATCTCCCACCAATGCACGGAAAGGCTCCATTGCAATGTTAACGGAAAAGTCCATCATTGCTAAGAAAATCACGGCTAATAATAAAACATTTGCAGCAATCATATGGGTGACGGAAGCAGCGTTGGGAAGAAGAACCAACCCAATAGCACAAAGAACTGCACCAATTAAAAAGTAAGGTTTTCTCCTTCCAAGAGGACTCCACGTATTGTCGCCCATATGACCAATGATTGGCTGGACAATCAAACCCGTAACTGGCGCAACCAGCCAAAACCAAGACAATTCGTGCACATCTGCACCGAGGTTGGCCAAGATTCTACTGGCATTTCCGTTTTGTAAGCCAAATGCCATTTGGATTCCTAAAAACCCCATACTCATATTGATAATCTGAGCGATGGAGAGATTAGGTTTTATTTTTTTTGTCATTTATTTTTAAGGTATTTATATATTATTTCAATTTCTGAATCAAAGCATCTTCAATTGGAGTTTTGATTTTGACAACTTCGTTTACCACTTCATTTGGAACTGTAACCGAAAGAACATATTGTTTAACTTTCCATTTTCCTCCTATTTTTTCGACAACGCCTGAACCTCTGCAGATTTTCATTTGAGTATCAAGAATTTCATCAAACCAAGCATAATTTCCGTCTTTACTGAAATAGACATTTCGTTTTAAGGATTTGAAATTCCAGGTTGTCTTTTTGTCGAAAAATGGTTTTGCCCATTCTTTGAATTCTTTTTTGTTCCAGACTTCGGTCGCATCTGTTCCGATAAAAGTTGATTCTTCTGTAAAACAGTCAAAATATTTATCGAAATCTGCATCAGCCGCAAACGTATTGAAATCATCCAACAACCTGTTGACATTTTTTTTCTGAACATTCTCGTAAAAGCCTTTTTTCTGGGCGATTAATGAATTTGAAAATATTAAGAATGACGATAATAAAAAGAGTGAAAATATTTTTTTCATTTTTGAGTTATTTTGAATTTTCTATCATTTTTTTAATTAACACAATCTGACCAAGATGATAATAACTATGTTCTATCATTCCATCAAGATTTCTGATATAGTTTCCATATTTTTCATCAACAAAATCAGTATTGAGTTTTTCTTCAGGCAACTTTTCTATTAGTTTCGCGAATTCTTCCGAATCTTTCCAAAAATTATTAAGGAAATTTTCCCATTGCTGCTGAGATTCTATAGATGGAAAATCGAAGCTAAATTGGTCTCTTATCTCCAAATCTCCATCAAGCAAAACATTTTTAATTCCTTTGATATAATAATAAATATGTTGTGCAAGAACAGAAATTGTATTCAGATTCTGAAACTTTTCTGTAGCCATTTTATAATCCAAATTTTCCAGCTGGTCTTTGAAATTGGTGTTGGCAATCCAGGTTCCATTCAGGATAACTTCCCGAAAACGATTGGCTAATTGCAACTGATTTTTCATATTCAAAATATAATTAAACGAATGTAAAAATTTGTTCGGAAACTCAGTTACACTTTTCAAGTTTTGAACTCAATTAATTCAATTCTAAAATTAATGAAGATTTTCCAGGAACAGACAAATTGGATTTCAAATCAAAATCTTTATCAGAAATGATATCTTTTCCTTTTGTGAAATTCTTCAAACCTTCAGAAAAACGTTTTAGATCCAGATTCTGATCTTTTTTATTATTGTTGATAATTACCATAACCCGTTTGTTATCCGTATATCGGAAATAAACATAAACATTATCATTCGGGATGTAATGCAAAGTTTTTCCTGTATGAACGGCTTCGTTTCCTTTTCTCCAATTCAGGAGTTTTTTGGTGTAATCGAAATAGTCGTTTTGGGAAGCTGTTCTTCCAGCTTTTGTTAAAGCATTATTCGTGTCGCCAGCCCAACCTCCAGGGAAATCTCTACGAATCTCGCCATCGCCACCGTTGTTTTTGTCGCCTGCCATTCCGATTTCGGAACCGTAATATAATTGCGGAATTCCACGAATGGTCAGAATCAGACTCATTGCTAATTTGTAATCTTCAACCTTTGGAAAAATCTGATTGAATCTATTTGTATCGTGATTCTCAGCAAAAACCAGAAGATTGTTGATATCTGGATAAAGGAAATCGTTAGCTAAATTATCATAAACTCTCTGCATCCCAGAATCCCAGCCAGCATCTTCCCGGAAAACCTGACCAAGAGCATCGTGAAGTGTAAAATCCATCACAGACGGCAGATAAGAATTATAACCTTCTATCGCTGCAATCTTAGAATCCTTTTGCCAATAAGACATCTGTGCCTGATCGTGCATCCAAACCTCCCCAACAATATTGAATTTTGGATATTCGTCCGTAATTTTCTTTGTCCAATCTGCAATTCCTTTTTTGTCGTTATAAGAATACGTATCGACGCGGAAACCGTCCAAATCTGCATATTCAATCCACCAGATGGCGTTCTGAGCCATATAGTTAACCACCATTGGATTGCTTTGGTTCATATCTGGCATTGTTGTGTCAAACCAGCCGTCCATACAAGCCGCTTCATCAACTTTTGCTGCATTGCTATCGAACTGCGTTGTCATTCTATAGTTACTTCTCTGGAAACCATTTTCCTGTCCTTTCCAATAATGAATCCAATCTTTGGAAGGCAAATCTTTGATAATCCAGCTTTTTGAACCCCAGTGATTGGTCACATAATCCATCACCAATTTCATTTTTCTTTTATGAAGTTCATCAGCAAGATTTTTGTAATCTTCGTTGGTTCCGTAACGCGGGTCGATTTTGTAATAATCGCTTTGTGCGTAACCGTGGTAAGAATAGGAAGGTTCATTATCCTCCAACAACGGCGTGTTCCAAAGTGTTGTAATTCCTAATTCCTGAAGATAATCCAAGTTCTTTACAATCCCTGCAATATCTCCACCGTGACGTCCGCCAGTTTTACTTCGGTCAGCTTTTTCAGCCGTATCTGGGGTGTTGTCGTTTTTAGGATTTCCGTTGGCAAAGCGGTCTGGCATTATCAAATACATCACATCCGAAGAAGTGTAAGAATCTCTGTTCGCCGAGTTTTGTTGTCTTTGCTTGAATTCGTAATCGATGGTTTTAACGGTTTTGTTTCCGTTTTTGAAATTCAGTTTTGTTTTTCCGGGCTGAACACCGTTGGTATCGATGGTTACGAAAAGGTAGTTTGGGTTTTCAACTTTTTTGACTTCTTTGATTTTGATTCCGGTTGAGAATTCTGGCTGAAGATTTTGGATATCTTTTCCGTAAACTAATAATTGCAGTTCAGGATTTTTCATTCCACTCCACCAAAAAGCCGGTTCTACTTTCTGAACCTGAGAATAGAAAATGGAGGAAAGTATGATTGAAGAAAATGTGATTATTTTTTTCATAATGTAAATTTTAGGAAAAGACTTTGTCAAAGCTTGAATCGATGACAAAGTCTTGATTGGTGTTGAAAGCCATAGCCCCGATTGCAGTGGAAATCCTTTTTTGCTTGGGCTTCGAG
>Ga0308163_10002449_pt1 | contig 17011 bp, 19 predicted proteins | sample PhyTR1_FD_201037 | JGI IMG/M metagenome (GOLD analysis project Ga0308163, IMG submission 201037) | Phyllosphere microbial communities from UC Gill Tract Community Farm, Albany, California, United States - DLSLT.R1 | ecosystem: Host-associated > Plants > Phyllosphere > Unclassified | place: USA...
TTGGCGGCGGCAGTGGTATTGGTCATGGAAATACTCGTCAGGCCGCTTTTGCCAGTGTCGCAACAGCGGGCGTGCCGGCTTCGAGGAAGGTGATCAGGCCACATTCCTCCCGGCTCATGTAGCGCTTGGCGCGCGGAAGGCGGAGTGCCTTGCGGAAGGTCGACTGACCGGTCTTCACGAGCGCGATCAGCGACGGGTGGACATAGCTTTTGCGCGCGATCGCGTGGGTGTTGCCCAAGCGCGCCACCACGGGTTCGAGCATCGTCTTGAGGCTCAGGTCCCGCTCGGCGGACGCGAGTGCCTCGAACGCGGCGACGCTGGCAGCCCAGGTCCGAAAATTCTTGGCGGTGAAATCGGTGCCGGTGACGTCGCGGATGTAGCAGTTGACGTCGGTCGAGGTGACCGGGTGCGCGACGCCGGCATCGTCGAGCCAGGCGAACAGATGCTGTTCGTCGAGGTCCTGGCATTTCTTGACGAAGCTGCTGAGCGAGCGGTCGGTGATCCTGAGCGTCCGCATCTTGCCGGACTTGCCCTTGTACTGGAGTTTCAGCGTCGAGCCCTTCACCTCGCCGTGGCGCTTGCGCAGCGTGGTGGCGCCGAAGCTCTCGTTCGCTTCGGCATAGGCTTCGTTGCCGATGCGGATATGACCGCCGTCGAGCAGGCGGATGACCGCGGCGACCGCGCGTTCGCGGGTCAGCGAGCGTTTCCGGAGATCGGCTTCGACCGCTTTCCGCAGCTTGGGGAGGGCGTGGCCGAAGTCGGCGCAGCGTTCGTATTTGGCGGCCTCCTGCGCTTCGCGGAAGCCGAGGTGATAGCGATACTGTTTCCGTCCCTTCTCGTCCCAGCCGACCGCCTGGATGTGGCCGTTAGGCTTGGGGCAGAACCACGCGTCGCGATAGGCGGGGGGCAGGCCGATCGCGTTCAGCCGGTCGATCTCGACGCGATCGGTGATGCGTTCGCCCTTGGCATCCCAATAGCCCCAGCCGTTCCGCATCTTCTTGCGGGTGATGCCGGGCTTGGAGTCGTCGGAATACACGATCTTGGTGGGCAATGCGGTGGTCCCTTGGGGGCGTCTGATTCTGGCTATCTCTGCAAATGTTCGGGAAGGCGCATCGTTCCGGAACGAGGCGGGCTGCGCTTGGTTGAGGGGGCACGGGATTTCACTGGAGACATGACATGGCCGATCTTTCCCAAGCTCGCGTATTGATGCTCGCTGCCGATGGTTTCGAGACCGTCGAACTGTTCGAACCGCGCAAAGCGCTGGAGGCGGCGGGCGCGAAAGTGACGCTCGCGTCGATCAAGACCGACCCGATCCAGGGCATGAAGGGCGACATCAACAAGGCCGAGACGGCAACGCCCGACCTGACGCTCGACGAGGTCGATACCGACGATTACGACGCGCTGGTGCTGCCGGGCGGCGTCGCCAACCCCGACACGATGCGCCAGCAGGAGCGCGCGATCGAGATCATCACCGAGTTCATGGAGGACGGCAAGATCATCGCCGCGATCTGCCATGCGCCGTGGCTGCTCGCCGAGGCAGACGTGATCGACGGACGCCGCGTGACGAGCTTCCCGTCGATCCGGACAGACCTGGAGAATGCAGGTGCCGACGTGGTGGACGAGGAGGTCGTGGTCGACGGCAATTTGATCACCAGCCGCAAGCCGGATGATATCCCCGCGTTCAACAAGGCGATCATCGAGGCGCTGGAAGAGGAGCTGGCCGACGAACCGGTCGACTGATTGAAAGAGTGATGCACGCTCTTCCTTGTTCTCCCGCGAAGGCGGGAGCCCAGACTGGGTCCCCGCCTTCGCGGGGAAACAAAAAGGGGAGGCCTACAGACTGTTGAGCCAGCGTTGAGCCGGGCGTTCGATCAGGTGGTAGAGGACGATTGAGGCTAGCATAACCAGACCGAAATACAGCGCGATCTTCGTTGGCGGCACGGCCGCCACGTCGCTGACTAAGACGAGTTTGAACGCCTTCCAGAGAATGAAGTGGCTGAGATAGGTCGCGTAGCTGATCTCGCCGAGATAATGCGTCCATCTGAGTTCGAACGGATTTCCAGGCCTGCCGGCAGTTAGTGCCAGTAAGAGCAGGGCCACAGCGAAAAGTGCTGGAATGACCAGAGTTTCCCGCGCGCCGGCGATCCAGCATCCTGCGACAAGCACGGCAACCAGCGCAGCACATATCGGCGCTAGCGAAGAACCACGCCAGCGTAGCCATAGGGCACAGACGATGCTGCCCGTGGTGAACTCCACTAGGCAGCGTAAGAGGCCGTAGCGCGGTATGTCGGTGCCTAGGCTCGGCGCGCTCATCGCGAGGTGCAGGCAGACCAGCAAGCCGCCGGCGATTGCCAGCAGACCCCAACTCGGCAAGCGCCGCCAATCCACCGCCATAACCAGCAACGGAAACAGCAGGTACGCACCCAGTTCGGCGCTGATCGACCAAGCCGGGTCGTTCCAGGCGAGGCGATGCGTGAAGCCCCAGTTCTGGAGCAGCAGGATGTGGAGCGGCAATTCAGGGAAGACGAACTGCGGATCGCTGCGGCCGGTTGCGCGGAGCAGAAGGGCCAGTGCGACGGCGCCGGCCAAGGTGACGAGATGCAGAGGCCAGATGCGGGCGATGCGTTTTTGCAGGAAGCGCGGAATGCTTGCCGCGCCGCCGGTACGAATGCGGTCGGACCAGGTCAGCCAGATCACGAAGCCGGACAGCAGGAAGAAGAAATCGACCGCCAGATACCCTTTGGCGAAAACGTCGCGCAGGCCGGTAGGTAGTCCCGCGATAGACAGGCGGATGTGGTAGAAGACGACGAACCAGGCGGCGATCCCGCGAACGCCGGTCAGCGCGCGTAGTTCGTGAACAGGTGTGCGATCCGTCATGCTGGAGATGGCACGGCACTGCGGCGCATCGGCCGGAACGATTGCTCGCTCCGCTTGCGCGCCAGATACGTGTCGAGGCCTATCTGTGCGCCGATGAGCATGTAGATGAACGGCTGGAAGGCGATCGCGATGAACCCTGCGCCGAGCAGGTAGACGATGTGCCCGCTTTGCAATGCCGCTGCGAGCGGTCCGGCCCAGGCGAATTCCCCGTCCGGATCGCGGTAGCGGCGGCGGATGACCTCCATGCGGACGATGCCGATCAGGTTGATCGCGAGCCATATCGCAAGGCCGGGATAGCCTTGTTCGCCGAGCATCTCGAAATAGGCGCTGTGATACGCGCGCGCCTTGTCGACCTCGACCTTGGGTGCCTCGGCAACGCCGGGCGTGGTCTTCAGGTCATAGCGGATGTGGTTGCCGAGGTATGCGTTGAAGCCCCCGCCGAACGGGTTCGCCTTTGCGTATTCGATCGTCCATTTCCAAACCGCGAGCCGCGTCGAGGCGGACTCGTCCGCGTCATAGGTCTTGATGGTGTTCATGCGGTTGGTGAAGGTCGAGGGCAGGAACGGGATCGCCGCCAGCCCCAGCACGCCCAGCATCGCCAGATACGCGACCTTGCGCTTCACGTTGCGGATCGAGAGCAGCGCCAGCAGGCCGATGCAGAGCAGCCCGGTGCGCGTCGACGTGCCGACCGGGATCAGCAGGCAGGCGAAGACGAGCGCCAGGCAATAGGCCTTCACTCGCCAGTCCGGCCTGAAGATCGTGCCGTGATGCATGAACCAGACGATGATCGGGACGATCGCGATCGCGACCGCGCTGATCGTGCTGCCCTCGTACAGGCCTGAATTATTGTCGACCATCAGGTTCAACTGACCGTAACCGCCGCCGCCGCTGGCGATCGTCTTGATCCCGCCGACGACGATGATCGACGATGCGGCGAGGATCATGAACAGCAGCAGCGCCTCGATCCGCACGCGCGTGCGGAGCGTCAGCGGCAGGAACGCGGCGAAGGCGAGCGCCTTCCACACCCAGTCCCATTTCTCCTTGGCCTCGACGGGGAAGTCCGCGGCGATCGTCGTGCTCCAGCAATAGAGCAGCAGCAGCACGATCAGCACCTGGCGTCCGCCGACGCGCGTGTCCCGCTTGTCGTCGGCGAGGATCCACCCGCCGACCGCCAGCGCGACCGCGATCAGCGAGATCGGCACGCTGTTCAGTAGCAGGTAGGTCAGCCGCTGTGGCGACACGATGTCGATATAGACATAGACGAGCACGAGCAGGAACGGCCGCTTGAACCCCATTCCGAAGAACGCGAGCAGGAACGCGATGAACGCGAGGTCACGCATCGTGGTGGGGTTTCTCGGTGGATTTGCGCTTCGAATCCGAAGTGTCGTGCGGGCTCGGCTCGCGATCGAGGTCGGGCCGCTTGAGCAGCAGGAACGCGGCGAGCATCATCAGCCCGTGGCTGAGGCCGAGCGCGAGATTGTCGATCATGGGTACGGCCTCCCTTCCGGATATGCGGGTTTCGTGGAATCGTCTGTACGTCTAGTCGGTTGACGCGCCGTTAAGCGATCTGTGGCAGGGGGATAGCACGATGCGTATCCTTCATATCCTCGATCATGGCCTGCCGCTGCAAAGTGGCTACACGTTCCGCACCCGGGCGATCCTCAAGGCGCAGGAGGCGCTCGGCTGGACCGTCGCTGCGGTGACGGGGCCGCGGCACGGTGTCGCGCCTGCTTCGGTTGAGTCGGTCGACGGGCTGACCTTTCACCGTACGGATGCCGGTGTGAAGCCGGGACCGGTCGGCGAAGTCGTCGGGATCGCGGCGTTCGCCAAGCGGATCGCGGCGGCTGTCGATGCCTTCAAGCCCGACATCCTCCACGCGCATTCACCGGTGATCGATGCGCTCGCCGCGCTGATCGTCGCGCGCAAGCGGAAGCTGCCGCTGGTCTACGAGATCCGGGCGTTCTGGGAGGATGCGGCTGTCGGCAACGGGACGGGTACGGCGACGTCGCTGCGGTATCGGGCAACGCGGGCGCTGGAGACGTGGGCCGTGCGGCGGGCCGATGCCGTCGCGGTGATCTGCGAAGGCTTGCGCGGCGACCTGATCGCGCGGGGGATCGCGGCGGACAAGATCATGGTCTCGCCCAACGGCGTCGACCTCGACCTGTTCGGCAACGCGCCGCCGCGTGACGATGTGCTTGGGGCTGAACTGGGGCTCGACGGTGCCGACGTCGTCGGGTTCATCGGCAGCTTCTATGATTACGAAGGGCTGGACGACTTGATCGCGGCGATGCCGGCGCTGGTCGCGCTCCGGCCCAAGGCGCGGTTGCTGATGGTCGGCGGCGGGCCGATGGAGGCGGCGTTGCGCGCGCAGGCGGAGGCTTCGCCGGTGGCGGATGCGATCCGCTTCGTCGGGCGCGTGCCGCACCAAGAGGTCGAGCGCTATTACGGGCTGGTCGACATCCTCGCCTATCCGCGGAAGCGCATGCGGCTGACCGATCTGGTCACGCCGCTAAAGCCGCTGGAGGCGATGGCGCAGGGGCGGCTGGTCGCGGCCTCGGACGTCGGCGGGCACCGCGAGCTGATCCGCGACGGCGATACCGGAACGCTGTTTCCGCCCGACGATCCGCAGGCGATCGCGGACGCGCTGGCGGGGATGTTCGCGGACCGTTCGGGGTGGGACGAACGGCGTGCGCGGGGGCGTGCTTTCGTCCAGGAAGAGCGTAACTGGTCGTCAAACATTCGCCGTTATGCTCCAGTCTATGAACGGCTGATTGCGGCCGCGGTGCGGGAAAATTAATGGCAGAGTTTGCTCTTCGGACTTTGCAGCGCGGCAATCTGAATCGTCTGGTGCCGATCGTCGGTGCGATTGCCGGGGGCGTGATCGCGGCGGCGGGCGTGATGCTGTCGTCCGGCGATGCGCTGGAGGCGCTAGTATCGGACACGGGGATCGCGGCGCTGATCCCGATGGCGGCACCGCCGCTCGGAGCGACGGCGCGTGCGATACTCGCGCTGGGGGCGGGGGCGTTGATCGCGGCGATCCTGTGGTCGTCGCTGTACCTGTTGTTCGGGCCGGGAGGTGTGTTTGCCGGTGCGCGGCCGCGGGAAGACGGCGTGCCGGTGATCCGCCGCGCCGACGCGCATCCCGACGCACCGCCGCGCAAGCCTATGTCTGCGGCCGATCTCGGTACGCCCTTGATGGAGGTCGGCGTTGCGGGCGCGACCGATGGGGCCGCGCGCGATGAACGGGCTATTCCCGCCGATCTCGACCTGCCGCTCGCCGCCTATGATCCGAAGGCGATGCGCCCGGTGCCGATGGAGCCTGCCCGGCCGGTCGCGCCGCTGGCGCAGCCGACGATGGTAGCGCCGGTGATCGAAATGGCGTCGACGGCCGAGCCTGACACGTTCGTGACTGCGCCTGTGCCGCAATCGATAGAGCCGCCGGTCGTCGAAACGTCCGAACCGGTGGAGGAGGTCAGCGCGCCGACGCCGATCGCTCGGCCTTTGCGTGCGCAGGCCGAGCCGACTGTGCCGCCGACGATCGAGACGCTGCTGCAGCGACTGGAGCAGGGGGCGCTGCGTCGGGGTCGGATCGGGTCGCACTGAGGTAGACGCTCGCCGCTCGCTCTGGCGTACCCGAGCCTGCCGAAAGCGCTGTTTCTCTCTTCTCGCCTCTGATACCCATAGCTCGAAAAACATCGGGGAGGGATCATGGCAAACGCCGAGACCGTTATGGGCGAGCCGGAGAAAGGTGCATCGCGCTACGCCTGGTACGTGCTGTCGATCCTGTTCCTCGTCTATGTCCTGAACTTCGTCGACCGGCAGATCATCTCGATCCTGGCGGAGGACATCAAGCGCGACCTGGGGCTCAAGGACCAGGATCTCGGGTTCCTGTACGGCACTGCGTTCGGGGTGTTCTATTCGCTGTTCGGCATCCCGCTGGGGCGGCTGGCGGACAATTGGCACCGCGTCAGGTTGATGACGATCGGGTTGTCGCTGTGGTCGGTGATGACCGCACTGTCGGGCTTTTCGAAGACCGGCGGACATCTTGCCGCGGCACGGATCGGCGTCGGGATCGGCGAGGCAACCGCGAGTCCGTCGGCGTATTCGATCATCTCCGATTATTTCCCCAAGCGGCTTCGCGCGACGGCTTTGTCGATCTACTCGGCCGGATTGTACGTGGGCGGCGGCTGTTCGTTGTTCATCGGCGGGCTGATCGTACAGGGCTGGAACAAGGCCTATCCCGGCGGGGGGCCACTCGGGCTGGTCGGCTGGCAGGCGGCGTTCATGGCGGTCGGCGTGCCGGGGCTGTTGCTCGCGGTCTGGATCGCGACCCTAAAGGAGCCGATCCGCGGGCTGGTCGAGGGTCTGCCCGAGCCGGAGAAGCATCCGGCGCCGTTCCGCGCGTTCGGGGCCGAACTGGTGACGATCGTGCCACCGCTGACGTTGATCGGTGCGGCGATGGGGGGAGCGCGGGCGCTCGGCTATAATCTGGTTGCGCTGGCAGTCGTGGTCGCGGCGGTGTCGGGGCTGGTGGCAGCGGGTGAACCGTGGCCGCAATGGGTGGCGATCGGGATCGGCGTGTATGCGGTGTTCTCATGGGCGTCGGCGCTGAAGCGGCGCGATCCGCCGACCTTTGCGCTGATCGTCGGGACGCCGGCGTTCCTGTGCACGGTAGTCGCGTACGGGTTGAACGCGTTCCTGAGCTATGCGGCGAGCTTCTGGGCGGCGCCCTATGCGTTGCGCGAGCTGGGTGCGACGCCGGCGTCAGCGGGGTTCATGATCGGCAGCCTCGGCGCGACCGCTGGGTTCCTGGGGCTGACGATCGGCGGCGTGGTGTCGGATCGGTTGCGGCAGCGCAATCCGGCGGGGCGGTTGTGGGTGGTGATCTTCGGCGCGGTAGTGCCGGTGCCGTTCCTGATCCTCGCCTTCACCGCGTCGACGCCGACCGCGTTCTATGCGGGGATATTCCTGGCGCAGTTGACCGCGTCGTGCGCGCTGGGCGCGGCGGCGGCCACCACGCAGGACATGGTGTTGCCGCGGATGCGGGGGACGGCGACGGCGACGTTCTTCATCGGGACGACGCTGATCGGGCTGGCGCTTGGGCCATATATGGCGGGGCGGGTGTCGACGCTGACCGGGAGCTTGTCGATCGGTATGCTGTCGTTGCTGGTGGTGACGCCCATTACGCTGGCGTGCGCGGTGGCGGCGTATCGGTTGGCGCCTGGAGCTGAAGCTACGCGGGAGGCCCGCGCGCGGGCCGTGGGGGAGGCGGTTTAACCGCTCCTGTTGACCCTATCCCGGCCACCCTCTTCCGTTCGTGCTGAGCGATGTCAAAGTACCTACGCTTGGGGCATGCCCTTCGACTACGCTCAGGGCGAACGGGGAGGGGCAGGTCAGTGCGAGAGAAATGTGCTTCGATGAGCCCTCGATACGCCGACTTCGGCGAGTACTCGGTCTCTACTCAGCACGAACGGAAATTATACAAGCGAACGCGCCCCTCCCGAAGCGTCAGAAGGGGCTACACGCTTACCCCGCCTGGAACACTCCGCAGGCGATCCGCCCGCCGCTGTTACCGGCTGGGTCGGTCATCAAGTCGTCCGGACCCGCATGCACCACGAATGCCGAGCCGTCCGTATCCATCAAACCCGCCATCGTCGCGCCTGGGACCGTGATCCCGATCGTGCCGCGACCGTCGGTGCCGATCACGAGGTTGGGCAGGTCGCCCTCATGCGGGCCCTGCGGGTTCATGCTGCCATGCTTCATGCCGGTCGGGTTCCAGTGGCCGCCCGCGGTCGTGAAGTCGGGGGCGTCGCAGCGGCCGACCATGTGGATGTGCGCGCCATGCGTGCCGGGGGGCATCGCCTTCGCGTCGAGCGTGAAGCGGAGGCCGCCCGCGACTTCGGTGGCGGTGGCGCGGCCGACGTCGGTGCCGGTCGCGGTCTGGAGCGTGGCGGTGGCGCGCTGGCCGCCTGCGACGGGTGCGCCGGTCTCCATGCCAGTCTTCTCGCAGGCGGTCAGCCCGATCGTCGCCGCGCCGAGCAGTGCCAGTGTCGCAATCCGCATAGTGTCTCTCCCTGTTGTCTCTTGGCGAACCCTTGGCCGTGGCTCAGGTTCCACCCCCGGTATCGAGCGCCCAGCGAGCGACGGGTTCGTACGTCGCGCCGTCGCGGCCGAGATGGCTCCGGTACAGCACGAGATGGGGTAGCGGGAAGGGCGCGCTCGACAGTGCAGCATGCGTCGCCAGCCAGTCCTCGATCGCGAACGCGACACCCGCCGACCGTGCCAGTCGTGCAACGGTGATGTGCGGGAGATAGGCGCGATGTTCGGGCGGTAGGCCGGCGCGAACGCACGCCTGGTCGACCTTGCGGTGGAGCGCGGCGAGCGCGTCGGGGGGCGTTACGCCGGCCCAGAGCGTATCGGTCCGTCCGCGCTTCTCGAAGCGGCCGACTCCGGTGAGCGCGACGCTCGGGACCGGCGCGACGATCTGGCTCAAAGCGACCGCGACGTCCTCGGCGACCGGTCGTTCCACCTCGCCGATGAAGCGGAGCGTAACGTGCAGCTGTTCCTCGTCCTGCCAGCGCGCGGACGGCACGCCCTCCATTATGTCGAGCAAGCTCTGACGGATAGCGGGCGGCGGGCGGAGGGCGACGAAAAGGCGGATCATGGATTGCGGCAGGTTAACCGCGAACCACCATGCCGATGCAACCACTCTGCTTGAAAAGCGTCCTGTAAAAGACGATATTCATCGTAACCGGCACCATGCCGGACAAAGGAGCTGATTTCACCATGGCTAATTGGTCTGACCCCCGGCCCCGTGCCGCGCCGTTCGGAACGACGGCCACGGGCCAGCGTACCGAGGCCTATGACGCTGGTCTTCGGTCGTACATGCTGTCCGTGTATAACTACATGGGCTCGGCTGTCCTGCTGACCGGCATCGTGGCGATGCTGTTCGCATGGGGCGGCGCTGAGTCGCCTGCCGCACAGGTGTTCATGAGCGGCGGCATCCTGAAGTACGTCATTATGTTCTCGCCGCTCGCGATCGTGTTCGGCATGAGCTATGGCCAGAACAAGATGTCGACCGGCACGATGCAGATGCTGTTCTGGGGCTTTGCCGTCCTGATGGGCCTGTCGATGTCGACCATCTTCCTGGTCTATAGCGGCACGTCGATCGCGGGTGCGTTCTTCGCGACCGCAGCCGGTTTCGCTGGCCTCAGCCTGTACGGCTATACCACCAAGCGTGACCTGTCGGCGTTCGGGACGTTCCTGATCATCGGTGTCGTCGGCCTGCTGGTCGCGAGCCTGATCAACATGTTCCTGCAGTCGGGCGTCATGCAGCTGGTCATCAGCGGCGTCGGCGTGCTGCTGTTCGCGGGCCTCACCGCCTACGACACGCAGCGTACCAAGAGCCTGTATGCGCAGGTCGCTGGCACGGACATGGTTGGCAAGGTCGTCATCATGTCGGCGCTGAGCCTGTACCTCGACTTCATCAACATGTTCATGTTCGTGCTGCGTCTGTTTGGTAGCAGCCGCAACTAACTCCCGCTAAGGGTGTGACGAACGCAGGGCTCGGCGGGACACCGCCGGGCCCTTTTTCTTTGGCCTTGAGACAGGAATGGGACGCGCAATGCGGCTCTCGATCGACGTGCGTCTGGATTACGGGATCACGGGGGACGCCGACGTGCTCCTCCAGATCGAAGCGGCGGCGATGGCCGACCAGACGATCGAGTCCGAGTCCCTTACCCTGTGGTCGGACAGTCTAATCCGGGCGGTGCGCGGCGAGGACGGGATCGGGCAACGTTGCTGGTCGCGCGGGCATGGGCGGTTCACGGCCGAGTATAAGGCCATCGTCGCGGTAAAGCGCGAACGGGTGCAGCTCGAGCTGTATCCGGCGACTCCGCCGCGGATGCTCGATGGCGAGCTGACGCCGTATCTGATGCCGAGCCGCTATTGTCCGTCGGACCGGTTCGAGGGTTTCGTCGCGCGCGAATTCGGGGGGCTGGAAGGTGGTCCGCTCGCGGCGGCGCTGACCGAGTGGGTGTACCAGTCGCTCGACTATCGCTGCGGATCTAGCAGCGGGGAGACGACCGCGCTCGATACGTTCGCGTCGCGCTCGGGGGTGTGTCGGGATTATTCGCATCTGCTGGTGTCCCTGGCGCGGGCAGGCGGGATCCCGGCTCGGTGCGTGTCGGCCTATGCGCCCGGCGTCGATCCGCCCGATTTCCATGCGGTGGCGGAGCTGTGGCTGGCAGGCGACTGGCGGCTGATCGATGCGACGAGGATGGCGACGTGCAGTGACATCGCGCGAGTCTGCGTGGGGCGCGATGCGACCGATATCGCGTTCATGACGGTGTTTGGGCAGGCGTATCTCTGGGAGCAGACGGTGAAGGTGACGCCGCTCGACACTCCGTCATCCTGACGAAAGTCAGGACCCAGAGCCATAAGCGCTACCCCCGTTACCCTGGGTCCTGACTTTCGTCAGGATGACGGTTGTGGTCTTGGGCAGGAACGGTCCGCCTGTTCAACCGTTGGTCGTCGCTAAGATTAAAAAGGGACGTCGCAATGACCGACATAGACAAGAGCGCGCTGGATAGCCTGTCCGTAGCGCCCGACGACAAGGATGCCGAGGGCAAGAGCTCGGGCCGCGATCCGCGCCAGGAAGCGGGTCAGGACAAATCGATCGGCAAGCGCCTGCAGAAGAATCCCGACAGCGCCGACGCGCGTCTCGACAACGGGCTCGACGAGTCGATGGACGGCAGCGATCCGATTTCGGCGACGCAGCCGGGGTCTGGCACCGAGCCGGCGAAGTCGTCGGGCTATGATGAGGATGCTGAGCGGGCGCTGCGCAAAAAGCAGGCGTAACCCTCGCATCTGCTCAACGAACGGGCGTCGGTCGGCAACGACGGGCGCTTTTTTGTTGCCCAAACACCTCGCAAGACGATCAAATCGCTTAGTTTCGTTCGGTTCGTCGCAGCCTTGTTGCAGCGCAACAGCTTTCATGGTCGCTTGGTGTTACGGAAAGATGACGCGCGATAGGGTCGTTGTTAACCATCCGAGCGCATAGTCTGCCGGTTCCTTGACGCGAGCGGGGTGACGACATGGCTTCCAGAATGAAACCGGCACAGGGGTCGATGACCCTCGCCGAGATGAAGGAATTCGCGGCTTTTCCGAGTTCGACGCAGCGGTATATCCGGCGTTCGCTCGACGTAGGCCTGGACCGCGAGGACGCGATGCAGCGCTGGTCGCGCGACGTGGTCGAGGCGGCGAGCATCCGGGCGCAGGCGCGGCTCTACAACAACCTCCCCGATCTGCGCGCGATGGTGCCGGACGATAGCGGGCTCGACGCGATCGAGCCGTTTCTGGCGCCGCTGATGACGCTGGTTGCGTTCGACCTGGGGCAGGGGCGGCTGACGAGTTTCTCGGCGTTGCGGTTCCTGTACGAGCGGTTGATCGGGGCTGAGGTTCGGCCGTGGTTGCCGTCGGCGTTCTGCGCGGCGGCGGCGCTCCCGCATCTGCATCCGGAACTGCGGCGGAAGCTGCTCCAGTCGATCAGCGAGGCGGCGGCGACCGCGTCGGGCTGGTCGAACCGGCAGCCGGCGTTCTTTCCGTACTGGGTCGAGAAGGTGGATTCGGGGACGACGCTGGCGAGTTGACCCCTCCTGATCCTCCCCCGCCAGGGGGAGGTGGCGCCGTAGGCGACGGAGGGGGGGGACACGAAGCGGGGGTTGGCGCTTACCTCCCCCTCCGTCTGGCAAGCGCCAGCCACCTCCCCCTTGCGGGGGAGGATAGGTCCTCTCTCGCCAAACTACCGGCACGCGCGCCAGCCGGTGGCGCCGCGGTTCGCCTGGTCGAGATGCAGGTGATCGGCGTGCGCGGCGTTGTACTCAGGGGACAGCGTCGTCGCGAACAGCTGGCATGCACCGTCGCGGACGTCGCGGAGGAATGCGGCTTTGGGATCGTCGCCCGTCCAGTCTCGCGCGACGGTGATGCGGGTGCCGTCGGTCAGGCGGAAGCCGGCGATGTCGACCGCGTCGGCGGTCGAGTGTTCGCTCCAGTTGCTCGAATGGCTGCCGGCGATGCGGCGGCAACTATAGCTGCCGAAATGATCGATCGTCGCGACGCGTGCGCCGAAGTGACGTTCGGCGGCAGGCTGGACGATGTTCCATTCCCACATCGCCAGCGCCGCGGCGACCGGACAGGCGACGCCCAACCCGACAGGTGCGAAGGCGATCTTTCGAGCACCGCCGGTTAGCCGCACGCCGTCTGCATAGCCGCATTGCCCCTCGCCCTTGCGCGGCGGCAAGACGGTGTAGCGGACGCCGGCGCGGTCGAGCAGCGCGCGGCATTGCGGAAAGTCTTCGGTCAGCGCAGTGAGCTTGCGGCCCGTGAACAGTCCAATCGGCTGGCCGAGATCGAGCGGCGCCCAAGGCACGTCCTGCGGCCGTCCGCGCAGGCTCGCCCACAGCATCAGCGCCAGCGTCGCGGTGACGACCAGCGCGACTAGCCACCCGATCGTCCTCCGCACCGCGCGCATGTCAGCCGCGCACCGCGTCCGACATCGGCTCCGACGTTATCGGATAACCGAGGTCGTCGGGGATGCAGAGATGCTCGACGCCGTCGCGTATCTCGGTCCACGGCGTGACGGTGCGGATCGGATGCGCGCGGGCGTCAGCGACCGCAGCGTCGAAATCGGCGAACTGCGCGATACGTTCGAGATTGCGGCGGGTCGGGAAGATGATCGTCGCGCGGCCGGCGTCGGTCTCGGTAAGAATGTACGCGGCGGTGGCCCAGAACAGGCGGACGTTTTCGGTCTCGTCGACCCGCGCCGCAGGGGCCTCGGCGGGCAGGCGGGCGAGATAGAAGCGCGTGTCGAAGATGCGCGCGTGGGCGTGTGCTGGCCGCCAGCGGGCGAAATACTCGAGCGTTTCGAGGTCGAGGGATGTGCCTGCTTCCGCCAATGCTTCGCCGAACGCGGTTCCGGCGTGAAGGGCGGCGCGCAACTGCTCGAAGGCATGGATGGAGGGCATCGGGGACAGGCCGATCGGCAGGCCGGCCTCCTCTATCGTCTCGCGGATCGCGGCGATGCGCGCAGCGGTTTCGTCGCCGGGTGAGCCTAGTACGGCCGCCAGTGCATGATCGCCGGGATCGACGCGGCCGCCAGGGAATACCAGTGCGCCGCCCGCGAACGCCATCGCCTTCGCACGCTCGACCATCAGCAGTTCCGGGGGACCGGCCGGCGTGTCGCGGAAGATGACGAGCGTCGCGGCGGGGATGGCGGGGGGAAGCGCGTCGGTCATTGGCTTTGGTAACGCGCGACGGCGGGATCGGGTAGCGTCGTGGGGGTGAAGTCACTCGGAGGTGGGGCGGTGCAATCCGACGTAGTTAGGCTTTGTTCTCCCGCGAAGGCGGGAGTCCAGTCTGGGTCCCCGCCTTCGCGGGGAAACTGGGAGACGCTCGGTTGTAAGCTGTCAGTCTGCGAGCATGGCGGCGAGTGCGGGGGTTAGGTATTCGCACGTGGTGCCGCCGATTTCGGTGATGAGGCGAGCGGCGATGCCGTGATTTCGCGCAAGGTCGAAGCCGTCCGGGCCGAGCACGGTGAGTGCGGTCGCCCAGGCGTCGGCGTCGAGCGCGGTCTCGTGGATGACGCTGGCGGAGACGACGCCGGTGTCGATCGGGCGTCCGGTGCGTGGATCTAGCGTGTGGGCGCCGCGACGGTAGTCGCCGGAGGTCGCCACCGCTTGGCCGTGCAGCGCGATCCTGAGCGGGAGGAGTGTCAGGCCGGGCGGGCTTTCGAGGTCGACCCACCAGGGATCGCCGTCCGGCTTGATCCCGCGACCGACGAGTTCGCCACCGATCTCGACCAGTGCGTTCGCGATACCGGCGTCGTGAAGCAGGTCCGCGATGGCGTCGACCGCGTGGCCCTTGGCGATCCCCGACAGGTCCAGCGCGGTGCCGCCGGGTTGGCGGAGGTGCGCGCCGGTGGGGGCGAACGACAGTCGGGACCAGCCCGATGTCGCGCGCGCCGTCTCGATTTCGGCAGCGCTTGGGGGGCAGGCGACGGGGACGGGGCCGAAACCCCAGGCATCGACGAGCCTGCCGATCGTCGGATCGAACGCGCCGCCGGTTATCTCGGCGATCGCGAGGCCGCGCGTCATGACATGTGCGAAGTCGGGTGGCAGCGTCGTCCAGGTGCCGCTCGGCGACCGGTTGAAGCGGTACAGGAGCGAGTTCTGTGCCCAATGGCTCATCTCGGCGACGAGCCCGGCCAGCCGCGCGGTGATCGCCGCGTGGATCGACGACGGATCGGTGCCGGCGGGCGCAGCAAAGCGCACGCTCCAAGACGTCCCCATCGTCTCGCCGTGCAGATCGAGCACCACCGCCGAGGGATCGCGCGCCCCGAAAGCCGCGGCGTCGATCGTCGGTGGCAGCGCGATCCTCATGCCGCCAAACTCACACCCGGACGCCTCAGGGCGTGAGGACTTCGAGCGTCGTGACGTAGCTCATCCGCCGCTCGGTCGCGCGCGGGCTCGTTGCCTTGGCGTCGGTCAGCGTCGCGTTGAGCCAGTACATCCCGGCGGTCGGCCACGAGACGCTCAACACGCCGTCCGCCCCCGTGGTCAGCTCGCGTGCGCCCTCGTCGTTGCGATAGCGTTTGCCGCCTGGGATCACTGTCACCTTCAACCCCGCAGCGGGCTTGCCGTCGACCAGGAAGCGGAACTTGGCGGTCTCGCCCGCGACCAGCTCGTCGGGGTGCGTGATCGGTGCGAACTCGAGGCCCTTGCCGGTCGTCTTGAAGACGGTGGTGGTCGGCGCGCCCGCGGTCACGAAGATCTCGTTGCGGCCCGAAACCTCGGTGACCTTCACGTCGGTCGCGTTGGCGGGGATGTCGGCGACGGTCAGCGGGGCGGGGGCGTTCGGCTGCGGCGGACCGCGACGACCGCCGAGGCGCTTCTCGACGCCATCGACCTTGAAGCTGCCCATGACGGCGGACATCTGCGTGCCGATCTTCCACGTGCCCGGCTTGTCGAGCTTCACGTCGAACACCGAGCGGTAGCGGCCGGTCGCGCCGTTCTGCAGTGCGCCTTCGCTGCCGTCGGGCTGCCAGACCTTCATGCCGTCGAGGCGAAGCGGCTGGTGATCGAAGAAGAACAGGTCGTTCGAGACGGCGGCGTCGACCGTGACCCAGCCATCGGTCCCCGAGAACACCGTGGCCGACGGCAACAGCCACATGCGGTGCGCCGACAGCGCGGCGGGGATCGACAGCAGCGCAGCGGCGGCCATCAGGCGTGCAACAAAAAGCTTCATGCTGTGATCCTTAGCGGGCGGAGATGGCGACGGCACCGAGCTCGGTCTTGCCCGTGGTGCGGGCTCCGGCGGTAAGCGGTACGGAGACAAGTTCGCGACCGCCGGTCTCGCGCGCAGCCTCGACGTTGAGGACATACTGGCCGGGCTTGACGTCGGCGGGCAGGGGAATCGTGTACTGGCCCGGCGTCCGCGTCGCCCCGCTGACGCCGTCGGCGGGCATCGTCATGCTGCGGCCGCCCTTGCGCCACCACGCGCGCAGGTCCGCGAGCCATTTGGTGCCGGGATCGTTGCCGCGCTTCTTGAGATCATACCAGACCGCCAGCGTCCGCGGCGCGCCGCCACCGACCGGCTCCAGCCATACCGCGACATAGGGACGATGATATTCCGCGACGTCGAGCCGCGGGATCGTGATCGTCACGGCACCGGGCGGCGCTGCAACCGCAGGCGACAACAGGGCAGGCGCGGTGATCGCGCCGCCGAGCAACAGGAACGCGGTAGGACGCATGGCGAAACCCCTCAATGGATGAACAGGATGGCGAGCAAGACGGGAAGTGCGAGCCCGGCCGCGACGATCGGCCAGGTCGAGGGCCGGTGCCGCGCGTGGAGTTGCAGCAACAGCAGCCCGGTGAGCGTGAAGAGGATGCACGCGCCTGCGAAGACGTCGATGAACCAGAACCACGCCGCGCCCGCGTTGCGACCCTTGTGCAGGTCGTTCAGGTACGAGATCCAGCCGCGATCGGTGGTTTCCGCGGTGATCGCGCCGGTCGCGCGCGCAATGCTGACCCAGCCGTCGCCGCCGGGGCGGGGCAAGGCGACATAGGCGTCGCTATCG
>Ga0308163_10002450_pt1 | contig 17009 bp, 16 predicted proteins | sample PhyTR1_FD_201037 | JGI IMG/M metagenome (GOLD analysis project Ga0308163, IMG submission 201037) | Phyllosphere microbial communities from UC Gill Tract Community Farm, Albany, California, United States - DLSLT.R1 | ecosystem: Host-associated > Plants > Phyllosphere > Unclassified | place: USA...
ATTTGCCAAATCTGGCGATGCTGTGGGCTGCACTCCTCGGCTTCGGCTCGGGTGCCAGCATGATGCTGGGTCTGACCTTCATCGGGTTGCGCACTACAAACGCTGGTGATGCTGCCGCGCTGTCAGGCATGGCGCAGAGTATCGGTTATCTGATGGCGGCGATGGGACCGCTATTGCTGGGAAAAGTACAGGAGTTGTCCGGAGGCTGGACCGTACCATTACTGATGACCACAGCAATCTCAGTTGCAGGAGCCTGCACCGGAATGGCTGCCGGACGAGATGTACACCTGGAACCTTTACAGCAGCCGGGCTGAATGGGCTTACACAGGAGGGTACCAGCTGAACTTCTAAAGCGGATGCTTTCCATTGAGGTTCTGAAGCGTCTTAATAGTACCGGAGCCATCTGTACTATCCCGATGAGCGGATTTTTCGGTGAAAAGGCCGTTCAGGGCGAGCGCTGTCAGTAATAATATAATAAGCAAGCCTCAGGACTGTTTGGCAACGATGAATCGCTTTTCATCACCCATAAAGGCTTTTTCACTGGCGGGTGAAAGGATAGCACCGAAATTCATGTGCGCGCGGAGTTTCAATGATGGAGGAACATTCCACTCAGTGCGAATATCTTCATCGATCAGAGGATTATAATGCTGCAGATTGGCACCAATTCCTTTTTCAGCCAGCGCCAGCCAGACCGCATACTGAGCGATAGCTGTGCTGTGCCGGGAAAATGTCCGCATAGGCCGCAAACTGCTCCTGTAGTGACTTGACAACATACTGATCCTCGAAAAAAGTATTGAGCCGGCAGCCGCTGCAAACCCGTCTATTTTATCTGAGGTGCCGGAGAAACGTTCTAAAGGAACTTGAAAGCAGGCATCTTGTTACGCGCACTGTCTTTCGTGAAGTACCGCCCAAAGTCGAATATGCACTCACGGAGCTGGGAACGTCCCTCTGGCAGGCAGCAAATGAACTCAACCGGTGGGTAGAACAAAACTGTCACTTTCTGGTTAAAGACACAGATCCTTCTCTTTGATATGCCATTGTTCATTGATGAGTGCTGCGGGCTGACAGGAGCATATAGGAAGGCAGGCTGCAGGCGTCGAAAAGCGGCTTCCCCTTCTGGCTCAGAGGCAACATCGCCTGCTGCTGGTCATGAGAGAAAAGAAAAGCATTTTAACAACCAGCCCCTGCAGTTTGTTGTACCAGTACAAAAAGCACTCGTGTATCAGTCTTTGCCCGGACCATGGTCAAAGCGGGTTCCTTTGCCGATGGCATAAAACTGCCCCCCGGCGACATAGTGTATGGTTCGTAATTCGTCTGGTGCTTCATCAAATATCCAGTGCCCATTGCGAAAAACCCGATCGTCACTCCACGCCCCGGCAATTTCTCCCATGAACAGATTATGTTCCAGCTCGTATTCCGCATTTGGCATTACCTTACATACAAGCCAGCCAGCACAGCCCTCTACCAGCGGAATATCGAACTCTTTCATGTAGAACATCGGTATTTTATGATTCTTTTCAGGCCTGTCACGGTAGCTGTGCTCACCTGCGTACAAAACGGTTTCCATCTGGCTGACTACGGGTATCTGTACGGCAAACAGACCACTTTCTTCCACCAATCCACGGGTGTAAGCCTGCGGACTGATATACGCCATGACTTTATTGATCCCCACCAGACTCACCCATGCGGCGGCCATTACATTGGCATTACCATTATGTTTAGCGGAAATCATTGTAGTTGGGCCGACTTGCAATAATCGGTATGCTTTATTCAGTTCAACTGGCTGTAAAGACACAGGATTTCTCCTTCCCATAGATAAAAATGTGCCGTTAACGGCAACGGCACATTTGAGGGCGTTTTAAAACACTGATGGTCGCCCGAAAGTAATCAGGCTAATACCGTTTTATATTGTTCGACCTGAGCTGCGATTTCTTCGTCAGTTATCGTCGCGCTTCCGCCTGTAATAAACGGCTTGATGTAGTTCATACCCAGATACCCGGAGATGGTTTCAAAAGACAGCAGGTACTCGCCTACCGTATGTCCGGCAGCGCCATCAGGCTGATAGGCAGACTCTGCACCACCCAGCGAAACGGCCAGCATGAGTTGCTTACCGCGCAGCGCCTGTGTTTCTCCACCATGTGACCAGCCGTACGTCAGTACATCGTCAAGCCACTGTTTAAGAAGTGGCGGCGTGCTGTACCACTGCATAGGAAATTGCAGCACGATACGATCCGTCTTTTCCAGTGCAGCCTGTTCAGCGGCCACGTCGATTTTGCCATCCGGATACAGGTCATACAGATAACGCACTTCAACGTCGGTCAGTGATGCTGCACCTTTTGCCAGGGCTGAGTTTACCCGTGACTGATTAATGTTGGGGTGGGTAACAAATACAGTTGTTTTCATGTCGATCTCTTATTCTTCAGAAGAATGTTTCGTCAATTTCAAGCCGGGATAAAGCTTCATTGATATCATTTAATTCAGCGTCACTGAGCTGAATATTTGCGGCGTGAAAATTCTCTTCGAGCCGGTGTAATTTCGTTGTTCCCGGGATCGGTACGATGTAAGGCTTCTGAGCCAGCTCCCAGGCAAGAACAATCTGTGCTGAAGTTGCGTTGTTTCTTTCCGCGATTTGAGCAATCAAATCCAGTAGCGCCTGGTTATTTTCCATTACTTCAGGTTTGAAGCGCCCCATCATGCCCCGGTAATCGCCTTCCCCGTAAGTTGTATCAGCGGTAACCTGACCACTCAGGAATCCATTACCCAGCGGGCTGTAGGCCATAAAGCCAATATCAAGTTCATCGCAGACTTTGAACAAATCCTGCTCAGGTTTACGCCACATCATTGAATACTGGTCTTCGACCGCGGTGACCGGGCAGATCGCATGAGCCCGGCGTATGTAAGATACGGGCGCATTGGATAAGCCCCAGTACTTAATTTTCCCCTCCGCGATTAGCTCTTTCATTAATCCCGCCACCACTTCCGGCTCAACTTTTGGATCGACACGATGCTGATAAAACAGGTCGATATGGTCGGTTTGCAGACGACTGAGTGAACCTTCCAGTTGCTCTCTGACAGACGCCGGACGGCTGTCTAATACCGGCACCAGCTGTCCATCAATGTTTTCCATTCCGGTCACGCCGAATTTGGTCGCGATGATAACGTTGTCCCTGTGTTTGCTGAGCGCAACACCCAGCAGTTCTTCGTTTTCAAATCCGTAAATGGGGGCAGTGTCGAAAAGGTTGCAGCCCAGTTCTACAGCCTTGTCTATCAGCTTTGTTCGCTCACGGATTTCAACTGAATAGCCGTAGCCATGGTCCATGCCCATACACCCCAGCCCCATTTCCGAGACATGAAGTCCCTGGCTACCTAACCTTCTCATTTTCATGATTATCTAACCCTTTTTTAAAGCATTTCTGATTCTGAGACGTTAAGTATACGGCTGGATTTGTTGCTGAAAAATTGTTAATTTAGAAAGTCAGAATTGCTAAAATCACAATAATGATGAATAAACTTGATGCGCTGAAATTTTTTGTTGCCGCTGCAGAAACGATGAACTTTCGTGAAGCAGCAGTCAGACTGGCCATTTCCCCTTCAGTGGTGACGCGGACTATTGCCGAACTGGAAAATCAGCTCGGCGAGCCACTTTTTAAGCGGAATACCCGATCAATTGTGCTGACCAGCTTTGGTGAGCTTTTCCTGCCGAAGGCCATGCGGCTACTTGAAGATTCAGAGGCCCTTTTTCAGACGGCCCGAGATGACAATGACATGAAGGGCGTTGTGAGGATCACGTTATTCCGGTTTCCCGGCCACGAGCAGGTGTTATATGAGCTTCTTACCTCCCTCGATCCTTATCCTGAGCTGTTTATAGACTGGCGGTTAGACATGATGAAGCTGGATACTGTTCAGAACCGCATTGACATGGGGATCCGTATAGAGCGGGAGCCAAACCCGAATTTTATCGTCAGGCCCATTACGCTGGTTCATCACGCGCTGATGACATCACCCGGGCTCATTGAGAAGCTGGGCGCGCCGAAAAATTTCGACGATCTGCGCCAGCGCTACCCTTTCAGTGGCCTGCTGAATCCTGAAACCGGAAAAGTATTCGAATATATGCTCGATGGCGTTGATACTTTTGTACCGCGCCATCTGGAGTTTTTTACCACCGACTCCCAGTCGGAGATCCAGGCTGCGTTAGCCGGTAAAGCTGTCATTCAGTCGAGTAATCTGGCCTGCAGGGAATACCTTGAAGACGGCAGGCTGGTCAATGTCCTGCCCGAACTGAAACTGGAAACCTGGCAGCTTTATCTTTACAGGCCCTATCAGACCCTGGTACCGCAGCGCATCAGGACCGTTTTTCACATCCTTGAAAGTATTTTACTCAGACACTTCAGTTGAAAGCGGGCCCGGATATTGCTGGCGCTCTTAGCTGGCATCCTCCATAAACCGGAGATGTGAATTATTGAGTAGTGCCTTTCTCCGGGAAGTCGCTGCTCCGGGAGGATCTTACCCGCAGAAACAAAGTCTGCCGCTCGTTCAGGGGCCCTGAATACTGGCGACTTTTAATGTGCAACGGGGAGCTGTGACAGGCGTATCAACTGAATATTTCACCTATCCAGTCTGCAAATGCACGTACAGCAGGGGAAAGAAAACGTTGATGAGGATAAAGTAGCGTGACAGGAACAGACGGCGGCTGCCAGTCGGCCAGAACTTCAACCAACGTTCCTTTCTCCAGGTGTTCTGCTACAACATTTTCAGCAAGCTGCGCCAGTCCGAACCCTTCAAGGCACATTTTTATATAAAGCCCCGTCTCGTTGACGGCTGCCTGCCCACTGACGGATACGGACAGCGTTTCTGTTCCCTTTACAAAACGCAATTCGTCTGTACGCCGGCTTTGTCCGGAAAAATAATGAATAGCCCGATGATGAGACAGATCTTCAGGTGACTGCGGAATACCGTACTCCCTGAGATAGTCGGGAGAGGCGCAGGTTATCCAGCGAAATTCTCCGAGCGGACGAGCTACAAGCGTGGAGTTAAGTAACTCTCCGGTTCTGATCACGCAGTCTACACCCTCCTGAACCAGGTCAACCTGCCGGCCGCTGACGCCGGTCATCAGGTAAATGTCAGGATAACGGCTGTAGAACTCTTTCAGGTTTGGCATGACGATGAAGTGCGCTATACCGCCGGGCATATCAACGCGTAAACGGCCACGGGGGCGCCTGTTCAAATCGGCCAGACTGGCTTCCGTATGTTCAACTAAGGCCAGAATTTCCCGGCACTGCGCCAGATACTGCAGACCTTCCGGAGTAAGGCTGACACGTCTTGTGGTCCGGTTCAGCAGACGCACCTGCAGATATTTCTCCAGGTTTTTGATGGTGCTGGTAACAGTAGAAGAAGGCAGGGAAAGTGTTTCCGCGGCCCGGACGAAGCTTCCGGCCTCAGCCACCCTTATAAAAACCTGCATAGCCTGAATACGATCCACCTGACTGCACTCCTGAATAGCATGTAACGGTGATAATGCTCATTATTCGTAAATTCTGAATGATGAAAACAAGTTAGTCATCTTTTTCAGTTTAAAAAGGAGGCGTATTGTTTCCATTCTGAACCTGAAAGAGACACTTAAAATGACCGATTACATCAGAAATATTGTTAATAATCAGACGGAAAATGCGCCGGTAACCCTGATCCGCGGTGCAACCATACTGAGTATGGATGAGAATGTTGGTAACCATGAACGTGGCGATATTCTTGTCACAGGTTCAACCATCACCGCAATCGGCAAGGACCTGAACGCCGAGGGTGCTCAAGTCATTGATGCCACAAATATGATTGCCATGCCGGGGATGGTCGATTCTCATCGTCACGCCTGGGAAGGTCAGCTGCGCCGCATCAACCCCAACGCCACCTGTCTGGACGACTACAGCAATGCCACGCATTTCTCGTTCGCGAAATATTACCGGCCTGCCGATATCTATGTTGGCAACCTGCTGACGGCGCTGGGCGCGATTGATGCGGGTATCACTACCATGATCGATAACTCGCACAACAGCCGTACCGCAGCGCATTCAGACGCCGCCGTTGAAGCCCTGCTTGATGCCGGTATTCGCGCTATTCATGCGTCCGGTGCGCCGGTAGCAGGCGAATGGGATAAAGCGCACTGGCCTGGCAACTGGCAGCGTCTGCAGGAAAAATATTTCAGGGATAATCCTGATAGTCTTGTGACGCTCGGCGTCATGGCCCAGCTGGAGCCGGAATTGTGGGCCGAGGCCCGCAGGCTGGGGCTGCCAATCGTGACCGAGTTCTTTGGTGCTGAGATGGCCTCCGAGCTTGAATCGCTGCATCAGCAGGGCCTGTTGGGTCCGGACAATATCTTTAACCACTGTACCGCGCTGCCTGATGAGGGCTGGGAAATCCTGCGTGAAGCCGGCGTGCGGGTAAACGTCTGCCCGCGCTCAGATTCGCACTACGGTATTGAAAGCGGGATGTTTGCTATTGAGGCTGCGCAGCGTCATGGCATTACACCGGGTCTGAGCGTGGATAACGAAACGTCTTACAGCACCGACATGTTTATGGAAATGCGCGTGGCGTTTTATCTGCAGCGCGTAATGGGTATGCATAAGCAGCACTGCTGTGATTCAGATCATTCTTTGACAACGATCCCGGCAGCGCAGCTGCTTAAATCGGCAACGGTCGATGGTGCATTTTGTGCCGGTCTGCAGGATAAAGTAGGCAGCCTGACGCCGGGCAAACAGGCCGATCTGATCCTGATTAACGCGGCTGACCTCAACCTTTACCCGAACGGAAATGCATTCGGAACGGTGGTACATGCAGCTGAACGCAGCAACATCGATACCGTGATGATCGGCGGGCGCATCGTCAAGCAGAACGGCAAAGTGCTGGGTGTGGACAGTGAGCGCCTTCGCGCCGCCATTGATGAGTCACGCGAGCATCTATTTGCGGCAGCAGGGTATGAGCCAGACATCTTTGCGGAAAAATTCCTGCCGCTGGTCCAGGCAAACTGACAGGGAATAACAGCATGAGCGCGATTTATTACGTAATAGCTTTTGCAGCGGGCCTGGGTATTACCCTTCAGACGACACTGAACAGTCAGCTCGCAAAAGGGCTCGGCGGAGATCCGGTCACCGCCGCGTTCTTTTCCTTTACGGCCGGGGCGTTGAGCCTCGGGATTTACTCGCTGCTACGTGGAGGGTTATTTACCTCTCTCGCTGCTATTCCTTCGCAGCCTACGTGGAGTCTGGCGGGCGGCCTGATCGGTGCCTGTGCGTTGTTCAGCTACGTGGTGCTGGCACCGAAAATCGGTTTTTCAGCTCTGCTAGGGCTGGCAATCGTTGGGCAATTACTCTCGTCGCAAATGATTGACCATTTCGGTCTGCTGGGTGCTGTTAGGCGACCGGTTTCGCTGCTCAAACTGGGGGGCATGCTGGTCATGCTGGCAGGTCTCGCCATCATGCTTTTTGGTGACAAACTTTCAGCGCGTTTTTTGCCCTGACAGGGTGAGAATTACTCCTTACGGCGCTCTGCCATAGTGCAGATGGCCGTAAGTTTTTGGTCAGGCGATGCGAAACTTTTATATGCGGGAGAAATAACATGTTTTCAGTGGCTGCTGATGCCAGAAATTTGCTGGGAGAGTGCCCAATCTGGTGCGAGAGGACACGCAGGATTTACTGGACTGACATTGAAGGCAGCGAACTGCTTGCCCTTGAAGAAGACACCAGTGTTGTGATGCGCTGGTCCCTGCCGGAGCGCCTCGGTTCGTTTGCACTTACTGAAAATCCTGACGTTTTACTGATGGGGCTGGCATCCAGATTCGCCTTCTGCGATCTGAATACAGGTACCTTTATGCCGATAGTGGCGTCACCAGGAGGACCGGGAACACGGACAGGGGATGGTCGGTGCGACCGTGAGGGTAATTTCGTCTTCGGGACCATGGATGACGGGTACCCCGCGAAAGTCATAGGAAGATTTCACAGGCTAAATGCAGCGACACTCAGCATTGAGACTCTACCCCTGCCTGAGGTGGCCATCCCGAACAGCATCTGCTTCAGTCCGGACGGCAGCACGATGTATTACTGTGACTCGATGCAGGGCCGTATAATGTGCTGTGATTACCCCTCTATGAATAACCAGCGCGTGTTCACTGTAACAGAAGGAAAGGGGGCGCCTGACGGCTCCTGCGTGGACGCAATGGGCTATATCTGGAATGCCGAATGGGGAGGAAGCCGTGTTGTACGTTATCGTCCGGACGGAACGACGGACCGTATACTGCCCTCTCCAGGAATTCAGAGCACTTGTCCGACACTCGCGGGAGAAGCATTCACAACGCTGTATTGTACCAGTGCCAGCGTGGGTCTTTCTGTGCCGTCAAGGCATGATGGAGCGCTGCTGAGAGCGAAATCAGCCGTATTCCCCGGTTTACCGGAGAGCCGGTTTTCAGCGCACACAGCATAACCGCTTTGCTATCAGTGCCAACAGGGGGAACAGAGTCTTTCTCATCACCGTATTCGGATAGGCAGGAGAAAGACTCTGGTATTTATTACAGCAGCTTAAATACGTTTATAGCGAGCTGCCCGGGGCCAGGTTTGCATTAATCCAGGCTGCCACATCGGTGACCCGAATGTTATGGCGTTCATTGAATGTCTGCTTTTTATCCCATGCAACTCCCCGCCCCTGCGCAAAAACGGCACGATACTTAGACATCATGTCTTGTGGGTTGAGCGCCAGTTTATCTATCAGATATTCTTCGCTCCATACCGTGCAGTCGAAAGGGCGGCCAAGCGCTGATTGCAGCTTATCTGCAACCTCTGCGTAGGTCAGTGTATCACCGGCGATATACACAATTTCATTACGGATGCGAGGAGTTGTAAATACGATCGCTGCCGTCAGCACCCCGATATCATCAGGTGTTGTCAGCGTCATGGTGTTGTCAATGCTGCCGAGTGCGTGAACAGTATCGTTCTGCAGATCGACCACACCGAAGTCTGGTTCGAACAAATAGCTCATGAAGATGCCGGTCGAAATGATGACCCACTCAGTTTCATGCTGGCTGCGTAGTAAATCACGCACGTCAATCTGCGCGTCGAAGATGTCTTGTGGACTGCCACGTCCGATGGCATCAAAATCGGCACCAAACTGCCATGGAAAATAGCGTGGAATTCGCGCCTGCAGGGCCGCCTGCGCCAGTTTCATTGGTGTATTTATTCCGGCCGCGTACCCCGTGCAGCCAACGACTGTGTCAAATTGCGCAAAGAGGCTGGCCAAATCGTCGACAGAACTCATGACGAGATCGCCCGTGACTATATTAATACCGAGGTTTCTGATTTCCGTGATAACTAATTTTTTTACAGGTTCATCTGACGTTACGGTACTTTCGCGCAGCAGTACGCTGATTTTCGTTCCCTCCACATCTTTTGCCCGAAGGGCAAGATTTCGCAGAACGGGGAGGCCCAGCTCACCGGCACCGAGCACGAGGATTTTCTCAGACGTAGCGTTAAGATCAGTTTTGTTCATAATCTGGCCTTACATGAATTGTTGCGCCACTCTAGCAATTCATAACAGGCTAAAAAAGAAGGTACACGTATGATACCGGGAATCTGTGAAATGGATCGGGACGAAATTCTTCAGTATTCGCAGGCTGTTTGTAAGGGTCTGAGAGACGATGATGATGGCTTGCGGCGGGAGGTACTGGCTCATGCAGGCAGTCGATGGTCACTGGGTATCGTCAACACGCTTGGCGTTTATGGCAGACTACGTCACGCCGAAATTGGCAGGCGTATGCACGGAGTGACTCAGCGCATGCTGACACGTACATTACGACAGCTTGAGCGCGACGGACTGGTTATTCGCCATGATTTCAGTGAAATCCCGCCACGAGTCGAATACGAGCTGTCCGATACAGGTATGGAGTTACTTGTGCGAATGATCCCGCTGTGGACCTGGATTGTCGATAATGCTGATCGCTTTCGTGAAGACCGGTTGAGATATGAAAAAAATAACAATAACCCAAGGGCGTAACTGGCTATGAATATAAATATCACTTTTTGTGATTTGTAGATAATACAAGTGTTTGAATTGATGAGCCTTTCGATATGTATGTATACAGTAGTCATCCGGAGACAGAACCGATTTCACCAAGCTTGGTCGGGATGGTGTAATTACAGAGGATTATATTTTACGTATGTCTGACATCAATGTTAGTCTGTACATATTTCAAATGGGTGTTAAAGCGAATTTTATTTTTTGCTACCATTAATTCGGCCTTGAAAATTATCTGACAGGATGGCCTACCCTTTCAGAATTATAGATGGGCTGGTGAAACAATATTTAAAAACTGGTGTTTTTTTATGATTTCTAAAGAAAACAATGAAATATCTTCTAATTATCATGATCTTCCTGGTTATGTTCATGGGGCGAAAATTATCCAAGTCGCCTTGACTAAAACCCCTATAGATAATATTAGTGATGTGGTTTATGAGACAGTAAAAAAAACTCGTTCTGTCAGGCAATTGCATATGTCTTTTCTTGTTCCTCGTACCAACATTTTGAAACCAGGTATCATTTATTTTCCTGGGGGTGGGTTTATGACCGCTGAACACAACAAATTTGTGGAGATGCGCATGGCTTTAGCGGAGGCTGGCTTTGTTGTTGCAGCGGCAGAATACAGGACAATTCCTGATACTTTCCCTGCGCCAGTGATAGATGCTAAAGCAGCAGTAAGATACCTTCGTCAACATGCCCATGATTATGGCATTGACCCCTCACGAATTGGTGTAATTGGCGATTCTGCTGGAGGCTGGCTGGCGCAGATGCTTGGTACCACTAATGGCGATAAGTCATTCGATCACGGCGATTTTCTCAGCCAGTCCGCTGATGTGCAGGCTGTCGCTACGCTTTACGGAATATCAGATCTGCGTAACATAGGTGACGGTTTTCCGGATCTCCGACAAAAAGTGCATCAGTCTCCTGCAGTCACGGAGTCACTGCTAATTAATGGTGTGGCTTTCAAGAATTTTGCAGGTGCCTCAATCAGTTCTGTACCTGAAAAAGCGATAAATGCAAGCCCCATAGGGCGTCTCAAGGGATGTAAACCTCCGTTCCTAATAATGCATGGAAGTAAGGATACATTAGTATCACCTAAACAGAGCGCAACGCTTTACAAAGCCCTTTTGGAATCGGGAAACAAAGCGGACTACGTCCTTATCGAAGGCGCAGAACACGGTGATGATCACTGGTATCAACCCGTTGTCATAAATAGGGTTGTTGACTGGTTCCGCGTGCATCTTTGTCCTGAAAATATATGACGACTGACGCTTTGCTGAATCACTCAGACTGTTTGGTAGCAACGTCCGCTTCACGCCCTGAGACATTCGACAAGCTTTTTATGGCTTCAGTAAGGGCGACTTTCGCGCTTCCAGTGCCAGCAAATATTTCGCTTCGTCGTACCGGGTTCTGGTCTTCCAGCAGCGGTAAATGATCCTTATCCATTTAAATGCCAGAGCCCGGAGCGCTGACTGATGAGATTTCCCTTTTTCTCGCTGGCCCTGGTAATAAAGTCTGGCCCAGTACGATGAGTTAACCGTCTTCGCAGTCCATTCCACGAATGTCTGTCGGACGAACTTCGCGCACTGCCAACGCCAGTGTACCCAGGATTTTTGACCACTTCGCTCGGTTACTGGTGCGATGCCAGCGTAGTTTTGAATTTCTTCGGCGCTGTTGAAGCGGTCGCGGTTATCACCCAGTGCTGCAAGCATCCGTGGGCCCATACACGGTCCCATTCCAGGAAGTGATTTGAACAGTTCTGCATCCGGAAGCGTATCGAATAAGGATTCAATACGTTCATCGTAGGTTCTGATTAGGTCGCCTGTCAGTTTGATTTGGGATGCTAGTGCTATTGCCATCAAGGCATTTGCCTCGATGACAGTTTTATCTGTGGTCAGGGGAATAGCGCTGGCAATACTTGCAACCCGCTGTTCGGTATATGCAACAGCAGGACCACCTTTAGCATTCATAAAATTACGGACAGTATCGCTGCGAGCCCGTTTGAGTTGTTGCAGACTCGGCCAGCGAATGATTAGCTCGCAGAACAGTGAGCTGTCCCGATGGGAGAACCATTCCAGGGGCTGAGGGTAATACTGCTTAAGCGTATTGATGAGCCGATTAACAAAACGACGCTTGTCTTCGACCAGCAGTCGGCGCTGCTCAACTAATTGCTGGAGTAATCGGATATCCGGATTGTCGGCTTCAATGGCTTTTATCTTGTGGGGATAACGTAGCATCAGGTCTAATGCCAGCTCAGCATCCTGCGGATCATCCTTCGCACCGCTGGGCCAGAAAGCCTGTCGGTAGCGGGCCAGTGACAACGCGTGTACTGGAAAAACAGTGACAAATGGGTACTTCTGGAGTGCATACACCACCGGGCCTTTCTTCAGCTCAACGGCAATAGCAATCCTGCCTTTCGCCCTCTGGTGTAACTCATTGAGCCAGATATCAAGTGCCTCAGGCGTATGTTCAATCACATGGAATATGCGATCACCGTTTTTAAACTGAACGCAGACATCGTGTTTTTTATCCGCCCAGTCCAAACCAACATGAGCAGCAAACTGATCTTTCGCAGTCATCACCAACTCCTTTTTATCGGGGATTGGTATGCATTCCACGCTCTTCGAAAGAAATATAGTCAGCAGTTTTTCTGCATGCCCTGAGTATTCGTTAGCGAACGTGGAGCACTTACTGGCTCGAAAGCAAAGCGGAAATCATCAAATCACATGATTCTGGCACAATATTCGTAACCAATAAGCGCATACCCTGAATCACTTAAAAGTGTAACTCTCAGGGTGTGAATGACTATATTTGGCACAAAGCTGTCTGTCAGGTTAGGTTATGGCCTTGAGCCATAAAAATGTTAGCTCAAATCTTCGCTAACATTTTTAGAGGCATTTTACCCGAATTCAATTGTCAATGTGTATTCCTGCATCACCAGAACGAGCTGCGGTACTCCGTGCTGCCGCAATACGCCCGCGAGCAATTTCCACATAATCCGCTTCCCGCTCAATACCGATGAAACAGAAACCTTCCATCGCCGCAGCTTTGCCGGTGCTTCCACTCCCCATAAAGGGATCAAGTACAGTGCCGCCTGGAGGGGTAACCAGGCGGCAGAGGTAACGCATCAGTTCGGTGGGCTTTACACACATATGATTGTTACGCTCACCACGATCTTTTTTGCTGGCTTTCGCACAATAAAAAAACCGACTGGCGCTGCTAATTTCTGCCTGTTGAGGAGTATCCGGGAACATAGCAAGTACTTCATCACTGCCATCATGGATAAGATTGGCAGGCCATCGGCCATCGGGGTTTCCTTGCCTGGCGATACCCCCGTCACCTTTATTTCTGCCTCGCCACATGTGGTTAGGATCGGAACCTCCCGGTCCATTTGGATAATCATAGGGGGATTCCCCCTCTGCCAGAGGGATCCTGCATTCTCTGACATTCAGAACGCCGGTACCATAAACGAGAACGTTCGATGCCATGGATCCCCTGAATGGCTTACGGGCAAGGGTAATAGGCTCCAGAGCCGGTTTCAACGCGTTATGAGATTTAGGAAAACCCGAGCCGTATACCCATCCCAGCATTCCGTCATGTCCGAATGCCGCATCCAGCAATTTGAGCTGATCCGACGATAAACTTTCAATGAGGACCTGAGCAGCAGTGCTGGTCTCGTAGAGAAATACGATCATGTCACGTATTTCAAATCCTGCATCCTCAATACGCGCTGCCATCCTGTGTTGAGTACGGGATCCCGCGAAGGACAGCAGATGACCACCGGGTTTAAGTAAGCGCAGACATTCTTCCCAGATGGCTTGTGAAGGAACATCATAGTCCCATGCCTTACCCATGAATTTAATACCATAGGGCGGGTCGGTCACGATGCTGTCCACCGAGTTGCCCGGCATACTGCGCAGTACGTCAAGGCAGTCGCCATGGGTCAGAACGTCATGCATGGTATTCCCTCCCGTCATCGCCATGAGCTGATGAAGAAGGGGCTTCCTGTTTATCATTGATACTCTCTTCCAGTTCATCAATTGTGCGGAACAGAAACATCTCGCGGTTTTTCGCATCAAACGGAACGGGCACAATGTTTCTCATCACCGTCCTGATGCTGGCAAACAGCCTGATCAGCGACTCCTTGGTTTTATCATCCGGCATCACATACATCGCATAGTGCCAGCGCCCGGCGTCGCTGGCGGCCAGATGACTGTTAATGATGCTGAGGTAACGGGCACGTGTTTTCATCGTTCGCTCTGTTTCCACCGCAACGATGGCGCCGCTGCTTAAGGTAATAATGCCGTCTGGTCGGTGTCGGACACCCGGATATCGCGCTATAAACTCTCCCCGATCGCCGTTAAGCCAGCCCGTACCGCCTTTTTCCTCTAGTGCGATCCTGACCCGCTGGTTTAACAGGCGATGCTCCAGCGTCCAGTGTCTGAGTTTGCCCGGCTCAAAATAGGCAGGGAAAACCTTGTCATTAGCGCTAACCACCATTGCCAGTCCCTGCATGGTGATCCCCCACAATGATTTTTTTCCGGTCAATACCGGGTATTTATGTTTATTCAAGAAGCCCATCGCAACCGCTTTATTAAGCAGGTTATACATCGCATGGTTATGTTTCCCTTTATAGCCGACAACTTTTTTTAAGGTCCGGAAATCAGAAAATGTTTCTTCTTTGAGAAAATACAACAATGCCCGCATTCTCTTTTTTGCGGTTTCATTTCTTTCAGCAACGTTATGAATAAGCATAGATAGCCTCACAGGTTAATGGAGGGTTTGTGGTTCTGGCTTTCTTTTTCGGTGTGCGAAGGGTTTTTATGCTCAAATGAAAACAGGTCGATATATTTCTTTTTCACAGGTATGTGGGATAGTTTGGTTGCCTTCGCTAGGTCATTCTGGGTAAAAACAAAACCAACAAATTGGGGGAGGTTAAGCAACATATTGCTGTCTATATAATATCGTTCAGCCTGGCGGATCATCCTGTCTGTTTCCATTTTCTCCGTCAGGGAAATATCCGTTTTAACTTTCCTCATTTCATCGTCAACCAGTATAGAGCCTGTCATTCTGGCGACCCAGTCGGCAGTATCCGGATCGCGAAGGCGATAAACCAGCATAAACTTGCAATTCTCAATCACCGAACCGGCAACGGCATCACCCTCCAGATCTGCCGGACAGTCATATAAATCTTTTACCGACTGGTGAGCCATGATGAAATGCACACCTTTATCCCTCGCTGCGCCAAGTCCTTCAAGCGCAGGGCGGGACAGGTGATACTTGAGTTCATCAAGGAAAATAGCGACAGGACGAGGTTTGCCTTTTATCCGATCACGCGTTTCGGCTATCTGAATCAGGCGAGTTAAAATCATTCGCTGAGCCGATATGATTTTCTGGTTACGCATCGAGCCGATGATGTAGCAGCATCCGCCTTCATCAAAAATGGTCTTTAAGGAAAATCCGTTGCGGGCATTAATGGAATTCACTAAAGCGATTTCCTCAAGCTCGCCATAAAAAGCAGGCACATCTTCACTGAGAGATTTCACAAAGTCAGTGTTGAATAAATCACGTAATGTCATGCCATTTTCATAAATAGCAGCCGTGTTTCTCGCTGCACGGCGATCGGCAATACGATAAAAGTCAGCACCTTCGCCTTTTTTACCCAGGCTGAAACCGGCATTAAACAGTTCTTCCAGTTGTTCATGAGAAATATCAGCCAGTAAATCAAGCTGGAAATTAAGGTCGTTCAGGTTAATAAGAACAAATTTTTTTCCAGCTTTCTGACAGGCTTCCCGCATAACATGTGGTGCCCACTCATCATTTTTGGGATCTTCGACAAACACGCCTTCACCTGCAAGTATTGCCTGATAAAGCAGAACACAGACGCTCACCCCTTTACCGGAGCCTGTGGTGCCGATAAGGTCGGCATGTTGGGTCTGAAATTCTTCGGGGGTGATATATTGCGGCTGATTATCTTTATCCAGTCCGATAAAGATACCGTTATTGAGGTCAATATAATCCAGCGGATTATATGCAATGCTGTCAGGTAACATGTCTCTGACTTCACGAACATCCGTTCTGACATTTCTTTCCAGCTTGCTTTTTTTAATCATCCGATGTTTCAGACTGTCGACTTCTCCGACCAGAAGCCTTCGGGCAGTAATATGAAAAGCCAGACCAGCAAGGGTAAATCCGACAGTCAGTATCCAGAGTGATAATCTGAGCAGAATGTTATTGTCGAGTACTTTAAAGAAAAAACTCAGCCCCTGAATGGTCAGCGGTGACAGGGTGCCAAATATGAAAAAGAAGGTGGATATACCCGCCACCGATTTTAACCAGAAGGGGGCGTTTTTTCTTTCTTCACGTGGCAGATGAAAGATGAATGGCAGCGTCAGCCCGGCAAATATGGATAATATTACCGGGTTGTGTTGCAGCCACAGCAGAAAAAAAGAAAAGGCATCCGAAAAGGCATTCAGCCTTTGCATCAGATGAGTTCCCATTGCAGTGATCTCCGGTCTGATTTCGGTGTGACGGCGCATCACATGGGCGTCACCAATGGACGTCACACCCCACGCCCATACGCGACGCCTATTGATGACGCCCATAAAAGAATGAAAAGCATTGAACGTCTCCGACGCTCATGCCCGTGATCCGCGCTTTCAGAAAACAGCCGACCAGTGGTCGTCCGCCTCCTGAAACGCCCGAATGACGGGCAACGGCGTGTGACATTACGCTCGGGCTGGACGCTCTCACTGCATGTCACATGGGGGTAATGTCGCATCTGGACGCCGCGCCAAAACCCCCAGGGTCAACGGCGGCACACCGTCGCACGCTACGCGCGACCACCCCCTTTAAGACGGTCGCTTTCGCCTTTTTCTTCCCTTTACTCGTTCCTCGTAGCGGGAATAAAAGGGAAGCTGACCTTTAAAGAGGGTGGTCGCGCCACGCTACCGGCT
>Ga0308163_10002451_pt1 | contig 17006 bp, 13 predicted proteins | sample PhyTR1_FD_201037 | JGI IMG/M metagenome (GOLD analysis project Ga0308163, IMG submission 201037) | Phyllosphere microbial communities from UC Gill Tract Community Farm, Albany, California, United States - DLSLT.R1 | ecosystem: Host-associated > Plants > Phyllosphere > Unclassified | place: USA...
TGCACTCTGCGCTGTTGGTGGAGGTAAGCGGGATCGAACCGCTGACCTCTTGCATGCCATGCAAGCGCTCTCCCAGCTGAGCTATACCCCCCGGGCGCAGAAATAATAAAAGCCGCACTTGGCGACTTTGTTCCACTACTTGCTTTCCATTCAGAACCCGTCTTTCGACCGGCCTGAACTTACAACAATCAGTACAAACAACTGCCACTACTATACCACAACTACCTGGCGTCCCCAAGGGGATTCGAACCCCTGTACTCACCGTGAAAGGGTGATGTCCTAGGCCTCTAGACGATGGGGACCTCGGAACTTCTACAGCGACTGCACCACTTCAACGACTAACAAAACGATCAACTGTTTTGCTGCTGGTGGAGGTAAGCGGGATCGAACCGCTGACCTCTTGCATGCCATGCAAGCGCTCTCCCAGCTGAGCTATACCCCCGTTGGTGCAGAAACAAGAGTATAGCAAAGAAGTTTCACTCTGCAAATACCCTTTTTCGCCCATGACAAAGTTTTCATAGGGCACCGTTTCCGCACCGGCATTCCAGCGTTATCCGGCAGCGGCGATTACAGCCACTTTGCCAGGCGCGCCAGCACGGTCTCGCGGCCGAATACCACCACCACCTGGTCGATGGCCGGGGTCTGCAACTGGCCCGTCAGGATCAGGCGCAAAGGCATGGCCAGCAGCGGCATCTTGATGGTGTTGGCGGCCAGCACTTCCTTGATCATGGCGGCCACCGCTTCCTTGCTCCACTCCACCGTGGCGATGCGCTCGGCGAACTGCGCCAGCACCGGCTTGATCGCGTCCGTGATGTGCTGCGCGACCAGCGCTTCATCTGGCTGCGGTTCGCGGAAGAACAGCATCGAGGCGGCGGCCAGTTCATTGATGGTATTGGCGCGCTCTTTCATCATGCCCAGTACCAGCGCCAGTTCTGGCGCGCCGTCGAATACGGCGCCGGCAGCGATCATCTGTTCGCGCGCCAGGCCGGCCAGGCGGGCGTTGTCGGCCTGTTTGATATATTGGTTATTGAGCCAGTTCAGTTTTTCGATATTGAACTGCGCCGCCGAATTGGAGAGGTGGCTGCCGTCAAACCAGGCCACCATCTGCTCCATCGAAAACACTTCTTCGTCGCCGTGGCTCCAACCCAGGCGCGCCAGGTAGTTCAGCATCGCTTCGGGCAGATACCCCTGCGCCGGATATTGCATGACGTTGACGGCGTCCTTGCGCTTGGACATCTTGGCGCCGTCCGCGCCCAGTATCATCGGCAGGTGGCCGTACTCGGGCAGCGGTGCGCCGATGGCGCGCAGGATATTGATCTGGCGCGGGGTATTGTTGACATGGTCATCGCCGCGCAGCACGTGGCTGATCTGCATGTCCAGGTCGTCGATGGCCACGCAGAAATTATAGGTCGGCGTGCCGTCAGGGCGCGCGATCACCAGGTCGTCGAGCTCCTTGTTCGCAATCGTGATCGAGCCTTTGACGAAGTCGTTCCAGGTCACTTCGCCATCGAGTGGATTCTTGAAGCGCAGCACCGGCTTGCGGCCTTCCGGAATGGCTGGCAGGGTTTTGCCCGGCTCAGGGCGCCATGTGCCGTCGTAGCGCGGCTTCTGTCCGGCGGCAGTGGCGCGCTCGCGCATTTCCTGCACTTCTTCCGGCGACGAGTAGCACTGGTAGGCGGTGCCGGCGTCCAGCATCCGCGCCAGCACTTCGCGGTAGCGGTCCATGCGCTGCATCTGGTAGAACGGGCCTTCGTCATGCTCCAGGCCCAGCCACTTCATGCCGTCGATAATCGCTTGCACGGCTTCCGGCGTGGAACGTTCCAGGTCCGTGTCTTCGATGCGCAGCACGAAGGTGCCGCCGAAGTGGCGGGCAAACGCCCAGCTATATAAAGCGGTGCGGGCGCCGCCCAAGTGCAGATAGCCGGTCGGGCTGGGAGCGAAACGGGTGCGGACGGGAGTAGCGGTGGTGGTCATCGAAGTAATCAGGCTTAATTAGGTAAAACGCCATTTTACTCTGTTGACCGGCCCCGCTCCACTTGCGCCTGCCCTGCCGTATTACAAGGACAGCAGCCGCCGCTTCACCTCGTCCGCCTGCGCATGCAAGGCCTGCTCGAACAAGGCGACCAGCTGCGACAGGGGCCGGTGCAGCGGCTTGACGATATTCACCGTGAACGGCAGCGACACGCCAAAGCGGCGGATCTGCAAACCCTGGCCGGCGAAGTCCAGCGCCGTCAGCGGATTGACGATGGCCAGGCCCACGCCCTCGCGCACCATGGCGCACACCGACGCCGCGCTGTGGGTGTCGAGCGCCATGCGCCGCTCGACGCCGGCCTGGGCAAAGATGGCGTCGATCTGCTGGCGGTAGGGGTCGACCGCCGCCAGGCTGATAAACGGCAGCCCGTCGAAATCCTCAGGCGCCAGCACGGCTTTCCCGGCCAAGGCATGGCCATCGGGCAGCACGCACACTTCGTCGACCGACATCAGATTGGCCAGCAGCGTGCCCGGCGGCGCATTGCCCACCTCCGTCAGGCCAAAATCGTGGCGCTGGGCCGACAGCCATTCTTCCAGCAGCGGCGACTCCTGCGGCGTGATGCTGATGCTCACGTTCGGAAAGTCCGCCACGAACGATTTGCAGGCCTGCGGCAGCAGCGACTGCGAAAACACCGGCAGACAGGCGATCGACAGCTGGCCCTGGTCGAACTGGCGCAGGGCGGTGGCCGTGCTGACGATGCGCTCCAGGCCAAAATAGGCGCGCTGCACTTCCTCGAACAACTGCAGCGCCTGAGCGGTGGGGCGCAGCCGGCCACGCTCGCGTTCGAACAGGCTCAAACCGGTCAGATATTCGAGGCGCGCCAGCTCGCGGCTGACAGTGGGCTGCGAGGTATTGAGCATCGCGGCGGCCGCCGTCACGCTGCCGGTGGTCATGATGGCGCGGAAAACTTCAATATGGCGCAGGGAGATGGACATAGTCCATATCATAAATGAATAAGGTAACCTCAAATGGATATTTTATGTAAGTCCATTATCCCCCTATCATCAACAGCATCGTAGGTCGGATTAGCGGAACGCGTAATCCGACACCACCACCGATACCACCAAAACACGAAAAGGCCTCGCATGAAACCCGTCAACGACCAGACCCTCGCCCAACTCGCCCAACAGCACAGCACGCCCTTGTGGGTCTACGACGCGGCCACCATCCGCGCGCGCATTGCCCAGCTGGAGCAGTTCGACACCGTGCGTTTTGCGCAAAAAGCCAACTCGAACATCCACCTGTTGACACTGATGCGCGAGGCGGGCGTGCACGTGGACGCCGTCTCGCTGGGCGAGATCGAGCGCGCGCTGCAGGCCGGCTACACCCCGGCGCAGACCAATGGCGCGGCCGGCGTGGTATTTACCTGCGATTTGTTCGACCGCGCCACCCTGGCGCGCGTGGTGGAAGCGAAGATCGAAGTCAATTGCGGCTCGGTCGACATGCTGCGCCAGCTGGGCCCAGTCTCGCCCGGCCACCGCGTCTGGCTGCGCATCAACCCGGGCTTTGGCCATGGCCACAGCAACAAGACCAATACCGGCGGCGAAAACAGCAAGCACGGCATCTGGCATGAGGAACTGCCGGAAGCGCTGGCCGTGATCCGTGCGCATGGCCTGCACCTGGTCGGCCTGCACATGCATATCGGCTCCGGCGTCGACTACAGCCACCTGGAAACCGTCTGCGGCACCATGGTCGATCTCGTGAAAAACATGGGCCACGATATCGAGGCGATTTCCACCGGCGGCGGCCTGTCGGTACCGTACCGCGACGGCGAGCAGCCGGTCGATACCGACCACTACTTCCAGCTGTGGGACGCGGCGCGCAAGCAGATAGAAGCGCACCTGGGCCACCCGGTGCACCTCGAGATCGAGCCAGGCCGCTTCCTGGTGGCCGACGCGGGCCTGCTGGTAGCCGAAGTGCGCGCCACCAAGCAAATGGGCGGCAACCATTTCACCCTGCTCGATACCGGTTTCAATGAGCTGATGCGCCCCGCCATGTACGGCAGCTACCACGCCATGACGGTGATCGCGCACGACGGCCGCGCGCTCGATGCCCAGCGCGCTACCGTGGTCGGCGGCCCGCTGTGCGAATCGGGCGACGTGTTTACCCAGCGCGATGGCGGCGTGGTCGAAACCCGTTTGCTGCCAGCCGCGCAGGTGGGCGACTACGTGGTGTTCGAAGGCGCGGGCGCGTATGGCGCGTCGATGTCGTCGAACTACAATAGCCGCCCGCATGCGGCCGAGTACCTGGTCGATGGGGCGAATGCGGCACACCCTTCGCGCATCATCCGCCGCCGCCAGACGGTGGCCGAACTGATCGCGCTCGAAGCCCTTTAACCCCTGCAAGACGTCAGGCGCGGCGCTCTTCTGCTACCATCGGGCAACCCCGATGAAAGCCTGCCATGACCCGTACCACCCTGCCCTCGCGCCGTCTGACAGCCTGCTTGTCGACGGCGCTGCTGCTGTCCGCTTTATTGGGTGGCTGCGCCGAACTGCCCTCGCTGGAGGGCCGCACACCGAGCGTGACCCTGCCTGATACCAGTGATACGAAGCTGGCACAGGCCATCATGCCGCTGGCCGCGCAGCATCCGGATGTCTCCGGCATCTATGCGCTGTCCGACGGGCGCGACGCGTTTGCCGCGCGCGCCCTGCTGGCCGCCGCCGCCCAGCGCACGCTCGACGTGCAGTACTACATCTGGCACAAGGACATCACCGGCACCCTGCTGTTCGACGCCTTGCGCCAGGCGGCCGAACGGGGCGTGCGCGTGCGCCTGCTGCTGGACGATAACAACACAGCCGAACTCGATGACACGCTGGCCCTCCTGGCCCGGCAGCCCAACCTGGAAATTCGCCTGTTCAATCCCTTCGCCCTGCGTTCGCCGCGCGCGCTGGGTTTTCTCACCGATTTTTCGCGCCTGAACCGGCGCATGCACAATAAATCGTTCACCGCCGATAACCAGGCCACTATCGTCGGCGGGCGCAATGTGGGCGACGAGTATTTTGGCGCCGCCGGCGACGTGCTGTTCGCCGACCTCGACGTGCTGGTGATTGGCCCGGTGGTGGGCGCCGTGTCGCACGACTTCGACCGCTACTGGAACAGCCCTTCGGCCTACCCGGCCACCTCGCTGATCAAGCCACCAAAGACGGGCGACGCCGGCGAGATCGCGCGCGAAGCGGACCGTATCGACGACACCGAGGCCGCCGAGGAATATGTGCGGGCGATGCGCACCTCGCCCTTCGTCAAGCAGATCATGGAGGGCCAACTGCCGTTCGAATGGGCGCCCACGCGCCTGGTCAGCGACGATCCGGCCAAAGTGCTGGACAAGGCGCGTCCCGGCTCCGGCGTGGCGGCCAACCTGAAGAATCTGCTGGGCGTGCCAGGCAAGGAACTCGATCTGGTCTCGCCCTATTTCGTGCCCGGCAAATCGGGCACCCAGGCGTTTGCCGAACTGGCGAAGGAAGGCGTGAACGTGCGTATTTTGACCAACGCGCTGGAAGCGACCGACGTGGCGGCCGTGCATGCGGGCTACGCCAAATGGCGCAAACCCCTGCTGCAGGCGGGCGTGACCCTGTATGAATCACGCCGCTCGTGGGATGAAAACGACGCGCGCGAAAAGACCGGCCGCTTCGGCAGTTCCGCATCGAGCCTGCACGCGAAAACCTTCGCCGTCGACGACCAGCGCATCTTTGTCGGCTCCTTCAATTTCGACCCGCGCTCGATCGATCTGAATACCGAGATGGGCCTGGTGATCGACAGCCCGGTGCTGGCCGGCAAACTGGGCCAGGCCATGCGCGGCACCATCCCGCAGCGCGCCTACCAGGTGCTGCTGAATCCCGATGGATCGCTGTACTGGATCGCGCGCGACGCCAATGGCGGCATCACGCGCTACGACACAGAGCCGGGCACCAGCGTATGGAAGCGCATGGGGGTGGCGATTTTGTCGGTGTTGCCGATTGATTGGCTGCTTTAAGAGCAGCGGCATAAAGGCAGGGGTCAGACCCGACGGGTCTGACCCCAGATTTCTGCTGCGGGCCTCCGGCGCTTGAACTACCGCACCACCTCCGTCAACACCCTCCCCTCCGACGCCGACGGCTGGCGCACGCGCAGCAAATGCGCCAGGGTCGGCGCGATATCGACCACTTCCGCATACTGGCCATACGCGCCCGGCTTGATCCAGCGCGGGCCGTAGACCATCAGCGGCACATTGGTGTCATAGGTGTAGGGCGTGCCGTGCGAGGTGCCGCCGACGCCCTTGCCAAAGTACCAGGCCGGTTTCGTCACCACCATCAGGTCGCCCGACAACTGGCGGTTCCAGGCGCGGCGCATCAGGGTGTCCATGCGGGTCGCCACCGCCCCGGTTTCCATCTGCGTGCGCGTGTAGACCTGCGCCAGGCCGTCACGCTGCAGCAGGAAGCGCGCCGCCGCGTCTTCCAGTTCGACGCGGCTGGTACCGTTCTTTTCGGCCAGCGCATAGTCCAGGTAGATATTCGGCAGCGAGAACGTCGTCACCAGCTTGTCCACGCCCAGGGTGCTCGCCAGGTGGTCGTTCAGGTCCTTGACCAGTTGCGCGCCGTCGATGCGCCTGGCGGGAATGCCGCGCGTCTCGTTAAATTCGGGCACGTTGGCAAAGCCGTGGTCGGCCGTCAGCACCACCAGCACATTGTCCATGCCGACCTTTTTATCGAGATCCAGGAAGAAGCCGGCCAGCATGCGGTCCAGGCGCTGCAGATGGTCGTGCGACATCTTGCTCTCGGGGCCGTAGGCGTGATTGACGTAATCGTGCGCCGACAGGCTGACGCCCAGGATGTCCGGCACGCCGGCCGGATTGCGGCCCAGCTGCTCGCCATCGACGGCGGCGCGCGCGAATTCCAGGGTCAGCTCGTCGAGGAAAGGGCCGGATTTCAAGCGGCTGTAGTAGTCGCCATCGAGGCTGCCGCTGTCGCTGTAGTAGGCAAACGGGAAGGTATTGCGCGACCCTGGCTTGGCAGGAACCAGATCATCACGGGCGTCCCGAGCGTAAGCAGAATCGGCCAGCAGCGGGGTCCAGCTCTTGCCGTAGTAGCGGTCCTGCGGCTTGGCCGCCTGGTAGCGCTGCACCCATTGCGGATGCTGCTGCATGTAATAGGTGGAGCTGGCGAAGTTGCCGGTCTTTTCCATATACATATAGGCGGTGCCGGTTTTGCCGGCCAGCAGGATCGCGCCACGGTCCTTGCCCGACACCGTGATGACCTTGGCCTGGTTGCCGGTGCCGTAGCGCAGCTCGTCGCCGAGCGTCGTCACGCGCAGTTTCGCCGGCGAGGTGCCGTCGTCCGGTTTGGTCTCTTCGCCGATATATTTGTGGGCGCTGTCTTCGGTGCAGTAGACCGACTGCTTGGTGACGGGATCGATCCAGTTATTGCCGATCACGCCATGCTGGTAAGGATAGGCGCCGCTCAGCACGGCCGAGTGGCCGATGGCGGTGACCGTGATGCCGTGCGCCTGGTGCGCGTCGCTGAACCACGCGCCCTGCTCCAGCAGGCGGCGGAAACCGCCCTGGCCGAACTGGTCGCGGTAGCGCGTCACCTGTTCCTGCGGCAGGCCGTCGACCACCAGCACCACCACCAGCTTGGGCTGCGCGGCCTGCGGAGCCGGCGCGGCATGGACGGAGAATGCCGCCATTAACAAGGCAGGCACTATCTTGCGTGTCAGGGAAATCGTGAGTGTCATGGAGTAGGGTCGATGGCTGGTTGATGTGCGCGGCGATCACGCCGCGGCCCGCCCGGCAGCATACCCATCAATGATGACAGCAGCATGACAAGAGCATGACAGCGCGCCGGGACCGCTGCCATGCTCGTTCAAGCTTGCTTAAAAGTCAAACACCGCCTTCAACACCGCCGTCCTCGGGTCGCCCAGCGGCAGCACGTTGGCGTTCAGCACGCCCGCGTAGTACTCCTTGTCAAACAGGTTTTTCACGTTCAGGCTGACCCGGTAGCCGCGGCCCTGGTAGGCGAGGCTGGTATCAAGCACGGTGTAGTTGGGCACCGTGTAGTTGACCGATGGCCCGGTCTTGGGCGCTTCGTAGCGCGCGCCCAGGCCGGCCGTCCAGCCGTCCATCACGCCGCCACGGAAGCGGTAGTTGGCCCACACATTGGCGCTCTGGCGCGGCGTATTGAGCAGGCGGCGGCCCACCGTGCCGCCATTGTCTTCGGTCACGCGCGCGTCGAGCACGGTCAATGCGCCCTGCACGCTCCAGCCATTGCGCAGATCGGCGCTGATCTCGGCCTCGAAGCCGCGCGTGCGCTGCTCGCCCGTCTGCACCTGGGCGCTCGACAGGATGGCGATATGGGCCGGGTCCGGATCGGCGGTGGTGACGTTGGTGCGCGTCAGGTCATACATGGCGACGGCGCCGTTGACGCGCCCGCCGGCGAACTGGAACTTGCTGCCCACTTCCGCCTGGCGCCCTTCTTCCGGCTTGAACTGCACGCCGAAAAAGTCGCTGCCGCTGACGGGCAAAAACGAGGTGGCATAGCTGACGTAGGGGATGATGTTCGGCGTCAGCACATACGACAGCGCCGCATTGCCGGTGGTCGACGAGGTGTCCTGGCGCTGCGTGACATTGGTCAGGCCATTGAGTTCGCGGTTGCGCGCGCGGTCGTGGCGCACGGCCAGGTTGACGCGCCACTGCTGGTTCAACTTGATCTGGTCGCGCAGGTACAGGCCGGTCGACGAGACGGTGGTGGTGGTCAGGCGGCTCACCGGCGGGCACGTGACTTGCGTGTTGTAGACGGGATTGAGCACGTTCAGCGTAGGGATGCGGCAAGCCTGGTTGGCGTTGCGCACGCGGTCGCTATTGAGGTCCAGGCCGGCCATCAGATTGTGCTCGATGCCGCCGAAGGCAAACGTGCGCGAGGCATTGGTGTCGAGGCCACGCGTGATGCCGTCGACATCCTGCACCTGGGCCGAGCGCGACAGCAGCAGTTCGTTGGCGGACAGGCTGCCCAGCGAGACGAAGCGGCCATCCATCGCCATTTTCTGCCAGCGGAAATTCTGCGCCACTTTCCAGCCATTCTCAAACCTGTGTTCCAGGCTGTAGCCGACCTGCTTCTGCGACGAGTCGTACGGGCCGAAACCGGGCTCGCCATAGAACTGGTTGCGGTCCAGCCGGCCGTTCCTGTTCGCCAGCAAGGTGCCTTTCACCGGCACGCCCTGGTTGCGCAGGTATTCACGGCTGGTGTACGAGGTGAGGATGGTGAAGTCGGTGCTGGCGCCCAGGTCCAGCGACAAGGAAGGCGCCAGGTAGCGGTTCTTGAACCAGACCTGGTCGGTCTGGTCGTCGCTGCCTGACCACAGGCCGTTGATGCGGAAGGCCGCCTTGCCGCTGTCGTTCAAGGGCCGCCCCAGGTCGAACGTGGCCTGCTTGTAGTGATAGCTGCCGAGCGCAAAGCCGGCCTGGTTGAAGGCTTCCGCGCGCGGGCGCTTGCTGACCATATTGACCATGCCACCCGGCTGCACCAGGCCGAAATTGATCGAGGCCGGGCCTTTCAGGATTTCGATGGTCTCGACGCCAAACACTTCCTGCGCCACGTAGTTGGACTGGTTCAGTTTCAGGCCGTCGACATAGATCGATTCCGACGCGCGCTGGCCGCGGATGGAAAAGTCGTCCCAGCCCCGCTTGCCCCAGCTGCCCGATGACACGCCGGCCGAACTCTGGATCGCTTCGTTCAGGGTGGTGACCTGGCGCGAATCGAGCAGGTCGCGCGTCAGCACCGAGATCGATTGCGCCGTCTCGAACAGCGACAGGTCGGACTTGGTGGTCGTGCTGCTCGCGCGCGTGGCGCCAAAGCCCGAGTTCTCGTCGCGCGTACTGGCTACGTGCACAGTCTGGATCGGGGCTTCGGCGGCAGCGGCGTCGGCCGCATTGCTGTCGTCAGCGCAGGCGGGGCTGCACAGCAGGGCGGAGGAAATGGTGATGCACAACAGGCGGACAGCAGCGGGGATGGGGCGTGATGCCGGGAGGAATGGAGACATTGAGAATCTTTATCACATTGAGAATGATTCTTATTATTAAATGTAAATCCATGTAAAGACAATATTAAATTATTGTCTTGGGGTACTTTTCTGGCCTTTTGGTAAGGTTTTTACGTGTTATCCCTTAATGGAATTTGTGGTTTTTGTTGATGATTGTGAAATTTTGGCAAAAAAAATGCCGCGCTACATTGGCGCGGCATTTTTTGAAAACCCAACAGCGAAAATGCCGGGGTCGGACGGGGACGCCGAGTCCCTCAGGGTCCGCCCCCAGTCTTTGCCGTTGGGTTAAAAAGCGTTAACGATCAATCGTTTTTAATCACAATACTCGGAAACTTATTCGTCATGTCCTTCGCCTTTTCCGCCACCTTGATGGCGATGGTGCGGGCGATCTGCTTGTAGATCACGGCGACCGGGCCGTCCGGTTCGGCCACCACGGTCGGCGTGCCCGAATCGGTTTGCTGGCGGATCGCCATGGTCAGCGGCAAGGCGCCGAGGAATTCCACGCCGAAGTCGGCGCACATTTTCGCGCCGCCGCCGGCACCGAAGATTTCTTCCGCATGGCCGCAGTTCGAGCAGATATGCGTGCTCATGTTTTCCACCACGCCCAGGATCGGAATGCCGACTTTTTCAAACATTTTGAGGCCCTTGCGCGCGTCGAGCAGGGCGATGTCTTGTGGCGTGGTGACGATCACGGCGCCAGTGACCGGCACTTTTTGCGACAGGGTCAGCTGGATGTCGCCGGTGCCTGGCGGCATGTCGACGATCAGATAGTCGAGGTCGCGCCAGTTGGTCTGGTCCAGCAGCTGCTGCAGGGCCTGCGTGACCATCGGGCCGCGCCACACCATCGGCTCGTCCGGATCGATCATGAAGCCGATCGACGACACTTGCAGGCCGTGGTTTTCCATCGGCTCCATGCTCTTGCCGTCCAGCGTTTTCGGCTGGCCGCTGATGCCCAGCATCATCGGCTGCGACGGGCCGTAGATATCGGCATCCAGCACGCCGACCGACGCGCCCTCGGCCGCCAGGGCCAGCGCCAGGTTGACGGCGGTGGTCGACTTGCCGACGCCGCCCTTGCCGGAAGCGACCGCGATAATGTTCTTCACGTTGCTCATTGGCTTCAGGCCACGCTGCACCGTGTGCGAGATGATCTTCGACGACACGCCGACGCTGACATTGCCCACGCCCGGCAGCACGCGCAGCGCGGCCAGCACGGACTTGCGGATCAGGTCGATCTGGCTCTTGGCCGGGTAGCCCAGTTCGATGTCCAGTGAAATATCGCCACCGTCAACCTTCAGGCTCCTGACGGTCTTGCTGGAAACGAAATCTTTTTGTGTATTTGGATCAATAACTTGCGCCAGGGCGGCCTTGACGTCTTCTGCTGTGATGCTCATGTGATTCTCCGTGTGTGATGCCCGCAGTTTAGCGCAAATGCGCGGGCCGGTCGCGATGCCCATGCAAAGACAAAAGCGCCACATGGCGCGGTTGCAACTGCTCGGCATCTGCTCATATTGCGTTTCCGCTGTTAAAATGCTCGTTTATCCATCCCAAAAGTGCATCAATCATGACTCGCAAGCTGTTCGTCACCACTGCCCTGCCTTACGCAAACGCCGCTTTTCACATTGGCCACATCATGGAATATATCCAGGCCGATATCTGGGTCCGGTTCCAGCGAATGCAACGCGATGGCGACGCCGGCCGTGAAGTGCACTTCGTGGGCGCCGACGATACGCATGGCACGCCGATCATGATCGCCGCCGAAAAGGAAGGCATCACGCCGCAGCAGTTCGTCGCCAATATCGCCGCCGGCCGCGCCCAGTACCTGGACGGCTTCCATATCGCCTTTGATAACTGGTATTCGACCGACTCGCCGGAAAACGTCGAGCTGTCGCAAGCCATGTACCGCAAATTGCGCGATACGGGCCTGATCGTCACCAAGACCGTCGACCGCTTCTTCGATCCGGTAAAAGGCATGTTCCTGGCCGACCGCAATATCAAGGGCGAATGCCCGAAATGCGGCGCCAAGAACCAGTACGGCGACAATTGCGAAGTCTGCGGCGCGGCCTACCAGCCGACCGACCTGGTCAACCCTTTCTCGGTGTTTACCAATGCCACGCCGGTAATGAAACCGTCAGAACAGTATTTCTTCAAACTGTCGGACCCGCGCTGCTTTGAGTTTCTCAAGGATTGGCTCAACACTCCCGGCCGCTTGCAGCCGGAAATGGTCAACAAGGTCAGCGAATGGCTGGGCGAAGCCGGTGAAAAGCTGGCCGACTGGGATATCTCGCGCGACGCGCCCTACTTCGGCATCCCGATTCCTGACGCGCCGGGCAAGTTCTTCTATGTGTGGATGGACGCGCCGGTCGGCTACCTGGCCAGCCTGAAAAACTATTGCGACAAGAAAGGCATCGATTTCGACGCCTTTTTGAATGACCCGAGCACCGAACAGATCCACTTTATCGGCAAGGACATCGTCTCGTTCCACCTGCTGTTCTGGCCCGCCATGCTGAAATTTGCCAATCACCCGGTGATCGACAAACTGAAAGTCAATGTGCACGGCTTCCTGACGGTCAACAACGAAAAAATGTCGAAGTCGCGCGGCACCGGCATCTCGCCGCTGCGCTACCTGGACCTGGGCATGAACCCGGAATGGCTGCGCTACTACATCGCCTTCAAATTGAATTCGAAAGTGGAAGACCTGGACTTCAACGGCGAAGATTTCGTGGCCCGCGTGAATAGCGATCTGATCGGCAAATACGTGAATATCGCCAGCCGCTGCGCCGGCTTTATCGCCAAGCGTTTCGACGGCAAGCTGGCAGCGAGCTTGTCGGAAGGCGCGCAGACCTGGATCAACCGCGCGCTGACGCAGGACGTCAACGGCGTCGTCATCGAGCGCCAGGACAGCATCGCCAGGCACTTTGAAAACCGCGAATTCGGCAAGGCGCTGCGCGAGATCATGGAAATTGCCGACATCACCAACCAGTATGTCGACGAAAACAAGCCGTGGATTTTGGCCAAGGACGCGGAAAAAACGGCCGAGCTGCATGATGTGTGCACCACCGCGCTGATCCTGTTCCGCCAGTTGACGATTCTGCTGTCGCCGGTACTGCCGGGCGTGGCGAAGAACGTGGCGTCTTTCCTCAACGACGCCGAGTTCACCTGGGCCGACACGCAGGTGTTCGGCGACGCCGTCTCGCACAGCATGCTGGGCCGCACCATCGGCGCCTACAGCCACCTGATGACGCGCATGGATGCCAAGATGATCGAAGCGCTGTTCGATGCGCCGCAAGCCGTCGTGGCGGCCCCGGCAGCCGATGCGGCCAACGATGCGGCTCCTGCGGCCCCGGCCCTGGTGGCCAGCACGCCGGCGTCCGCCATCGAGGAACTGGCGCCCGAGATCAAGATCGACGACTTCCTGAAGGTCGACCTGCGCATCGCCAAAATCGTCAACTGCGAACTGGTCGACGGTTCCGACAAGCTGCTGCGTTTGACCCTGGACGCCGGCGAAGGCCGCTTGCGCAATGTGTTTTCGGGCATCCGTTCGGCCTACAAGCCGGAAGAGCTGGTCGGCAAGCTGACGGTATTGGTGGCCAACCTGGCGCCGCGCAAGATGAAGTTCGGCGTCTCCGAAGGCATGGTGATGGCCGCCTCGTCCGCCGATGAAAAAGCCAATCCGGGGATCTACATCCTGAACCCGTGGCCGGGCGCCGAACCTGGCATGCGCATTCGTTAAGGCGCCATCATGAATATCGTGGTGCGCGAAGCGGGCGATGACGATGCGGCGTTGATTGCCGGGCTGACCCGCGCGGCATGGGCCGGCAAGGTGGCCGCCTCGTCCAGCGGCCACCACGAAACGGCCGAGCAGGTGGCGCGCACCTTGCGCAGCGGCGGCGGTTTCATCTTGCTGATCGACGACATGCCGGCCGGCTCGCTGCGCTTCATGCCGCTCGACAGCGAACCGGCCATCTGGGAAATTTCGCGCATGGGCATCTTGCCGGCCTGGCGCGGCAACCATTGCTCGCAGCACCTGCTCGAAGCCGTGATCCACCATGCGCTGTCCTGCCAGGCCGAGGAATTGCGGCTGGCGGTGCGGCTGGACCAGGGCAAGCTGATCGATTTTTATGCCGCCTTCGGCTTTGAACTGGCCGAGGAACTGGAATATTCGCACGCCAACCCGGCGGAACCACCCCCTTCCGTGATGCGGCGCATGCTGCGTTACTAAGTTACGTTATTGAGTTTTAGAAATTTCCATTGCAGCCCAGGCGACAGAATGTCCCACCGCGCTCCCCGGCGCGGTAAAATGTGGCCTGCTGACTTTTTATACAGAAAAGACCATGAAACTGCCTGCAAAACACATGAACTACGTCTCGGACCACACCCTGTTCATCGCCGAACTGAAAGCGAAGAACCCGGGCATGGAAGAAGGCCAGCGCGCCGGCCGCGCTTTGCTGTGGGACAAGCCGCCCGTCAGCCTTGACGAGCAGGACCGCCAGATGGCCTCGGCCGTCAAGCAGCAAGCTTACGTGTACCAGAACAAGAACTAACAGCCAACGCTGGAACCGGCACGATGTTGCCTGAAAAACCGGCGGACGCGCCAGGCACCGTCGTGCCTGACGTGGCCGCGGTCATCGCGCCGCCCGCCCCCGATCCGCTGGCCATCGCCCGCCTGTATGGCGAGCCGATGCTGCGCATGCCGACGGATTTGTATATCCCGCCGGACGCACTGGAAATCTTCCTCGAAGCCTTCGAAGGCCCGCTCGACTTGCTGCTGTACCTGATCCGCAAGCAGAACTTCAATATCCTCGATATTCCGATGGCGCAGGTCACCCTGCAATACCTGAAATACGTCGACCAGATCCGCGTGCGCAACCTGGAACTGGCGGCCGAGTATCTGCTGATGGCGGCCATGCTGATCGAGATCAAGTCGCGCATGCTGCTGCCCTCGCGCAAGAGCGAAGTCGAAGAGGACGGCGGCGACCCGCGCGCCGAACTGGTGCGCCGCCTGCTCGAATACGAGCAGATCAAGCTGGCCGCTTATGACCTGAACACCATTCCCCAGCTCGAACGCGACTTCGTGCGCACCCAGATCTTTATCGAGCAAAGCCTGACGCCAACCTGGCCCGAAGTCGAGCCGGTCGACCTGCAGCAAGCCTGGCTCGATGTGCTCAAACGCGCCAAGCTGACCCAGCATCACCGCATCAGCCGCCAGGAATTGTCGGTGCGCGAGCACATGACGGCCATCCTGCGCCGTTTGCAAAGCGCGCGTTTCGTCGAGTTCAGCGACCTGTTCGATATCGCCGGCGGCGTGCCGGTGGTAGTGGTCAACTTCGTGGCCCTGCTGGAGCTGGCCAAGGAAACCCTGATCGAAATCACGCAAGCCGAACCGTTTGCGCCCATTTACGTCCGGCTGGCGTATTCGCCCGCCTGATATCATCTCCCTTTGTCACTGACCACCGTACAACGGGGCTTTAGCGAAAGCATGCAATGAAAATTATTTCCGACATCGATGAATTGCGCGACCAGCTCAGCGGACAGCTGCGCACGGCCTTCGTGCCCACCATGGGCAATCTGCATGAAGGCCATCTGTCGCTGATGCGCCTGGCGCGCAAGCATGGCGACCCGGTGGTGGCCTCGATTTTCGTCAACCGCCTGCAGTTCGGCCCGAACGAAGACTTCGAAAAATATCCGCGCACCATGGCCGCCGATGTCGCCAAGCTGGAAAAGGAAGGCGTCTACGTGCTGTTTGCGCCGACCGAGAAGGAACTGTACCCGGAGCCCCAGGAATACCGCGTGCGCCCGCCTGACGGCCTGGGCAATACCCTGGAAGGCGAGTTCCGCCCCGGCTTCTTCGAAGGCGTCTGCACGGTGGTGAGCAAGCTGTTCTCGTGCGTGGGTCCACGCGCGGCCGTATTCGGCAAGAAGGACTACCAGCAGTTGATGATCATCCGCAACATGGCGCGCCAGATGGCGATGCCGACCGAAATCATCGCCGCCGAAACGTACCGCGCCGAAGACGGCCTGGCGCTGTCGTCGCGCAATATGTATTTGTCCGACAGCGAACGCGCCGAAGCACCCGAACTGTACAAGGGCCTGAACTTTGTCGCCGAAGAAGTACGCAAGGGCAACCTGTCCGTGACGGAACTGGAACAGGCCGCCATGCGCCTGCTCGACGGGCGTGGCTGGAAGTCCGACTATATCTCGGTGCGCAAGCGCGCCAACCTGCAGGCGCCCGATGCGGCGGAGCTGGCCGCCGGCGAGCCGCTGGTGGTGCTGGCGGCGGCCAGGCTGGGGCAGACGCGCTTGATCGATAATCTGGAGATTTGAGTTCAAACCCGCATAGCGAAAGTGCTGGGGTCAGACCCTCAATGCCGCAAACTCAGGGTTCATTGCTGGCGGGCGAGGGGGTCTGACCCCGGCCTTTCCTTGATGCCAACAAAAAAAGCTGCCAGTTCACACTGGCAGCTTTTTTATTGGAGCAAGCAGGCCTGATCAGGCGCCGGCTTTTTCCAGTTTTTCGAAAATCTTGTTCAGCTTTTCATCCAGCGTCGCGGCCGTGAATGGCTTGACGACGTAGCCGCTGGCGCCCGCCTGCGCGGCAGCGATGATGTTTTCCTTCTTCGCTTCAGCCGTCACCATCAGTACCGGCAGCTTGGCCAGTGCCGGATCGGCGCGGATATGCTGCAGCATCGTCAGGCCGTCCATGTTCGGCATGTTCCAGTCCGAGACGACGAAATCATACGATTCCGCGCGCAGCTTGGCCAGGCCCATCACGCCGTCTTCCGCCTCGTCGACGTTGGCATAACCCAGTTCCTTCAACAGATTCCGGACAATGCGGCGCATCGTCGAAAAATCGTCAACGACTAAAAATTTCATCTTTGGATCAGCCATGAATAACTCCGTTGTTTCTGTAGCGGTTTGTTAATAATATCGACATGAATGCCGACATTATGGTCGACACTACGGCAGCAAG
>Ga0308163_10002455_pt1 | contig 16986 bp, 14 predicted proteins | sample PhyTR1_FD_201037 | JGI IMG/M metagenome (GOLD analysis project Ga0308163, IMG submission 201037) | Phyllosphere microbial communities from UC Gill Tract Community Farm, Albany, California, United States - DLSLT.R1 | ecosystem: Host-associated > Plants > Phyllosphere > Unclassified | place: USA...
TTTCCGTCTGGAAACCACCCTTGACCGTCGGCTCATCCGGGATGGCGCGGGTCACGAAGTTGACCACGCCACCGACGTTCTGCGGGCCGTACCGCACCGCGCCGCCGCCACGCACCACGTCCACCGCGTCCATGTTGCCCATGCTGATCGGCGCAAACGACAACTGTGGCTGACCGTAAGGGGCGAACGGCACGGGAATGCCGTCCATCAGCACCGTGGAGCGCGCCGCCAGCCGTGGGTTGAGGCCACGGATGCCGAAGTTCAGCGCCATGTCGTGGCTGCCGGTGCCGTTGTTTTCCGGGGCGTTGACACCGGGGATGCGGTTGAGCACGTCCCGCGCCTGAGTCGCGCCCTGGCGTTCGAAGTCTTCGCGGCGGATCACGTCGCGGGCGCCCGGATGCTCGAACACGTTGACCTGCGCCGCATCGCCGAGCCAGTCGCCAACGACTTTCGAGGTGTCCAGCTCCAGCGCCGTGTCGGCCACAGGTTGCAGGCTGAAGGCATTGTTGCCCTCGGCACGGGCTTGCAGGCCGGTGCCTTCGAGCAGTGCGTCGAGACCTTGCGCGGCGGTGTAGCTGCCTTCCAGGCCTCGGCTTTGCACGCCGCGGGTGATCTGCGAGCCGAAGGAAATCAGCACGCCGGCCTCACGACCAAACTGGTTGAGGGCGTTTTCCAGCGGCGCCGGGGCGATGTGGTAGGCCTTGGCTTCGGCGGCCAGGACGGGCAGAACGCTGAAGCTCAGGCTGGCGCCGAGAACGAGATGGCGCAGACTGCGGGCCAGTGGCGTGAGGCGGGTCGGGTGCATGAAGGGTGATCCTGAGAAGGTTGAATCAAGGGGGCTTTCCTTCTCTGTCACGCCAGATCTGAAAAACGGCTCATTTATTTTTCGAGAGCAAAAGATCGCAGCCTGCGGCAGCTCCTACAGGATGTACACCGAGCCAATGTAGGAGCTGCCGCAGGCTGCGATCTTTTGATCCTGCTTCTAAACCCGCGCTTCGACGCTCACCCAATAGCGGGTAAAGCGCCGCACTTTCACCGGCAAACTGATTTGCAGCAGATCAAGAATCCGCTCGCTGTCGTCCAGTGGATAAGTCCCGGAGATCAGCAGGTCAGCCACTTTCGCGTCGCAATGCAGCTGCCCGCGACGATACCGACCGAGCTCATCGAGGAAGTCACCCAGGCGCATGTGCGCGGCGATCAGCATGCCCTCGGCCCAGGCGCCACTGTTGGCGTCCAGCGGCCTGGCTTCGCTGATCGATGTCGAGCTGAAACTCAGTTGACGGGCGACGGGCAATAACATCGGTGCGCGCCCGTGGGCGTTCAGTTCGACCTGCCCCTCAAACAACGCCACCTGCGTACGATCGGCAAATTGCCGGACGTTGAGGCGCGCAGCCCGGGTTTTCAGAATGCCCTGTGCCGTGCGCACTTCGAACGCTTGCGTGGTGCTCAAGAGGATCTCGCCTTCCAGCAGACGGATCAGTCGTTGCGTGCTGTCCACGTCCGCCGCACTCGCGGTGTTGAGTTGCAACTGGCTGCTGGCGTCCAGCGCGACCTTGCGTCGTTCACCTACCGGGCTGCGGTAATCGGCGAGCAGCGACGGCAGCGGATTGTGCTCGCGCAGGCCCCAGGTGACGGCTGAACCGGCGCCGAGAATCAGCAGCAGTTTCAACGCCTGCCGACGGCTGGCGGATTTCGCTCCGTTCAACGCTGCGTGTGCCAGCGGCGAAGACACACCGCGCAAGCGCTGATTGACCCGCTGAATGTGTTCCCACGCCCGACGATGCTCGCTGTGCGCATCCAGCCATTGCTGCCAGGCCTGTTGCTGGCGCGGGGAGAGCGTGCCCTGCTGCATTTCCATCAGCCAGTGCACGGCCTGCTCGGCCACTGGCGCAGAGAAGTCCGGGACGCGGTTCATAGCGCGAAGTAGCAGCGCATCGCTGCCTTGTTCAAATGACGTTTCACCGTGGCCACCGAGATGTTCAATTCAGTGGCGATCTGCGGATAGGTCAGGCCATCGACCTGAACCAGCAAAAAGGCGCGTTTGACCACATGCGGCAAGCCGTCGAGCAACTGATCCAGCTCGATCAGGGTTTGCAGGATGATGGCTTTGTCTTCTTCCGAAGGCGCGAGCATTTCCGGCATTTGCGCCAGGGTTTCGAGGTAGGCGCGTTCCAGGTCCTGGCGGCGGTAATGATTGAACAGCACGCGTTTGGCAAGGGTGGTGAGGAAGGCGCGCGGTTCGATGATCACCGCTGGTTCGCGGGCGCTCAGCACCCGGATGAAGGTGTCCTGGGCCAGATCCGCCGCGCTCTCCGGGCAGCCGAGTCTGCGCCGCAACCAGCCGGTGAGCCAACGGTGGTGGTCGTGGTAGAGCGATTCGACGGGATGGGCGGACGGCAACGGTATTACTCCAGGCGCATGCAGCATGCGTTAGAGAACAAGAACTGTTCGCATTGTAGGGGTGGAGAAGGCCGTCCGGCAATCAGATGCTTTTGCGTATGAGAATATTTATCATTAATATTGCTCGCCTGTTGGTTCGGCTTGTCGGTCGGACGTTTTTTCGTTTCAGGGTCGAAACATGAAAGGCAAACTCGCCTCACTTCCCATGTCCTATCGTCTGGCCGTCACTTCGCGGGTACTGGCGGCGGTGTTTGGCGGCTATCTGGTCGCGGCGCTGGCCAGTGTCGCCCTGACGCTGTGGCTGCCGTTGAGCCGTGCCGAAGCGGTGGTGACCGGCATGACCATTTCCTTTCTGGTCTATCTGGTCGCGGTGCTCTGGTGTTTTGCCTGTCGCACCGCGTGGTCGGCGTGGGTTGGGTTGCTGGTGCCGAGCGTGATCCTGGCGACGGCTTCCGGTGCCGCGCGTGGCTTGGGGTACGCATGAAAGAGGGTTTGTGCCAAAGTATGAGTGCAATGCTGAGATGCTGATCGGTCATCCTCCGGAATCCCGCGACGACGAGCCGCACGGGGCGCGTGCGCATTTTCTCCAAGTGTTCCTCTCGCAGCGTTCGCAGATGGAAGCGCTGGTGAACCGGCGCGTCGGTTGCCGGGCCACGGCGGCGGATCTGGTGCAGGATCTGTTCTTGCGCTTCTGGCGTCGGCCGCTGGTGCAGGTCGAAGAACTCAGCACGTACCTGCTGCGTTGCGCCGGCAACATCGCCATCGATCATTTGCGCAGTGAAGGCACGCGGGTGCGGGTCAACGAGGGCTGGCAACCGGACGAGCCGGACAGCCACGGCAGCGAACCGCAGGCCGCGCTCGAAGCGGGCAATGATTTGCGCCATGTCGAAGCGGCGTTGCGCGCCTTGCCCGAGCGCACCCGGCAGATCTTTTTGCTCAATCGCATCCACGGACGCAAATACGCGGACATCGCCAAGGCCATGGGCCTGTCCCAAAGCGCTGTGGAAAAACATATGATGCGCGCCCTCGAGGCCTGCAAGGCCAGCCTGCGCGAACCCGCGCCACGCCTGCCAGGGAAAGCACCGTGAAGCCCACCGACCGCGTCGCTCCGACGCCCGCTCAGGAACAGGCCGCGCTCGCCTGGCTGAGCCTGTTGCACGACCGCCCGAGCACGGGCGATCAACTGACGTTCAGCCAATGGCTGCGCGCCGATCCGGTCCACGCCGAGGCCTATGCCCAGGCGCAGGTGATGTGGGAATTGAGCGAAAGCCCGGCGCGCGCCCTGGCCGTTGAAGACGCGTTGGCGTTGCAGGGCTACCTCAATGCGATGGATCGTCCGCGTCGTTCAGCGCTGCTGCGCTGGTCGGGTGCGCTGGCGATGGCCGCGTGCCTGTTGCTGATGATCAGCCTCGGCACCGGCTGGCAGCCGCAGCGCTGGATCGACGATCTGGGCGCCGATTACGTTTCGGCACCGGGGGAAATCCGCACGGTGACCCTGGCCGATCAATCGCAAGTCACGCTGGACGCCGACAGCGCCATCGCCGTGGATTTCAGCCATGGCGAGCGGCATGTGCAGTTGCGTCGTGGCGCCGGTTTTTTCAGCGTGACGCATACGGGCGATCCCTTTGTGGTCGAGGCCGAGAAAGGCCAGGCGCGGGTGCTCGGCACGCAGTTTGAAGTGCGTCTGCAACCGCAGGGCGCGCAGGTCACGGTGCTGTCCGGGCGCGTTGGCGTGACGGCGGATCGCAACGCGCAGCAACAGATTCTGACGGCTGGCCAGCAAGTGGCTTATGGGCAGGGCCGCGCCGAAAAGCTGCATGCAGTGGACAGCGAAGCGCAACTGGCCTGGCGTCAGGGCTGGCTGAGTTACTACAAATCGACGCTGGGCGATGTGGTGCAGGATTTGCGGCGCTATTACCCGGGGCGGATTGTGTTGCTCAATGATGAGCTGGCGGCGCGCAAGGTCAGCGGGAGTTTTCCGAGCAAGGATCCGCAGGCTGTGTTGAGTTCGCTGCAAGGGGTGATGGGGTTTGAGCGGCATCAGGTTCTCGGGCATCTGATTATTTTGCGCTGATCAACGTCAAGAGATCGCAGCCTTCGGCAGTTCCTACATGGGAAGGCGATCCCCTGTAGGAGCTGCCGAAGGCTGCGATCTTTTGCTTCTGAAAAACTTTTTCAAAATTGTGGTGAGGTAAACCCCAGCCCCATCCGTGTAGTGACTGAAACTGCGAGTCATTCGCATCCGTTGCGGTTCTACACAGGTCATTGAGCAATGAAGTCCAGGGCAAAATCGGGTTCGGTCAAACAATGGTTGGGCGTTTCGGCGTTGAGTTTTTCCGCATTGGCGCTGTTGCCGATGAGCGTGGCGCTCGCCGCTGAAACCGTCAGCAGCCCGGCGCAACAGCAGTTCAGTTTTTCCCTGAGTGCCAAACCGCTGCCGCAAGCCCTGAGCGACTTCAGCCGCGTCACCGGGCAAAGCGTGGTCTACACCGATGAAGCGCCGTACGGCCTCAACGCCCCGGCCGTCAGCGGTCAGATGAGTGCCGAACAAGCGCTGCAACGCCTGCTCAGCGGCTCCGGCATGACCTTCCGTCGCACCGACAGCCATACCCTGGCGCTGGAACCGCAACCCACCGAAGGCGCGCTCAATCTCGGCGCCACCACCATCACCTCGACCCGCGACGAGTCGATGACGTATCAACCGCCGCAAACCAGTTCGGTCATGCGTTCTTCGGCGTCGCTGCAGGAAATCCCGCAGACCGTCAACGTGATCCCGGCCCAGGTGATCCGCGATCAGACCCCGCGCAACCTTGACGATGCGCTGGCCAACGTCAGCGGCATCACCCAGGGCAACACCTTGGGCAGCACTCAGGATTCGGTGATGACCCGCGGCTTCGGTGATAACCGCAACGGCTCGATCATGCGTGACGGCATGCCGATCGTGCAGGGCCGCGGCATGAATGCGACAGTCGATCGTGTCGAAGTGCTCAAGGGGCCGGCGTCGTTGTTGTACGGCATTCAGGACCCGGGCGGCGTGGTCAACCTGGTCAGCAAGAAACCTGAGCTGACTCAATACAACGCCCTGACCCTGCGCGGCTCGACCTACGGCGACGGCAAGAATGGCAGCGGCGGCACCTTCGACAGCACCGGTGCGCTGGGTGAATCCGGGCTGGCCTATCGGCTGGTGCTCGATCACGAAGACGAAGATTACTGGCGCAACTACGGCACCCACCGCGAGACGCTGATCGCGCCGTCACTGGCCTGGTTCGGCGAGCGCACCCAGCTGTCGTTCGGCTACGAGCACCGCGAGTTTCTCACGCCGTTCGACCGTGGCACGGTGATCGATCCACGCACCAACCACCCGCTGGACATCTCGCGCAACGAGCGTCTGGACGAGCCGTTCAACGACATGGAAGGCCGTTCCGACCTGTACCATTTCGAGGCCGACCACGAACTCAACGACGACTGGAAAGCCCACTTCGGCTACAGCTGGAACCGCGAAACCTACGACGCCAGCCAGGTCCGCGTGACCGCCATCGACACCAGGAAAGGCACGCTGACCCGCAGCATGGACGGCACGCAAGGGGCGATCAGCACTGACCGTTTCACTACCGCCAGCCTCGAAGGCAAGGTCAACCTGCTGGGCATGCAACATAACCTGGTGTTCGGCGTCGACGACGAGTACCGCAAGATCTACCGCGCCGACCTGATCCGCCAGAAAAGCCTGAGCACCTTCAGCTACGTCAATCCGGTGTATGGCCGCGAAGTCGAAGGCACCACGGTCAGCCCGGCCGACAGCGCACAAACCGATCTGCTGCGCAGCGATTCGGTGTTCCTGCAGGACTCCATTCACCTCAACGACCAGTGGATTCTGGTCGCCGGTGGGCGCTTCCAGGAGTACGACCAGTACGCCGGCAAAGGCGTACCGTTCAAGGCCAACACCGACAGCAACGGGCAGAAGTTCGTACCGCGTGCCGGGCTGGTGTATCGCTACACCGATGAGTTGTCGTTCTACGGCAGCTACACCGAATCGTTCAAACCCAACTCGACCATCGCCCCGCTCAGCGGCAGCAGCACCGTGCTCGACGGCAGTATCGCGCCGGAAGAAGCCAAGTCGTGGGAGTTGGGCGCGCGCCTGGATATGCCGGGGCGTCTCACCGGTAATATCGCGCTGTTCGACATCAAGAAGCGCAACGTGCTGGTGGCCAACTCCGAAGGTCCGACCACAATCTACAGCGCCGCCGGCGAAGTACGCTCCCGGGGTCTGGAACTGGACCTGACCGGTCAACTGAGCGACCGCTGGAGCATGATCGGCGCCTATGCCTACACCGATGCCGAGGTCACCAAAGACCCGGACTACCAAGGCAATCGCCTGCAAAACGTGGCGAAGAACAGCGGCTCACTGTCAGCGGTGTATGACTTCGGCAGCGTGATCGGTGGCGATCAATTGCGGGTCGGCGCCGGGGCGCGGTATGTCGGCGAGCGAGCGGGCAACGCGGTGAATGATTTCGACCTGCCGAGCTACACCGTGGCCGATGCGTTTGCCACTTACGACACCAAGCTTGAGGGGCAGAAGGTCAAGTTCCAGCTCAACGTGAAGAACCTGTTCGACCGCACGTATTACACCTCGGCGGCGAGCCGGTTCTTTGTGTCGATGGGTGATTCGCGGCAGATTTCGTTGTCGAGCACGTTGGAGTTCTGACTCGGAACCGTAAAAGATCGCAGCCTTCGGCAGCTCCTACAGAGGAACGCATTCCAACTGTTGGAGCTGCCGAAGGCTGCGATCTTTTGATCTGGCGCTAACGCAAAAACGCCTGTCGATATTCCCCCGGCGTCCCGCCCAGCACCTGCCGAAACCGGTTGGTGAAATGACTGGCACTGGCAAAGCCGCACGCCAGCGCAATCTCTCCCAGCGGCAACACCGTCCCGCGCAACAACTCCCGCGCCCGGCTCAAGCGGCGCGCCAGCACGTACTGATGTGGCGGCAAGCCGAAACTGGTGCGGAACATCCGCGCAAAGTGGTATTCCGACAGCGCACACAGCCCGGCCAGTTGCCCGAGGCTGATCGGTTCGGCCAGATGACTGTCAATGAACTCCACCAATTGCCGACGCTGGTGGGGCGCCAACCCGCCCTTGAGGCGCAAACCCTGACGGGCGCCCACCTGGCTGAGCAGGGTATGACTGAGCAATTCGTGTGCAAGGCTGCTGGTCAGCAAGCGCTCGGCCGGTTCGTCCCAGTTCAGCGTGAGCAACTGCCGAAAGCGCCGCGCCTGTTGCGGGTCTTCGAGAAAGGTCTGCTCGCGCAACTGCATTTCTCGCGGCTCGCGATCGAGCAAAGTGACGCACCCCAAGGCAAATTGCTCGGCGCTGAAATACAGATGCGCGAGGCGAATATCGCCATTGATCACCCAGCCCGATTGGTGGTCGGCCGGCAGGATGCACAACTTGTCCGGCCCACCCTTGTGGCCAGGCTGGTCACGGCGAAAGGTCCCGGTGCCGCCGGCGATGTAGCACGACAGGGTGTGATGGCTCGGCGCTTCGTACTCCTGGGCGTCGTGGTGGTTGGTCCACAGGGCCGCAGACAAGCCGTCACCGAACTCGGCGCTGTGCACAAGACGTGCGTTCGGCGAGCGGTTGAGGGATTGAAAGACTTGCAGGGTATCGATAGCGGCCATGTTCGGTTCTCTCCAACGCCTTGCATCCTACTCCGTAGCCTTTGCGCTGCCAGCCCGACACCTCATAAAACCGCAAGATTTCGCAAGCTCTCCCGGTAGTATGATGCAGCTTTGCGCAAATTTTATTTCTTTTGGTTCTTTCGAACTGTCAGAACTGACAGTAGTTGCACCGGGTGAATGGGTCTTAGATACACACTCAAATTTACATCCGGGAGAACGACATCATGGCTGAAGAAAAACTATGGAAAGAAGGCTTCGAGAGGGTAACCGCAGGTACTCACCAGGTTCTGAAACTCGATCATTTTGATATCGAACTGAGAACTACGTTTGGTTCCCAGCACGTTCCATTGACGTGCAGAAAGGCAACGCCAGCGGAGATTAATGCGGGGCTTGAGGGCCACGTCCTTGAGTTTTCCGGAAACTCCATGTCAGAGGGCGTGCAGGCGCAAATGCGCGTCGAGTTCAAACGTGAAGAACGTTTGCTGCGCATCAAATTTACCCTTTTTGCCTCATTCAATGCGGTCGTCCAGATTTTCAATCAGGATGATCGGTTTGTCGGTGAGGTCAACGTGAGCGACGGTGAGTTTGATTACGCTATTCCCAATGGCGCTGAGAACAGTATCGGTCGTCTTTCAATGTTTTATAAACTCGACTATGTCGGCCCCACCATCGACAGGTTTGAAGGGTATTCCTGGAAGCCTTGAGTTTCAGGTAACACCAACCCGTCGCACGTGCGCAGTCACTTGCGACGGGTGTCATTAAAAAGAGCAAGATTTTGCAAGCACCGTAGTTTCCCCCGGCAGACACTGAAACCCTATTCAGGAGTGTCTACCATGAACCTTTCGCTGTATCTGCTGACCGTGCTGATCTGGGGCACCACCTGGATTGCCCTGAAATGGCAACTGGGTGTGGTGGCGATTCCAGTGTCGATCGTCTATCGCTTCGGTCTCGCCGCGCTGGTGCTGTTCGTGCTGTTGCTGCTCAGCCGCCGGCTGCAGCCGATGAATCGCCGAGGGCATCTGATCTGCGTGGCGCAGGGCTTGTGCCTGTTCTGCGTCAACTTCATGTGCTTTCTGACCGCCAGCCAGTGGATTCCCAGCGGTCTGGTGGCGGTGGTGTTTTCCACGGCAACGCTGTGGAACGCGCTCAATGCACGGGTGTTCTTCGGCCAGCGCATTGCGCGCAACGTGCTGATGGGCGGGGCGCTCGGCTTGTTCGGGCTGGGGATGTTGTTCTGGCCGGAACTGGCCGGCCATCACGCCAGCCCGCAGACCTTGCTCGGTCTGGCGCTGGCGCTGTGTGGCACGCTGTGTTTCTCGGCGGGCAACATGTTGTCGAGCCTGCAGCAGAAGGCCGGCCTGAAACCGTTGACCACCAATGCCTGGGGCATGGCCTATGGCGCGGTCATGTTGTCGGTGTGGTGCTTGTTAAAAGGCATACCGTTCGACATGGATTGGTCGCCACGTTACGTTGGCGCGCTGCTGTACCTGGTGATCCCGGGTTCGGTGATCGGCTTCACCGCCTACCTGACGCTGGTCGGGCGTATGGGGCCGGAACGTGCGGCGTATTGCACCGTGCTGTTCCCGGTGGTGGCGCTGAATGTGTCGGCGTTTGCCGAAGGTTATCAGTGGACGTTGCCGGCGTTGTTCGGGCTGGTACTGGTGATGCTTGGTAATGTGTTGGTGTTTCGAAAACCACGCGCGGCGCCGCTGACACAAACCAAACTGGCGTGAATCTCCAAGTAGAGCGTTGGTGCGTCAACGCTCCACTTTGATGGCGATGTAAATTAAAAGCGGGAGTGAAAAGTCAACAATGTGACGAGCCCAATCCTTGGCGTTCCATGCTTGCGAAGTGTCCATGTCGAACCATTCAACACCGATGGTTTGCAGGCAGACGTAATAAATAAATATCGCGGTCAATAAACCGATAATCGAGAATTTTTTCGCTTCATGAAACTCCTGTGATGAAGCGTTTATCTTGCGCAGAAGGTGAAAGGTACCGATCAGGCAATACACGGTCCAGGTCACTTCCATCGTGATGATGAACCAGTATATTCGGTGGTGCAGTATCGGTGACTCGATTGCACGGTAACGGATATTGGGATTCACCAACGTAGTGTCCATGCTCAGGATGTGACCGACATATTCATAGTTTGATGAGTAATCGGTCATGTTGCTGTACATCACCAGTAAGCCAAAGAAGCTGATGTAAGCCATTAGAATTACTTTGCTGTAACGAATAAGTTTGTCGGTGTTCAGGTTGTCCAAGGGTTTCTCCAGAATATATATCGTGGGGTCGATAAGTTGGAGAGTCTAATGTTTTTTGTTGTTGTTTTAGTTGAGGCTTGAGTTGCAAGGTATGTAACGGTTGGCCAAGGCGTTAATTAAAACGGGCAAGTGCCGATGAGGCGCTTGCCCGTTTTTTCAGCCACGCCAGACTTGCGGATTGACCAGGTCCTGCGGGCGTTCGCCGAGCAGTGCGCTGCGCAGGTTGGCGAGGGCACGGTTGGCCATGGCTTCGCGGGTTTCGTGGGTGGCGGAGCCGATGTGCGGCAATGTCACCGCATTTTTCAGCTGGAACAGGGGCGATTCGGCCAGCGGTTCTTTTTCGTAGACATCCAGGCCTGCGCCACGGATGCGGTTGTTTTGCAGCGCGTCGATCAGCGCCGGTTCATCCACCACCGGGCCACGGGAGATGTTGACCAGGATCGCGCCGGGCTTCATCAGGGCCAGTTCGCGGTGGCTGATCAGGTGGCGGGTCTTGTCGCTGAGCGGCACCACCAGGCAGACGAAGTCGGCTTCGGCCAGCAGTTGATCGAGGCTGCGAAATTGTGCGCCGAGTTGTTGTTCCAGCTCGGTCTTGCGGCTGTTACCGCTGTAGAGGATCGGCATGTTGAAGCCGAAATGGCCACGACGGGCGACGGCGGCGCCGATGTTGCCCATGCCGACAATACCGAGGGTTTTGCCGTGGACGTCACAGCCGAACAAGGGTGCGCCGACGCTGGCTTGCCACTGGCCGGCCTTGGTCCAGGCATCCAGTTCGGCGACGCGGCGGGCGCTGCTCATGATCAGGGCGAAGGCGAGGTCGGCGGTGCTTTCGGTGAGCACGTCGGGGGTGTTGGTGAGCATGATCCCGCGTTGGTTGAAGTAGTCGAGGTCGTAATTGTCGTAGCCGACGGAGACGCTGGAGACCACTTCAAGCTTTGTGGCGGTTTCGAGTTGGGCTTTGCCGAGTTTGCGGCCGACGCCGATGAGGCCGTGGGCGTGGGGGAGGGCTTCGTTGAATTGGGCGTTGATGTCGCCGTTTTTTGGGTTGGGGGCGACGACGTCGAATTCCTGTTGCAGGCGTTCGATCATTGGGGGGGTGATGCGGCTGAAGGCCAGGACTGTTTTTTTCATTGGGCTGGGGCTCGGGCTTCGGGGCTTTATTGCCAAGCAAGCTAACATTTCTTTGTGGGGTTTGGCTTGTCTTGGCGGCCTCTGGGCCGACCAGGTTCTTGGGGTTTTGGGTGTATATCCGTTTCTGCGGGTGTGGCGGCTGGCGGTTTCGCTCTTACAGCGAGTCACTTTTGCAGACGCCCAAAAGTAACCAAAACGCTGGGCCCCGGCGTTCGGCCCTCGCCGTGGCTCGGGTTCCTTCGTTACGGGGTTCATCCGGGGGCATCGCCTACGGTTTGCTTCGCTGCACCTCCTCTCGATGTGTTTGGCTTCGCCAAACGGTCGCTGCGCTCCCTCCCCCGGATGAACCCCTCCACTCAGCCTGCCGAAGGGGCCGGTACGGCAAGATCAAGAGCTGCAGCCGAGCTTGCGCTCATCCTGTTGAGTGGTGAGAAGCGGATGCACCAACTGCCTGCACCCAATCCAACTGTAGGAGTGAGCCTGCTCGCGATGGCGGCCCGTCAGCCGACCAATCACCAACTGCCTGCACCCAATCCAGCTGTAGGAGTGAGCCTGCTCGCGATGGCGGCCTGTCAGCCGACCAATCACCAACTGCCCGCACCCAATCCTGCTGTAGGAGTGAGCCTGCTCGCGATGGCGGCCTGTCAGCCGACCAATCACCAATTGCCTGCACCCAATCCAACTGTAGGAGTGAGCCTGCTCGCGAATGCGGTGTGTCATTCAACGCAGGTATTTGCTGACCCACCGCTCCCTCAGGGGTTTAGCTGTGTGCTGCAGACTGGCTGATTTCCACATTATCCAGCACCCGATTCACCGCCAGCTCCGCCAGCATGATGATCTGCTGAATCGCCAGAAGGGTGTGCCGCTGCGGCGGATCGACGTAGGCCGCAATGTCGCTGGTCATGATGCTCGCCGAGGCCAGTGATTCGCAGGCATGAACCAGCAGGCTCTCGTTATCCATATCAGGGGCAACCTGAAACATCGTGCTCGGTTTGTGGAATTTGAGGGTAGTGGCGGAAGGTTTGAGGTAGTGGTCGAGCGCGCGCTCGGCGGCGTCGTGGAGCTTTTTTGAGTCGAGGGATTCGTAGGGGGAAGTGCAGTCCGCTTCGGGCGGATTGGGTGTGGGTTTGATCATGGTGAAGCTCCATTCGGGATGTGGAGTTCGCCACGTACTGCGACCAAGCAATAGGGTGGCGAACCGTACGCAGGTTGGTCGACCAGGGAATGGAAACCCGGCAGGGCCAAGGCCCTCCCACGCACAGCTCGCCATTAAGCAAGCTTGAAAAGTGCGCCATTCTAAACCCGGACGACCAAGTCCGGTCGCTGATTCGTCAACGACCCACTGAGCCTATCCACCCCACTTCCGACCCACAACCGTCAAAACCTGTCGGAAAACTCCCCTCAAATCACCGCTTCTGTAGGAGCTGCCGTAGGCTGCGATCTTTTGATTTTTAAACATCAAGGGCAAAAGATCGCAGCCTGCGGCAGCTCCTGCAGGTTTCGTAGTGTGTTTAAGGTCAGTTGGCGACTCGGGCTCCAGCGAGGCTGCCGCTTAATTCGTAAGCAGCCAGTTCGGCTTGATGGGCGGCGAGAATTTCCGGCAACGACCCGCGCAAATACTCAACCCACGTCTTGATCTTCGCATCCAGGTATTGCCGCGACGGGTAGATCGCGTACAGGTTGAGTTCCTGCGAGCGGTAGTTCGGCATCATCCGCACCAGCGTGCCGTTGCGCAGGCCTTCGATGGCGGCGTAGACCGGCAGCACGCCGACGCCCATGCCGCTGATGATTGCGGTTTTCATCGCGTCGGCGGAGTTCACCAGGAAGGGCGAGCTGTTGATGGTGACCATTTCCTGGCCGTCGGGGCCGTTGAAGGCCCATTTTTCCAGGGGGATCACCGGGCTGACGAGGCGCAGGCAGGCGTGGTTCAGCAGGTCGCTGGGCTTTTGCGCGCAGCCGTTGGCTTTCACGTAGGCCGGGGAGGCGCAGACGATGCTGTAGGTGATGCCCAGGCGTTGCGAGACGAAGCCTGAGTCCGGCAGTTCGGTGGCCAGCACGATGGACACGTCGTAGCCCTCGTCGAGCAGGTCCGGCACGCGGTTGGCCATGGTCAGGTCGAAGGTCACGTCCGGGTGGGTCTTGCGGTAGCGGGCGATGGCGTCGATCACGAAGTGCTGGCCGATGCCGGTCATGGTGTGCACTTTCAACTGGCCGGCGGGGCGGGCGTGGGCTTCGCTGGCCTCGGCTTCGGCTTCTTCGACATAGGCCAGGATCTGTTCGCAGCGCAGCAGGTAGCGCTTGCCGGCCTCGGTCAGGGCAATGCGCCGGGTCGTGCGATTGAGCAGGCGGGTTTGCAGGTGGGCTTCCAGGTTGGAGACCGCGCGCGAGACGTTGGCCGTGGTGGTGTCGAGTTGCACGGCGGCGGCGGTGAAGCTGCCGGCTTCGGCCACACAACTGAAGGCGCGCATGTTTTGCAATGTGTCCATGGGGTGCTCTCAAGGGAGATGGCAAATTGTGACACGAAGTTTCAGGGGCTGAGACCCCCGACCAAGGGATTATCTCGCTAACGGTAACAAAGATTCACAGGAATCCCAGCTTATCGCCACAAAGGCACCCACCTAGAATTGCGCCGTTCCCTGTAGGAGCTGCCGCAGGCTGCGATCTTTTGATCTTGATTGTGAACAGCAAAATCAAAAGATCGCAGCCTTCGGCAGCTCCTACACCAGTCCCCCGGTTTATCCCTTTCAGGAATTTGCAGCTGTGCCGCGTCGCATCAACAGAGCGCTTTTGCCGCTCAGTGTTCTGGCTATCACCCTGGGTCTCAGCGGCTGCATCGGTACCGGAGGAATTGCCCCGCAGGGCAAAGCGTTGGAGGCCAATACGCTGGCTACCGATGACGCGATTGCCCATGCCGCCAAAGACGCCAACTGGCCCACCGCGCAATGGTGGCAAGCCTACGGTGACCCGCAACTCAATCACTGGATCGACCTCGCCGTGCAGGGCAGCCCGACCATGGCCATGGCCGCTGCGCGGGTGCGTCAGGCCAAGGCGATGGCCGGTGTCGCCGAAGCGGCCGAGTCGTTGCAGATCAATGGTGAATCGACGCTCAAGCGCCACAATTGGCCGACCGACCAGTTCTATGGCCCCGGCAAGCTGGCCAACAGCACCACCTGGGACAACAACGCCGCGCTGGGTTTCAGCTACGCCCTCGACCTTTGGGGCCGCGAAAGCAATGCCACCGAACGGGCAGTGGATCTGGCGCACATGAGCGCCGCAGAAGCGCGGCTGGCGCAGCTGGAATTGCAGAACAACATCGTGCGCGCCTACATCGAGCTGTCGCTGCATTACGCCCAGCGCGACATCGTCGCCGCGACGCTCAAGCAGCAACAACAGATTCTCGACCTCGCGCAGAAGCGTCTGGACGGCGGCATCGGCACGCACTTCGAAGTCAGTCAGGCAGAAACACCATTGCCGGAAACCCATCGGCAACTGGATGCGCTGGACGAAGAAATCGCCCTCAGCCGCAATCAGATCGCCGCGCTGGCGGGCAAAGGCCCGGGCGACGGCGCGCAGTTGCAGCGGCCGACCCTGGCACTGGGGGCTGCGTTGAAACTGCCGTCGGCATTGCCTGCGGAGTTGCTCGGTCAGCGGCCGGACGTGGTCGCCAGTCGCTGGCAGGTGGCGGCGCAGGCGCGCGGCATCGATGTGGCGCACGCCGGGTTTTATCCCAACGTCGATCTGGTCGGCAGCCTCGGCTACATGGCCACCGGCGGCGGAGCGCTGGAGTTTTTGACCGGCAAGAAGCTCAACTACAGCGTCGGCCCGGCGATCTCCTTGCCGATTTTCGACGGTGGGCGTCTGCGCAGCGAACTGGGTGAAGCGTCCGCCGGGTATGACATTGCCGTGGCGCATTACAACCAGACGCTGGTCAATGCGTTGAAGAACATCTCCGACCAGTTGATCCGCCGCGAGTCGATGGACAAGCAGCAAGCCTTCGCCGCCGAGTCGGTGGCCACCGCGCAGAAGACCTACGACATCGCGATGATCGCCTATCAGCGTGGCCTCACCGATTACCTCAACGTGCTCAATGCGCAGACCTTGCTGTTCAAGCAGCAGCAAGTGCAGCAGCAGGTGCAGGCGGCGCGGTTGAGTGCGCATGCCGAGCTGGTGACGGCGCTGGGTGGCGGCCTCGGGGCTGGCAACGATGTGCCCGCTGCCGAGAAAACCCAAGCCCCGAAAACCCCGGTTCTCCTGCGGTGAACCCAATCTACCAGGCAACTGTTTCTCTGTGGCGAGGGGGCTTGCCCCCGCTTGAGTGCGCAGCGCTCACAAGATTTTTGGGCCGCTTCGCAGCCCAACGGGGGCAAGCCCCCTCACCACAGGTTTTTGCATCCGCTGCGCAATTATTCAGTGCCAATTCATTGAGCAAGACCAAATGACTCCCTTGCCCGCACCAATACGCTGGCTCTACTCCCTGGAATGGCGTCGGGGTTTGTTTGACTGGGCGCGCAGCGATGGCGTGACCTGGGTGTATATCTTCAAGGTATTGCTCGCCGCGTTTCTCACGCTGTGGCTGGCGATGCGTCTGGAGTTGCCGCAGCCGCGCACGGCGATGATCACCGTGTTCATCGTCATGCAGCCGCAGAGCGGCCATGTGTTCGCCAAGAGTTTCTATCGCTTCCTCGGCACCCTGGCCGGGTCGGCGATGATGGTCACGCTGATCGCTCTGTTCGCGCAGAACACCGAACTGTTCCTTGGCTCGCTGGCGATCTGGGTCGGTATCTGCTCGGCCGGTGCCGCGCGCTGCCGTAACTTTCGCGCCTACGGTTTTGTCCTCGCCGGCTACACCGCGGCGATGGTCGGGCTGCCGGCGCTGGCGCATCCGGACGGCGCGTTCATGGCCGCCGTGTGGCGGGTGCTGGAGATCTCGCTGGGGATTCTCTGCTCGACCGTGGTCAGTGCCGCGATCCTGCCGCAAACCGCCAGTGCGGCGATGCGCAACGCCTTGTATCAGCGCTTCGGTGTGTTTGCCCTGTTCGTCACCGATGGCCTGCGTGGGCGCAGCAAGGCCGACGCCTTCGAGACCAACAACGTGCGCTTCATCGCCGAAGCGGTGGGCCTGGAAGGGCTGCGCAGCGTGACGGTGTTCGAAGACCCGCACATGCGTCGGCGCAACGGTCGCCTCAGTCGTTTGAACAGCGAGTTCATGGGCATCACCACGCGCTTCAACGCCTTGCATCAGTTGCTGGAGCGCCTGCGTGGCAACGGTGAAGAACACGTGGTGGCTGCGATCAAACCGGGTTTGCAGGATCTGGCCGAAGTGCTCGACGGCTTCAGTGGCCGCGCCTTGACCAGCCCGGACGCTGCGCGTCTGGCGACGGCGCTGGCGACCTACAAGGAAGGTTTGCCGACTCGCGTGCGAACCCTGCGCGCAACCTTCCAGCAAACCGGTCCGAGTGAAGCCGAGCAACTGGATTTTCACACCGCCTACGAACTGCTCTATCGCTTCGTCG
>Ga0308163_10002459_pt1 | contig 16976 bp, 16 predicted proteins | sample PhyTR1_FD_201037 | JGI IMG/M metagenome (GOLD analysis project Ga0308163, IMG submission 201037) | Phyllosphere microbial communities from UC Gill Tract Community Farm, Albany, California, United States - DLSLT.R1 | ecosystem: Host-associated > Plants > Phyllosphere > Unclassified | place: USA...
CGCGACTCTGCACGCGGACGACGACGACTTCGGCCAGGCCGGCACGCTCGTTCGCGAGGTGCTGGATGACGCGGCTCGCGACCGGCTCGTCGCGAACATCGCGGGTCACGTCTCGAAGGTGACCGACGCCGGCCTCCGCCAGCGCGTGTACCAGTACTGGACGAACGTCGACGCGACGCTCGGCGCTCGCGTGGCCGCAGCGGTGGAGCCGAGCGCTCCTGGTTCCAACGAGCAGCCCGAGGTCGTGGGCATCGGCGCGTAGTAGTGCATCGTCCCCGGCCCGCCCTCGGGCGGGCCGGGGAATGAAGCGCAACTCCGTTTCGTTGTACGGGTCGTGCGGGTAGCGTTTCGCGAACCGTATGACCATCAACCGACACGCTTCACGAGGAGGCCCGTTTTGCCTACCGTTACCGTCACCGCCGATTCCCTCGACAAGACCATCACCGACAACGAGATCGTACTTCTCGACTTCTGGGCCGACTGGTGCGGACCCTGTAAGCAGTTCGCTCCCGTCTTCGAGAAGTCCAGCGACGACAACACCGATGTCGTCTACGGAAAGATCGACACCGAAGACCAGCAGCAGCTCGCGGCCGCGGCGCAGATCACGTCGATCCCCACGCTCATGGCGTTCAAGAACGGCGTGCCCGTGTTCCGCCAGGCTGGATCGCTTCCCGCGCCCGCACTCGCCGACCTCGTCGCACAGCTCAAGGCGCTCGACGTCGAAGCTGCGATGAAGGCCCAGGCCGAGGCAGACGCCGCGGCTACGACACCGGCCGAGTAAGCACCACCCCGGCCCCGCCGTCGTACCCCTCACGTAAGCTCGTTCCGTGAAGGTTTTAGCAGCGATGAGTGGCGGGGTCGACTCCGCGGTGGCCGCGGCGCGCGCGGTCGAGGCCGGGCACGATGTGGTCGGGGTGCATCTCGCCCTCTCCAGAATGCCCGGCACTCTCCGCACGGGCGCGCGCGGATGCTGCACCATCGAAGACTCGATGGATGCGCAGCGTGTGGCCAACAAGATCGGCATCCCCTACTACGTATGGGATTTTTCCGAGCGTTTCAAGGCCGACGTGGTCGACGACTTCGTCGCCGAGTACACGGCGGGGCGCACTCCCAATCCGTGCATGCGCTGCAATGAGCGCATCAAGTTCGCCGCCCTTCTCGAGAAGGCCGTCGACCTCGGGTTCGATGCCGTGGCCACGGGCCACTACGCCAACATCGTCACCGATGCCCAGGGCAATCGCGAACTGCACAGGGCCGCGACCTGGGCCAAAGACCAGAGCTACGTTCTGGGCGTCCTCACCAGCGAGCAGCTCGCGCACAGCATGTTCCCGCTGGGTGCCACGCCGAGCAAGGCCGAGGTTCGCGCTGAGGCTGCCGAGCGCGGTTTCTCCGTGGCGAAGAAGCCCGACAGCCACGACATCTGCTTCATCCCCGACGGCGACACCAAGGGGTGGCTCGCCGAGCGCGTCGGTGCCGAGACGGGCCAGGTCATCGAACGCGACGGCAGCGTCGTGGGCAGCCATGACGGAGCCCACTCGTTCACGGTCGGCCAGCGCCGAGGCTTGCACCTCGGCATGCCGGCGCCCGACGGCAAGCCGCGCTTCGTTCTCGAGGTGCGGCCCATCAGCAACCAGGTGGTCGTCGGTCCGAAAGAGGCGCTCGACATCTCGGAGATCGCCGGTGCACGCTTCACCTGGGCGGGCCTTGCTCCCGAGCATCCCGAGGTCGCCTTCGAGTGCGAGGTGCAGATCAGGGCCCACGCAGACCCTGTCGCGGCGACCGCCGTCGTACGCCCTCTCGAGGTTCCCGTGCCTGTCGAAGGGCAGCGACCGGCATCCGATCACGAGCTCGTGATCACGCCGCACTCGCCGCTCAACGGTGTCGCCCCCGGACAGACTGCGGTGGTGTATATCGGAACACGCGTTCTCGGCCAGTGCACGATCGACCGCACGGTGAGCGCTGTCTCGTTCGCTTCCGATTCCAGCCCGGCCGTGGCCTGATGTCCGAGATCCTTCCCGACGAGGCCACGCCCGACCTTGCCGAGGCCAAGGTCGAGGCCGAGCAGCTCACGTCGCGCATCCTCGAGCTGCGCGATCAGTACTACGAGAAGAACGCGTCGACGGTGTCCGACGCCGAATACGACGCCCTCGTACGCCGACTCGACGCGCTGGAGCGTGCTCATCCCGAACTCCAGAGCGCCGACAGCCCTACCCAGACCGTGGGTGGCCGCGCAGAGACCACGATGTTCACCCCGGTCACCCACGCCGAGCGCATGCTCAGCCTCGACAACGTCTTCAGTGAAGACGAACTGCGCGAGTGGGCTTCGAAGATCGAGCGCGACGCCGGACGCAGTGCGGTGCGCTACCTCTCGGAGCTCAAGATCGACGGCCTCGCCATCAATCTGCGCTACGAGAACGGCGTGCTCGTCACAGCCGCCACACGGGGCGATGGGGTGGTCGGCGAAGATGTCACCGACAACGTGCTTCAGATCAAACAGATCCCGCCTCGCCTCAAAGGAACAGGTCATCCCCCTCTCGTCGAGGTTCGGGGCGAGATCTTCTTTCCCGTTGCATCCTTCGACGAGTTGAATGCCGCTCAAGAGGCGGCGGGGGAGCGCGTGTTCGCGAATCCGCGCAACGCGGCAGCGGGTTCGCTTCGTCAGAAGACCGAGGGCAAGAACGCCAAGCAGCTCGCCCTGGTCGAAAATCGGCTGTCTCGCCTGCGCATGCTCGTGCACGGCATCGGCGCCTGGCCCAACCCTCGCGTCGCGGCGCAGAGCGAGGTGTACGGCCTGCTCGCCGAGTGGGGGCTTCCCATCTCCACCCACTTCAAAGTCTTCGACGACATCGACGACGTGGTCGAGTTCGTCCGCTACAACGGCATCCATCGCGCCAGTGTCGAGCACCAGATCGACGGAATCGTCATCAAGGTCGACAATCTCGCCCTGCACGACGAGCTGGGTGCCACGAGCCGCGCCCCGCGCTGGGCGACGGCCTACAAGTACCCGCCCGAAGAGGTCAACACTCGACTGCTCGACATCGTCGTGAGTGTGGGGCGTACAGGCCGAGCCACGCCCTTCGCCGTCATGGAGAAGGTCGAGGTCGCGGGGTCGGAAGTGCGTCAGGCCACCCTGCACAACCAAGACGTGGTCAAAGCCAAGGGCGTGCTCATCGGCGACATCGTGGTTCTGCGCAAGGCCGGCGACGTCATTCCCGAGGTGCTCGGCCCGGTCGTCGAACTGCGCACCGGCGATGAGCGCGCGTTCGTGATGCCCGAGAACTGCCCGGAGTGCGGCACCCGTCTCGCCCCGGCGAAAGAGGGCGACAAAGATCTGCGCTGCCCGAATGCCCGCAGCTGCCCCGCGCAGGTACGCGGGCGCGTCGAACACGTCGGATCTCGCGGCGGACTCGACATCGAGGTGCTGGGCGAAGTCTCGGCGGCGGCACTGACCCAACCGCTCGAACCGGCCGAGCCGCCGCTCGAGACCGAGGCGGGGCTCTTCGCCCTCCGCATGCAAGACATCTTCCCGATCACCGTCGTCGTGCGCGACAACGAGACGGGCATGGTCAAACTCACCGACGACGGCGAGCCGAAGCGGGTCATGCCGTTCCAACGCAAGCGTCAGAAGCGCGATGGAGCCTACGATCCTGAAGCACTCGAGTTCGCGGGTGACGAGTTCTCCGTGCCCTCGACCAACGCGGTGAAGCTCCTCGCCGAGATCGAGAAGGCCAAGACCAAGCCGCTGTGGCGCATCCTCGTGTCGCTGTCGATTCGCCATGTCGGCCCGGTCGCGGCACGCGCACTCGCCGACTACTTCGGCTCGCTCGACGCCATCCGCGCCGCAAGCCGCGACGAACTCGCCGCGGTCGACGGCGTCGGACCGATCATCGCCGATGCCCTGATCGACTGGTTCGCTGTCGACTGGCACGTCGAGATCGTCGAGGCATGGGCCGCGGCCGGCGTGCAGTTCACGACCCCGGGGCATCCGGGGCCGGGAGCCGCGGTCGTCGAGGGCGGAGTTCTCTCGGGCATCACGGTGGTCGCCACCGGATCTCTCGAGGGGTTCAGTCGCGAGGGAGCCCTCGAAGCGATCATGAACGCGGGAGGCAAGGCCGCGTCGAGCGTCAGCAAGAAGACCGACTTCGTGGCGGCAGGCCCCGGTGCGGGTTCCAAACTCACGAAGGCCGAGGCCCTGGGCCTGCGCATCATCGACGCCGAGCAGTTCGCGATCCTCGTCACCGAGGGCCCGGATGCGCTGGGCCCCGCCCCCGAGGCAGAAGAAGACGAGGGGCCTAAGCAGTAGTGGTCTCGATACGGCCGCGGGCGGCCTACTCGACCAGCGCGGCAGGGCTGCGCCGAGATCACCGCGACCGCCTCCGGTAGAATCGGTGGGTTCGTCCGAACTCCCCCCGAATGAAGACACGGAGCAGCATGTCCGAAATCACGCAGGAGCAGGTCACGCACCTCGCCAACCTCGCCCGCATCGCCCTGACGCCCGAAGAGATCGTGTCGCTCACCAGCGAACTCGGGTCGATCATGGACCACGTGGCCACGGTCGCCGAGGTCGCGACACCTGACGTGCCGGCGACGAGCCACCCGATTCCGTTGCAGAACGTCTTCCGCGACGACGTCGTGGGGCAGACCCTCACCGCCGAAGAGGCGCTGGCAGGGGCACCCGACCACGACGGCTCCCGGTTCCGCGTCACAGCGATCCTGGGGGAGGAGCAGTAATGACATCCGATCTGACCCGGCTCACCGCCGACGCCCTCGCATCCAAGCTCGCCTCGAAAGAGGTGAGCTCGGTCGAAGCGACCCAGGCTCACCTCGACCGCATCGCCGCGGTCGAAGGCGCGGTGCACGCGTTCCTTCACGTCGCATCCGACAGCGCTCTCGCCGAGGCGGCCGACATCGACCGTCGCCGGGCGGCGGGCGAACAGCTGCACCCGCTGGCCGGCGTGCCCATCGCCATCAAAGACGTCATCGTCACCAAGGGCATGCCGACGACCAGCGGCTCCAAGATCCTCGAGGGCTGGGTTCCGCCCTACGACGCGACGGTCATGACCAAGCTGCGGGCCGCCGGCCTCGTCTCGCTCGGCAAGACCAACATGGACGAGTTCGCCATGGGCTCGTCGACGGAGCACTCCGCCTACGGCCCCACACACAACCCGTGGGATCTCGAGCGCATCCCGGGAGGATCCGGCGGCGGCTCCGCCGCTGCGGTCGCGGCCTTCGAAGCGCCGTTCGCGCTCGGCAGCGACACCGGTGGCTCCATCCGCCAGCCCGCGCACGTCACCGGCACGGTCGGTCTCAAGCCCACCTACGGCGGGGTCAGCCGCTATGGAGCCATCGCGCTCGCTTCCAGCCTCGACCAGATCGGCCCGGTCTCCCGCACCGTTCTCGACTCGGCCTTGCTGCACGACGTGATCGGCGGGCACGACCCCCGCGACTCCACCTCTCTCACCGACGTGTGGCCCTCGTTCGCCGAGGCCGTGCGCAACGCCGACGTTGCGGGTCTGCGCATCGGTGTCATCAAAGAGCTCCAGGGCGACGGCTTCCAGCCCGGTGTTATGGAGCGCTTCCGCGAAGCACTGGCTCTTCTCGAGGCAGCGGGCGCCATCATCACCGAGGTCGAGCTTCCGAGCGTCGAGCACGCCATCGCCGCGTACTACCTGATCATGCCCGCCGAGGCCTCCAGCAACCTCGCCAAGTTCGACTCCGTGCGCTTCGGCCTGCGGGTCAACCCGAAGGGCGGCGGAACCGTCGAAGACGTGATGAGTGCCACCCGCGAGCAGGGCTTCGGAGCAGAGACGAAGCGACGCATCATCCTCGGCACCTACGCGCTCTCCGCCGGCTACTACGACGCCTACTACGGCAGTGCTCAGAAGGTGCGCACACTCGTGCAGCGCGACTTCGCCGCCGCCTTCGCGAACGCCGACGTCCTGGTGTCGCCGACGGCGCCCACCACGGCGTTCAAACTCGGCGAGAAGACCGGCGATCCGCTGTCGATGTACCTCAACGACATCGCCACGATCCCGGCGAACCTCGCCGGCATCCCCGGAATCTCGGTGCCCGCCGGCCTGGCCGCGGAAGACGGCCTGCCCGTCGGCATCCAGTTCTTGGCACCGGCCCGTGAAGACGCCCGCCTTTACGGCGTCGCGGCGGCGCTCGAGGCGCTGCTCGTTGAGAAGTGGGGCCACACGCTCCTGAGCCAGGCGCCCGACCTGTCCTCCAGTGAAATGAACGCGACCGACGAGGGAGCCGTCTGATGGCGAAATTGATGGACTACGACCGCGCGCTCGAATTGTTCGAGCCGGTTCTCGGCTTCGAGGTGCACATCGAGCTCAGCACCAAGACCAAGATGTTCTCTGACGCGCCCAACTACTTCGGCGGCGAGCCCAACACCAACATCACTCCGGTCGACCTCGGTCTGCCGGGATCGCTTCCCGTCGTCAACGGACAGGCCGTTCGCTACGCGATCAGCCTGGGCCTGGCCCTCGGCTGCTCCATCGCACCGACAAGCCGGTTCGCCCGCAAGAACTACTTCTACCCCGACCTGGCCAAGAACTACCAGATCTCGCAGAGCGACGAGCCCATCGCCTTCGAGGGCTCCGTCGAGGTGGAGCTTCCGAACGGGCGTATGTTCACCGTTCCCATCGAGCGGGCGCACATGGAGGAGGACGCCGGAAAGCTCACCCATGTGGGTGGCGCGACCGGTCGCATCCAGGGCGCCGAGTACTCGCTGGTCGACTACAACCGCGCCGGTGTGCCGCTCGTCGAGATCGTCACCGACATCATCTACGGCGCCGAGGCCGACGCACCCGAGCTGGCCAAGGCCTACGTGTCGACGATCCGCGACATCGTCGTGGGCCTCGGCATCTCGGAGGCGCGCATGGAGCGCGGAAACCTGCGCTGCGACGCCAACATCTCGCTGCGTCGGCGCACGCCCGAGGGTGAGCCCCCCGCGCCGCTCGGAACCCGCACCGAGACGAAGAACGTCAACTCGCTGCGCAGCGTCGAGCGAGCGATCCGCTACGAGATCCAGCGCCAGGCCGCCATCCTCGACGACGGCGGAACCATCACGCAGGAGACCAGGCACTGGCACGAAGACACGGGCGAGACCTCTGCGGGGCGCCCGAAGTCCGACGCCGACGACTACCGCTACTTCCCTGAGCCGGATCTGCTGCCCGTCGTTCCCTCGGCAGAGCTCATCGAGGAACTGCGCGCGGCCCTGCCCGAGGCGCCCGCGGCGCGCCGCCGCCGCCTCAAGGCCGAGTGGAACTTCACCGACCTCGAGTTCCAAGACCTGACGAACTCCGGCCTGGTCAACGAGGTCATCGACACCGTGGCCGCGGGTGCTTCGCCAGCAGCCGCGCGCAAGTGGTGGACCGGCGAGATCGCCCGAACGGCCAACGCGCAGGGCGTCGACGCAACGACACTCGTGACGCCGCTGCAGGTCGCGCAGCTCGTCGCGCTCGTCGATGACGGCACCCTCACCGACCGCCTCGCGCGGCAGGTTCTCGAGGGCGTGATCGCCGGCGAGGGCACCCCGCAGCAGGTCGTGGATGCGCGCGGCCTCGCCGTCGTATCAGACGATGGCGCGCTGATCGCCGCCATCGACGAGGCCCTGCAGAGCCAGCCCGACGTGCTCGCCAAGATCCGCGACGGCAAGGTCCAGGCCGCCGGCGCCGTGATCGGAGCAGTGATGAAGGCGATGAAGGGTCAGGCCGACGCCGCACGCGTTCGCGAACTCGTTCTCGAGCGAGCCACAGCTCTTCCCGAGTAGTCGGCCCGCTGCCCTTCGACAGGCTCGGGTGACGAGCCTGTCGAGGGGCTAGAAGTCGATGCCGGTCAGGTCCTCCGACGCGGTCCACAGCCGCAGGGCGTCCCTCTGATCGAGGGCTCGTCGGCTCTGCTTCGCGCGGCCGGGAGGGCCCGTGAGACCGAACGCGCCGGTGGGCCCGACGTAGTCACCGCCCGAGACGCTCGCCCAGGTCGCGGCGAAGAGCTCGGGCTCTGCGCCCTGCTCTGCACTCTGCGACAGCCCGGGCGACTGCATGAAGCGCTCGACGAACGCGTTGGCCGGCTTGTCGCGACCCAGTTGCGGGCCCGCGCTCTGCAGATTCGTGCGGCTCGAACCGGGATGCGCCGCGGCGCTCAGCAGGCCCCATCCGGCGGCATCGCTTCGGCGCTGCAACTCGTGGGCGAAGAGCAGATTCGCCAGCTTCGACTGGCCGTAGGCGAGCCACGCGTTGTACTTCTTCTCGGCGTTGAGGTCTCCGAATCGCATGCGACCGATCCAGTGCATCACGCTCGACAGGGTGACGACACGGGGCGCCTCAGCGGCGGTCAGTGTCGGGAGCAGACGTGCGGTGAGGGCGAAGTGACCGAGGTGGTTCGTGCCGAACTGCAACTCGAAGCCGTCTTCTGTCGTGCGCCTCGAGGGCACCGCCATGACGCCGGCGTTGTTGATCAGGATGTCGGTGGGCACCTTCTCGGCGATCATGCGGTCGGCGAACGCCTCCACACTCGCCAGGGACGCGAGGTCGAGGCTCTCCAGCTGGAGCGAGGCATCCGGAACGCTCTTCTGGATCGTCTCGGCGGCGTGAGCGTTCTTCTCGGCCGTGCGCGCGGCCATGACCACGTGGGCACCGGCTGCCGCCAGACGGCGTGCGGCTTCGAGTCCGAGACCGCTGTTGGCGCCGGTGATGATCACACGCTTGCCGTGCTGGTCGGGAATGGACAGCGCTGCTGGGGTCGACATGAGGCTCCTCGTTGCGGGGCGGCGTCTCGGGTTCGCCGCCTAGACCTCAGGTTATTGCGCCTTCATGTCGATGCATACATCGGCGGCTACGCGGAGAGCGGAAGCCTGTCGTCACGTCCCGTCAGAGCGAGCAGCTTCGACTGCAGCGACGCATGCTCGGGAACGGGAACGGGCGAGCTGAACAGGCCTGACGCTTCGAGCGTCTCTTTCTGCGGCTCGAAGACAGTCCAGACTGCGGCGATCAGCTCTTCGTCGATGGTCTCCGCCGAACGGGTCGCACGAGCGAGGTCCCATGTGTGGATCGTGACATCGGAGACCTGCTCACGCAGGTACTCGGTGACCGTCACGGTGTCGTACGAGAGCTGCACCTGAGCATCCGGCGCCGCCGACCGCCACGCGTCGGTCGCGGCCTTCGAATACTGCGCCCACTCTGCCGCGAGATCGCTCGACAGGGGCCGCTTGAGCGATCGAGCGTGGCGCAGGCTGCGGCCCTCGAGCAGCAGAGGCACCCACTGCTGCTCTTCGATCACGTGGGTCACGAGTTGACGGGTGTTCCAGTCGGTGTCGGGCGTGGGCGCGTTCCAATCGGTCACCGCGTTCAGACGAGCGGTGAACTCGGCGTGGGCGGTGTACTGCAGTGTCAGCCAGTCGATGGTCACGATGGGGCTCCTGTCGGCGGTGCTCGTCATAGTCCTGGGTATAAGTCCATCATGGCGGTGCGCATTCCGCCGGGCCGGTGCGGATAGGCTCTCGGGGTGACCTTGACGACCCGAGACATCGACGCTACCGATCTGACTCCGCTTCTGGCGATGAACAACGGGGCGATACCGGCGGTCAACCTGCTCGACGAGAAAGAACTGCTCGATCTCGTGTCGATGGCGCACTCTGCGGTGATCGTGGTCGACGACGCGTCGCCCAGAGAGCCGCTGGGACTCGTCATCACGCTGACGGCCGGGAACGACTACGACAGCGAGAACTACCGCTGGTTCGAAGAGCGCGGTGGTGACTTTCTCTACGTCGACCGCATCGTCGTGCACCAGGGCATGCGCGGCCGGGGTCTCGGACAGATTCTCTACGAGCGGGTCTTCGCCGAGGCAGAGCTGGCCGGACTCGTCGAAGTCACGTGCGAGGTCAACCTCGATCCGCCGAACCCGGGGTCTCTGGCGTTCCACGATCGGCTCGGCTTCGTGCAGCTGGGCGAGCAGGTCACGAAGGGCGGATCCGTGAAGGTCGCGCTGCTGTCTGCCCCCGTCTTACCCGCCTCGTCTCTGCCCGAGGCGTCTTAGCTCCTGGCTCAGACCAGGTCAGCCGCGGTCGGCAAGCAGCTGCTCCCTGACCGCCCGGCGCAGGACCTTGCCGATCAGCGACTTCGGAAGCTCGTCGATGACCACGATCCTCTTCGGCACCTTGTACGCGGTGAGCTGGTCGCGGCACCAGTCGCGGAACGTCTTCTCGTCGAAGTCGGCCTTGGACGACAACACGACCGCCGCCACGACGTCTTCTCCGCCGCCGCCGCTGGGCATGCCGACCACGGCGACATCGGCGACTCCGGGGTGCTGCCTGAGCGCGTCCTCGACCTCCGAGGGCGCGACGTTGAAGCCGCCCGTGATGATGAGTTCTTTGATGCGGTCGACGATCGTGACGAAGCCATCGGCATCCTGAGTGCAGATGTCGCCCGTGCGGAACCACCCGCCCTCGAGCAGGACCGCCTGGGTCTCGTCGGACTTCTGCCAGTAGCCCTGGAACACCTGCGGTCCGCGGATCAGCAGTTCGCCCTCTTCTCCCGGGGCACGGTCGATGGAGGTGTCGTCGGGATCGACGACGCGGATCTCCGTGCTGGGAAACGGCACGCCGACCGTGCCGGGCCGACGGCTCGGGCCGATCGGGTTGCCCAGGGCGACGGGAGAGGTCTCGGTGAGTCCGTAGCCCTCGACCAGGTAGCCGCCGGTCGCCTTCTCCCACAACTCGACCGTGGAGACAGGCAGATTCATGGCCCCCGAGATCGCGAACCGGATGCCTGTGAGATCGACCTTTCGCTTCTCGGCGCCCAGGGCGAGCCGCTCGTAGATGGGAGGCACGGCCGGTAGGAATGTGGGCGGATGCGACTTGGCCGCGTCGAGAACGAGGTCGACGTCGAACTTGGGCAACAGCACGAGCCGCGCGCCGCTGTTCATCGCGAAGGTGAGGCAGAGCGTGAGGCCGTATGCGTGGAACATGGGCAGCACGGCGTAGATGACCTCCTTGCCGGCCACCATCCCGGGCACCCACGCTCGTCCCTGCAGCGCATTGGCGTGCAGGTTGAGGTGGCTGAGTTTCGCACCCTTCGGCGTTCCGGTCGTGCCGCTGGTGTACTGGATCACGGCGAGGTCGTCGAACGACGGCCGCGGCACGGAGCGCCGGATCGGCCGATGATTGACGAGCTTCTCCCACGGTGTGCTGCGCTTCGACTCGGCAGTGAGCGCCTTGCGTGCCTCACGCGCTTTCGGCACGGGCAGGCGAAGCGCGAGTCGCTTGGAGAACGGCATGGCGCGCGTCACGTCGACCGCGATGACGGTGTCGAACGCGACATCGGCGGGCATCGAATGGATGCGTTCGCCCACCTTGTCCCACACGATCGCGACCTTCGCGCCGTGGTCTTCGAACTGGTGGCGCATTTCGCGATCGGTGTAGAGCGGGTTGTGCTCCACGACGATCGCACCTAACCGCAGCACGGCGTAGAAGGCGATGACATGCTGCGGGCAGTTGGGCAGCACGAGGGCCACCCGGTCGCCGTGGCCGACCCCTGCTCGACGCAACCCTTCCGCCGCGCGCGCGACGAGCATGCCGAGTTCTGCATATGTCGTGGTCGAGCCGAAGAAGTCGAGAGCGACGTTGGATCTGTACGCGCGCACAGAGTCGTCGAACATGTCGACGAGAGAGCCGGTCGGCAGCTCGATCGTCGCAGGCACACCGTCTGCATACTGAGAAATCCAGGGCCGGTCGGTCTCGATGGTCATTCGGTGCCCTTCGCGTCGTCGTGGAGTCATTATCGCGCAGGTGAATCGACATCCCATGGGCATCGATGGCGGTGCGCCCTCCGTGCTAGCGTGCGAGCGTGTCGAGAATCGTCGGGCTATCCGCCGCACTTCCACGCAACTCGTATGCCCAGACCGAGATCACGGCGGCCATCGCTCCTATGATCACTGAGGACCCGACGAAGCAAGCCCTCTTGCGGCGCCTTCACGCAGGAAGCCGGGTGGAGCGGCGTCACCTGGTGCAGCCCATCGAGCGCTATCTGGAGGGGCAGAACTTCACGACCACGAACGGCATCTTCATCGAGGCTGCGACCGATCTGGCCGAGGAGGCCCTCGCGGGGGCTTTGTCGCAGGCAGGAATCGCAGCGGACGAGGTCGATTTCGTTCTCTTCACCTCGGTGACCGGCGTCTCTGCTCCTTCCATCGACGCGCTGCTCGTTCCCCGGCTCGGGCTCAGACCCGATGTGAAGCGGGTGCCCATGTTCGGGCTCGGATGCGTCGCGGGTGCGGCAGGGATCGCCCGCGTCGACGACTACCTCGTCGGCCATCCGAGCGGCGTGGCTGTTCTGATCTCGGTCGAGCTGTGCTCGCTGACCGTGCAGCGCGGCGACGACTCGATGGCCAATCTGGTCGCGTCCGGGCTCTTCGGCGATGGCGCTGCCGCGGTCGTCATGGTGGGGGCCGAACGCGCGGCCGACCGAGCAGATCAGGGATTCGACGTCGTGGCGGCGCGCAGCGCGCTTTACCCGGACACCCGTCACGTGCTCGGTTTCAATCCCGGTGAGACGGGGTTCAGGATCGTGCTGACCGCCGGTGTCGCGGATGTGGTCGACGAGCACTTCGGCAGGGACATGACGCAGTTCCTCGCCGACCACGGATCGACCGTGGGCGGCATCGGGCGTTGGATCGCGCATCCGGGTGGCCCGCGCGTGCTCGACGCGTTCAGCGACGCTCTGCAGCTGCCGCCGGGGTCGCTCGACGCCAGCTGGCGCTCGCTGGCTCGGGTCGGCAATCTCTCGTCGGCCTCGGTGCTGCACGTGCTGGCCGACAGCATCCGGGACGCCCCGCCGACCGGCGGCGAGCTGTGTGCCCTCTTCGCGCTCGGCCCCGGCGTCTCCGCCGAACTCGTTCTACTTCGCTGGTCTGGAGATCCGACATGACGCTGTCCGTGCTGCTGTACGTGATTCTGATCCTGCTCACCGGTGGCGAGCGCATCGTCGAGCTCGTCGTCTCCACACGCAACGCGGCGTGGGCATTCGCCCGCGGCGGCATGGAGTTCGGCCGACGCCATTTCGGACCGATGGTCGCCCTTCACACGGGTCTGCTCCTGGCCTGCCTCGTCGAAACGCTCCTCGCCGACAGGCCGTTCATCCCGTTGCTGGGCTGGCCCATGCTCGTGATCGCGCTGGCGAGTCAGGCTCTGCGCTGGTGGTGCATCGCGTCGTTGGGGCGTCGCTGGAACACCCGAGTGATCGTTGTCCCCGGCCTGCCGCTCGTTCTGGGCGGGCCGTACCGGTGGCTCCGCCACCCCAACTACATCGTCGTGATCGCCGAAGGCATCGCCCTGCCCCTGGTGCACACGAACTGGGTGACAGCCCTCGCCTTCACGGTACTCAACGCGGTGCTGCTGTTCGGATTCCGTATCCCGGTCGAGGAGCGCGCGCTCGAAGCTGCTCTCGGCGAGAAGCCCGTCGTGCCGAGATGACCCCGATCGAGGTCGATGTCGCCATCGTGGGGGCTGGCCCCGTCGGCCTCGCCGCGGCGATCGAGGCTCGGCTCGCTGGTCTGTCGGTCGTCGTCGTCGAGCCGCGGTCCTTTCCGATCGACAAGGCCTGCGGCGAAGGGCTGATGCCGGGCGCTGTCGACGCCCTCGCGCGACTCGGCATCCATCCACCGGGCATTCCGATCGCGGGATTCCGATACACGGATGCCATCAGATCTGCGGAGCACCGCTTCGCCGGAGGCTCAGGGCTCGGCGTGCGACGCACGGCCCTGCACGACGCTCTCGCGGCCCGCGCCGACGAGCTGGGCGTGACGCGCGTGGATGCCCGAGTCTCCGATGTGGTGCAGAATCCCCGTGGCGTGACGGTCGGCGACGTGCGTGCGTCGTGGTTGTTCGCATGCGACGGGCTGCATTCGACCGTGAGAAGGCTGTCGGGACTCGAGCGGCCGCCGAGGGCGCGCGTCGATCGCCGCCGATTCGGCCTGCGCAAGCACTACACGATCGAACCGTGGACCGACCTGGTCGAGGTGCACTGGGTCGCGGATGCCGAGGCCTACGTGACGCCGCTGGCCGGGGGCCTCGTCGGCGTCGCCGTTCTGGGCCCGCCGCGCACCGACTTCGACGAGGTGCTGGGGCGCATCCCTGAGCTGAATGCTCGGCTGCGAGACGCCGGCGCCGAGGAGGGGCTGCGCGGAGCGGGGCCTCTGCGGCAACGCAGCTCGGCCCGCAGCGTCGGACGAGTGTTGCTCCTGGGAGACGCATCGGGCTACGTCGATGCGCTCACGGGGGAGGGCATCCGGGTCGGACTCGCCCACGCGCGCGCCGCCGTCGAGTCGATCGTCGGTCAGCCCGCGCGTCAGGCCAAGGCCTACGATCGGGAGTGGTCTCGGGTCAGCCGGGATTTTCGGGTGATCACCTCGGGTCTGCTCGCCGCGGCGCAGTCTCCGCTCCGGCCGCTCATCGTGCCGGCGGCGCGCGCAATGCCGGCGCTCTTCGGCGCGGCGGTGGAGCGCCTCGCGCGATAGGCACAGGGACGTGACGACCCGGGTACGCGCTGCTACGGTCGAGACATGTCCCCGGAACGACTCGCCGCGCTGGTGCAGCTGCGCCGGGCGCGCGACCTGATCGACAGAGAGTTCGCGCGTCCGCTCGACGTGCCTGCGATGGCGCGCCGCGCGCTCATGTCGCCGGCGCACTTCTCCCGGCAGTTCCGCGAAGCGTACGGTGAGACGCCCTACGGGTACCTCATGACTCGGCGCATCGAGCGCGCCATGGCGCTGCTCCGAACGGGGGCCTCGGTGACCGATGCCTGCATGGCGGTCGGCTGCACATCGCTCGGCTCCTTCAGCTCTCGTTTCAGCCTGCTGGTCGGTGAGACGCCCAGCCAGTACCGCAGACGGGAACACGGTGCCGTGCAGCTGATGCCGTCATGTGTGGCGAGCGGGTACACGCGGCCGCGCACCGCAGACTCGGCGACCACCGAATCGAGCAGGATTCGAGAAGTCGCGATGTCGCTGTCGGCCTAGCGTGGCATCCATGACCATTTCACTTCAGTACGCAGGAATCACCGTCACCGATGTCGATGAGGCGCTCGGCTTCTACCGCGACGCTCTCGGATTCGAGGTTCAGAACGACGTGGCCAACGGAGGCTTTCGCTGGGTCACGCTCGGCAGCCCCGACCAGCCCGACCTGTCGATCGTGCTCTCGGAGCCTCACGCCGGTCGCTCGCAAGCCGACGGCGACGCACTGCAGGAGCTGCTCGTCAAAGGTGTGCTGCAGACCCTCGTCTTCCGCAGCGACGACCTCGACGCGAGCTTCGAGAGGATCCGCGCATCCGGGGCAGAGGTGCTGCAGGAGCCGATCGAGCAGCCGTGGGGACCACGCGACTGCGCGTTCCGCGACCCGTCGGGCAACACGGTACGCGTGTCGCAGGCGTAGGCGCAGCGGGGCGCGTCGTCAATGCCGGGCAGCCCCCAGCTCGGCGCGCGCAGACTGGGTGAGTGAAACTCGTTCCCGCCGCCCTGCGCGATCGCATCCGCCTCGTCCTGAGCGGCTCCAGCGACGAGCCGCCCGAGTGGTCCGTTCGTCTGGACGAGGGCGAGGACGGCGGGTTCTTCGCGCCGGGTTCTGCCACGTGGAGCGTGCACGGAGGCATGTCGACGATCGTCGCGGGGATCCGTGCGCTGCTGCTCCAGGCGCTGCACCCGGGTGCGATGGCCGGAGTGCACGATCACTCCCGCTACAAGGAGGATCCGCTCGGTCGATTGGCCGGCACTATTCGATGGATCTTCACCGTGAGCTACGGCGACACCCGAACGGCGATAGGCACCTCGAACTGGGTGCTGAAGATGCACGAGCGCGTCGTCGGCAGCTATCTCGATGCGCGCGGAGTCGAGCGCCCCTACGCGGCGAACGATCCCGAGCTGCTGAGCTGGGTGCACCTCGCGTTCACCGATTCATTTCTCGCGACGGCCAAGCTGTACGGAAAGCCGATCCCGGGCGGACCGGACGCCTACGTTCGCGAGTGGGCGAAGGCCGGCGAACTCATGGGCGTGCCGAATCCTCCGCGATCCGAAGCGGAGCTGTCCGAGCATGTGCGCCAGTACCTCGACCGAGGGCAGCTGGTCTACAACGACCGCGTGGCCGACGCCGTGTCGTTCATCCGCCGACCGCCGCTCGGCCGGTCTCTGATGCCGGGCTACGCCCTCCTCTTCGCGGGTGCCGTCGCGTCGATCCCCGAGCCGTATCGCGGCATGTTGCGGCTGCGCATCCCGTCGCTCGGGCCCATCCGGCTGCCAGTGGCCGCATTCACGCGAATGACGCTTCGAGTCATCGCGGGAACGCTCGAGAAAGATCCGCCGAGCGAGCTTGCGGCACGCCGCAGGCTCGCTCGGCTCGGCATCGACGGGCCGGCCATCACCCCGCGATGACGTCGATCAGACGGGGCGCTTCTCGGGAGAGACAGTGTGCTTGGGGTCGCGCACGACGACCGACCCGAGGGCCTCGTCGATGCGGGCGAGGATGCCCTCGTCGAGAGTCACTCCGGCGGCCTTGACGTTCGACTCGACCTGCTCGGGCCGCGAGGCGCCCATGAGTGCTGAGGCCACGTTCGGGTTCTGCAGAACCCACGCGATCGCGAGCTGAGCCATGGTCAGGCCGAGGTCGTGGGCGATGGGCTGCAGCAGCTGCACCCGGGTCAGCACGTCGTCGTTCAGGAAGCGCTTCACCATGTCGGCGCCGCCCTTCTCATCAGTGGCACGGCTTCCCGGCGGCAGCTCCGCGCCCGGCTTGTACTTGCCGGTGAGCACGCCCTGGGCGACCGGAGACCAGACGATCTGCGACAGACCCAGCTCGGCTGAGGTCGGCACGACCTGGTCTTCGATGACGCGCCACAGCATCGAATACTGGGGCTGGTTCGAGATGAGCTGGAAGCCGAGCTCCTTCGACAGGGCGTGGCCCGCGCGGATCTGCTCTGCAT
>Ga0308163_10002460_pt1 | contig 16974 bp, 26 predicted proteins | sample PhyTR1_FD_201037 | JGI IMG/M metagenome (GOLD analysis project Ga0308163, IMG submission 201037) | Phyllosphere microbial communities from UC Gill Tract Community Farm, Albany, California, United States - DLSLT.R1 | ecosystem: Host-associated > Plants > Phyllosphere > Unclassified | place: USA...
CTCCAATTTGTACAGTGTTTGTTGTTGCGCTACTGACAGCAAATACTTTGAGGCCGAGTAGCAAAATGGTTATGCAGTGGATTGCAAATCCACCTACGCCGGTTCGATTCCGACCTCGGCCTCCACTATCAAAAACCCCGTAGATCAATGATCTACGGGGTTTTTTGTTGTCTGCAAAAAAAGTGGTGTTCACCTGTTTGCGGAGGGTCAATCAGTCAAGCACGATCCGGTCTGGATGTGGCTGGCACCTTCCACCGTCAGATTCGAGAAAAAGATGCAGCCAATGAGCCGCGCGAACAGCGTCAATGTCTCCGCAAGATCCGGGTTATCAAACAGAACGGCCCTTGAATCCAGAGCACAAAGGGCACCCCAGAGTCTCCCGTCCGGCAGGAAAACAGGCGCGCCTGCGTAGCTTTCAATTGAATATTGCTTCACGACAGGACGTGACGACAGTCGTCCATCCTTGCTGATTTGTGGAAGGAAGAGGGCTTGCGGATTTCGTCGAAACTCACTGCAAAGGGTGGTTTCCAGATCCAGCGTATCGCCGACATTTATTCCAAGTTCAATCGGATCGTATGCCGAACAGACGATCCACTCTGTTTCAGTGAATTTTGCGATTCCGGCAAAGCGTGTACCGGTCAGACGGGTGACGAGCTGCAGGATATTGGTGGTCGCTTCGATCTCGGCGATCGCCGAGCGCTCCTCTTGGCTTAAAGACGCTTTTAGAACGGTGTCACTCATTTGCATGGAATCAATTCTCCTGATTGCTTGTACATCCCTGAGCACTGCTCTGGTGACGTTCTGTGAGGCGTGATCGTGGTGAAGGGGGCGTGCCAATTACCTTTTATCGATTTCGGCGCCATCCTTTAGCGTAGACATCCCGTCCAGTCTTGGGTTGCCTGGTCATAATCTCAATCGATGAAACATCTGTCACTCGTGCGGCTGAGGTGATGGTGAGCATCTGAATATTTTGAGTTTATCGTCCCAATTTCCAGTCGGGTTGCTGCGATTTGCCAATAACCTCGGCGTCTACTTCAAGCACACTCCGTAGCTCCCTGATTTCTTGGGCTTTTTGATATTTCGCGGTCAGCGCTATTTAGTTCTCAAATCGCGCACTCCAAACTTGCTTCACCGGGACGTGATGTATATATTCCCCGCTCGGCTTTTCAAGCGGTCATCTTGTCAGGATCCAACCGCAAGGCTGAACAAAGCAACACCGCGCTACCGCCCGAATGGCGAAACTGGTAGACGCATGGGACTTAAAATCCCCCGCTCGTAAGGGCGTGCCGGTTCGATTCCGGCTTCGGGCACCATCTTAAATCAAGGGTTTGCGGGCGAAAGCTGATGCAAACCCTTGTTTACTTCTGGTCCGCTATTCTGGAGTTGGTCCGCAATTCACTTGGTAGGCATGACCTTCTTGCCTTTTCGATTGCGGATGTACTGCTCGGTCATAACCACCGTCGTATGCCCAAGTTGATCTCTGGCTTGCAAGATATCGCCACTGGATTCTGCCTTGTCGGTACCCGCCTTGGCGCGCAAGTCACGCATCTGGAACTCAGCTTTCTGCACGCCGGCCGCCTCCCTGGCCAAGTCAAACCTCCTGCGCAACATCGCCACCGTCATCGGTGTGCCGTCCTCTGTAACGATCAGCCGCGTCGAGCGGACCTTGTGTTCTGATTTTCGGGACATGATTCGATCAATCAAAACCTTCAGTTCCCCCGTTATCTCGATCCGACGCTTCGCCTTTGTCTTGCCCTGCAGCACCCAAATCTGCCCGTCGCGCACGTCGCGCTCGTCCATCAGCCGGGTATCGGTCACCCGTTGCCCGGTCAGATAGGCGAGGTCCATTGCGTCTTGCAGGCCCACATCTGCCTTGTCGTGCACGCGTTTGAACAGCGCATCCTCGACATACGTATCCCGCCCGGTTTCCTTGTTTCCCTTGATGCCGGCGCATGGGTTGGCTAGGGATGTGTATCCTTTATCCCGGGCGTAGTTCCAGATGGCGCTGAGAAGCGCCTTCTCGCGGTTCGCGCGCACCGGCGCGGCCTTGCGCCATGTCAGGTACTGGCGGACGTGCAACGGCTCGATCGTTTCCAGCGGCGCGGGCGGGTCGTCGAAGAAAGCGATCAGGTTTTTCAGCTCGCGCTTGTTGTCAGCCTGGGTGGCTGTGCCTTTGGTGGGGACGACGTCGACCATGTATTTTTCGGCGACATAGCGGAACGTTATGACCTTGGCGACCAGATCGGTTGCGGTGCGATCGCGCTCAAGCTTCGCGTACTCCATGATCGCCAAGCCGTAGTCGCTGCCCAGAGGGATTTCCTTGCGGTCCTTGCCGCCCGTGTCGTAGTAGTAAAACACCCGGCCGCTGGCTTTCTTGCGTTCCCGCAGCCTGGCGATCGAGCCGGGTTTACTTGGTCGTCTTCCCATATCAGCTGGCCTTACGTGATTTCCATACGGGCTTTTCAGATTCAAATGCGCCGACTGCGGTGACCGCCATCGCGGTGACGCTCGGCCAGCCGTTCACTTTAATCGTATGGCGAACGCCATTCTTTTTCAGGTTGAGGATCTGACCTGCCTTGGTCCGCGCGCCGGTGAGCTCGCAAACCTCCTCGTGTGATAGAAATTGGATGGTCATGTGATGCTCCATGCCGCGCGTGGCGGCAGAAGGTGGTGATGGGTTATGCGCCGGCCTTGGCCAGAACTGCGTCAGCAACCTTCATGGCAGCCTGCGCATCGTCGACATATGCGGGGTCGAAGCCGCCGCACAGGTGGATGGTTGCTTGGCAGGCGCGCAGGTTTTCGCGGGTGAGTTTTAGCGCCGCGACCAGGTCTTCGTGCAGCTCGCGCTCTTCCCGGCCGATTTCCCAGAATCGCGTTGCCCAGTGAGAGGATGGCGGCGGGTTGCTGTTCTGCGCGCCGAGGGCCAGCGATCCGACCACAGCGTCCAGCAGGTCGCGCTTGTAGGCGTTGTCGCCGTCGATGCTCAGGCCGTTTCGGCGCAGCGCGTCCAAGGCATTGTTCAGGTTCGACTCGGGCGACGGCAGCACCAGGTCAAAGTCTTTCTTGTCGGGGCGGCAGGCCACCACCAGCAGCTCGCAATCAAGCGGCAGATGCTGAGCCATATCCGTGATGGCTTCGATAGCAGCGTCGCGGAATGCATTCTTTTCTTCGGACATAGGGATACCTCGCCCGCCGTACACCGGCAGGCTGTTGAGTTGGGGGAGGGGTTAGGCGGTGCCGAATAGATCGAGCTGATCAGATTCCGCTTGCAGCTCTTGCTGTCGGGTGACTTCGTGATCGATACGCGCCCGGGCGATCGCCGCGTACTGCTCGTCGATCTCGCAGCCGATGAACTGGAAGCCTTCGCGCATTGCGGCCTTCCCGGTGCTGCCGCTGCCCATGAACGGATCGAGCGCCACGCCACCGGCAGGGGTAACTAGGCGCAGCAGGTACGCCATCAGATCAGTCGGCTTGACGGTCGGGTGGACGTTCCCCGTCGTCGGAGTGTTCTCGACCTTGCGCAGGGTGGTGCCTCGGGTGAACTGCGGGCCGGGGTTGGTCAGGCCCTCGTGCCGATCGGTACGACTGGTCTTGGCACAGTAGAAAAACCGGGCTGCGCTGCCACTGTCACCGTGGAAGGCGCCGGCCACGCGCTCGCGCGTGCCGCTGTACTTGACTGCGCCGCTGAAGCAGTTGGCCGTGGGTTCGTTGCCGGTCACCGGCGCCGATGCGCCCGCCTGAGCGGGGAACAGAGCGACGACTTCGGCGCTGCCATCGTGGATCAGATTGGCGGGCCAACGGCCAGATGCAGCAGTGCCACCACCGGCGCGCAGGTCGGTCGCGCCTTCTTCCTCAATCGATCGAGTGCCGTCATGGCCGCGATCGCCCGAGCAGTTTCGCGCGTAGGCCGCGTCGACCACGCCGATCCGGCACGCGTCGATGTTCAGCGCTCCGGTGCCGTGCACGGTGACATTGTCCGCAACGGTCGCGGTAAACGGCTTGCGGGCCACGCAGATGGGCTCATGCGCAGGCTTCAGCGCGGTGCCCTTGCCTTCGTGCTCGCCCTTGAGGTTGTGCGACTTCGGAAAGCCCGAGCCGAACACCCACATGATCTGGTCGCGGATCTCGAAGCCAGCCATCTCGATGCCGACCGCCATGTGGTGGTAGGTGCGGGCAGCTGCGAACGACAGCAGGTGACCGCCTGGCTTGAGCACGCGCAGACACTCCGTGGCCCATTCAAGCGTGAAAGCCTGAAAGGCCCGCATACCGTCTGGCGTAAGGTCATACTTGCCGGCTTCGGCCGCGATCGAGCGGTGACCACCATTCGGCCCGCAAGCGCTGGCGTGCGAAGGCATGCTGGCCCGGTACGCGGCGCGGTCCTCGATGTCCTGGCCATCCCAGCTTTTGCCCATGAATCTGATGCCGTAGGGCGGGTCTGTCACGACGCTGTCGAGGCTGTTGTCTGGCAGCGTTCGCATCATTTCAATGCAGTCGCCGACCATGATCGTATAGTCGCTCATCCGATCACCGCCTTTATGGTCAGTACCAATGGAAGCCAGAAGAAGAGGGTGCAGCCGATTAAGCACTTGGTCACCATGGGGCAGCCTTCCTTACGTCCTCGACGGTGACGATGTGAGGGATCACGTCCTTGATGGTGAAGAATTGAGGCTGGCAGTGCTTCCGCGCCCAGGCCATGAGCGGCCGCATTGCCTGCGCCAAGTCAGCCTTCGCGGCGGCGTCGAGCGTTGGGTAATTGTCGACCCACTCGCTGGCGTCGCTTTCGTAGGCGCGTTCGCTCATGTGCTCGAGCAAATCGTCTTGGTCTGGCAGAAACGAAGCAGGATCGTCCTTGCACTCGGTGCCGCGATAGACCGTATCGCCTTCGTATAAGCCGGGCCTGAAGCTGGCCGGGTGCCCGTCGCCGCAACTGTCATGGCCGTAGTTGTCTTTGAGCAACTCGGCCAGGCTGTCGTAATCCCACGAACCGTTCTCGCCGGTGAGCGACCACTTCTCGCCAGTTGCCGGAGCTTCGTAGTCTGGAATCGAGTTCGCCGCAGCGATCGGCAGGGCTGCCCTGAACTGTTCCAGATAATCGGCTGGCTTTGATCCCCAGCGATTGACCATGCATTCGTCATCAACCGGCGCACCTTCGTCTTCTGCTTCTCCTGACGGTTCGCCCGGCACCATGAAGAACTCACGCTCGACAGCCTGGAGAAGGTCGGAGAAGTGTTTGGTGTTTTCGATGTTGACCAACAGTGTCGACAGTTCGTGGTTAGAGCTGAGGCCGAAGACGTTGTAGATGGGGGCCAGCTCTGGCTTATGTTTGGGCATGACTTCGTCCTTGCCGCTATAGCGGCTGACTTTGAAGGGGGAGGGGATGTAATGGCGAGAAAAATGAAGTTGTGTCAGGATCCGTTGGTGCTTCTGAACCTTTCAAGGTGCCTAATGGCAGAACAATCGAACGATGTACAGAGACCAAAAAAAGAATTTGACCTTATTGATGAATCTGATAGGGGAGCTGCGATAGTTGGTGCTGCTCTGTTAGAGGATAGTCTGGTCACCATGCTGAAGAGCGAGATGTTTATAGGTAGAATGTCTCAGAAACAAGTTAAAGATATTTTCGATCTAAGCGGTCCTCTATCAAATTTTTCTGCAAAAATTTCTATCGCTCTTGCATTTGGATTTATAGATAAAACTACATTCAATGATCTCCAAATAGTAAGGAAGCTGAGGAACAAGTTTGCCCATTCATCTGATCAGCTATCATTTGATGATCCCGATGTTAGATCTCAGATTGGTAGCATGCACTGCTTCAAATGTGCCGCGGAAAAACTTCCTAACCGTTTTTCACCTGACTCAGAGGGGGAAATTAGCGAATGGCAAATGAAAGCAGATGGTTACATTCGACTCAATAAAGCTGCGTTCTCATTGGCGGTTAGGGACTTGTCTATGAGGATTAAATACGGTTCGCTTATTCGAGGATTTAAAAAGAATGGTCTGCCGCTTCCAGATCTGTTTTCTGATTTTAAGGATATTTTTGAGTCTTGAAAAATAATTTTTCTAGAACGGCTATATCTCATGCAACATACTGCTGCGGTTGTTCCTGGCGCAGCACTTTCTGAACTGCCTCGACAACGCGCTGTAAGTACGTGAATTTGTGGTTTTCTTCGACGGCCTTGTCGCCGACGGGGTAGTGCCACTCATCACCGAAAAGCTCGGTCAGCAGCTTACTGTGATGCCAGCACTCGCTGGGCGACTCGACGCTTCGCAGAACGTCGATGTCGTGCCAGAGCTCACGCGCCTCATCCTTGCTCAGCTCATCCAGTTCCCAGTCGTGTCGGCCGGTCTGTTGCCGGCGGCGCTGGACGACGCATTTTTTCGCGAAGGCGTGAAGGGCATTCCCGCTGAACCGCGTGCTGCTGATACCGCGATCGAGGCAGTTCAGGACGTAGTGCCAATCACAGTCGGCCACGAACTCGGCCACCGTGCGCGGACCCATACCACCCCAGTAGGCGCTCCAGCTGTTGTCCCAGCAGTTGATCGTGATCTTGCCTTGGGCGGTCTGATAGCTCGGGTCGGATTCAGTAGGGCAGTCGCGGCGGCCGAAGTCCTCGAGGAACACGGTAATAGCGTCGAGACGCGCCGCGCCGGTGATCACCAGCTTCGTGACTGTCGAGCGCTCAACCTTCAGCGGCTCGGCCGTTTTGTTTTCTGTGGGCATGGGCAAACCTCGCAAGTATGATGCATGTTTGAAAAACTAAATTAAACGCGGAGCTGGGGAATGAAATTCGAAACATCAGTTGTTTATCTGGAGCAAGTCCCTAAAATAATTGTCGACACTGGTTTCGACTGGGCAACATTTTGGAGTTTTTCCGCGACTGTTACAATTTTCGTTTTAGGTACATATCTTACGGTTAGAAATTTCAACAAAACTATTGCCAGTCAAGAGAAAGTTGCTCGGGCTAACTCTGAGTTGCAGCAAAGACTAATTGCAACTCAGGAGATTTCGGCGAAACAGAATTTTGACTTACAAAAAGAATTGATGGCTAGCCAGGATCTGGCCGCAAAGCAAGCTTTTGAGGTCCAGAAAGAAATGATCGAAAGTCAAGAAGGCGTTGCTGCTCAAGCGGCTTTGAAAACTAGTAGACAGAATTGGATTAATGACCTTCGAGACGCTTGCGCAATTTATATTTCGGCAGCACTGAATGTTCAAAGGCTCAACTTATATCGAGAAGCCGCGGAGCCTTGGGGTGCTGGCGACACATCTCTGCGTGATTGGTCGTTTTCGCATATTCAAGCGATGAAAGAGCTTGTTAGTTTGAAGGCGAAGATTGAGTTGCTGGTGAACCCGAGCGAGCCGGAAAGTCAGCAGCTCCTAGAGTCTATTAAAGAGCTTCATGAAGAATGCGATCAAGCTGGCGGTCCTGCCAAAGCAATTTGCGAGAATGTAGTGGCACATTGTCAAACCATTCTAAAAATGGAATGGGAGAAAGCCAAGTCCGGGAAGTAGTACATTTTTTTCTATCCCGGTCATGGCAGGGTGGTGGGCTGGACTGGTTAAGCAGCAAGGCGCTGGTAGAGTTCGATGATGTCTGCGGCGTTGGCGGCGACCAGTGCCTCGGCTTCGTCTGGACAGACGCTGTTGCCGATCAGTCGCACCTGATCGACCTTCTTGATGTCGCGCCATTCCTCGGCGCCGGTGACCGGGTCTACGAACAGGCCGCGATCGATGATGTAATCCTTGTCGAAGCCTTGGGCGGCCTTCAGCTCAGGCGGTTGCAGCATGCGCAGCGTGATATCGATCAGCACGTAGCCGCCGACCATCACCATTTCGGCCGGGTCTTTGAAGTGCTCCGGCAGGTACTGGTGCATGAACGCAGCGCAGCGGCGTGCGCCTTCCATCTGCTCGGGAGTCAGGGTGTCGGGCACCTGCACCGTCTCCACAACCGCGACGCGATCTTTCGTCGGCAGCGTGTGCATCGGCTCATTGAGCGAAATGCCGTCCTTCTCGTTGCCGTAATACTTCACCAGATAAGCGCTCACCAGCCGCTGGTTGGCGCCGGACTGGCAGATGGTCGATATCGGGTCGTAAGCCGATCGGCCGTCGCCTTTGTAGAAGCCGCCATTCGCCTGCTCGAAGAATGCTGTGACGATGCCGTGACGCGCGGCGCCGGCCAGAACTGTCTGCGTTGGGTCGTCAGGCGAGCTCCCTGCTGCGTTCTGCCCGAATGCGGTCATGTGTGCTGCCGCCATGGCGAAGTGTCCGCCTTTGACTTGGGCGACCTGAGTGCGCAGCGGCTCCTGCACGTCGAAGTTGCGCTGTGCTGATCCGTTGGCGCACTCGGTGAGGAAGGGCGCCGCAACCGGCTGCACCAGTGCGTGATGGGTGCCGCCCGCGCTGATTGTGGAAAGCGCTTCGTCGGTACCGTGCGTGCTGGTGTGCGCCGATGAGGTGCCGCGCATTGGAACGATGAAAGGCTTCGCACTGGCGAGGACATGACGCCAGCAGCCCTTCGCCACGCGCCGCATCGTGTTCTCAGCCATCGGTTTGTCGCGGAAGATCGTGCGACCGAGGTTGCTCCAGTCGATGCACTCTGCCGCCGATCGCCACGGCAATTGTTTCGCCGCTGGCCGCTTGTGGCGCTTTGGCGCTGGCCAGACGATCGGCTTCCCGTCGCTGCGCGCCACCAAGTACAGGCGCTTGCGGATGGTCGGGGTGCCGGCGTTCGCCGCGATGCGCTCCCGCCACTCAGCGTTGTAGCCCAGCCCTCGCACCAGAGCCTCCACCGGCACGAACTCTCCGATAGCATCAATGATCTCCGGCATATCCGGATGGTCAGCGGGCAGCCCGGTGCTGATCGCGGCAATGAACGCTTTGAAAGTGCGGCCGCGTTCAGACTTGATCGGCTGACCGTCATCGTCGATCGGACCCCAGTCGCAGAACTCTTCAACGTTTTCGAGGAAGAGCAGGCGCGACTTCGTCACGAATAGCCAGCGGATCACAACCCAGGCCAACCCTCGCACACCACGATCACGCGGCGCGCCGCCCTTTGCCTTGCTGTGATGACGGCAGTCTGGCGATGCCCAGATGATCGCCACAGGCTGGCCGCCCGTGGCTTCTCGCGGATCAACTTCGAACACATCGGCGACGTAATGCGCCGTCGCGGGATGGTTGGCGCGGTGCACAGCCAGGGCGATTGGATTGTGGTTCACCGCCACGTCCGGCTCCCGGTATGCCCGGGCGATGCCGGTGCTGGCGCCGCCACCGCCGGCGAACAGGTCGACCACCAGTTCCTTTTCGAACGGCAGGCCCATGCTCGGCTGGCCATGGATGAACTGAGGCAATTTCTGTTGTGCGGACATAGAGAATCCTTGCCGGGGCATGCCCGGATGGTGGAGGGTTGATGTTGTTCTCGATGCTAGGGGTTTTATTGGGCATAATTTGATCTAGGCCAACGAGCATCGATCACTAGGCTTGAGCAGGAGCGAATTAATGAATGACGGAGGTTTACCGGGTTGGGTGGGAGATACAGCCGACGTGCTTTCTATCGTCAGCGTATTCGTCACTTTTTGGCTCGGATACCAAGCCAAAAACATAAAAGACTATTTTTTTAACAGAGTCCGTATTGGCGAGATCCTTCCCGAATTGAATGATGAAGCAACCGAATTGCTGAGAGCTCTGCGCGGATGGGAGTCGGACAATGGTAGAAATACTCGGTTAGTTATATCTCGAATAAAAGGTATATTATTCAATCTGAGGCGAAAGTTGGGCTCTGAAGAGAGAAAGTCTGTTTCCTATTTATTGGCGAAAATTGAGAATCGACGTTTTTATTTTTTTGGCAATAGAGTGCATGACGTTGATCTCGAAAGCGGTTGGGAAATTGCAACCGACTATGCAGCAATAATCTCACAAATAACCGGCGTCCATAATGACGCGGGCTGGAGACAGTGATGGACTCAGATGAAAAGATGGCTAAACTGATCGCGCAAGTCTTGCGTTCCACATATAACGGGCAGGTCCGTTGGGAAGTTTCCGAGCCGCCCGTTAACCTCACGCGAGCAACCGATAGTTTCATTCCTCTGTTTCTGACGGCTGTGTATAAAGGTCATGATATCGTTGTATACGAGGAGCGCGGCAAATACTGGACGGATGAAGACACTTTCAATTGGACCGCATCCCTTCATTTTGGAATTGTGATCGATTCAATTGTAGTAAGCGACTATGTTAAATATTCACCAGTACTTCGAGAGCTCTATGAAGAAGCGAAGAAAAATGCATCTAATTTTGACTCGCTACTTGATAACTTGCTAGATTAGTTTGCTGTAGTTTTTTTGCGCTCAATCGATTCTTGGTGAGCTCGATTCTCTCACACTGGCAGGAGGCCGACATGAGGTTGCAGAGCGATGTGGATGCGTTAGCGGCTATCGAAGAAGACGCTAAAGCGATGCTGAAACGGATAGGGCTGCCGAATGACGCGGTAAAACTGGAGGTGGTCGTGTTCCTTCGGGAAGTGATCGACCTGGCCAGCTACATGGAGTCGGCGCATGAAGTCGTTGAGCCTTCGAATTTCGTCTGAGCTGGCGCACTGCCCGCCGTTGCGGTATTTGTGTTCGGCCCGGCATGCAGTCGGACTGGAGTGAGCATGAAGAAAGTTGATCTGAGTGGTCTGGACCCGAAATTGGAGCCAGAAAGCGAAACAATCCACCGTTTGACACGCATGGGCATCGGCCTGATACCTGTGGTGGGCGGCTCGCTGCTGGAAGTTTTCAATTCGATTCTCGAATCACCCTTGAGCAAACGTCGTACGGAGACAATGATTCAACTTGGCGAAGTCATCAATGACCTGATCGAGCAGGGCGTTGTGACCGAGGCTGGCCTACAGGCGAACGATGCGTTTATAAGCACAGTTGCTGAGGTGTGCGCCATATCACTTCGGAATCATCAAAGTGAAAAACTTGAAGCATTGCGCAATGCAGTTCGAAATGCTGCTCTACCGACCTGTCCTTCCGACGATTATCGGCAGATGTTTTTGAATTACATTGACCAGTTCACGGTAACGCACCTGAAGATCTTGCGTTTTGCAAATGACCCTACAGCTTGGTTCGCAGCCACCGGCACACATTTCCCTGGATATAAGTCGGGTGACATTAAGGACGTGATTGATGCTGCGATACCGGAGCTCCAAGGGCATTCAGAACTTCGAGATGCGATTTGGTCTGACTTGGCTCTTAATAATTTGATAGAGCTCCATCTCACCATTGACGACAAAGCAAAGGACGAAACCTTCGACAGAAAAACAACTCCGATGGGCGCGGAGCTCGTTCGCTTCATTGGATGAGGTTGTAATCAGGGCCGGATCACTTCGTCTCCAGAGTCAAGAGCTAGCTCGGCCATGCTCCGATCGTGAAATGCTCGCGACACCTTCGCGCTCGGCTCGTAAGGTGTCGTGACACAGCACAGCATCATGGCCTGGGTATCGAAGTCGGCAGCGATCAGGTTCATCAGCAGTAGCTGGTAAACCTCCTGCTGGTTGTTGATTCCGTGCGCTGCCATGACCCGCTTGAGGTCGGGCTTGAACACCCCGGCCACCTCAACCGTAAACTTCTCGACGCCCAATGCAGCGTCCTTTGCTGCTGCCTTCTCGCGCTTTTTCTTTTGCTTGATGGCTTCCTTCGTTGGCTCCTGTACTTCGGCCATGGCCTACCTCTTCAATTCCGCTGGCCGGCAAGTCCAGCCAGGTCTGTCGTTTGCGTTGTTGGGTGCGAAAACGTCTCACGCTGCGACCTTCACCTGATGCCAGGCGCCAGCGGCGTAGAACAGCTTCGCGGCTTGGGCTTCGTCCATCGAGATCTCGTCGGGAATGGCAATCCAGCCTGACGCCACCAGATGGTTCGGGTTCGCGCTGTTGCGCAGCTCCAGGTAGTAATGCTCGATGGCGTCGGTCAGGCGCTCGACCTTGTAAATGCCCTCGGGCGATATCTCCACCGACTTGATGTACTCGGCGCCGCGTTCGTCTCGACACATGGCGGCGATGTAGATAGTCCAGCGGTAGGAGAAATCGAATATCGCGTTGGCGATCGCCAGACTGCGGATCTGCCGGCAGCTTTTCCAGTTCGCCATGATCTGGCTGCCGCTGGGATCGATGTTCACCACTGCGACGTGGTTGGTGCGCAGCAGCGCCCGGCAACTGCGTTCGGCCCGGGCGAAACCGTTGTTGGGTTTGCGTTTCGACTTCATAGCGAGTCTGCCATTTTGCGCAGCGCCTTGCGTTCGGCGGCCGATATCGGTTTCGGCCGACGCTTGAGGACCGTTTCAGGGTCTATTTTCTTCGAGCGGGGCGGCGGGAGCGGATTGCGCGGCGGGCTTTTCAGTTGGTCGATCCGTCCGCCAGCGGCCAGATACTGCGCGATTCGTTCAGCGATCGACTCGGCGTCGGGTCGGTGCTGCTCGACGAGGTTGAGGTTGTTGCTGATCATGCTCAGGCTCCTAATCGATGGGCTTGCGCCCGCGCTCTGTCCGCTACTTCGTCAACCATCCGGCCAAGCTCCAAATTGAACTGGACCAGCTCTTGATGAAGCATCGCGATGTACTCGTCATCGCGCTTGATGGTCTCGATGTACAGGCGGCAGTCTTCATCCTGTCGCGGATCGAACGACAGGAAATCCCACCATTCCCTGCCCGTAACGAACATGCAGCCCTGAACCTGAGGCTTGTGTTCGTCGGGCATTCCTTCGAGCCAGGTTCGAACGTGGACGGCTTCATTGAATGGACACTTCGACTCGATGCCGCCGTCCTCGCCAATCAAGCCGTCCGGAGAGCAGCCCAACCAGTCGTATTTTGGATGAACCAAGAAGCCCGACTTGATGACGGTATTGCCGGTCAGAATTTCGTAAAAGTCGTGACTCGACTGCTCGACCTCGGTACCCCACGCCATCGACTTACTGCTGACCGAATGCTTCGATCGGTTGGCCAGTCGCTCGAAGGCCAACTCGCGCATGTAATTGGTGCGGGCCGCGAGTGGCTTGCGCTTCCCTTGCTTGTCACGATCACCCCAAGCAATCACATCCTTGAACCTGCTTGCCGTGAGGCGCCCGCTGCGGTCTTGATGCCACTGCTCGGTGCGCTGAAGGTCTACTGAGGCGTTCATTGATTACCGTCCTGCGGATCGTTGTCAGCACTGGCGCTCGAGCTTTCATTGAGGGTTGTAAACTCTGCCTCAATTGTCTGTGCAATCGACTTCAGCTCACCGTGACGTGTCACGCCAATTGCGCCACGCTGCTGCGGTTTCAGTGCCTTCCAGGCTTTTTCGTAGCCATCAATTCCTTGTTCTTGAGCGATCTTTTTGAGCTGCTCGAACAGGTCCGCAGTTGCGTCGGTGGCGTCGCCCTGAGGAACCGACGCAGCTCCCACATCTGCTGGCTTTTCGTTGGTAGATCGTGGGGTAACATCCGTTTCCGGAAGCGCGTAGCCGTCGTCCAGCTCGTCACGTGTGTACACGCCCAGAATCACGTCGGGGCAATACAGACGAGCCCATTTTTTGAGGGCCAGGTACGCGATCTGCTGCTTCGGATCGTCCGCCCATAGCGTAGAGTTTCGGGTTCGTGCCTGAGTCATCAAGGTGGTCAGTTCGCGGGGAGCGTCTTCGCCAACGAACGTAGCCCAGACGCGGACGCCGAGGCCTTTCTCGTCGTTTATGTTCCAGTTTGGGACGCGGTATTTCTTCGGCTGTCCGTGCTCATCCATTTGCTTTTTGCTTTCGATTTCACGGAAGTTGCCAATGATCTTGTCCCAGTCGCCGAACCACTCGTAATGGATTCGATCAAGGGTCGGCGCTCTCGTGGTAATCACCGCGTTGACGAGCTGTGCTTCATAGCTGAGCTGGCCGCCGTTGACGATGAATGTCTTCTGCGCCACCTGGAAGGGATTCATGCCCCATTGCATGGACTGCATGATCACTGCCATGCAGTCGGCAGTGTTGCCGTGGAAATGCTTCGGCAGGGTGGTTTTGCCGCCTGCCATGATGCCGGCGAGTTCAGTCATCGACTGCATGCTGTCGCGATTGAGGATCAGGCCCGTCGGGCTTGTGTCCATTGGTACGGTAGCAATCTGGGTTTGAGCGTTCATTCCTAACTCCATAGCCGACGACTTTGGCCGGCCTCCGGGGTGATTTCAGGGTTTGTTAGAACGACAGGGCGCGCAGCCAGGCCGATGCTTCGTCATTGGTGACGCAGAAGGCCATGGCCACGACCTCGACCACTTCGTCGACGCTCGGCATGTTCGAGTCAGCGACTTCGTCAGCCACTGGAACCGGATCAACTCCCACTGCATCTGCTGGCGCTGTGTCGGTAACGGCAGGTGCCGTGATGACGTTTGCAGCCGAAGCGGGTGCTGCAGCCAATGCGCGCAAGCGAGCCAACTCTTCTTGGTCACGCTGATACTGCGCATCGCGTTCGCGCTGCTGGCGCTGCTGTTCTTCTTGCTGCTCACGTTGCTGGCGTTGTTGCGCTTCCATATCGCGGCGCTGCTGGTCGAGCTCATCCTGCTGCTTCTTCAAACGCAGGCGATCTTCCTCGGCGCGCTGCTTGCGCAACTCCTCTGCTTCCGCATCGGCGATGCGTTGCTTTTCACGCAGTTCGTCCAGCTCTTTTTGTTGGGCCAGTAGCTTGGCTGCCGCCTCTTCGCGGTCAACAGCAGCCCGGTGCAGCGCTTCAAGCTGATCAATAGCGTTGTCGCGGGCGATGGTGGCTTCAGCTTCAAACTCGGCGTATTCGTATGGCAGGATTACCGACTCTTTGACGCTTTGAAGCACGGCTGCAACATCGGCAGCACTGCGGCTTGCGTACGCTGCTGCTACAGAGCTGAATCGGGTAATTTTTTTCCGGATGGCCTCGACACGCTCAGCCTCGACACGCTCGCGTTCGGCCTTGGCGTCAGCGGCGCGCTTTTCTTCGGCCTTGATTGCCTCGTCTACAGGCGCTTCGATCGCCAGCACGCGCTCCTTCAGTGCTTCACCAAATTCCTTCACTTGGTTGACGCGAGCCTGGGCGTCTTTAACCGCCTGCTGATAGGGAACCAGCGCCGTTTTCGTGGTATTGGCCAAGGCGTAGCGGACATCGCGAATATCCACGCGAACTTCCTTCGCATTCGCCAAGCCCTCACTGGTAGAGCAGTCGACAACGAGGTTCGCGTAGGTCGTTTCCAATCGGACGATTTGTTCTTCATGCGGCCGATATTCGGCGATATCGGTGACAGCTACTTTGGGCGTTACAGCGGTCATTTCGATGGACTCTTGCAAAGGGGCTTGTTGGGCTTTTGCAGACATGACGGTTCCTTGCCGCGCCGAGCGCAGCTTGTGGTGGGCTTGTTTATTGAGTGATGCGGTCGGCGAGAGCGCTGAGCAGCATCAGGAAGGTGTAGATCGAAAGGACTCGAAACGAGCCACGCCGAATCAGGATGCGGCGTGCACGCTGAAGGCTGGTCATCGGAACACGTTGTAGGTGGTGGAGCGCGGCACCTGGCAAGTGCCCGAGCCGTCTTTCACGATGCCGTAGGCGCCTGCACCGGCAACCAGAAGCACAACCAGAATCCAGTAGACGAGGTTCATGGCCGAGCCCTCACAGCGATGCGTCCGCCTTTCATGGTCACCGACAGGCGCAGCGGGAGGCTGTCGACCAGATCCTCGCGCTTGCGACCGATGACTTCATTGAAGGGCAGGCCGAAGCCGAGGATCGCGATGCGCCGCTCGATATCGTCGAGCTGCTCATCGACCAAAGTTTTTACCGGAGGCGTTGTCATGCTGCAGCTCCTTGCGAGACGGAGGCGTTGTAGGAGGCGTAAATCTGGTCGATGCGTGCGCGGAAGTGACGGTGCTCGGCATCGTCAATGGCACGAAGCATGAAAGCCAGGGTGATGCAGGATGTCGCGGCGGCGCTGGCGTTGGGCTTGCCGAGGTCGCGGATCATGTTGCTGATTTCGCCCTCGATCCAGGTCACCGCCGTTTGATGGTCACGCTGCTGGATGTTCATTTGAGCCCCCAGAATTCGCCATAGGCGACCACCGCTGCCGCGACTCGCTTGGCCCGCGCCTTGCGGTCGACCAACTCTTGGGCTGCCATCAGCGCCTGACGCTGTGTGTGTTCTTGCGCTGCGGCTTCGTAGTCGTGAAAGTCTTCAACCTTCAGCGCTTTAGGGCGCCCCCATTCATCAAAGCGCCGATCCCACTCTCGGGCCTGCGCACTGTCTGCATAGCTGGTTGCCATGGTCGCCTCCGTGGTGGCGGGTGTTGATCCAACAAAACTCGGATGCACTCATCCGCTCCGCTGGTTGCCGTTGGGCGCGGAGGGGAGTGCATTCGGGTGGTGTCGAACGATTTGCAAAATGGCGAGTTGAATTTTTTGATTTCACTGCCGATAAAGCACAGAACTTCTAAGGATGAATTCCCATGCGTGTTATTTCGAAGGCCGTATGTCTAGTTGCTTTGGTCGCGCTCAGTAATTTAGGGCAGGCCCAAGCCGGTACCGAGGATCACGACATCGCTATAACCATGGTGGCTATGGGGCGTATGTGTGCAGAACAAGAGCCTGGAATGAATTATTCGCTGCAGAACATCTTTTCCCTTCCAGACATAGCGGCAAACGCAGATCTAAAGAAGGAGATTCTTGCAGTAGATACCAATCCGGCATTTCAGGATGAAATCAAGGCAGTTCAAGTGCAGGCCGCAGGGGATCCGTCGGCAGCAAAACATTTCTGCCCGAGCTATGCGCCGAAAGCTAGCAAGTAATCTGTCCCAGGCCCGCTACTGGCGACGGCCTGGGTTTCTAGCATCAAATTGTCGACGTGCGTGGGGGTGGCCTACCTCATTCGGCCGATGCGCGGTGACATCGACGGCCTACTGTCCGCTGCCTGTATGAGTGATGGGCGCCGGCCTTCAGGCTTGCCGCGCCGCGCAGGTGAATCGCTCTCTGCTACATGGCT